>Ga0302324_100022236_pt1 | contig 12329 bp, 10 predicted proteins | sample Palsa_T0_1_FD_201949 | JGI IMG/M metagenome (GOLD analysis project Ga0302324, IMG submission 201949) | Peat permafrost microbial communities from Stordalen Mire near Abisko, Sweden - Palsa_T0_1 | ecosystem: Environmental > Terrestrial > Soil > Palsa > Peat permafrost | place: Sweden: Abisko...
GCGGCATCCTCTACGGTGCCAGCGCCACTCCCAGCACCGATCACGGCAGCGAACCTGCCGGTCAGAACGCGCAGGTCAAAGGTCCTGTCACTCGCTCACCCTCTCCTTCACCATTCGCTCCGAGGACGTTTCCTTCCCCCAGGCTCCCAACGGCGAGCGTAATGCCAAGCTCCTCATCGGCGTCAAGGCCTATGGCACGGACGGCGCCGCCCTCAACTGGCAGGCCACCCGCGAGGCCGCCCAGCTCTCGCCCGCCCAGTACGCCTCCATTCTCAAAACCGGCCTCCCTGTCACACTCGATCTCGACCTGCCCACCAACACCTCCGCCCAGCTCGTCACCGCTGTCTACGACTGGAACACCAACCGGTCGGGCAGCCTCGAAATCCCCCTCCCCCACTAATCTCTGACCACGAGCACCGAATCATTGCAGTCTCCTAATCGAGATCGCGGCGCTCTTCTGCAGGCGTCGTCATTGATCCGTCCGCTACCTCAGACCCGTGCTTTTCGACGGGCTCATCGAGCGCCAATGCCGACTTCGGGCCGCAGCTTGCCGCGCCTCCAACCAAGCCATCATCGCTCAGCCACGTTCCTTGCATGCACGTCAGCACTCATTCAGGGCTCTACATTTCGGACAATTCAAGGATGCAACTGATGTGCCCCCATCCGCGGCATGGGCCGCAAACCAGCTGGTTTGGCGGGGAGATTCGAGGTAATCGCGAGGTGGAAGTGTGACCATTGTGAGCGGCACTGCGAGTAGCATTCGCTCGTAACGTCCAAAGTTATGCCACCAGCGCCGATTACCGCCTGCAGCGAGGCGTGCCGTGTCATCTTCCCAAGCGTTCATACTAACGGTGTTCGGTCGCCTTGACCTCATGGGGTATGGATTGAATCTGCGGGAATAGCGGCCGCTATTGACGTTTGATGCTAGGGGCTGTTACGGGTATGGCAAAGGCAGCTGCTGTCCTGATCAGGGCTGCAACATTGATTAGGGTCTGCCGTGGCATCGACTCGACACCCACATTTCCACTGTCTTCTTCCCTTCCCCTGATCCGGCGACATCTTGTGATATAGAATGGCTGCTCATATATGGAGCTCAACATTAGTTTTCCCGACACGGATACTTCGGAGGCGAACAAGCTGGCTTCCGACTTGCAAAACGAGATTGAGGAGTTGGGGACGCCTGTCGAACTCAAACGGGTTCGGGATCCGACGGACACCCTGGATTTCGGCGCGACTCTCGCCATCGTGTTGGCGGCCCCGACGGTCACCGCGTTGGCTAAAGGAATTGCGGCCTGGATGAAGAGAACCGGGACATCAGTCACCCTGAAGGTCGGGGATAAGGACGTCGTCGTCAAGAACGTTGATAGTGAGTCTTTGCCGGGAGTGATGGCCGCAATTTGTGCTGGAGCTCCGCCGGCGCAACAGTAAAGCAGGTCTTCCAGATGGAATTGATCGTCAAAAGCGCGAGTGCGCTCGCCATTCTGTATGGGGCAAGCCAATTTCCGCGAAATCCCGATCTTCCCGCGTTTCCCTGCTTCGAACAATCGGTTGACCAGTTCCGCCGCTACCTTGAGGAAAGGATCAGGGTTCCGTCCGAGAATATCCTCAACCTGTTCGATTCAACGTTATTGCCTGAAGACCTGCGTGAAAAGATCCAAGACTGGGTGCACGAGCGCAAAGCCGCCTGCGACGGAAAAATAACGGACGTATTCTTTTTCTATGTAGGACATGGAGACACCACCACTGGCGTCTTTCGCATGGCGGGCAGACGCACGGTCAAGGGCGCCCTTGAGGAAAACAGCTTATCGTCGAAGGCGCTGAAAGAGGTTCTCTACAAATCGGCCGTCGGCGCGAATTTCTACATCATTCTTGACTGCTGTTTTGGCGCCAAGGCCAACGAGAACTTCCAAGATACATCCTCGCAAAGTCCGGCAGTTTTGTACGCGGCCGCCGGTTCCCGCGTAGCCGCCCTCGCCAACAGCAACGAAATGTACACTCGATTCTCAGATGCCTTGTTTGCGGCCCTGACGCAGGGCGTCGCTGGTAGCGAGGAGTTTCTCTCCTTCCGCCTTTTGGAGTCCTTAGTGGATGCCATTTACCAGCAGCGGCATCCGGACGATTACGTAAGACCCCCGTTGATGGTGCCGAACAATCCGACCCGCCTTGACGTACTGGGGCAGCCAGTGTTTCCGAATCCGGCATTCAGAAAGGCGCCCCAGCATAGCGAGTATTACGCTAATTGGATTCGGCGCAACGGCGTCCCTGAAGGCATCGGCCCGCTCACCGAGGAAGCTGTGAAGCACAGACGGATCTCTACCCGCCTGCTGCGCGAGCAAGGGCGAGTGCGCAAAGTTGAGACAGTCAACAGCGCCGGGCACCTCGCGGCCAATTATTACAACACGACGCTGCTCGGCGGATCTCAGGATGCCCCAGACAGCCAGGAATGTTCGTGGGAGTTAGTGTACGGTGAGGATGGCCGCGTGGCGCGCGAGGAAGCTCGAAATGCCTTCGGCCGCCTGCTCTATCGTTGCGAATACTCACTTTCCGACCTTGCCGAAACCACCGCACGTTACTTTCTCAACCTGAGTGACGTGATCCAGCCGCGATCCAGATCGGGTGCGGCGTTCGTCAAGATTTCGCGAAATGCCGGCGGGCTTGATCAACGGCTTGAGTTTTTCGACGGTTTCGAGCAGCATCAGCCCGACGACCGCGGAAGTTATGGCCAGCGCAGGGAGTTAAGCCCGGAAGGTACGGTGATCAAGTCCTTCGAATTAGATCGCAATCGTCAACCGGCAGTTTGCATCGATGGTTACGCGATCGCGCAGTTCACCAACAATTCTTTTGGCGATACTACCAGCCAAGCGTATTTTGACCCAGCGGGCCTCCCCACTCTGCACAAGGATGGCTATCACAAAGCGGTCATCCACTGGAGCCTGGACGGCAATTTGACCCAGATGGAGTTTTTTGGCGTGAACGAGGGGGAACGTTCCCTTCTGAAAGGCGGCTGGGCCAGTTGGAAGGCAACCTATGACGACGCCGGCAATCAGGTCGGGCAGGCTTATTTCGACTTAGATGGAAAGCCCGTGATGATTCGCGATGGTTTGGCGAGCTGTGAAATGACTTATGACGGGCAAGGAAGAACGACATCGTTGCGGTACTTCGACACAAAGGGTATGCCTGCCTATTCGCGTGACGGAGTCAGCTTCATCGCCTATGGACATGATCCCTCAGGCCAGATCAACGAATTCAAGTACTTTGAAGCCGACGGCGTCACGCCCGCTCTCGACCGCGAAGGCGTCTCTCGCATTACCAGAACTTTCGATGCCGACGGGAATGTTGTAAGCCAATGTTATTGGGGCGCCGACGGGCATTTGACGAGAAACTCTGATGGTATTGCCGGATTTAAGGCAATGTTTGACGCGAGCGGAAATCAAACCTCTGTCATTTACCTGAATGTTGCCGGCGAATTAGATGTCAATAACTCCGGAATCGCTACGATAATCGGCGGCGTGAGACGGGGCGAAGTTACCTTGATGCGAGCGACTGTCCCGTCGAAAATTCCGACGGGCATCATCGTATTGTTTCCATCTATGACCAGAGATCGGACTGCATAATCACGCGCTATTTTGACTCTGACGGCAAGCCCGCATCTCTAAACGGCTATTGGGGGCAGATGGCTCAATTTAACGACAGGGGAAGATTAGAGCAGTGCGAATGTTGGGACAGCGCGGATCAACTTTGTTGGAATGTAGAAGGCTTCGTGAGCGAGCAGCGAACTTATGACGAGAAGTCTCAACAAGTCAAACAACGGTATTTGGGACTCGATAAGAAGCCGGTCATCACGTCAATGGGTTATGCCGGCTGGGATGCCGAGTACGATGAGCGCGGAAACGTAATCCGCAAGGTCTATTTAGATACGACCGGCACTCCTTTGACGGGACGGCCCGCTGAAACCTTTGCCTATGACACATGCGGCAATTACATTGCGAAATACTTGAATGCCGCTGGCCATTATGTTCTAAACGCCGATGGAGTGGCCGAGAGACACGTTGAGCGGGATCCATTTGGCAACGACAAAAAGAACACTTATCGGGGATTGGACGGAAAACCGGCCAAACGGAGGGACGGCTTCGCTGGCTGGGAGGGAGATTACGACCGTTTCCAAAACAGGGTGGAGCAACGCCAGCTCGATGAAAACGGCAAGCTGACTCCGGGGCAGGACGGCACCGCTCGCACCACCTGGACCTACGATTCTAGGCAGCGCAGGACGGGCGTGGCTTATTGGAACGCCGAAGACAAACCGCTGGTATTAACGCCGCAAAATTATGCCGGTTGGAGGGCCGAATACGATGACCGAGGCCGTGAAACAAAAAGGACCTATTTTGGGGCAGACGGAAACCCGATCGACATTCAATACGGCTTCGCCAGCTTTACCGCTGAGTACTTGAATGAATCGGGCGTTGTTCGGCACGAATGGTTTAGCGCAAATGGCACTTCTATCTCGAACCAATTGACCGCGTACGACTCCCATGGCGGACGCACCGAGACCGCGCCGAGCAGTACCGGAGGAACAGTCATTCGCAAATTCGACCGCGCCGGCCGGCAAATTCTTTGCGCTTACCTGAAGGTAGACGGGGAGCCTGATGTTTATCGTGAGTTGGATCTCGCCTTTTCCCGGTTCGAAGAAGATTTTGATCGCTGCGGCAGGAGTACCGAAAAGCGGTACTATGATGCGAATACCGAGCTATTTCGCAGCATCCATAAGACTTACGACCCGGCCGGAAAGGAACTCGAGTCCGTGCAAACCGACGCCGAACCCTTCGGGAGACGGATCACCCGCACTTACTTCCTGCCCGAAGGCCAGCGGATCGAAGTTTCCTTTACGGATGTTGAAGGTAACGCGTGCGCTGACGAGTTTGGGCGCGGAAAGTCAATTGAGCATCTGGACGCCCAGGGCCGCCGAGTGAGGGTGGAGTACTTCGACTTGGCAGGTCAGCCGAAACTGTTCCACGGACACTACTGGTCGGAGAACAGATATGACGAACTCGGCTACCTGCGGGAAGCTATCTATTCCTTTCCTGTCGATGAAGATTCCACTCTGAACAAGAGGCTCAAGTTCGGCCCAAAAGGTTCGCCGCGAGTAGCTTTTCAATCGGTTAGTCCTGACGGAAAAACTGAGCAAAACGAAGGTTACTTGTTGGAATACCGCATGCTTCCAGGCGATGAAGCCTATTATGTGACTAGAGTCAATGTTCGGAATAACGAGTGTTGCTCGACCCTGGATATGCAAATGAGACAGGTCTGTTGCGGGATTTCGCCCGACGAGTCCTATCTCATTTCGGTCGAAGTAGTTGCGTTGGATGCGAACGGGCAGCCATTACCCCCTACATCGATGGAGATGAGAATGGCCCGCACGGGCAGAATGCTCGAAACTTCGTCGCAGACATATTCCTCATTGCCCATGCCCGCCTATCCAGTTTTTCCGGGCGACAGGTGGTTCATGCACAACCCCATGGAGCTCAAGAACCCGTTCACGCAGCTTGATCAGGTCGTGGTTCTCAACTATTGGTACACCTTGCGTCGCATCTTCACAACAGAGGAAGGGCTCCGTCTCGCCGAGATTAGCGTCGACTGCCCCGAGACGCGCGTGCCTCTGGAGCCAGCGGGCGCGTGGATCATCTCAGGAGCCGGCACCACTTTTTTTGAGGTCGAAAAGGGCCTTCTTTTAGCTTCGCATGTCATGAGCCGAACGGTGATTTCTACCGGCAGAGAAGAAGTTGCAACTGAGGTGAACCTGCAGATACAGTACTCCAATCCCCACCCACAAAGCTCCGCCGGCATCAGTAATCGGTCCGCCTAGAGCAGCCCATTCCGACTCGCGTTAATTGCGACCAGGGAATCTGGTTCATCCCACATTTACTCTTCTTTTGTATAAGCCGGAATACTGCCGTCTCAACCGATGGGACACAACCGTACTAGGCTCTTGATTGCGAGTGGATGGAGCCATCACTACAAGGCCTCTCCCATTTGATCAGGCTCCGCACCATTCTGTGAGCTGTCAATCCGCGCTGTGAATCCGTTGGGTATGGCGCCCGAGATAGGCGCGGACGAGCCAGGTATCCGTCCCAAAGCCAGAGGACACCTCCTGGCGGGAATCGGGACACAATTAATACACAGGTGCGGGGAACGATCGGACTTGATAGAGGCTTCAGAAGGGTGCCACTGCAAATGGCCCCAGGAACGCTGACTGATGCCGACTGACATGGATTACCTCATCTCTGAATATTCAGCCCGGCTGTCGGAGAGGCGCGGGAGTAGCTCACCGCATGGGTTCTCGATTCGTCCCCACTGCTCTTTATGACTGCTTTCCCTCCGAATGTCACTCCAGACGAAGCGGCGCACGCGACCGCCGGCTATATGCTGGGGTTCAGTTCCACGCTTTTCCAGATGTGGCTCAATCCCGACGCTGCTGCGGTGACAACGCGACAACTCATTGCGATTGCACTGCGGGTCCAATCTTCAGCCATGGCCGGTGCCAAGTGCGACTTCTACATGGCGAAACAGTCGACGGCGGCTTTATTGTACGAAGGTAAGAAGCATCTGCTCCGGTTGCTTCAGGAGATTGCGCTCGGCGAAGCGGAACACTCCGCCGTCCAAGATGGCGTCACCGCATACGAAAACCTCCGGTCGAAATTGGTGGACATACCCACCCCGGCCGGCCCACGCGACGTCAGATCGGCGCCGCGTTCGTACAGATCACATCGTCGCGGTCGATAGTGCCACCTACATCACGGCTCACTGAGGACCTTGGCTTGGATAGTAGAACGCGCGAACCTCGGTCAATAGTCCATCGACAACAAGGCACAGATCTACGACATGATCCACACCGTTAACCGTCTCCATGTCGAAGACGGTTGCAACGTAATCGCCATCGACTATGTGCTGCTTTATTTCTATACCCTTGATGAACGGAAAAATGCTCGTGAGGAAGCCGACTATCGTCTCACGGCCTGCTAGTTTCGGCATCAGAGGCCCCTCAAAGGTCATGCCGGGTGCGAGGGGCACAGACGATAGATCTTTGCTCGCGAGACCATTCAAATAACTCTCTACTACCGCAATGTTTTCCGATCGAGACATCGACTCTCCCTAATACGGTTCTATATGGACAATAAACGAGTTCATCCGAACTCCGGCATCACGCGGTCCTTGCGGCGACGGGTCGCCAGCAGGAAAGACTAAAACCGCCGCAGATCGACAGCTACTGTTACAAAATAGCGAATCGCTCACCGACCCGGGAGTCCGCCGTCCAACAAGAGGGCACGCCTTCCAAAGCGTGCTCATTCCGCGTTAGACTGTCTGCGGCGCCACCATGCGCATTGCAACCCACTTCGCGCTGATCCTTCTGGCCACCAACCTCGCGGCGCACGGTCAGCACTTTCGTCAGGTCACGATTTCCACTGGGCCAAGCCCGCGGTGGATCGCGGTCGCCGACCTCAATCATGATCGCAATCCGGACATCGTCGTCGCCAACGCCGGCTCGGACAGTGACGACTCCGGCTCGATCACCGTGCTGCTCGGTGATGGCCGCGGAGGCTTTCACCCTGCGCCCGGCTCACCTTTTCCCTCCGGTCATCTACCCAACGACATCGCCATCGGTGACATGAACAACGACGGTAACCTAGATCTAGTCGTTGCCAACCACCAGTCGCCCTTTCTGCGGGTCTTGCTCGGCGACGGTCGTGGAGGCTTCCATCTTGCGCCCGGCTCACCCGTTGACGTCCACTCTAACCCGCATCCGCATGGCGTTGTCGTCGCTGACTTTGATTCCGATCGCAAACTCGACGCCGTCACGGAAAGCTGGGGGAATAATCGGATCGAGATTCTACGCGGGGATGGCGCGGGGCGCCTCCTTACGCCGGGCAAATACTTCCCCACAGGCCGCCGCCCCTACGAACGACTCCGCGCAGCCGACTTCAACCACGACGGCCATCCGGACATCGTCACTACGAATCTCGACGACGATACCGTATCCGTCCTGCTTGGTGATGGTCATGGTGGGCTGCAAAACGCCGTTGGTTCACCGTTCCCTGCAGGCGCCAAACCCTGGCAGGTTGCCATCGATGATCTTAATAGCGACGGCAACCCTGATCTAATCGTCATCCCTTATCAGCGCGACATCACTGATCCGGCTGAAAATGCCATCTCAATCCTGCTTGGCGACGGCCACGGTAGCTTCCACCTCATGCGTGGCTCGCCGCTCCCTCTGGCAGACTGTCGCGGCTCCAACAGCGTCGCCGCCGGGGACCTTAAGGGCGACGGAACTCAGTCGATTGTGGTCGCCTGCGCTGAGACTCGAACCATGCTCATTTACCACCAGGGCGCGGCTGGAAACTTTTCCTCCACAACCGTGCCCATTTCTGGTGGCTGGGGATCCGTTGCTGTTGCGCGCCTGACGGCCGATCCGCGCAACGCAATTCTCACAGCTAACTCTGATGCCGGTTCCATCACGATTTACTTTCCAAACTAACGAACTCCAAATTGCTCGCGGGTGGACGAGAATGGAGCAATACGGACCCTCAACATCACGATCTGCGCCAGGGAAACCGCTCGAACCGACCTCGATGGCTGCACTATCACCATAAGCGGCCAATCGCTTCGCATTTTGAGGTGTGAAATATTGCAGGTTGCGAGACCGATCAGGCTATATCTTCACCAGCCCGATATTCCGCGATAGAACGAGAACGCCGACTCTCATTTGGGCTTCTTCAACGCCACGATGGATTCCAGGTATCAGAAGCCCGCTCTGAGCGTAACTCTTGCTGCTACGCGGCATTCAAGTCTCAGCAACGGCCGATCCGCACTCCAACAAGAAGTGAAATCACTCCGTTTGAAGGTAAGAAATCCAGCTGAAAAAATAATATATATATAAATGTCTATCCCCAGCCGCGCCATGCCTGACTTGCTCAGATAATCCCGGTCTGAAAGATTGGCCGGTTATTCCCGCCAAGTAACTCATCGACGTGGCGCATTCTACATGGACCAATGGTTGACTTTCTCGGACACTTGCCTTCAGCTGTCGACAATTGGTCGCTCCAGGGGCGATTTGAGCGTTCGTTTATAAGAAGAAGGTTTTGCCGACTTCCAAAGGCTCATTTTGCGTCCTGAATTGCCGGACGGCGAGAAGAAGCGGCAGCGGCGCAAACATCCCGGCCGGCAGACCCTTCCCGCGGATCTGCCGCGGGTGGAGAAGATCATCGCGTGCACGGCCGAGCAGTGCGTGTGCGAAAAGTGCGGCGCGGAAACGAAAGTGATCGGCTACGACGAGAGCGAAGTACTGAACGTCAAGCCGGCCGAGTATTACGTCGAGGTCATCAAGCGCGAGAAGCGCGCCTGCAGCAGTGCGAGGAGCAGGGCGTCGCCATGGCGCCGCTTCCGCCGCGCATCATCAACAAGAGCCTAGTTTCCGACGACGTGATCATCGACACCGTCGTCAGCAAGTACGGTGACCACTGCCCGCTCTATCGTCAGAGCGCCATCCTGCTGCGCGATGCGGGTTTTGCCGTGGATGAGCTCCATGGCAAAGAATGGCTGCAGGCCGAAACCGGCACCGGCCGTGCCCGCGTCATATATCTCCGCTATTCCCGGGTGGTGGAGGCGGCCCAGCGTCTGGAACTCCCGCTCGAAGCGGCGAAGGAGCTCGGGGCTCGCCCACGCACCCTTGATGACCTTCAGTGCGACCCTTCGCTGAGGCTGGTCTTGCTCGGCTTCATATACGGCGCCCATGCCTCCCGCGCCAAGCAAGCGAATGATGCGATATCGGCCAATACTTGCCGGTAGCTCGTGGGGGAGGTTTTCCGGGGGTTGCTCCAGAAAGCTGGAGCGTGCATTGGGGCTGGAGGCGAGCAAGGTCTCGACTTCGTGGCGCAGGGTTGGATCGAAGCTGCAGGCGTCGTCGAGAAATGCAGAGCGCTCCCTGGGCGCCAGTTCGATCGCTTTTCTCCAACACCTCGCGAATTTGCAGCTAGCGCTCAGGAGTCATGCGCCCGTCTTGTTCATCTCCGCCTTGCTCATCTCATGATGCAGCCAAAGCCTCGCTGTGGCCCAGTATCTTTTTACCGTCGCGGGAGGAAGGTCCATGGCTTGTCCAGCTTGGTTCCTGAAACCAGGGTGATGCACTGCGGAGCGGACTGCAGAAAACCGGATCGCAGACAGCCCATAGAAAACCGCATCCGCCGCAAACGCGAGCGGCTCACTCCTATCGAAACTGCCGCACCGGCATCGCTGGGGCTCCCGAGTTTCGCCTCGGGGCAGCCCGATAGGAATCTAACGTTTGTCGGTACTGAACCTGCAGGCAAGTTTGCCTGATCAAACGAGCTGCGAGAAAGCCTCTAAATCGGCTCTTTGAAGGTCGAAAAAAGAACGTTGAGTCCTTCGGCCATCGTGGGGTGGGCGATCACCGCGTCCCGCAGAACCTTGTAGGTAGCGTTCGCTTGGATGGCCATCTGCACGACGGTCATGACCTCGCCCGCCTCGGCCCCGATCATCGTGAAGCCCAGAATGCGGCCATCTCCTGGGGCGAGCAGGGCTTTCATAAAGCCGTTCGTTTCGCTGATCGTTCTCGTACGAAGGACGGAGGCCATCGGCAGCCTCGCTACGTGAACAGGAATAGACCGGCGCTTCGCTTCAACTTCTGAAAGACCAACATGCGCCACCTGCGGATCAGTATAAAGACACGAAGGCATCAGTCGATCGCGCGTGGACCGCTTCCCGCCAGCAAGATTGTCGCGAATGATGCGAAAGTCATCCATGGACGCGTGCGTGAACTGTGGGCTGCCCGCACATTCGCCGATTGCCCATATCTCGGCCGCCGTTGTTTCAAGTCGGTCATTGACCTTGAGCCACCCCGCTTCGTTAACTTCTACTCCTGCGAGTTCGAGACCAACCCCTGTCGTATTCGGGATGCGGCCAGTGGCTGCCAGAAGATGGCTGCCAACAATCTCGCTTTCGCCCTGCGGGGTTCTGACGGTCAGACTCACCTGGCCGGAGTGTCCCTTTACCTGAAGAAGATCGGTAGAGGTCATGACGTCGATGCCCTCAGAGGCGAGAAGCCGCTGCAACTCTTCAGCGACATCCGGATCTTCATTGGGGATCAGTTGAGCGGAGCGCTGGAGAATCGTGATCTTGCTGCCAAAACGTCTATACGCTTGCGCAAACTCAAGGCCGACGTAGCCGCCACCGATCACTATGAGGTGTTCCGGCAAACGATCCAGCTCGAGGATTTCGATATGGGTCATGGGCGCGGCCTCTTGCAGGCCCGGCACCGAAGGAATCGCTGCATGTGTGCCGAGATTGAGAAAGATGCGATCAGCGGTGATCGTTCTCTCCCCGCCATCGTTGAGTTCCACCACAAGCGTCTTTGGCCCTGTAAATGTGGCCTGCCCCATCACCAGCTCGGTGCCGGTTGACTTGTACTTATTCACATGGACCGCGACCAGGGCTTCGACCATCTCCCGCTTGCGACGGCGAACGCCTTCCATATCGATTGACACAGGTCCAGTCACCGTACCGAAATCCCGCGCGTGACGTGCAAGGTCGGCGACCTTGGCGCTCCAAATTTCATTCTTGGCGGGCAGGCAGTTGACGTTGGGGCAGGACCCACCAATCCAACGCCGCTCGATCATCATCGTCTGTTCGCCTGATTGCGCCAGGTGCCACGCGAGGTACTTGCCGCCCTCACCGCTGCCAATGATGACATTTTTGTAATGCTCAGTGCTCATAGGTACCTTCCAAAATCGACGCAAACAGAACGGAACGCGTGGAGCTCAATCTGAAACAGAACCAGTCTGTAGTCAAGGAACGCCTAACCTTCACTCGAAGTGCTGCTGGCCTCTATATATGGCCGTACCCAGAGAGCCATCTGCAGCTGCATCGACTTACACCATGCCACGTGCATCTTTTCGACTTCTTCGACCACATGACCTTTGGAGGCTAGATACGGTTTGATCGTTTCATTCATCACCGCAACGAAGGCGACAATATCGCTGAGTGGCACGTAAGGCGTCGAACGGACTTCGTCAGTCTGATTTTTCTTGACGGCTGTATGCCGCAGTGCGATCTCCTGTTGGTAATTGAGCCAGTCTTGGTCGTAGGGCTTTGTACAGGTATCGACAATCCACTGTTGAAAGCGAAGATTGCTTTTTGCCAGATAGTCAGGGATCGGGTCTCCCTCAGGCGTCCGCGAATGCCTGGCAAGGTGGGGAATGCTGGCGATAATACCGCTGCGCCATTGATGCACAATCGCTTCAGTCTGGTCGGCCAGCACCTCTCCA
>Ga0302324_100022237_pt1 | contig 12328 bp, 12 predicted proteins | sample Palsa_T0_1_FD_201949 | JGI IMG/M metagenome (GOLD analysis project Ga0302324, IMG submission 201949) | Peat permafrost microbial communities from Stordalen Mire near Abisko, Sweden - Palsa_T0_1 | ecosystem: Environmental > Terrestrial > Soil > Palsa > Peat permafrost | place: Sweden: Abisko...
GAGGCTCGCACCCACCGCGAATTTCGCATTGCCCTGCCGCAGACCGGCCAGTTTTCGGACTTGAGGCCGCAAGAAAAAGTGATGTTCAGTTTCGATCCGTCGAGAGCGGTGTGTTTTGCCGCACCCTAGAGCGGCAATCGACCCTCGCTGGCACGGGCGGCTCACGCTGGGCCTGTTGCTCGCGCCCGCCCTGCTCTGGCTCGGTGCCCTGATCATATTGCCGCACATCGATCTGGCCGTGCTCTCCTTGCGTGAGCGCATCGGACCCCGTCAGTACGCCGCCAGCCTGGCTCAGTACAAGATTTTTTTTGCGGAGCCTCTGTACTGGCATGTCTTCCTGCGTACGGCGGTAATGTCCGTGCTCGCCACCCTCCTGACCCTGCTGCTGGCGTTCCCCATCGCCTGGATCATCGCGAAACTGGCGCGCGGCAGGGCTGGTTCCCTGCTATTCATCATCTGTCTCATCCCGTTTTGGGTCAGCGAGACGGTGCGCACCTTGGGGTGGATGATACTGCTCAGGGAGTCCGGGGTTCTGCCCGCATTGCTGGTGAAGCTGGGCATCACGGCGATGCCGGTCGAACTGCTGTATAGAGACGCGACGATCCTGGTCGGTTTGGTGTACACATCGCTGCTTTTCATGGTGGTACCGCTGGTATCGAGCCTCGAGAGCCTCGACAACTCTCTGATCGAAGCGGCGTACGATCTGGGCGCGGGTGGATTTTCCATTCTGCGCAGCATCGTGATTCCTCACGCGGCGCCGGGGATCACGGCCGGGTGCATCGTGGTGTTCATGCTGACGCTGGGCAATTATCTGACACCCACGCTGCTCGGCGGCAAGAACTCGCAGTGGTTCACCGAGCAGATCTATACGCAATTCATTACCCGCTTCAACTGGGAACAGGGCGCCGCCTTCGGCTTCCTGCTGCTCGGGCTGTCTACCGCCCTCGTCATCCTGGGCTTGGCGATCACCGGGCAGCGCTTCGGCGATGTCATGAGGCGCACTTGATTCCCTCCCTGCCGCGACCCATGTGGCTGCGGTCGGCCACCGCGGCGTACCTGATCGCGTTTCTGGTGTTCTTGTTTCTGCCGCTGGCGGTGGTCGCGGTATTCGCCTTCAACGATGCACCGTATCCCGCGCCACCCTGGCACGGATTTACGCTCGACTGGTTTCTCGGCAGCACCGCGCGCGGCCGTACCGGGCTGTTCGCGGACGGCGAATTGCTCGGCAGCATCTGGACCAGCTGCATCGTCGCCTGCTGCGTGACGGTGCTGTCGGCGCTGGTCGGGACCACCAATGCATTTCTCATCGAGCGCGGACGCTTTCGCGGCAAGCAGGTTTTGTCGATCCTGATGCTGGCGCCGCTGGTGATTCCCGGCGTCATCCTCGGCATTTCCATCCTCGCTTTCGCGAGCCGCCTTGCGGAAATCGCGGACGACAGCTTCGGCTTGGAACTCGATTTCCTGCGCCCGGGATTGCCCCTGGTCGTGCTCGGCCAATTCTCGTACATCGCGACCATCGCCACGCTGACCATCAGCGCTCGTTTGCGGCGCTTCGACCGCACTCTGGAAGAGGCGGCGCTCAATCTCGGCGCCTCCAAGGCTGCCGTGTTTCGCACCATCTTGCTGCCGTACCTGCGGCCCGCGCTGCTGGGCTCGGCCGCAATCTCATTCCTGATGTCGTTCGCGGACTTCAACACCACCCTGATGCTGGTCGGTACGGACACGCCGCTGACTGTCATGATGTATGGGCGAATGCGCGAGGGAGCGACTCCGGTATTGAACGCGGTCAGTCTATTTCTCATGATCGCGTCGGCGGTGCTCGCTCTCACGCTATTGCGCCGTGGCGGGCCGTCGCGGGCGAAGCCGCCGGAATGACCGGCCGCATCGGGCGCCGTCCGGGCTAAGCGGCGGCGCCCAGAATCTCTACCAGCTGAACCCTGCGGTCCCGCGCCGCGGACTCGAATTCAGAGCTGATGTTGGTCAGTTCCTTCTCGTTGCGCGCGCTCATGACCTTGATGAGGCAGGCGCGGTCGCGCCCCCGGCGTTTCGCCACGTACAGAGCCTTATCGACCAGGCTGATGGCGCTGTCGAGCGTAATGTCCGTCGCCGCGCCCGCCATGGGGAAGCTCGCATACCCGATCGAGATCGTGCATCGGATCAACTGCCCGTTCCACAGGACGGGTTCGCATCGCACCGCCTGCAGCAGCCGCTCGGCGGTCGCATCGGCCTGCGACGGCGTCATCGGCCCGAGCACGGCCAGGAATTCCTCGCCGCCCCAACGCACGAGCTTGTCGTCCCCGCGCAGCGCCGCGGAGAGCCTCTGGCTCATCGCCGCCAGAACCGCGTCGCCGGCCGGATGTCCGTAGGTATCGTTGATGCGTTTGAAGTGATCGAGATCAGCCAGCAGCACGCATCCCCCGACCGGGCGGGCACCTTCCACCGCCAGCACCCGCTCGTTGAAGTAGCGGCGGTTCGACAACCCCGTCAGCGGGTCGTGCTCGCTGCTGAAGCGCAGCCGCTCGTTGGCCCTGCTCACGCGCGCGAACGCCCAGAGGAGCGCGGCACAGATGAACGCGATGAACAGCGCGCCGGCGAGAATCAGTTGCTGACGCAAGCGCTGTTCGCGCATTTCGGCAACCTTGAGCGCGTTGTCGCGGCGTAACAGCTCTAGCTCGCGCGCCTTGCGCTCATCGTCGAATTGCGCGGAGAGTTCGAGGAAGGCGCGCTGGCGCGTGTTCGTCATGAACCTCTGGCTGGTCTCGTCATAACGATGATAGACCTGAATCGCCATCATCAAGTAGCCCGCATGCTCCAAGGCATCCGCGTATTCGCGCAGCAGCTCCTTGGCATCCAAGAGGTCGCTGCCCGCGAGTGCGTCGGCTATGGCGGCCTCCGCGAGTTTCTCACCCGCTTTGATGCTGCCCAGTCCGATATAGGCCAGGCCTTCGTTGAAAAGGGTCGTTTGCTCATCGTCGCGGTGATTCGTCCGCTCCATGATGGGCAGCGCTTCCTTGGAATATTTGAGCGATTCGGCGAAGTCGCGGGTTTTCAGATAGGAATCACCGAGGTTGACGAGCGCCAGTTCGAGCCACTTGCTGCTTCCCGAGCGCTTCGCATGCTCGAGCCCCGCCAACGAGGCACGCCGTTCCTCGATCCTGTCGCCGCGCCGATCCGCTACGTCGGCGGTGCGTTCCTCGGTTTCCACCAATGCCGCCTCATCGCCCACGCGGGTAGCCAGACTGCGCGCCGATTGCAGCTGCGCGATTGCCCGATCGAAATTGCCGCTATCCGTGTAAATTCGCGCCAGAGCGAGCATCGCGTGCAGCGTTCGCGGCTCGTCGTGCATTTTGTTGGCCAGATCCAACGCCTGTTCCAGAAAGGGCAGCGCCGCCTCGTCCTTGCCCAGCATGCGCAGCACGTGACCCTGCAGCGACACCACCCGATAGCGTTCCCTGTCGAGGCGAATGCCGTCGATGTCGATCCCCTTGAGTTCGGCTTCGGCCACGGCGTACTGGCTGTGCTGGCGCGCCGAGTAGGCACGCACGAAGCGTCCCGCACGCACCGCCGAGTCATCGCCCGCATCCGCGATGCTTTCGAGCCGCCGCTCGACTGCATGGACGTCATTGTCGCGAGAGCTGTCCGCGTAAATCATCCCGCGAATCTCGAGCATGTCGATCTCGGATGCCGGGTCCCCGGACACCGGTGACGCCGCATCGACTATTTGAATGGCACGCTCGGGATCCGACCATTCCAGCATTTCGAGCTGATCGGCGAAGCTCGACGAGGCCGCTGCCGCCACTGACGCTGCTGCCGCGCCGGACACGAAGGCGGACAGTAAAATCACTGCGGCCGCCGCGAAATGGTTGAATTTTCGCATATCTGTCAGCATCGAATTGCAGTGCAGCACCCCATAAGCCGCATTGTTGCCACGTTCGCGGCCGAAGTAGCGTGACGAAGGTCATCTCTCAAACAATCTTAGGAATTAGCCCTATATACGCGGGCAGAGAGTGTGACGCACGTCGTCACCGCTCTGCCGCTGCGGGCGGAAAAGGTGGGCCGCGGGCCGGCCCTCAGTCGTCCACGGCCGAATAAACCAGATCGCGGAACAGCGTCCGGTAATAGTCACGCAAACCCGGTGCCTGGATGAGCAGCAGCGCAAATAGCTGCTCTGCCGGGTCCACCCAGAAAGTGGTGCCGGCCAGCCCACCCCAAAAGTACTGGCCGATGGAGCCGGGCACATGAGCGATGCCCGCCTGCAGGCGAACGGCAAAGCCGAGGCCGAACCCGTGGCCGGGAATCAGCAGATCGGGCGCTCCGGTAATCGGCCCGAGGTGGTCCGCAGTCATGAATTCGATCGTCTTGCGGCTCAGCAGCCGGCGCCCCTCGAGCGTTCCGCCATTGAGCAGCATCTGCAGAAAGCGCGCGTAGTCGGCTGCCGTCGACACGAGGCCGCCACCGCCCGATTCGAAGCCCGGCGGATCTCGGACTTCGAGCAACTGCACCGTCACGCCGCTGTCGGGATCTCGGCCGAACGCTTCGGCGATGCGCGAGTGATGGCGCTCGGGCACGTGAAAGGCAGTGTCGGCCATGCCGAGGGGCGCCAGAATGTGCTGCTCGAAGAACTCACTCAAAGTCTTTCCGGACAGCACTTCGACCAGACGGCCGAGCACATCGGTGGAGCGCCCATATTCCCAGCGGCTCCCCGGTTGATGGAGCAGCGGCATGCGGCCGAGAGTCGCCACCTGCTCGGCGTTGCTCTGCCCGCGGCTGTCCACCTTCGCGCTCCTGTACATTCTGTGCACCGGCCCGGAGCCGCGAAACTCATAGGTAAGGCCCGAAGTGTGGCGCAACAGATCCTGGACGGTCACGGCGCGCACGGCCGGCACGCGCTCGAGCACTCCATCGCGCTCCACGGCAACATCGAGGGCGGCGAGATCGGGAAGGTATTTGGCAATCGGATCGCTGAGCAGAAACCGCCCGTCTTCCCACAGCATCATCGCCGCCACCGACGTAATGGGCTTGGTCATGGAATAGATGCGAAAGATCGCGTCCTTCGCCATCGGCGCGCCGGCGACCGCATCTCTTTGCCCGAAGCTCTCGAAATACCCTATGCGGCCGCGCCGGGCGACGAGCGCTACAGCCCCCGGCACCCGCCCACGTTCGATTTCGCTCGCTATGACCGCGCCCAGCCGAGCGAGCCGAGCGGACGAGAGGCCGATATCTTCCGGCGCGGCAAGCGGCAGCGGCGGCGTCATTGCGGCCACCTGACCTGCAGCAGCGCGGGGAGATCGGCCAGCGAATCGAGCAGCGAATCGCAATCCAATGTGCGCGGATCTCGGCCCTCATTGTATCCATAGGATACGCAGACGACCGGAATGCCGGCGGCCCGTGCCGCCTGGACGTCATTGACCGAGTCGCCCACCATCAGGGACTCGGATGCCGGCACCTGCAGCGACTCGCACGCAAACAGCAAGGGCTGCGGGTCCGGCTTGCGGCGCACGCAGGTATCTCCGCCGACCACGACGTCAACCCAGCCTGCCAGGTCGAGGCGCCTGAGCAGCGCATCGGCGAAGCGGTGCTGCTTGTTGGTCACCACGGCCGTCCGCAGGCCCGCGCGATGCAAGCGATTGAGGGATTCCGCGGCGCCCGGATACGGCCGTGCGCGATCTTCGTTCGATTCTTCGAGTTCGCCATAGTGGTGAAAAAATCGTTCAAGCGTGGCGGCCTGGGCCGCTTCGTCCATCGTGCCGCCCTGCGCAGCCACGGCGCGCTCGATCAGAATCGGCGAGCCGCGGCCGATCATGCAGCGTACATCGCTCTCTGGCAAGGGATTGTAGCCATACTCGAGCATCGTGCGGTTCAGCGCCAATGCGATGTCCGCGACCGTGTCCAGCAAGGTGCCGTCGAGATCGAACAGCACCGCCGACAAGGGCTGCCCACGCCAGTTCGCCGCCGCGGATTTATGCATCGATGTTGACGCTGACCGGACAATGATCGCTGCCCATGACGGCGGGATGTATCTCGGCGCTCTTCACGGCAGCGCGCAATTTTTCCGATACGAGCACGTAGTCGATTCTCCACCCGATGTTGCGCGCCCGCGAATTGGCGAAATGACTCCACCACGAGTAGTGCCCATTACCCTGCGTGAACAGGCGGAAGGTATCGACGAAGCCCGCATCCACGAAATTTTGAAATCCGGCGCGCTCCTCGTCCGTGAATCCCTTCTTGCCGCGATTGGGTTTGGGATTGGCTAAGTCGAGCTCGGTGTGCGCCACATTCAAATCGCCGCAGAAAATGACCGGCTTCTTCTTCTCCAGCTGCTTGCAATAGGCGAGAAAGGCCGGATCCCAGTGTTTGAAACGCAGCGCCAGGCGGCTGAGGTCATCCTTGGCGTTTGGCGTGTAGACCGTCACCACGTAGAACCGGTCGAACTCCGCCGTCATGACCCGGCCTTCCTCGGCGGCGTCGCGCTGCAACTCGTCGGCAAAGGCGAAGCGCGACGCGAATGCTTCGGGAAAACCGTTGACCACGGACAGAGGTTCCTGCTTGGAGAAGATCGCCGTGCCCGAATAGCCCTTCTTCACGGCGGAATTCCAATACTCGCGATAATCGGGCAAATCGATCTCGAACTGCCCGCGCTCGGCCTTGGTCTCCTGCAAACAGACGATGTCGGGCCGATATTCGTCAAGAAATGGCTGAAATACCCCCTTCTTGAGCACCGCCCGAATACCGTTGACGTTCCAGGAAAAAATCTTCATGGCAAATCTCTCATCTGATGAACCGGCCGAGACCCGACATTATGGCGTAACCTCGGGCGGCGGAGGCTCAAAACGCGCTCAAATCATCGGCCCCAATGGCCGGTATTGACAATCATTCGCATTCGCGTTCACAATAGCCCCCATGATCATTTGCATCTGCAAGGCAGTTTCCGACCGGCATATCCGCGCAGCTGTAAACTGCGGAGCAACCAGCCTGCGCGACCTCACCCGCGAGCTCGGGGTGGGCACCTGCTGCGGCAAGTGCGTCCCTGAGGCCAGGGCCACCCTGTCCGACTCCCTCGACGCGCGCAGCCAGCCCGACGCCCTCGCGGTGGCCTGAACGCCCACGGGCGGGAACCCTCGCCTCCACAGCCTCGATTGATGCCCTCTGAAGCGCCCTTCAGGCTTACAATTGTGAATTCGGGCGCAATTCGGCGCCGAGCATCGAAGGGGCCAGCATGCAGGGTGACGCGACAGTTTTGGATTTCCTCAATCAGGCGCTGAAGAACGAGCTGACGTCCATCAATCAGTATTTCCTGCATGCGCGCATGCTCGACAACTGGGGGATGAAGCGCCTCGGCAAGATCGAGTACGAGGAATCGATCGACGAAATGAAGCATGCGGACCGCTTGGTCAAACGCATTCTTTTCCTGGAAGGGCTGCCGAACCTGCAGGATCTCGGCAAGCTGTTCATCGGCGAGGATGTAAAAGAGATCTTATTGTGCGATCTGAAGCGCGAAATGGCCGCGCATCCTCTCTACGACGCCGCCATCGCGCATTGCGAATCGATCAGAGACTTCGTGACTCGGGAGTTGCTGGTGCACATCCAGAAAAGCGAGGAAGAACATATCGACTTCATCGAGGAGCAGCTGGGGCTCATCGACAAGATGGGGCTGCAGAACTACATCCAATCAGCCACCGGCGAGCTGCATGGAGGCGGGTCTGCCTGATGCCGCCCCGTGCGCGGCACGCAGACCTCTGCGCGGTGATGTAGACCTGTTCACAAGGTCAGGGGGGATAAGGAGTGGGAAGCCAACGTAAAGGCAGCAGTTGGCTTCCCACTCCTTATCCCCCGTGACCGTGCGCACAGGCCGACGTACATCACCACGCACGATGTACATCACCGTTTAGCGGGAGCAGATCGGGTCCCGTCGGCGGGGTGGTGTGGATCGGTGAGAGCATTCGCCCGAGAGGCTGAGCCGTTGGCCGGCAACTGTTCCCTGTTGCCGGCCAATGGCTCAGCCCCTCGGGCGAATCCCGTCAACCGCTCAACATCATGGTGCCGAGGCGCTAGCCTGCGGCGGCGCGCAACCCGCTTTCACGCGCCGGCTTTTGCCACTTTTCGAGCATGTCCGCAAGCATCGAACGATCCACAGGCTTGGCCAAGAAATCGTTCATGCCCGAGGCAATCGCCCGCGCACGGTCTTCGGGAAACGCATTTGCGGTCATGGCGACCACCGGCACCTCATGATCGAGAACGGTCGAGGCAGGATCGCGGATGATCCGAGTCGCCTCGAATCCATCCATTTCCGGCATCTGACAATCCATCAGGACTAGGTCGTAGACGGACTTGCTGAGCATGTCAATGGCCTCGCGCCCATGCCTGGCCACGTCCACCTGATGCCCCAGTTTAGCCAGCATGTAGACGGCAACCCGTTGATTGACGAAGTTGTCCTCCACCAGCAGCAAGCGGCCCGGGATGAACTGAGCCGCACCGGCGGCGGACGGCTCGCCGACCGCATCCACCAGCAGCGGTACCGCTGCCGACGCCTGCGAGGAGGCTGGTGCTGCCATCGGCATCGCAGGTGCACTGGCTTCGCCCTGCGCCGGTTCGGCGGCAAGCAGCGGCAACGTGAACCAGAAAGTCGATCCTCTACCAGGCTCACTGTGCACACCGATGGTGCCGCCCATCAGCTCCACCAGCGTTTTACTGATGGAAAGACCGAGTCCCGTGCCCCCATAGCGCCGCGTGGTCGACGAGTCGGCCTGCGTGAAGCGCCGGAACATTCGATTCAATTGCTCCTCGGATATGCCGATACCGCTGTCAACCACGCTGATCTTGAGCTGATCCGCGTCGAGCCGCGCTACCTCGATGCGGACCGCACCGCGTTCGGTGAATTTCACGGCGTTGCTGGCGAGATTGAGCACGATCTGCCGTATGCGCACCGGGTCTCCCTTGATGCTCCGTGGCAATGCCGCATCGTAGGACAGGATCACGCGCAGCCCGCGCTCGGCGATGGCCGAGCGCAGAATCTTGCGCACCTCATCGCATACCGAGTACAGATCGAGGTCGATGCACTCGACCGTCATATGGCCCGCTTCGATCTTCGAGTAATCGAGCACGTCGTTGATGATGGTGAGCAATGCATCGCCGGAGTGCCGCACGGTCTCGGCGAACTCGCGCTGCTCGGCATTGAGCGGTGTTTCGAGCAGCAGCTTGGCAAAGCCCAGCACGCCATTCATCGGAGTGCGGATCTCGTGGCTCATCATGGCGAGAAAATCGCTCTTCGCCTTCGATGCCGCTTCGGCGCGCTGCGCCTGCACCTCGGCCTGTTTTTTTGCATCGGCCAGCCGGGCCTGGATGATTCGATCTCGGCGCCTGGCGCGCGAGGCCGTGCCGCTGAGACGAAAGACTACGAAGCCGGCGAGCACCGACAACAGAGCCACGGCGGCAAAGGCGCCGATGCCGGCGTAGAACAGCCCAAGAGAGGAAACCACCATCACGACGCATCCGGCCAGCATCCCGTGTAGCAACGGACCGGCGATGCGTCCCAATAGGCGTTTAGCAGTGTGCATGGTCCAGGATAGGTATCGGCTCGTCATGGCGAAGCTATAGCGTACGGCCTTCCCAACCGTCCGGTAGAAAGAGGCCGGAGAAGTGCGACGCTCATCAAATAAAACGAGCACGGCTTTGGGGCTATCCGCATGGCTCATAACCCGAGAGACCCCTGCAAATTTGCAATTTGGCCGCCTCGCGGGTTCCAATTGGACATTAGGGGATTGCCTGACAAAGATACGGGAAGCCGTTCAATAACGACCGGAGGGCATGATGCTCAAGAAAATTCTGATCTTCCTCGTCGCTGTCCTGATTTTGGTCGCGGTCGTCGGCCTTTTGCTGCCACGCAACATTCGCGTAGAACGCTCTGTCAATATCGAAAGGCCGGCAAGCCTGATCTATGCGACCGTCAATTCGTTTCAGCTATTCTACAAATGGTCGCCGTGGCAGAGCTTGGACCCGAACATGCGCCAAATCACGGAAGGCGCGCGCGACGGTGTCGGCGCCAAACTCATTTGGTCCGGCAACGACAAAGTGGGTTCCGGCACTCAGCTGATCACTGCCTCGACTCCCGATCGCTCGGTCGCGAGCGATATCGATTTCGGAAAAATGGGCGTAGCTAAATCCACCATCCTGCTGGACCCGCAAAACTCATCGACCCGGGTCACGTGGACCCTCGATGTCGATATGGGCGCGAGCCCCATCGGCCACTACTTCGGGCTCATGATGGATCACATGATCGGCAAGGACTACGAGCGGGGCTTGAGCAAGCTGAAGGCGCTGGTCGAGAGCATGCCGAACGTCGACATCGCCGGCTTCGTCGCCGAGCCGGTGGAACTATCCGCCGTCCCCATCGACCGCGCCGCTGTCACCCCCGACGGCAACGTACGAGTCGCCCAGAGCTACGCAGGCAAGGCTCTGAAGACCACTCACGTCGGGCCCCACGACACCCTGCCGAAGACCTACAATGCCTTCCGCGCCTACATGGCCGCGCACGATTACACCGCAAACGGTCCGTCGTTTTCCCGGTACGTGGATGACCCTGCAAGTACGACGGCGGAGAAGCTGCGGACTGAGATCTATTGGCCCATCCAATAGGCACCCCTGACATCACCGGACTTGCGTGGTTCAAGTGATCCGCGTGCCCGTGAACGTGGCCTTGCCCAGCAGATGCTTGGCGGCGCCGCTGATGCGGTCGGCTTCGACGGCGGCGGTGAATTTGAGACTCAGGCGCATCGGCTTGGTTATCTTGGCCGACCAGCTGAGTTGATTGCCGTTGACCTTGCCGTCGCTGATCTCGGTAAAGTGATCGGGGCCGGACATCGATCCCGTCAATGTCGTCCCCTCGGTCTTCAGTTCGAGCACGCCCGATTTGTCGCCCGCCGGCGTCCTGAGGGTGACAATCCATTTACCGTCCACCATATGCATCACCTCCGGCGTGCCTTGTGCACGGTTGTGCGCTCACTGTCGAGCATCGATTGAAATTTGTCCGCTGCAAATTCCACGAAGGCTAATACTGCGGTAGGAATCTGCTGGCTGCTCGGTAGTATCACGCTCAGGTCGGCGCCGTCCCGGCGATACTGGGGTAGTACGTGAATCAAGCGTCCGGCGTGGATGTGTGGGGCGACCAGCACGCTGGGCAGGAATGCAATCCCGAGGCCGGCGAGGCAGCCATTGATCAGAATGCGCGCGCTGTTGGCGCTGAATCGGCCGCTGACTTTGACCTCCTCGCTGCCGCTCGGCCCGCGCAGTGTCCAGGTCGCGGCACCCGAGCGCCCCGAGGCCGTCAGACAGTCATGCCGGCTCAATTCCTGCAATGTCCTCGGGCTGCCGCGGGATTGCAAGTAAGCGGGACTGGCAACCAAATTGAAGGATTGCGACATCAATCGCCGGAATATGGATTGATGATCCGAAACGGTGCCCCCGCGAAACGCCACATCGATGGCCTCGCCGATCAGGTCCGCGCGCGCGTCGTTGAGCACGAAATCCAGCCGCACCTTGGGGTGCAGCGCCAAGAATTGCATCACCCACTCGATCTTGAAGAAATCGAGAAAGTCGGCCGGCGCCGCGATTCGCACCGTGCCGCCTACAGTCTGGCTGTCGCCGGCCAAATCCTTTCCCGCTTCCAAAACCCCGTCGACCGCCGGCGCGCAGCGCTCGAAGAAGGCCGAGCCCGCCGCAGTCAAGGTCAGCTTGCGGGTCGAGCGCTGCATCAGGCGCGTATCGAGGCCGGCTTCCAGCTGACGTACTCGCCGGCTCAGGGTGTTGGGCGGAACTCCGAGCCGCCGGGCCGCTTCGGCAAAACTCCGAGCGCGAACCACTTGCACGAACATGCGAACTTCGTTGAGGTCCAGCATCGGATTCCTTACAGAACCGGCTTAGTCTATTCCTATTATGCCATCTTGTCGTTGAATGGGTGCTGGCATAACCTTCTCACTCTCGGCCGCAGGGCCCTCAAATTCGAGACTCACATGGCAAAAGTACTGGTTCTTTATTACTCGTCCTATGGTCATGTGGAAACGATGGCAAATGCCGTCGCCGAGGGTGCCCGCTCGGCCGGCGCCCACGTCGATATCAAGCGCGTTCCCGAAACCGTGCCCGCGGAAGCAGCCAAGGCAGCACATTTCAAGCTCGATCAGAAAGCGCCCGTGGCCAGCATCGAAGAGTTGGCGAACTACGATGCCATCGTGGTCGGGACCCCGACTCGTTTCGGCCGCATCGCCTCGCAAATGGCGAGCTTCCTCGATCAGGCCGGCGGCCTGTGGATGCGCGGCGCCCTGCACGGCAAAGTGGG
>Ga0302324_100022238_pt1 | contig 12328 bp, 12 predicted proteins | sample Palsa_T0_1_FD_201949 | JGI IMG/M metagenome (GOLD analysis project Ga0302324, IMG submission 201949) | Peat permafrost microbial communities from Stordalen Mire near Abisko, Sweden - Palsa_T0_1 | ecosystem: Environmental > Terrestrial > Soil > Palsa > Peat permafrost | place: Sweden: Abisko...
CACGGTTGCGGCGGCCCTATGTACGGCCCATGGCGGGCAGGATGAGTTCTTGCATCAGCAGCGGCGCCCCGCGCAATGCCAGCCGCGAGCGGCGTGCCCATAGCCCGGCCGGCTTGACCTCGGCGTCACGCAGTGCCCGCGCCGTCACCGCCTCCTCCGCCGGCAACCACGCATACTCGTAGGAACTGCGCTCCACTGCGGACAAGTCGCCCAAGGTTTCGCCCAACGCGGCGTCGCCCAGCTCAGCGAGCCAGGGATGGGCGCACAGCGTGGAGTCGGGCATGACGGTCTGCTCGAATACCCACACATTGTCGCCGTGGGACATTTCAACATCTCTGAACAGAGCGGCGCTGTCAGGCGAATTCAGCGCCGATTTGAGCGCGTCGCCCAGCAGGCCGGTCCATTGGTCCACTAATCGCAGGGCGAAGTATTCGCCGCAAACCGCTTTCATGCGCTCGGTGAGCAGGCCCTTGCCGATCAGCCAAGGGCGCACGTGCGCGTCCACGGACAATTGTCCCAGGCGCTCTGCGGGCAGCCATTGAATCGAATCGGCGGGCGTTTTGGAGGGTCGTATCGGGCTCATGCGGCATTCTAACCGACGCGGCCGTATTGCTCCGCATGACCGACCCAACGGCCGATGAGCGGCGCCACGTTCAAGGGCCAGTCGCGCAGCACTGCCTCCGCCGCGATCTGCACCCGGGGCAGCAAGTCGGAATCGCGCAGTAAATCGGCCACACGCATTTGTGCCAGACCGGTCTGACGCGTTCCCAGCAATTCGCCAGGCCCGCGCAATTCCAGGTCGCGCCGGGCTACCTCGAAGCCGTCGTTGGTGTCGCGCATCACGGCTAACCGCTCGCGCGCCAGCGGGGACAGCGGCGAGCGGTACAGCAGGAGACAGGAACTCGCATGCTGCCCGCGGCCGACCCGGCCGCGCAGCTGGTGCAGCTGCGCCAGGCCCAGCCGTTCCGCGTTCTCGATGACCATGAGCGTGGCATTCGGCACATCGACGCCGACCTCGATCACCGTAGTGGCTACCAACAGATGGATTTTCCCTTCGTTGAAGCGCCGCATCGAGCCTTCCTTCGCCGCAGCGGGCATGCGGCCGTGGACCAGTCCGACGCAGAGTTCGGGCAGGGCGGCGGCCAGAGCCGCGGCCGTTTCTTCCGCGGCTTGGTAGGGCATTTCCTCGGATTCATCGATGAGCGGGCAAACCCAGTAGCTCTGCCGCCCTTCGAGGCAGGCGCTGCGGATTCGCTGCACCACTTCGTCGCGGCGCGCTTCGGCCAGGACCACGGTCTTGACCGGAGCGCGGCCAGGCGGCAGTTCATCGATCACGGAAACGTCGAGATCCGCATAGGCGGTCATGGCCAGTGTGCGGGGAATGGGTGTGGCCGTCATGATCAACTGATGCGGCTGGCGGCCTTGCGCCGCGCCTTTTTCGCGCAGACTCAGGCGCTGATGCACGCCGAAGCGATGCTGTTCATCGACGATGACCAGGGCGAGCGCGCCGAATTCCACGCTTTCCTGAAACAAGGCATGTGTGCCGATGACGATGGAGGCATGGCCGGCACGGATGCCTTGCAAAACAGCGCCACGCGCCTTGCCGGTTTGCCGTCCGGTCAGCAGTGTGACCGCCACACCCAGGGGCTCGAACCAGCGTCGAAAATTCTGCGCGTGTTGATCGGCCAGCAGTTCGGTCGGCGCCATCAGCGCGACCTGACGGCCGGTCTGCACGGCCTGGGTCGCAGCCAACGCGGCCACCAGGGTCTTGCCGCACCCTACATCCCCTTGCACCAGGCGCAGCATGGGTTTGCCCAGGCGAAGGTCGCCCTCGATCTCGAGCAGCGCTCGCTGTTGCGCCTTGGTCAAGCGGAAGGGGAGCGCGGCCAGCAGCTTCGCCTTGAGGGCGCCGTCCGACTCCAGCGGCCAGCCGGGATCGCTCTGAATGCGCTGCCGGAGCAGCTTGAGCGACAACTGATGCGCGAGCAACTCTTCGAAGGCCAGGCGGCGCTGTGCCGGATGCCGTCCACTCAACAATAGATCCACGGGAGCGTCTGTCGGCGGACGATGCACATAGAGCAATGCTTCGCGCAGGGATGGCAGATGCGAATCGGCCAGGACCGACGCAGGCAACCAATCTTCTACGTCGCCGGCGCCGGTTTGATCGAGCGCCATGCCCACCAACATGCGCAAGCGTCCCTGGGTCACGCCTTCGGTCAATGGATAGGTCGGCGTCAGATGTTCCTCGGGCGCCGCCGCGGCATTCGGGTCGACGCGCCGATATTCCGGATGCACGATTTCAAGGCCTTGGGGACCGCGGCGCGTTTCGCCGAAACAGCGGATGCGCACGCCCCGCGCGAGACCATTCTGCTGTTGCGCAGTGAAATAGAAGAACCGCAACAGCAGGAAGCCGGAACCGTCGGCGATTTTGCACAGCATCTGCCGCCTGCCACGAAAAACGACCTCGGTGAGCAGCACCTCGCCTTCCACCACCGCGCGCTGCCCGGCGCTCAACTCTCCCAGAGGCACTACCCGGGTGCGGTCTTCGTAGCGCAGGGGCAATAGAAACAGCAGATCCTGGGTCGTCTGCACCCCCAGGGCACGCAATCGCTGGGCAAGCGTGTCGCCGACGCCGCGCAGCACGGTGACCGGCTTGAGCTCGATCACAGAGCGACGATGCACTCCACTTCGACCTGGGCGCCGCGCGGCAACGCGGCCACGCCGACGGTGGATCGCGCGGGATAGGGCTCACGGAAATATTCGGCCATGATCTTGTTGACCACCGCGAAGTTCGCAAGATCGGTCAGGAATATCGTGGTCTTGACGACGCCGTCGAAGCTTGTGCCGGCCGCCGCCAGGACGGCCTTGATGTTGTCGAACACCCGGCGGGTCTGCACTTCGATGTCGCCCTGGACCAGTTCCTTGGTGACCGGATCCAAGGGGATTTGACCCGAGAGCCACAGGGTATTGCCGGCCCGGACGGCCTGCGAATAGGGGCCGATGGCGGCGGGTGCTGCTGACGTCGAAACGATTTGCTTGCTCATGGCTCCGGCCTTGCTGATGGGACCCGATTTGAAGTTGCGGTGCGCCCAGGCGCACCGTATGGATTTGGCTTTTTCAGGCCAATGTGCGGAATACTCGCTGCACGTCCGGCATGCGCCGGATGGTTTTGATGACTTGCGCCAGATGCCGGCGGTCGCGCACCTGAAGCTGAAATTTGAGAGAAGAGCTGCTCACGTCGCGTTCTTCCAACGACACCTGATCGATATTGGTTTCGGTCCCCGCGATGCTGGAAGCGACCGCCGCCAGCACTCCCACCCGGTTGTTGATTTCCAACTGAATTTCACAACTGAACAAGCGGCCTCCGGTTGCTTCCCAGGCAACCGACAGCCACTTTTCCGGTTGTTTGCGATACTCCGCGAGATTACCGCAATTCTGCCGATGAATCATCACGCCGCGGCCGGCGCTCAGATAAGCCATGATGGGATCGTTCGGGATGGGGAAACAGCAGCGCGCATAGGTGACCAACAAGCCTTCGGTGCCCGCGATCATCAGCGGCCCGGCGTGTGCGCCGGCGTGCTCGCCGCCGTCGTGTGCCGGCTGCAGGCGCCGCGCGACCAAGGGAGCCAGGCGCTCGCCCAGGCCGATTTTCTCGTACAGCTCGTTGGCGTCCTTCAAGCTGAACTCTTTGACCACCGCGTCTATGTCGGCCGCCGGGATCTTTTTCAGGTTGAGCGAGAATTCCTCGAGCGCCAGGCCCAGCAGCCGTTTGCCGAGTTCCAAGGCCTCGCCGCGTTTCAAATTCTTCAAGTAGGCCCGTATCGCCGCACGCGCCTTGGCCGTGACCAGGAAAGTCGACCAGGAAGGATTCGGTGTGGCGCCCTTCGCCGTGATGATCTCCACGGTCTGCCCGTTGCGCAGCGGAGTACGCAGCGGGACCAAGCGACGATCGACCTTGGCCGCGACGCAGCGGTTGCCGACGTCGGTGTGGATCGCATAGGCGAAATCCACCGCGGTGGCGCCGCTCGGCAGCCGCAGTATCTTCCCCTTCGGCGTGAACACGTAGACCTTGTCGGGGAATAGATCGACCTTGACGCTCTCCAGGAATTCCTCGGAGCTGCCGCCTTCTTGAATCTGTACCAAACTCGCCAGCCACTCGCGGGCGCGGTCATGCTCGACGCCGCCGAAGGTATCTCCGCCGGATTTGTACTTCCAATGTGCCGCGATTCCGGACTCCGCGACCCGGTGCATTTGCTCGGAGCGGATCTGCACTTCGATGGGTATGCCGTTCGGGCCGAACAATGTCGTGTGCAGGGACTGATAGCCGTTGACGCGCGGTATGGCGATGTAGTCCTTGAAGCGTCCCGGCATGGGCTTGTAGACGCTGTGCACCAGGCCCAGCGTGCGGTAGCAGGTGTCCGCGCTGTCGACCATGATGCGAAAGCCGTAGACGTCGACCATTTCATTGAGGGAAATCTTCTTGTTCAGCATCTTCCTGTAGATGCTGTACAGATGTTTTTCCCGGCCTTCCACGCCGCCGGCAATCCCGGATTTCTGCAATGCGCCCTTGAACGTTTCGGCAATCTTGCCGATGAACTCCTTCTGGTTGCCGCGCGCGCGCTTCAGTTCCCGCTCCAGAACCTTGTAGCGGTAGGGATGCAGCGCCCTGAAGCCCAAGTCCTCGAGTTCGAGCTTGACCGCGTAAAGCCCGAGCCGCTCGGCGATGGGCGCGTAGATTTCCAGGGTTTCACGGGCGCTGCGGCGGCGCTTGACCGGGGGCATCACCCCGAGAGTGCGCATGTTGTGCATGCGGTCCGCGAGCTTGACCATGATCACGCGGATATCGCGCACCATCGCCAGCAGCATTTTGCGGAAGCTCTCGGCCTGAGCTTCCTGGCGGTTCTTGAACTGGATTTGATCGAGTTTGCTGACGCCGTCGACCAGCTCTGCCACGACCTGTCCGAAGATGGACGCTATCTCGGCCTTGGCGGTCGGCGTGTCTTCGATGACGTCATGCAAAATCGCCGCCACCAGCGTGTCTGCGTCCAAGCGCAGATCGGCGAGGATGTCGGCCACCGCGACCGGGTGGGTGATGTATGGCTCGCCCGAGACGCGCTTCTGGCCATGATGCTTTTCCGCACCGAATTCATAGGCTTCGCGCACCCGCTCGACTTGAGCAGGCGATAGATAGGCTTCGAGCTTGTCTAAGAGCTGACTGATTCCGGTGGAGCGTCTTCCACCGGGTAGGAAACCAAGTATAGAAGACGCATAGTCCATCGTCGCTCTTAGGTTGAGACCGGTTCTTTAATCCCCAAGGCCGAGTTGCGGTGCGCGGAAATCCGACGGTATGTCCAGCTCGGTCACCGGCGGCTGCGCCGGCTCTTCGGGCTCTTCCAACATCTCGAGGGTGATATTTCCGGCGGCAATCTCGCGCAACGCCACCACAGTCGGTTTGTCGTTTTCCCATTCGACAGTGGCTTCCGCCCCATTGGCAAGGCGCCTGGCGCGTTTCGCGGCCAGCAACACCAGGTTGAATAGGTTGGGTTCGTTCTGCAGGCAGTCTTCGACCGTGATACGCGCCATACTTGAGGTTCCGTTAAATGGATTGTAAGCATAGCAGAGACACCCGGGGCCGGCCAGTTGTGACCGGGGCTTAAAGTGAACAACTCCTACCCACCCTCTCTGTAGGGCTTCCGGCGGCGGAGGGCCTACACGGGTCGCAGCAATTCCGCTGTCAGATGATCCACTTCGGGTCGTCGCGCGACCAGATGGGCGCCGCGGTCTTCGACGATGGCTTGCAAATCTGTTAGCGCCGTTTCGAAGCGGTCGTTGATCACTACATAGTTGAATTCGGCCCAATGCGTGAGATCCTGCGCCGCATCCCGCAACCTGCGTTCGATGACCGCGTCGGAATCGGTGCTGCGCGCCCTGAGCCGCTGTTCCAAGGAGGCGCGCGACGGCGGCAGAATGAAAATGCTGTGTGCCTCGGGCAGGCGGCCGCGCACCTGGCCGGCGCCCTGCCAGTCGATTTCCAGCAGCAACTGCTCACCGTTGGCCAGCGCTTCCTCCACGGTGTGCGCGGCGGTGCCGTAGCAATTGTCGAAAACCTGGGCATGCTCGAGAAACTCGCCCTGGGCCACCATCTCCGCAAAACGCTCCATGCTCACGAAGTGATAATCCCGACCGGGGACCTCATTGGGCCGCGGCTTGCGCGTGGTGTAGGACACGGAAAAGCGGATTCGCGGCTCGCGCTCCATCAGCGCCTTCACCAGGCTGGTCTTTCCCGCGCCGGAGGGCGCCGAAACCACATAGAGGCGGCCGCGTTCCATCGATCCTTACTCGATGTTCTGCACTTGCTCGCGCATTTGCTCGATCAGCACCTTCATATCGACGGCGGCCCGGGTGGTTTCTATGTCCTGGGATTTCGACGACAGGGTGTTGGCTTCGCGGTTCAACTCCTGCATCAGGAAATCCAGGCGCCGGCCGGCGGGTTCCTGGCCGCCGAAGGCCTTGCGCACTTCCGTCACGTGGCCGCGCAGGCGGTCGATCTCCTCGTCCACGTCCATGCGCTGCGCCAGAATCGCCAGTTCTTGCTCCAATCTATTCTGGTCGACGTCGCTGACCAGCTGTGCGATGCGTTCGAGCAGTTTCGCGCGCATGCGCGCCCGCACCTCCGGCAGCCGGTCCGTCACACGGGCGGCGAATTCGATCAGTCCGGCGCAGCGCTGCTCCAGAGCGTCGCGGAGCCGGCCCCCCTCGCTGTCGCGAAAGCGCGCCAGCTCCGCCAGCGCCTCGGCGAGCAAAGCGTGCGCAGCGGCAATCATGGGCGCGGGGTCGCGGCTGCCGTCGCGAATCACTCCCGGCCAGCGCAGCACATCCAGCACATCGATGCGGGCCGCGCTTCCCGTCTGTGACGCAATCGCTTGCGCCCGCTGAATGAGGCTGGACAATAGCTCGGTGTCGACTTCGAGCGCGCCCGCGGCCAGGGCGGGGCGAAAATGCAGGGAACACTCGACCTTGCCGCGGCGCACGGAGCCCGCGATGGCCTGGCGGAATTCCGACTCGGCCGCCCGGAATTCCTCGGGCAACCGGCAACCCATCTCCAAAAAGCGATGATTGACCGTCTTCAATTCCCAGGCCAACAATCCCCAGGGAAACTGGCGCTCACGCCGCGCAAAGCCGGTCATACTACGAATCATAGGGGTGTGCGCTAAAATCGGCCATAATCATTGAGTTAAGTCTATCAGAAGCCAAGGAGCAGTCATTGCAGATCGAGACCGCGGATGTCAGCCTCATCGGCCACCGCGAAGAAAATCAGGATCGGGTTGCAGTGGCGGCCGCCGATCATGCGGTGCTGCTCGTCGTGATCGACGGCATGGGCGGCCATGCGGAGGGCGCGCGCGCCGCAGAAACCGCGCTGTCGACGCTGCTGGAAGCATTCTGGCAAACTCCGCATCCGATTTTCGATCCGCTGGGATTCTTGCACCTGTCCTTGGGGCGCGCGCACGAAGAAGTCGTCAAACTCGGGGTGGGCCTGAGCGTCGAAGCGCGTCCGCGAGCAACCTGCGCCGTGTGCCTGGTGCAGGATTCCGCGGCCTACTGGGCGCATGTCGGCGATAGCCGCATTTACCAGCTGCGCCAGGCCCAGGTGCTGGAGCGCACCCGGGATCACAGTCATGTCGAAGTGCTGCTGCGGGAAGGCCTGATCACTGAGGCCGAAGTTCACGGCCATCCCATGCGCAACTATGTAGAGTGCTGTCTCGGAGGCGATGCGGCGTTGCCCGAGATGAGCATATCGACGCGGCGCAAACTAAAATCAGGAGATGTACTGTTGTTGTGTACCGATGGCGTGTGGGCGAACTTGCGGGATCAGGATTTCGTGCGCTTTGCACAGACCGCAGGCAAGCCGCTGCGTGACGCTTTGACCGATCTGGGGACGCAGGCGGTGGAGGCCTCGGCACCCTACAGCGACAACGCCAGTGCGGCCGCGCTGCGCTGGCGGGCAGCGTGAGCGTCCGGCCAAGCGGTCGGGCGCCCGACGAACTGCGCGAACTGCGTTTCGAGCGAGGCTATACGCGGCACGCGGAAGGCTCGGTGCTGGTGGGATTCGGCGCCACCCGGGTGCTGTGCACGGCCAGCATCGAAGAGACCGTGCCGTCATTTCTGCGCGGCCAGGCCCAGGGCTGGGTGACCGCCGAATACGGCATGCTGCCGCGGGCGACTCATACCCGTTCGCAGCGCGAGGCGGCGCGCGGCAAACAGACGGGCCGTACCCAGGAGATTCAGCGGCTGATCGGCCGGGCGCTTCGGGCGGTGGTGGATCTCAAGGGCTTGGGGGAGCGCACCGTGACCATCGACTGCGACGTGCTGCAGGCGGATGGCGGGACGAGAACCGCGGCGATTACCGGCGGCTTTGTCGCCTTGGCGGATGCCGTGGACACTTTGCTCAAGCGGCGCGCCATCAGCGCGAATCCGCTGCACGGCCAGGTGGCGGCGGTGTCCGTGGGCATCTACCGCGGCACTCCGGTGCTCGACCTGGACTACGCCGAAGACTCCAATGCCGAGACGGATATGAATGTGGTCATGAACAGCGGCGGCGCCTTCGTCGAGGTGCAGGGCACCGCCGAGGGTCACGCGTTTCGGCGTCACGAGCTCGACCAATTGCTGGATCTCGCGACATCGGGCATCGCTCGCCTGCATGCCGCGCAGCTCAGCGCACGTGCCTAGGAGCGTGTCTGACAGATACGCTCCCAGGCCGCTCATAGTCGCAACCGGCAACCCGGGCAAGCTGGTCGAGTTCCGCACATTGCTGGCGGATCTGCCCTTCGATATTCGCAGCCTGGGCGAATTGGGCATCGCTTCGCCCGAGGAGACCGGCGCGAGCTTTCTCGAGAATGCCCTTTTGAAGGCGAGACACGCTGCGGCGGCCGCCGCTGACTTGCGCGGTGCTCCGTCGCCGGGCTGCGCCGCCATTGCTGACGATTCGGGGCTGGAAGTCGATGCGCTCGGCGGAGTCCCGGGCATCTTCTCCGCGCGTTTTGCCGGACTCGGCGCCGACGATGCCGCCAACAACGCCAAACTGCGCAGCGCGCTCGCAGGCGTTCCCGCCGGGCAGCGCCGCGCGCGCTATCGATGTGTGCTGGCGTTCGTCGCGGGCGCCGACGACACGGCGCCCTTGATTGCCGAAGGCACGTGGGAGGGCCTCATTCTCGACGCGCCGCGCGGTTCGGGCGGCTTCGGCTATGACCCGTACTTTTGGCTCCCGGACCTCGGCGTCACTGTGGCGCAACTCGATCTCGACGAGAAGAACCGGCTCAGCCACCGCGGCATGGCCATGCGCGCCTTGCGCGACTTGCTGATGGCTCGCGAACGACGGGAGCAGGGGCCGTCTGGCGATGGGCCATCGCTGGGGCAGGGGGACGGTGGTGGGTGATCAACCGCAGGCAATCGATCCGTCGCTGGCTTTGTACGTTCACATGCCCTGGTGCGTGCGCAAATGTCCGTACTGCGATTTCAATTCGCATCAGCTGAAGTCGGCTGCGCCCGACGCCTCGTACATCGACACGTTGATTCGCGACTTCGACGCGGAACTGCCGCGGCTGCAAGGCCGCAGGATCGACACGGTATTCTTCGGCGGCGGTACGCCCAGTTTGTTCCAACCCGAGGATTTCAGTCGTTTGCTCGGCGCACTTCGCCAGCGGATCGCGTTCGGCCACGACGTGGAAATCACCATGGAAGCCAATCCGGGAACCATCGAACGCGGCCGATTCGCAGGCTATCGGGACGCAGGAATCAACCGGGTATCCTTGGGCGCGCAGAGCTTCGCGCCGCACGCACTCGAAGTCTTGGGCCGCATTCACTCGGCGGACGACACGCATCGCGCGGTGGCGGAATTGCGCGCGGCCAAGCTCGACAATTTCAATCTCGATTTGATGTATGCCCTGCCGGCGCAGACGCTCGAGGAGGCGCTCGAGGATGTTCGGACTGCGTGTGCGCTGAATCCTGCGCATATTTCCTACTATCAGCTGACCCTCGAGCCTGGAACCGTATTTCATGCGCGGCCGCCTCAGCTGCCGGACGAGGATGCTGCTTGGCAGATCCAAACCGCGGGCCAAAAACTATTGGCCGAGACAGGTTATGTTCAATACGAGGTCTCGGCCTACGCCCGCGAGGGAGCCCGCTGCCGGCACAATCTCAATTACTGGCTGTTCGGCGATTATCTCGGCATCGGCGCCGGAGCGCACGGCAAGATCAGTTTCGAGCTTCCGCAACGCATCTTGCGCACCGTCAAGCCCAAGCAGCCGCGCGAATATCAGGCACAGGTGCTCCGCGCGAGCTCGAGCGACGCCATCGGCGAGAATTCCTTCATCCTGCCGAAGGACTTGCCGTTCGAGTTCATGCTGAATGCGCTGAGGCTCAACGAAGGCTTCACGGTTCGCGACTATCGGCGCCAAACGGGACTGGGAATGGAGTCGGTGCTCGCCAATTTGGCGCAGGGGGAGGAACGGGGGCTGCTTGTGCACCAGGTGGACGTCTGGCGTCCCACGGAACTGGGACGACGCTTCCTAAATGATCTGCAGGGCGGTTTTCTGGCCTGAGCTTATGCACATCACGGCTCGGACCTCGCACAAAGGGGTACCTACAGCACATTGCACCTATAGTAGGTCAGATGCATCATGTAACTTTATGAAATATAAAGATAAAGTTACTTGTCTATTTTTTGATCAAGTTAACAATTACTCGAATTTCCGCTGTTTCAATCAAGTGACTTGGCTACCGTCCACAGACTTATCCACAGTTATTGTGGACAAACGGGCTGTGGCCTCAGCAAAAGGGCCTATGCCGGAGGCATTGCGTCAAAAACCCTCAACGGATAGTATAATCGGCCCGATTTGACGGATCGGCCGCATGGCCGAGCCCAAATCCAGCGGGGAATCAAGGCGTGGCGATGTGCACCCTTTGCGGGCTCGTCGATTCTGCCGTTACTTTTATCGAGGTTCCTATGAAAGCCGATATCCATCCAGAATACAAAGTCATCGCAGTTACTTGCACCTGCGGCAATCAGTTCGAGACTCGCTCGACGATCGGCCATGATCTGCAGGTCGAGGTGTGCTCCAATTGCCATCCGTTCTACACGGGCAAGCAGAAAATTGTGGATACCGGCGGTCGCGTCGATAAATTCCGCAAGAAGTACGGGGCGGCGGCGAAAGCCTAGACTCTCGATTTCGTTCCGCAAACGCGCGGATGCGCGAAGGGGTCGGTGTCTGCGCCGCACTTCGCGCCAGCCGGGTACTGTGCGCTCGACTTGATGCGCGTGAATCCGCGCGCCTGCGCGCGGGCGCGCGCGTGCGTTCCCGGGAGACGCCGCGGTTAGGGGGCCGCTCCCTTGATTCCGATGTACGGCCGTGCAACGCTGCGGGGTCATAAACGAACCCCCAAAGATCAACCCATACACCCCTGTCGGAACAGCGCATGAGCACGAAATACGAACTCAAGAACCTCGCCACCGGAAAGACCACTCCACTGAATGCAGTCTCGGGAACAATCGGACCCGAGGCGCTCGACATTTCGAATCTGACCAAGGAGCAGGGGGTATTTACCTTCGATCCCGGATTCATGGCCACGGCCAGCACCGAAAGCAAGATCACCTACATCGACGGAGATGCGGGAGTGCTGTTGTACCGCGGCTATCCGGTGGAGCAACTCGCGGAGAAGTCCTGTTTTCTCGAGGTGGCCCATCTGCTGATCAGCGGCAGCCTGCCTACCAAGCCGGAGCTCTGTGCGTTCCAGAATTCGATCACGCGGCACACCATGGTCAACGAGCAGCTGCTGCGTTTCTTTCAGGGCTTTCATCACGACGCGCATCCCATGGCCATGGTGTCCGCGGTGGTTGCGTCGATGGCCGCGTTCTACCACGACAGCACGGACATCGGGGATCCCCGGCATCGCGAGATTTTTGCGCATCGAATCATCGCCAAGCTGCCGACCATCGCCGCCGCGGCCTACAAGCACACGCTCGGCCAGCCGTTCATCTACCCGCGTAACGATCTGCGTTATTGCTCGAACATGCTGAATATGTTCTTCGGAGTGCCGTGCGAGCCGTATGCAATCGATCCGGTGGCGGCCGAGGCCTTGGATCTGCTGTTCATTCTGCATGCGGATCACGAGCAAAATGCCAGCACGTCGACGGTGCGTCTGGCTGGCAGCACCGGCGCCAACCCGTACGCCGCCATATCCGCCGGTGTATCCGCTCTGTGGGGTCCGGCGCACGGCGGCGCCAACGAAGCCGTGCTCGATATGCTGGACGGAATCGGCTCGGTCGCCAACA
>Ga0302324_100022241_pt1 | contig 12325 bp, 9 predicted proteins | sample Palsa_T0_1_FD_201949 | JGI IMG/M metagenome (GOLD analysis project Ga0302324, IMG submission 201949) | Peat permafrost microbial communities from Stordalen Mire near Abisko, Sweden - Palsa_T0_1 | ecosystem: Environmental > Terrestrial > Soil > Palsa > Peat permafrost | place: Sweden: Abisko...
AGGGCGTTCTGCCCGCCGTCGCCGAACACACTGTGGCCGCCGTCACCGTCGAGGTGCCCAGCTACGCGGATGCATTCAGCGGGCGGATGGGCCGGCGGATCGAAGGTGCCGTCAAGATGGCGCTTGGCGCCTTCCTCCAACTGGCCGCCCGTCCGCACGACTCCGATCCCGGCCCGACGTTGTCCCCTGCGCTCGAAGGCGCCTACGAACTCGGGCGCGGCGAGGCACGTCAAGGGCGCTCCATCGACGCGCTGCTATCTGCCTATCGCGTCGGCGCCCGGGTGGCGTGGCGTGAGCTATCGGAAACCGCCGTCGACCGGGGAGTGCCACCGCTGATGATCGCTCGGTTCGCCGAATTGGTGTTCGCATTCATCGACGAACTCTCCGCGGCAAGCGTTTCCGGGCATGGCGATGAACTGGCCTCCTCGGATCGAGAACGACGGCGCCATCTTGACCGCCTTGGACAGGACCTGCTCGCCGGGGCGCCTAACGAGATACTGCGGGCAAGTGCCGAGCGCGCAGAGTGGCGTCCACCAGACACCCTCACTGCGGTACTGCTTCCGTCGGCCCAGACGCGGGGCGTGGCGTCCCGATTCGGGCAATCCACATTGGAACTCAGTGGCGACCTGCCCGGTATCGAGTCCTCTGAGTCTGTTGTCGTGCTGCTTGTCCCAGACATGCACGGTCCCAACCGGTCTCGGCTACTGCGGGAACTCCAAGATCGCCGGGCAGTGGTCGGTCCTTCTCGCCCCTGGACGCAGGCACAGTCGTCCTATCATCGCGTCCTGCAGGCGCGCAAACTCCAACTCGCCGGAGAAGACGTCGGCACGATCGACACCGACACCCATCTCGCAGCACTCGTGCTCGGCGCTGACCGCGAAGCCGCTGACGATCTCCGCCGTCAGGTGCTCGCACCGCTCGATCAGTTACGACCCAACACCGCCGAACGGCTCGCGGAAACACTGCGATCGTGGCTACTACACCAAGGCCAACGCGACGTTGTGGCTGCCGACCTATTCGTCCACGCCCAAACCGTGCGATATCGCATGACCCAACTGCGCGAGCTCTACGGCGAACGCCTCAACGACCCCCAGACGGTCCTCGAACTCATTGTGGCCCTGTCCATCCCGACAACGGCCGGCCCGCCTGCCGCGTCGTGAGGTTTGACGCCGTCAATTTCTTATCAGGCGATGACGACGCAGCGGAGCGGGTATTCGAAGATGCTCTCGTAGTTCACGATCTGGCAAGTGACCCTGGTAGCGGTCGGGAACTGGGCCCTGGTCTTTTCGGCGACTATCCGTAGCGCATCCTCTGCGAACACCGCGTGGTGGTGAATGGCGGTGACCGTGTCGGCTTCGCTACGTCGCTTATGCAGTTCCCGCACCGGCCCGCTGGCCGCGCACTCTCCAACAGAGAGCAGCTCGGCCAGGGAACGACCGGCCACGGTCGTCAAGTCCCCGGTCACGGTGATCTCCAGGTCGCAAACCTGATTGTGGGACGGATGCTCGCCAACGTTGTCCAGATCCTCACGGTCGAAGGCGATCGCGCTCTGGGCCTGGGGACAGGCCAGACAAACCTTGAACGCAGCGCCCCAGGTCACCTCGGTCTGCTCAGCCGCCTCGATCCGGCAGATCTCCTCGATCGGCTTGAACCCGCCGTCGTGCGGCAACACGATGGTGGCCCGCGCGTCCACCGACCAGGACGCGGCGCCGGGCACCGCGCTGCGCAGCCGCTCGAGGATGCCCTGTGCGTAGTCGAGCACGGTCGGCTGTGGACCTGGCCGATCGATGCATTCGATCAGTCTCGACATGTGCGCGCCACGTTGGTGGGCATATAAACCGACTGAGATGTCCATGACGACCATCGCCGCACTGTCATGCTCGTCGATCGCGACGATCCGCTTAACCCCGACGTGTCCAACCGAATGCACTGGAATACAGATGTCCGGCGCTTCCGAATGCAGGTCCGGCAGCACACCAATATCCCTGTAAGCCATGCTCTTCCACCCTCTCCGACTCGTAATCGTCAACAAATGCGCCATCAACTATGAGTAGCGAGACGTAAGTACCGAGTTCGAGAGGCAACCCGCCACGCACGGTGCGCACGCAGCGTAGCCGATCGGCACTATCGACTGAACATGTCACGAGCGTGATGGGGGATCGGTTCACTGGTCAGACGGAGCGGCTCCACATTCGGAGTGGCACTCACGCAGCGCGGGCCCTGCCGAGGCGACCTTCGCCATGACGCTGTGACCGGCCGCCGGCAGAAGGAATGTTTGGCGTTCCACGGACGGGGTAATCGGTGCACACGTGTTCACTGAATCGAAGAAACCCTTGTACCTGAACTGAGGCAATGGAGCCGCTATGGAGTTGAAGATGCGAAGCCTGACGCGATGGAGTGCTGCTCCCGCGAAGGACGTCGAAACCGCAATATCCCCGAAGGTCAATGTGTTGCGGGGGTTGGTGGCTCGCGCGACGACACCGCTGTTGCCCGATGACTACCTCAAGTTGCTCAATCCGTTGTGGTCCGCGCGGGAACTGCGTGGGGTCGTGGTCGATGTCTGCAAAGAAACTGAGGACTCGGCGACGGTGACGATCAAGCCGGGATGGGGCTTTTCCGGGGACTACCGGCCCGGCCAGTATCTGGGTATCGGGCTTCGCGTCGACGGCCGCTGGCACTGGCGGTCCTACTCGCTTACATCGATTCCGCGGCGCGACAAAAAACTGGTCTCGATCACCGTGAAAGCAACTCCTGAGGGGTTCCTGTCGTCCCATCTGGTCAACGGCGTCGAGGCCGGCACGGTGGTTCGGCTGGCGACCCCGAAGGGCGATTTCGCACTTCCCGACCCGGCGCCGGCGAAGTTGTTGTTCGTGACAGCGGGCAGCGGCATCACCCCCGTGATCGCGATGCTGCGCTCGCTCAAGCAGCGTGGCGAGAGTCCCGACATCATGCACATCCATTCGGCGCCCGTCGTCGACGAGGTGATATTTCACGACGAGTTACGTGAGTTGGAGGGCGCTCAGTCCGGCTACCGGTTACATCTGCAACTGACCGCGGACATGGGCCACATCGATTTCGCGGAGCTTGACGCTGTCGTTCCGGATTGGAGGGCGCGCTCCGCGTGGGCGTGCGGGCCGGCGGACATGCTCGACACGGTCGAAAAGGTGTGGACGGACGCGGGCATCGCCGACAGCTTGCACATGGAGCGATTCACCATCTCCCGGACCGACAAAGGCGGCGAGGGCGGCACGGTCACCTTCGCCATCTCGGATAAGTCCATCGAACTCGACGGCGCCACGTCTCTGTTAGAAGGTGGCGAGAAGCTGGGCATCCAGATGCCGTTCGGCTGCCGAATGGGCATCTGTCAATCCTGCGTACTGCCGCTGGAATCGGGCTATGTGCGGGATTTCCGGTCCGGCACTGAGCACGGCGCCGGCGACCGAATCCAGACGTGCATCTCTGCCGCTTCCGGCGACTGCACCATCAACATCTAGGAGGGCCGAATGGCTATCACAGACATCAAACAGTACGCACACCTCACCGAGTCCGACGTCGAGGAATTGGCCCGCGAACTGGACGCGATCCGAACCGACATCGAAGAGTCCAGGGGTGAACGGGACGCCCGCTACGTGCGCAGGGCCATCCAGTTGCAGCGCGCGTTGGCGGCGGGCGGCCGAGTCGCTTTGATGGCGAGCAGGAACAGGGTCGCCTGGGTGGCCGGTACCGCCATGCTCGCCGCCGCGAAGATCATCGAGAACATGGAACTCGGGCATAACATCACCCACGGCCAGTGGGATTGGATGAATGATCCGGAGATTCACTCGACCGAGTGGGAGTGGGACACCACCTCTCCGAGCGTGCAGTGGAAGAAATCGCACAATTTTGTGCATCACAAATACACCAACATCGTCGGGATGGACGACGACGTGGGCTACGGGCTGCTCCGCGTCACCCGAGACCAACGCTGGGACAAATGGAATATCGGCAACCCGGTCTACAACCTGCTGCTCGGAACACTTTTCGAGTGGGGAGTTGCGTTGCACGGGGTGGAATTGTCGAAGGTCCGTAGGGGCGAGAAATCCAAGGACGAGGTCCGCAGGGATTTGCGTGTGATCGGCAAGAAGGTCGGCAAACAGGTCGGCAAAGACTACGTGGTCTTCCCAGCCCTGGCGGGCCGGAACTGGAAGCACACCCTGAGCGCCAACGCGACGGCCAACCTAATCCGCAACTACTGGTCGTACATGGTCATCTTCTGCGGCCACTTCCCCGACGGCGCCGAGAAATTCACTGCCGAGGAATACGAGGCGGAGACGCACCCAGAGTGGTATTTGCGGCAGATGCTCGGGTCGGCGAACTTCAAGGCCGGGCCCATGATGGCCTTCATGAGCGGAAACCTGTGCTACCAGATCGAGCACCACCTGTTTCCCGACCTGCCCAGCAACCGGTATGCCGAAATATCCAAGCGCATCACGGCACTCTGCGACAAGTACGACCTGCCGTACACGACCGGATCCCTCGGGCATCAGTACATGCAGACATTCTGGACCATCCTGAAGCTCTCGCTCCCGAACAAATTGCTCGAAGCCAGCGCCGACGATTCACCAGAAACGCACTCGGAGTTGAAGTTCCGAATTCGTGCCGGTGTCCGGGATAGCTTTGGGATCGATCCCGACACGGGCAGACGCCGCGGACTGCGGACAGCGCTACGCGAGCTGCGGGACGGGGACGTCGCGACCGCGTGAGCACCCGGGACATAGCCGGGTGGCGCGGTGCGGCCTTCAACGTCTGGTCCAGACGGAACTCTTGAGCATCGGCCGAAGCGAGCGTTCGAACGAGCGCACTCTTTGTCGAAGTCGCCCGTACGCTCGGCGTCGTTGTGCCCGCCCTAGGCTCTGGGGATGCGCATGCGGTGGCCGTTAATTGGCCGCTCGGAGGAGATGCGGGCTATCCAGTCCGCCATCTCGGCTTCGGATGTATCCGGGATGGTTGTTTACGGCCCGGCGGGTGTAGGGAAGACCCGCATCGCCCGCGAGGCCTTGTCGGCTGCTGAGTCCCAAGGTTGCGAAGGCCGGTTAGCGGTCGGCACAACCTTGGCGCGCGCAATTCCGCTGGGTGTTTTGTCGGCGTGGGCGCCGTCGGGTGTCACCGATACCGTGCAGTTGCTGCGGGGGGTGATCGAGCTGCTGACGGCCGCATCTTCGGACGCCGCGGTGGTGGTGGGTGTCGATGACGTGCATCTGCTCGACGATTTGTCGATATTCGTTGTGCACCAGATCGTGCAGCGCGGCGCGGCAAAAGTGATTCTCACCGTTCGCGACGGTGAACCGATTCCCGCCGCCGTACAGGAGATATGGAAGGGCGGCCGGTTCGACCGGCTCGACCTGCAGCCCCTGTCCCTCGACGAAACCAGCACGCTGCTGTCGGCGACCCTGGACGGATCGGTGGATCCGGACTCGGCTCAGCGGCTATGGAACCTAACGCGCGGCAACGTTTTGTATCTTCGCACCATCGTTGACCAGGAGGTCGCTGACGGCCGGCTCGTGAAACAGCGCGGGTTCTGGCGGTGGACGGGTGATCCGATGATGCCTCCCGGCTTGGTCGAGCTGATCGAAGCCCGCATCGGGGCCCTGCCGACGCCGGTCAGTGATGTGATCGACGTGCTGGCCGTTGGGGAGCCTATCGAGCTGGCGGCCCTGAGGCGGATCACCGATCCGGCCGCGGTCGAGGAGGCCGAGACGCGCGGCCTAATCACGCTCGAGCCCGCGGTTAGTGGTGTGGAGGTGCGGGTGGCGCACCCGCTCTACGGCGAGGTGCGCCGCAGGCGCGCGGCGACGACCACGCTGCACCGGTTACGCGGACTTGTTGCCGCTGAACTCGCCGCAGCCGATGACCACGACGACATCCAAGTCGTGGTGCGCCGCGCCACGTTGAGTCTCGACTCCGACCTCACGCCCGACGCCGACCTGCTCGTCAGGGCGGCCCAGGGCGCCGTCTGGCTGGCGGATCTGACGCTCGCCGATCGACTCGCGGAAGCAGCAGTCCGCGCCGGTGGGGGGCCGGAACCGAATTTTGTTCGAGCGCATGCACTTTCGTGGCTGGGCCGTGGCGAGGAGGCCGACACGGTGCTCGCCGCGATTGACAACGACGCGTTGACCGACGAAGGCCACGCCAGACTGGCGTTCCTACGGGCTAGCAACATGCTCTGGGCGCTCGGTGACCCGGCACGCGCGAAAGAAATCATCGACGAGGCGTCGCGCACCACACCACCGCACGCGCGCAGCTATGTCGACGCTTTCCTGACGGTGTACTGGTTTGCGATGGACCGGCCGGAGGCGGCGCGGCAAGCCTCGAAAAGCCTTGCATTGGACGATCTCCCCGCAGTCGTCGGCGCGGAGATAGCGTGGGTGCTCGCGACCATAGCCGCGGACGCCGGTCGCACCGCTGAAGCAGTGGCCGTCGCAGATGCGGGGTACAGCGCTGCGACACGCTCATTTGACGCCCCGCACATGAGGTTCAACATCGCTGATGCGCACATCAGCGCGCTGCTGTTGGCTGGGCGGATCGGTGACGCCGTTGAGGTGGCCGAACGGGTGCGCCAGCAGGCTGCCGATCTTCCGGGCGCCGCTCAGTTACTCGGCTCCGCCGTGGCAGGTCGGGCTGCGCTTGGGGCCGGCCGCCTAGATACCGCATGTGCGATGTTGGAACAGGGGGCAGAAGGATTGTCCGCCTCGCATGCCATCGGCTGGGGGTACCGCTATCACATCCCGCGCACGACCGCGCTGGCCGTGCGTGGTTCAACTGGCGAGGCGGCCGCCATGCTCGCCGTGCTGGACAAGCTGCCGCGTCCGTTCCGTTCGCTCGACTACGAACGCAGCTTGGCCCGGGCGTGGGTGGTCGCGAGCCAGGGCTCCGTTAGCGAGGCAATCACCGTCGTGCTGTCGGCGGCCGAAAGGGCTGCAGCCGCGGGGCAATTCGCGGCCGAAGTGGTCTGCCTGCAGACCGCCACCCAGTTCGGGGATCGCGGCAGCGCATCCAGGTTGCATGAGCTCAGGTCGATCGTCGAAGGGCCACGTGCCGGCCTGGCTACCCGGTTCGCCGTCGCCCTGCGCGACGGCAACGGTGCTGAATTGTCCTCGGTGTCAGAGGAATTCGAACGAATGGGTGACCTTGTCGCGGCTTTAGACGCGGCCGCCTACGCCGCCCTCGCGTATCGCAGCCAAGACCTGCGGGGATCGGCGTTGAGGTGCTCGGCGCGCGGCGATGCGTTGGCCGAACAATGCGGCGGCGCTAGCACTCCGGCGCTACGTCAGGCCGCTAGGCCCTTGCCGCTGACCGACCGCGAAGCAGAGATCGTGATGCTGATCGGTGAGGGATTGTCCAACCGCGCAATCGCCGAGCGACTGACAGTTTCCGTACGCACCGTCGAGAGCCACATCTACCGGGCCATGTCGAAGACCGGGACCACCAGGCGCGACGAACTCGCCGCACTGATACCCCGCCATAGGGCGCGAACAGACTGACATCGCCGCTGACGGCGTGCGTTTGGCGCCGACTGCCCTCACCGCCGGCCGCCAACGTGGTGAACTGATTTGTGCCAGATCCCGATTCGCACCCTCAACCCGATCTAGAACGCGCTGCCGGCATGCCTAACGATCCGTCCGCCGCGCCGACGTACACCGTGGACGACTGGCTGGCCGCAGCCGGACCAAACAATGACGCCGCCATTGTTCCCGGCCGACTTGGTCGACTCGTTACCGCGCTCCGCACCGCCCCACCGGGCCAACTCAACACCAACGACCCTGTCGCGACACGCATCGCTGACCGGCAGGCGGCCGTCCTCGTACTTCTCAAAGACACCAGCGACGGTCCCGAAGTGGTTCTGCTGCAACGCAGCTACACGCTTCGGCACCATCCGGGCGAGATAGCATTCCCCGGCGGCTCCCGAGAGCCCACCGACCGCGATCCCGCCGCTACTGCCCTGCGGGAAGCAGCCGAAGAAATTGGCCTCAACCCCAGCAGCGTCGACCCGCTGGTCACCCTTCCGCGGCTTCATATTCGCGTCTCGGACTTCGACGTCACCGCAGTTGTCGCCCATTGGCGTCAACCCGGCCCCGTCCATCCGGTCCACCCCGCAGAAACACACCGGGTACTCACCGTGGCGCTGCCCGATCTGGACAATCCAGATCGCTGGCACCAGTACCGGTGCAACGATTGGTCCGGGCCCGCCACGTTCCTCGACGGCGGCGCCCGACTCTGGGGTTACACCGCCGAAATCCTGCTCTACATGTCCAAAAACCGGTAGACGCGGCCGCCTTCACAGCATCTGGCGCGTTGTGCGCAGTCATCTTGGTTGTAATCGGCTACGTCGGAGAGTTCGCTCAGCGCCGGACCGGAGTGCGCCGTCGGTGTGCCTATGGCCAATGGCAGGCTGAGTGCCGCGGCGGCAAAAAAGCTTCGATGTAAAGCAATCATCGTGGCCTCTTGGTTGGTCGTCACTGCGATTTATGGCAGACCGTGGGGATTCGGCAAGTGAACTTTGCACCGAGGGGCGGGATCATGACATGGGGAGTTTTCCCAATTTTGTTGCGCCGCCTCCGAGGGCCACATCCACGCATCCGCGACTCTGACCCGCACAACGTGAGTAGGGTCGAACCGTGATGCGCGAGAAGGCCCAGGCATCGACCTCGATTTTGGCAATGGTCGCGGCGGCCCGCGTCGTCGTGGGAGCGACGATGATCCTGGCGCCGAGCCGGATCTTTTCGCCAGGATCCGGGACCGAAACATTGCTCATGCGGACCATTGGGATCCGTGATGTGGTTCTCGGCTCGGGCGCCTGCGCGGCCTGGGCACGCGGCGAAGAAGGCGAATTGCGACGGTGGGCAACGGTTGGACTCACTAGCGATGGGGCCGACTTTGTTACCGGGCTTCGCAGCAAGCCGCTAGTCGGTTCCAAAAGCGCACTGATCGCCACGCTCTCCCCGGTGCCCTTTGTGGCCGCCGAGATCCTGGGTCTAACCCGCAGCCTGAGAAAGCGTTGACGCACAAGGCTTCACCAAATGATGCGGTGATGATCCCGACGGGCGCGAACGGGCAACCCACTGCTGCCGAGTACCGTGGGACGCGGTCACATCTCCCGCATTGCACGCGATTCCTATGAGCTGCTCTGGCGAGACGGCTGTGTGATGCCGATCCGCAGGACCACCCGTGAGGCCAGATGGCGCACCTTCGTGCAGCCCTCGTAACGCCGCTCAGTGGCCCGTTAAGCCTGTACGGACGGGCAGGCGCGACAGCGCTCGCTATCTGGGCAAAGAGCACGGCCCTTCCACCGCCGTGGACCAGCGTCGCGCTCGATGTACGCGACACCGGGAAAGATATTCGCGCGGCAATGCAGACTGCCTTGGCAACGGAGCCGGATGTCCTCTTCGGACCATATGGCAGTGGTCCCATGCTCGACGCCGCACGCGCCTGTGAACGCGTGCTGTGGAACCATGGCGGAGCGAGTTCGCGTCTGCGTAGGCCCGTCTTTCCGCAGGTAATCAATGTCATTGCGCCGGCTTCCAGCTATTTCAGTGCGGCCCTGCAAGCCGCGCACACCGTCGACCCGTCAATCACGACGATTTCACTTCTTCACAGCACGACGGGCTTTGGTAAGGACGTGGCAGAAGGTGCTGCGACGACGGCAGCTAACCTTCACCTTGATCTCACCTCAACCGCGTTTGCGCCTTCTCAGGCACCGACGATGGCTTCGGCGGTCCCCGACGGCGATGTCCTCCTAGTGGTCGGAAACTTCGCGGACGAACTGGCTGTTGCCTCGCTCTTACTCACCCGCCCATGGCGCTTTGCCGCATTTGTCGGAGCTGGTGTGGACGAAGTCCTAACCACCCTGGGCAATCAACGAGAAGGCCTCCTCGGGCCTGCCCAATGGCTCCCGACGGCAGCCATCGAGCCCGATGAAGGCCCAGATTCGGATTGGTTTGTTGAGGCCTATCGGAAAGAGGCCGGGACTGATCCTCCTTACGCCGCGGCACAGGGGTTCGCGGCCGGCGTTCTGTACGCACGATGTCTGCGAGATGCGCAGGAAACAACGGACACAGCCATCCAAGCGGTGGCTCAAACGCTAGAATGCACAACACTTTACGGAAAATTTCAGCTCGAGCCTTCCAGCGGCTTACAGTCGGGGCATGACGCTCTGATCGTCCAGTGGCAACAGGGGAGACGCCGTGCCGTGTGGCCGCCAGAGCGGGCGGAATGCCCCGCTATTTTCCCCTTACCGTCGCAGCATCGCCGAGCAGGCCGATGAACCGCGGGTGGGAAAAGAACAGATCCTCAAGATTCTCGTCACCGGCGCGACTGGCTATCTGGGCGCGGTGGGACGCACACTTGCGGGAAGCCCGATGATGGCTGCCAACGCCGTCGAGGAAGCGCGGCACCAGCGTCGCTACGCCGGACGTGAATAAGCCCGTACTCTTCGACGGTGAACGCGATCGACCCGGACAAGCTCAACACGTGCCTACAGGTGCTGGCCGACATCGAGTCGTTGCCGCCCGAGCATCCCGATGCCGTCGCCGTACGTCGGGCCACTGCAGGCATATTCAAATCGGTCAGGAAGGCCCGCCGCCACGCCAAGCGCGACGCGGTCGCGGCCGCTGATCACGCCGTCATTGCATCCACCGCCACGGGTGCTCCCGGCCGTATCGACGACGAAACTGCGGGCCTGCCATTGGTGTCGACAGCGGTTGGCGCCACCGCAGGCACGCTGCTCCGGTCGCGCGCCTGCTACATGTGCAAGACCCACTACACGCTGGTCGACGCGTTCTACCACCAGCTCTGTCCGGATTGCGCCGCATTCAGCCACGCCAAGCGCGACGCCCGCACCGACCTCACCGGTAGGAGCGCCCTGCTCACGGGTGGTCGCGCCAAGATCGGTATGTACATCGCGCTGCGACTGCTCCGCGACGGTGCCCACACGACGATTACCACCCGCTTTCCGAACGACGCCGTGCGCCGCTTCGCCGCGATGCCCGACAGCGCCGACTGGCTGCACCGGCTACGCATCGTCGGGATCGACCTTCGCGACCCCGCTCAGGTCGTCGCGCTTGCGGACTCCGTGGCCGCGCAGGGCCCGCTGGACATACTGATCAACAACGCCGCCCAGACGGTGCGCCGAGCCCCCGGCTCCTACGCTGCGCTCGTCGAGGCGGAACGTACCCCGGCACCGGAACTTGTCGACGTGGTCACGTTCGACCGGGTGAGCGACGCCCATCCCGCGGCGCTTGCCGGCAGCCTCGCCGAACACCAAACTCCGCACGCCGTAACTGAACTGGCCCTGGCCGCCCGAAGCGCGTCTCCGGACCGGATCGCCGCGGGCATCGCCATAGATGCGGGTGGCCTGCTGCCCGATACCGCACCCATCAACAGTTGGACCCAACGCGTGCACGAGGTCGACGCGATGGAACTGCTCGAGGTTCAGCTGTGCAACCAGACCGCGCCGTTCATTCTGGTGAGTCGCCTGCGCCCGGCGATGGCCGCCACACCCTCTCGCCGCAAATACGTCGTGAATGTGTCTGCAATGGAGGGGCAGTTCAGCCGCGCATACAAGGGCCCGGGGCATCCGCACACCAACATGGCGAAGGCCGCACTGAACATGCTCACCCGCACCAGCGCCGCTGAGATGCTGCAGCAGGACGGCATTCTCATGACTGCCGTCGATACGGGCTGGATCACCGACGAGCGTCCACACCCGACCAAGCTGCGGCTCGCCGACGAGGGTTTCCATGCCCCGCTCGACCTTGTCGACGGCGCCGCCCGCGTGTATGACCCGATCGTCCGGGGGGAGTTGGGCGAAGATCTGCACGGCTGCTTCCTCAAGGATTACGCGCCGAGCAATTGGTAGTGAGTCCGGCTGTCGTGCTGTAATTCTGCTCACCGTTGTTCGGTGCCCTAGCAGCTGCGCACCCCAAGGGAGAGGCCCCTGATGCTTCGTCTGGACCGCACCTTCGGTGTCGCCCTCGTAGGCGCCGGCCTGATCACGGTCCCATCGCTGCTCCCGCCGTCACCCGGCGTGCAGGTGCGCGCGGTGCGGCTCACCAGCGGTGACACCGCGGATTCCCCGCTCGGAGATGGCACGGCGTTCATCCTCGGCGGCAGTGGCCTCGAGACGCCTGGTCAGACCTATGCGAACGCCATCGACGCGGAATATCTGGCGCCGCGCGACTTCACCGGCACCACGCAGATCTTGAGCACACCCGAGGCCCTCTACCCATTCCTCGGTCCCTTTACCGAGACGTTCGACCAGTCCGAGGCCCAGGGGCAACAGATCCTGGAC
>Ga0302324_100022242_pt1 | contig 12325 bp, 5 predicted proteins | sample Palsa_T0_1_FD_201949 | JGI IMG/M metagenome (GOLD analysis project Ga0302324, IMG submission 201949) | Peat permafrost microbial communities from Stordalen Mire near Abisko, Sweden - Palsa_T0_1 | ecosystem: Environmental > Terrestrial > Soil > Palsa > Peat permafrost | place: Sweden: Abisko...
TGAGGATGCTTGTAAGCGTTGTCAGAATCGTTCCAGTAAATGAGCAGCCCGCTCCAGATCATGGTGAACAGCACCGGGAAATTGACCCAATGCATCCAGCGGATGGCGAGCGGGTGTTTCTTTTCCAAGCGAATGCCGGGCGCCACCGGCTGGGGCGGCGGCTCCGCGGGTACCGTGGCCGGCGCAGCGGCAATCAGCTGGTTTTCGGGCGGTGCGGGAGGCTGCTCGCCACAAGGCGGGGGACTGCCATTCTTTTCCTCTTCATCCATGACGATCTGCGTGCCTGATGTCAGCATCTCGCCTTCTGACCAGGTGTGACAAGGCCAGATTGGTTGCGACGGTGCCAGGGCGCTCAATGGACGAATGCATAACCCACTCAAGCCAAAACAAGGCTTGAATGGGCCACGCATTTTCTGCCGGGGAAGTGCACAGGGTTAGGGAATGGAGATTCGGAGGATCTGGCCCATTCCGGCGGGCGCTGCTCCCCAGTTCGACACGTACAGGAACCCATCGGGGCCAAACGTCATGCCGGTTGGCACCGCCAGTCCGGTCACAACGTCTTCTATCACTCCTGCGCGGTTGAGGCGCACTACTTTGCCGTCTCCAGGAGTCGGATAGCCAACTGCCGCTGACAGCTCGAGCGCATACAGTAATCCGTCCGGCCCGATGTCAACCGCGACAACGGTGGCAAAGCCCGCTCTCGAGCCTACGACCTTCAATTCGGCCGGAAGATCAAGGCCGGGAACGGGATCAATGGAGCGTGGGTCTTTGGACAGAGTCAGAATCTTAGAGGCATTTAAGGTGATGGGAAATGTATTCAGGTTGCCCACATAGAAGATGTCGTCCCGGGCAACGATAGAAGTGGGGACGATATGTCCCTGGGCCTCCGATATATCGATCGCCTCTTTAAGGTCGCCGCCTGGGGAGATAGAAAAGACCTGCCCATGATTGGGTTCGACGGTGTAGAGCAGATCGCGGTAAGAGATCAGGCTGTAGAAAATTCCGTCCGGCTCGAAATCCGCAACGTCGGGGTAGGCTGCGGGATGGGACTCTACAAATGAGCTTAGGTTGGCAAGAATCTTCCACTCGCCTGATTTGACGTTGACCTTGACCACGGCATTGGGGATGGCGCTACCGTGGGAACAGCCGCCGCCAGCCAGCACGGCATAGAGAGCGTTTCCCAGAAAGGCGACATCGGCCACACCACTGGTGTCTTTGGTAGCGTCGCTGCTCTGCGCCGAAGGAAAGCCCGAAGCCACCGTAGTACGATTTCCGGCCTTGTCGATTTTGGAGATTCTTGCTGTATTTCCATTCACATACGGCCCAATCGGACCAACGACCTGGGTACATGTCCCCTTGGTCGAAGTAGTTCCGCCGGTACCGGCCTCGGCGACATAGAGCATTCCGTCCGGACCGAATTTGATTCCTCGCGGTCCCTCGAGCCCAGAAGCATAGACCGTGGCATTCGAAGGGAGCTGGGCACGTAACGGGGTTGAGGCTATACTGGCGGCGGTCGCGGTTGCAAAACAGAACAAAGCGATGGATCTGATCTCCATGGTGGCGAAATCCCCTTTTTCACGACAGCCTTTGGCCGTCTAGGGAACCACGTTGCAGGTGGATGAAGCCGATGAGAAGTTTCATGGCGTAAGTTACGCTGTTACGCCCTTTGCAATGAATAGCCTGTGGAGCATGCGCGATGTTGGACCAGCAAACCGAACCTAAGAGTGAAATCATCGAGGAGCAGCTTCAGCGCATCCTCAATTCTAAATTGTTCGCCGCCTCACACCGCAGCCAGGATTTTCTTCGGTATGTTGTCGAGAAATCGCTTGCCGGTTCTACTCCCAAGGAGTACGCGATCGCGGTCGACGTCTTCGGCAGAGGAACCGATTACGATCCCGCCGTCGACGCCACAGTGCGGGTGGAAGCTGGACGCCTTCGCAGCCGCCTTCGTGAATACTACGAGATCGAAGGCAAACTTGACCCCGTCTGCATCTCCATACCCAAAGGCAGTTACGCAGCTGTCTTTAGCGTTCGGGAATTGAAAGCGGAAGCTCAGCGACCATTGCCGGCTACGGCTTCTGGTTTCGTCACTCCTACGCCCGCAGAGTTTACGGCCGAACGTGAATTGCCTCCGGCAGTAGAGCCACGGCAAGCCAGATTCCACAGATCAAAGTTCCGCCGTGGGATCATCGCCGCGTTAGTAATTGTGAGTTTGCTGGCCGCCTTCGGCACCGCGGCGTGGTTGAGGCAGCACCGCAAACCCGGGGTGCAGGAACCCAGGCATATCACCTTCTCTGGCTCGGGGCCAAGCCTTTCAAGGGATGGCAAACTGCTTGCATACTCTTCGATGGTCGCCGGTGGCGAATCGCACATCATGGTGCAACAGATCGCCGGGAACGAAGCCGTCCCGATCACTTCTGGTCCTTATGCCGACGACCTTCCTGATTTTTCGCCCGATGGCACCCACATCGCTTTCTACTCGGAAAGAAATGGCGGCGGAATCTACATCGTTCCAACCATACCGGGCGAAGCCAGACTGGTTACTGTAACCCCCAAGAAGCCGGAAAACCTGCGGTTCTCACCCAGCGGCGACCGCATCCTTTACTCCTACGACCAGAAAGCGTTCACGGTATCTGCAGGTGGCGGGCACCCGGTGGCTCTGCCGCTGAATCAGGAGTTTTACGTTAACGGGACGCCCGTTTGGGCTCCCGATGGAACTGAGATTCTTTTCTATGGGGTCCGCATCCGGCAGCCGGATGGGCCGGCTACGTGGTGGGTCGTTCCTGTGGCAGGGGGGCAGGCAAGATTGGCCCATCTCCCGGGAGTGGAGCAGAATCACCGGCTGGACGACAGCGTGCGCGCGTGGGTTCGGAGCGCCGACAACCGTGAATGGATCATCTACTCGACGTCGACCGTCGAAAAGTGGAAGTTTTGGCGCGCCGCAGTGTCATCCGGCGGCGCGATCGATCAGACTCCGGAGCTGTTCGCCTCCGGCATTGGCAATCTCGGCCCCGGCGGTTCCGTATCCGGCGACGGCAAGCTAGCCTATAACCTTTGGAGCGACAGCGTATCGATACACGAGATCTCAATCGGCGACCACGGGCAAAAGCTGGGCCCCTCGGTCCAGCTGCCTCTGCTCGACGCCGGGTCTTACAGCTCTCCATCGGTCTCCCGGGACGGCAGATGGATGGCCTACAACAGCTTCAATATCGGTAAGCCAGATGCGATTTTGTTACGCGATCTGAGCACCGGCACAGATCATTTACTAGACGATAAGGATCGGGCCAGCGGTGGATTCGCCTCGATTTCCCCCGACGGAACAAGAGTGATCTTTGAACGCGATTGCAAGGAAGGAATATTTCCGCAAAACCCTGACAGCCCCCTGCCGTGCAGCTTCATGGTCGCGACTGCCGGCGGGGAACCGGAGCGGATCTGTGAGCGTTGCACGGCACGCGGCTTTTCCTCAGATGGTTCCGTCGTCCTGCTCCAGAAATACGATAAAACCGACCCCCGCAAGGATCGGATCGTCGCCCTCGTTCTACGCACCAGAACCGAGCACGACTTCCTGAGCCTTCCCGGTCAAGTGGTCACCCATCCTTTCTTCTCCTGGGATGACCGTTGGGTGCTCTTCAGAAGGGTGCAACCGAAGGATGGATCGTCCTCGCCGAGCGATGCATCGCTATCCCAGATCCTGATCGCGCCGATGCGGAACGGCTCGCCCGGCCGCCCGCCGGAGTGGATCCCGGTCACCGACGGAAAGTACTTGGACGATAAGCCTCAGTTCTCTGCGGATGGAAACACGGTCTATTTCACCTCAACGCGCGATCGATTTCTTTGCATTTGGGCCCAGCGGCTGGACCCGAAGAGCAAACACCCGGTGGGGGCGCCTTTCGCTTATGAGCATTTTCATGACGCGGCGGGGCGCGCTTCCGCCTGGTTCGTAAACGGGTCGGACCTCAGCGTTGCCCGCGACAAGATGCTCATCAATCTGATGCAGATTCACAGCGATATCTGGATGACGCAGATGCCTTAGACGAAGAAGCACCTGGTCTTTGCCGCGAATATTGACTCCAGCCTAAAGTAAGTCCATCGCCCAAAGACTGACGGTTCCGGGCGCCTTGTACGCTCCCCTTCGGGGTTCCTTCCCACCTGGTAGGGCTTTCCCCGATGCGTCCCAGGCTACTCTCCCGCCGTCCTGCCTACCCCAATTGCCTTATTCCTTCTTGAAGGGGAGATTAAGAAAAAAAGATTTCAACAATAATCCTGCTTGCAATTCGAACGAAACTGGACATATAGTACGGTAACTGAAGTAAATCAATACCCCGGTGAAGAGCAGCCAGTCTGAAGAGTTGCCATCGTTCCTGCCAGTAGGGCCCCGGTAAGCATGTAGATTTGTAGATTTTTGGAGGCGAGTATGAAGCGAATCACCTTATGGGGCGCAGCCCTCGTAATGGTCCTGGGGTCCCTTAGCGTTCTTCAGCCCGCGTGGTGTCAGCAGACCACAGCGTCGATCACCGGCTCAGTCGAAGATGCGTCCGGAGCCGCCCTGGACGGTGCCACCATCACCGCCAGCGACACCGAGCGAGGCACGGCTGTCACCACCAAGTCGTCCCAGGGCGGTGTCTTTAACTTCAATAATCTTCCCATTGGCACCTATCAGGTGAAAGCGGAGGCAGCCGGTTTTGACACTGCGGTCCAGCCACCGATCACCGTCGTGCTCAATGAGAGGGCGCGCCTTGATTTTAGGATGAAGGTGGGCGCGGTTACCAATACCGTGCAAGTCTCATCCGAGGCTCCGCAGCTGCAGTCCGATACCACCCAGGTCAGCACCCTTATCGACGCAAATACGATCGTCGGCATACCCTTGGCGACACGCAACTATGTTGAATTGACGCTGCTGGCGCCTGGCAGCATCACCCCCGACAATTCAACCTTCAACAACGGCGACAACACCGCCAACGGCGGCCGCCCGTCCATCGATGGGCATCGTGAACAGTCCGATAACTTCATCCTGGATGGGATGGATAACAATCAGACCTCTGAAAACCAATTGGGGTTCACGCCCTCTCCAGACGCCATCCAGGAATTCAACCTCATCACCTCGAATGCTCCGGCAGAGTTCGGCAATTACTCGGGCGGTATCATCAACGCCTCGATTAAGTCGGGTACTAACCAATTCCATGGCGATGTCTGGGAGTTCTTCCGCAACAACGTTCTCAATGCCAATCAGTGGGAGAACAAATTCGACGGTCCCGGCAATTTCCTTCCCCGGGCGGCTCTGCGTTGGAACATGTTTGGTGGCACCCTTGGCGGTCCGATCCTGAAGGACAAGCTGTTCTTTTTCGTGGATTATCAGGGGCAGCGTTTTGACCATCCGACCACCAGCAGCTTTATTACTGTTTTCACCAGCGCCGAGCGTAATGGCGACTTCTCGCAGCTTACGACGCAGCTCAAGAATCCGATCACTGGCGTACCCTACGTCAACAACCAGATTCCGGTGGCCCAGGAAAACGCGGTCGCAGCGGCTCTGTTTGCGTCAAAATTTTATCCGACACCGATCAACAGCAACCTTACAAACAACGCGATCAACCAAACCAACTCGGCCCTGAACGCCGACCAGGGGGATGCCAAGGTTGATTGGGACATCACGCAGAAGGACCGTTTCAGCGCCCGCTACTCGCAGCAATATCAAAATGACCCTTCGACCAACTCGCTGGCGATCCTGGCCAATGAAGCCGAACATGCCCCGGTCCACAATGTGGTCGGGACGTGGACCCACACATTCAGCCCCAACATTTTGAACGAAGCTCGTTTCGGCACGTCGTGGATCGGGATCACGACGGATACATCGTTTGTCCCCAGCATCGGTAACCTGGGCGACGAGCTTGGGATTGCCAACGCCAACACCGCCGGTCCTGGCTTGCTACTGCTCGGCTTTGGCGGCGGCACCGCGCCGGCTCCTGGTAACGGGACGCTCACCAACGTTGGCAGCAGTGTGGTGAACCAGAACTTCAACGATACCGTCATTCAATTCGACGATGGCGTGACCATCACCCATGGCAAGCACGTATTCAAGGCAGGCTTCCAGATGTGGCGGTACCGCTTAGACACTTTCTACAGCGGTAACAGTGGCGAGTACGGTTCCATCCTCTTCGGCGGCGCCTTCACGGGTGATCCGTCAAGCGACTTCTTCACCGGCTATCCGGGTGCAACCGGCAAGGGCGTCAGCACCGGTGGCACCTGGCACCAGATGGCCTGGAGGTTTGGCGGATATGGGCAGGATGACTGGCGCATTACGCCCACGCTTACTCTGAATCTCGGACTGCGCTACGAAGCCAGCACTCCTTGGGTGGAACTGAACAACCGCCAGGACAATCTGAACCTGGTGACGGGCGCCATCGAATATGCGGGCGTAGATGGCAACAGCCGCGCCCTTTACAATTCGGTATACGGTTTGCCCGACTTCCAACCCCGCGTCGGCTTCGCCTGGTCGCCCGCAAGCCTGCAAGGCAAGACAGTGGTTCGCGGCGCGTACACCATCTCCTCTTACCTCGAAGGAACCGGTACCAACCTTCGCCTTGCTCGCAATCCTCCGTTCACTCCGACCGAGGTTTCCGCTGTTTACAACAGCCCGACCGACCAGACGCAGTCGGGTCCGGGGGGCGCGGTTGCAGGGGATCCGTTCGCGGGAGCGATCATGTACGTTTGGGCGCCCAAGGTTCAACCTGAGATGAATCAGGAGTGGAACCTGACGGTCCAGAGCGAAGCCAACGCGACCACTACTTTCCAGCTTGGCTATGTCGGCGATCACGGAACCCACCTGATCGTGCCGACACCCTACGCGCAGGAAACACTCACCAATGGGGTGCCCACACCAGGACAGTACTTCCAGGGCAACCCTGCCTTGCTGGCGGACATCTCGACCGTATCCGGAACCGCCAGCACGGGCTTCCAAACCTACCACGCGCTGCAGGCCGTGTTGCAGAAGCGCATTTCCAATGGCCTGGAGGGGCAGGTTGCCTACACCTGGTCCCATTGCATGTCTAACAACAGCGGATATTACGGTTCCTGGGGCTCGGCGACGCAAGCGACACCGGGTTCCCCGTATTACCAGAACCTCTACGATCCTCACGCCGATTACGCGAGTTGCTACTTCGACTCGAGGAATATTCTTGCCGCCTATGCTACCTACGATCTGCCCATTGGCAAGGGTAAGATGATCGGCAGCAACATGAACCCGGTGGTCAATTCGGTTGTGGGCGGCTGGCAGCTTTCCACCATCGTCTCCCTCCACAGCGGCTTCCCATTGGCTGTTTACGAGGCAACCGACACTTCAGGGACCGGCGGCCGTGGTCCTCGCCCCAACTGCGATCCGACCGCAATGCAGGTATTCGGCCGTCACCCCAGCGTCGACAACGGCGCTTTCCAGGGCTATCAATATATGAGCGCGGCAGGATACTCAGTGCCAGACACGGGAACCTTTGGCAATTGCCCTCTCCAGGGGCCCCAAACCGGCGCTGGTTACGCGGATACGGATCTCGGCTTGTTGAAGAATGTTCATATAACCGAGTCCAAATACATTCAGTTCCGGGGCGACTTCCTGAACGCATTCAACAATGTTCAGTTGGGCCATCCCAATACCAATTTCCCCAGTTCAACCTTCGGGCTGATCAACACTTCACAGCCCGCAAGAAACATCCAGTTCGCGTTTAAGTTCTACTATTAAGCGCCCTGTTAAACTCAGGGGCAGACGCAGTAGCGTCTGCCCCTTGTTTTTTTGTTCCTGACGTAATGAGGGGGGACGGCCTAATGGGCTCGGCTTTGGCCGCCGAGGCATTCTTTCTCGTCGAAGCGGCGCTTTCTCATGGAGCGATGTAAATCTTTGTTGAGTTCCTGTGTTTTTGCTCCCGGTCCAAAAATGCGAAAACTCTCTAACCTGGCCCTCTTATTCTTCCTCATATTCGCGTCTTGCGGCTTGTCCCGGGCGCAGGCTCCCAACAAAGCTGCTAGCCCTAGCCCGGCCGCCACCGAACACGCCGCGGTGCTGGCGGAGAGCGGTCGATGCACCGAGGCCTTGCCCGTCCTCTCCAGGACAGTGGCCCACATCACCGACAAAGAACTGCAAAAGAGAGTCGCCCTCGACGGAGTGCGCTGCGCCACGACGCTGCAGCAGCAAGACCCCCTGCAAGACTTCCTGCGCCTGTTGAGCCGGCAGTTTCCCCATGATCCGGAAGTGTTGTACATCCTGACCCACGCTTATTCCGACTTATCGGCGGCTACCGCGCGCGAGCTGGCCACCACCGCCCCGGCCTCGATCCCCGCACTCGAAATGGACGCCGACGCCAGCGAACAGCAGGCTAAGTGGGATCAGGCAGAGAAAGACTACCGAAAGATCCTGGGGCAAAATCCCCGCTACCCAGGCATTCATTTTCGCTTGGCCCGCCTGCTGCTCTCCAAACCCAATCCCGCGCCGGACTTCGTCGAGCAGGCAAAGAAAGAGCTGCAGCAGGAACTCGAAATCGATCCTGCCAATGCCGGCGCGGAATATGTGCTCGGGGAACTGGCGCGCCAGGCCCAGGACTTACCCGCCGCGGTCCAGCATTTCTCCAAGGCCACTGAGCTAGACCCGAATTTTGCCGATGCCTATCTCGGGCTGGGCATGGCGCTCTTGGCCGAGAAGAAATATCCCGAAGCAGTTGTTCCGCTGGAAAAATCAGTCAAAATGCAGCCTGGAAATCCCGCCGGGCACTATAGCCTGGCCACGGCCTACGCGCGCAGCGGGCGACGAGAAGATGCGGATCGGGAATTTGCTTTGCAGCAGCAGACCTCGGGAGCCGCCGGCGGCCAGGGAGCCCAGAATCCGCAGTGATGGGGAGGCTATCTCGACGGCATTTCCTCTGGAGCCTGGCCGGCGCTGCCGGTTGCCCTGCGTTCCGCCGCTTGGCCGGCGCATCGACGCCGGCCTATCCCTTTGCAGAAGTGCCGGCCTTGGCCAGCCATATCACCTGGGTACACACGGCCGGCAAGTCTCCGCAGAAATACCTGCCCGAAACTACGGGCGCAGGATGCGCGTTTCTCGATTACGACAACGACGGATGGATGGACATCTACCTCGTCAACAGCGGCAAGTGTGACTTCTACGATCCCAACCCGCATCTGGGCAACGCGCTCTATCGCAACAATCGCGATGGAACCTTTACCGACGTTACGGAGAAAGCAGGCGTGGCGGCCGGGGGTTATGGGCAGGGCGTCGCCGTGGGCGACTACGATGGCGACGGCTTTGCCGATCTGTATGTGACGCAGTACGGAAACAGCATTCTCTACCACAACAACGGCAATGGAACTTTCACCGACGTTACTGCGAAGGCGGGCGTCGAGGCTCCTGGATGGGGCTCAAGCGCGGTCTGGTTCGACTACGATAACGACGGACGCCTCGATTTGTTTGTCTGCAACTTCGTCGATTTCAATAAATCCAAGAACCTCAATTGCGTGGCATACGACAAGCCCGGCTATTGTGTGCCAACGCTGTACAAGCCTACGGCCAGCTGGCTCTTCCACAACAACGGCGATGGAACATTCACCGATGTCAGCAAGTCTTCCGGCATCGCGAAGAGCCTGGGCAAGGCCTGGGGCGTAGTCGCGGCCGACCTAAACAACGACGGCAGGATGGACCTTTTCGTCGCCAACGACACGGCGCAGAACTTTCTTTTTATGAACCGGGGCAATGGCAAGTTCGAAGAGATCGCGGCCCTGGCAGGCGTGGGATACAGCGAGACCGGCCGTCCCCGCTCGGGCATGGGCGTGGATGCGGCCGATGTGAACCAGGACGGCTGGATGGATCTGTTTGTGGCCAACATCGACCACGAGAGGTTTTCGCTTTATCAGAATAATCACGACGAAACCTTTGACGACCAGGCCAACCTTACCCAGATCGGTGCGGCGACGCGGTTGATGAGCGGCTGGGGTTTGAAGTTTTTCGACTACGACAACGATGGCAACCTTGATTTGTTCCTGGCCAACGGCAATCCTGACGACATGATCGAGACCATGCAGAAGGATGTAACCTACCGCGAACCGCTGCTGCTGTTTCACAATGATGGCAAGACGCTGCGCAATGTCAGCGCGGAAAGCGGGCCCATCTTCGCCCGAAATCTTTCCGCGAGGGGCTTGGCGATCGGCGACTTCGATAACGATGGCGCGGTCGACGTCCTGGTCTCCGTAAACGACGCGGCTCCCTTGTTGTTGCGCAACACGGCGGCCAAAGACAATCATTGGCTAGGGATCAAGCTGGTGGGGAAGAAGGCGAACCGCGACGCCATCGGCGCGCGTGTGACCTACCAGGCGGGAGATCTCAAGCGTAGCCGAACCAAAGTGGGTGGAGGCAGTTATTTGTCGTCGCACGATCCGCGGCTGGTGCTGGGTATCGGTGCGCGGCCCAAGATCGATTGGGTGGAAGTGAAGTGGCCTGAGCCTGGCGGCCTTACGGAGAGATTCACCGGGCTGGCGATCGACAAGTACATCACCATCACTGAAGGGGAGGGTGTCAAGAAGAGTTGAACGTCGAAGTGGAGTTTCGCGCCCGTCGATCTGAGGCACGATCACAAAAAGCACCAGCTACAGTTACTTCACGAACCATCACGGAGACGATATTGCCGAACCCGGTTAAGAGATGGATGGCGCTCATGCTGGTAGCTGTGGGTTCATTGGGAATCGCCCAGGCCGCCACCGCTCCAGAAGAAAAACCGATGCTGATTCCCATGCCCCGCGAATACTCTGCGCGCGGAACCGTGAGCCTGGCTCATGGCGTAGCAGTCACAGCAGATTCTGATCCCGAAGATCGCTTCGCCGCGCAGGATCTATCCGGCTGGTTCGAGAGTCTGCACGTGCGCAAAGGCCACGGCGCAGTCATCCAATTGCTACGCGTCCAATCGCGCCACGGGGCACAGGTCCTTTCGCACGCCAGCCTGGGTTTCGAAGATGCAATGCATGAGGAAGGGTATGCCATCGTGCCGGAGGGGAAAGGCCTGGCAGTGATTGCGGCTACATCCGCCGGTATCTTTTATGGGGCGCAAACCGTAAAGCAGATGGCCACCGGCAACGGCGCCTCCGCGATCCTGGAAAAGGCGATGATCCGCGATTGGCCTGCCATGCGCTATCGAGGCATATCCGACGACCTGTCGCGCGGCCCGTTTCCTACGCTGGATTTTCAGAAACGCCAGATAGAAACGCTGGCTGCGTACAAGATCAACGTCTACTCGCCGTACTTTGAAAACACGCTGCAATACCAGTCGAATCCGCTGCCTGGGCTGCCCGGCGGCAGCATGAGCCGGGAAGATGTGCGCCAACTGGTCGAGTACGCCCGCGCCTACCATGTAACCATCATTCCCGAGCAAGAGGCTTTCGGGCACCTGCATCGTATCCTGGAGTACGAGCAGTATGCGCAGCTGGCGGAAACTCCACTGGGCAATGTGCTCGCTCCCGGCCAGCCCGGTTCGCTGGATTTGATTAGCCAGCTATTTACTGAGATGGCGGCCATGTTCCCCGGGCCGTTTCTGCACATCGGCGCCGACGAGACGGCAGACCTGGGCAAAGGGCAGACACACGCCGACGTAGCAGCCCGCGGCCTGGGCGCTGCGTATGTCGACTTCCTGCTGCAGATTCATGACAAGCTGGCGCCCCTGCATCGCCGCCTGCTCTTCTGGGGCGATATTGCCATGAATAGTCCCGAGCAGGTGAAGCGGCTGCCCAAGGATATGATTGCCGTGGCCTGGACCTATTCTCCCGAGCCCGGCGGGTATGCAGCGTGGCTTAAGCCCTATACCGACGCGGAAATGGAAACCTGGGTCGCCCCCGGGGTGAGCAACTGGAACCGGGTCTTTCCGGATAATGACTCCGGCTTGCGCAATATCCAGGGATTCGTTCGCGATGGGCAGGCAGCACACAGCACAGGGATGCTGAATACCGTCTGGAACGACGACGGCGAGGGCCTCTTTCAAGAGGATTGGTACGGCGTGCTCTTCGGCGCCGCGGCAGGCTGGCAGCAGGGAACGAGCGACATGGCGCAGTTCCAGGATGCGTATGGAGCGGTCTTTCATGGCGACCGGACAGGCAAGATCAATGAAGCGCAGCGCGAGCTGATGGCGATTTACCAGCTGCTGGACCAGGCGAAGGTGAAGGAGCCAACCGATATGCTGTTCTGGGTCGACCCCTGGAGCACGGAAGGGCAGGCCGCAGCCGCGGAGTTGAGGCCGCTTATTTCTCCTCTGCGCCTGCATGCGGAGCGTGCTGTGACCCTGCTGGCGCAAGCCCGCGATGCCGCCCCGCT
>Ga0302324_100022244_pt1 | contig 12324 bp, 7 predicted proteins | sample Palsa_T0_1_FD_201949 | JGI IMG/M metagenome (GOLD analysis project Ga0302324, IMG submission 201949) | Peat permafrost microbial communities from Stordalen Mire near Abisko, Sweden - Palsa_T0_1 | ecosystem: Environmental > Terrestrial > Soil > Palsa > Peat permafrost | place: Sweden: Abisko...
ATTCCATCCAAAACCTGACCAGGGAAATTTTCGCGTATTTGCCGACTCGGCGCCAGATCGCTGGGGACAGATGCTGATGAAGCGTCGAGAGGCCTTGAGCGCAAAGGACGAAGGCCGAGCGCCACGAACGTTGTATGCATGGGACTATCTCATCGGCGTTCAGGATTTCACGCGCCAAGGTGCATTGCGGCTGCGGCGCGAAGGGGAGAGCAACTTCCTGGCCGATCATCCAAGATCCGCGCCACCGGTGGCGAGCCTTCGCGAACTTGAAGCTGTGGCCAAGGAGATTACGGCAAAGCGTCTCGACGATCTCGACGCGTTGCGCCGTTGGCTGGCTGTGCTGGTGGCCCCCGGCGCCTCTTTGGGTGGTGCGAGACCCAAGGCCAACTTCACGGACACCGACCAAAGCCTCTGGATCGCGAAGTTTCCGGCCAAGGACGACGAGCGCGACATCGGCGCATGGGAATCGCTCGCGCACGGTCTTGCGCAGCGCTCAGGAATCGAGGTGCCGCCGGCCAGGACCAAGACTTTCGGCGGCGAATTTCACACTTTCTGCGTGAAGCGCTTCGACCGCGTCGGCAATCGGCGCCGGTTCTATGCATCCGCGATGGCCATGCTACGAAAGGATCAAAGCGAAGGAACAAGTTATCTCGATATCGCCGAATTTCTGCATCATCGGGGTGCGAAGCAATACGTCGAGATCGATCTCGAGCAACTATTTCGGCGCGTTGCCTTCAATGTCGCCATTGGAAATAGGGACGATCACCTGCGAAATCACGGCTTCATTCTGACCTCGAGCGGGTGGCGGCTCGCGCCGGCGTTTGATGTGAATCCCCACATTGAGAAGGCCGATCATGTTCTGAATCTCGATGAATCGGACAACCGTCCAAGCCTTGCGACGGTAGTTAAGACCGCGGAGTGGTACTCGCTTTCAAAGGATCGCGGCGCGAAGATTGTCAGTGAGATAACAGAAGTAACGCGCCATTGGCGAGAAGCGGCAACGCTGGCAAAGATCGCCCGTGCGGATATCGAACTCACGGCCATCGCGTTTGCACAGTCCGACGCTGCGCGCTCCGAAACGTAGGCCGTGAAGCGCAACATCGAGCGCTTTCCTCAAGACTTCATGCTGCGCCTCTCCGACGTGGAGTACGCCGCTTTGATATCGCAAATTGCGACATCAAGACCGGAACGGGCGGGCAAAGTGCCAGATGTCCTTGGGGGTATCCGTGAAATATCTCGAAATATCCGTGGTCCGTATAGTTATACCGAATTACGATAGTCGAGGATGGTACGCAATGGCGCGCTTCATTCTCCCGTTCGTTGAGCCTCACCTACCTTGGCCGACGTTCTCGACAGGACCGTCCAATCCTTGTGCGAGTCACTCCCTGTCAGCGGTCCGACGATTACCCGCCGCTCAAGCGACTGAGCAGTCCAGTGCGTCGGAGCACATTGGCGCATACTATCTGCAAGCTGCGCGGATGGCGGACCTTGAGTCTTCCAGCCGCCGTAGCGAATGCGCTGGTGGCCTTGACGACGTCCTCAACGATGGGCGCTGCGCGTGCGACACCTCATTCATCCGCCAGTGCGATTATTTCTCTGCCGGTCGGGCAGGCAAAGTCTTGCTGAAAGGACGGGGTGTGCTCGCCTCGACCGCTGATGTCCGGCACTGAATCGAACGCCGGTGCCAGTCGAAACCCATCGGGACGCGCCAGCATACAGAAATTCTTGAGGTGATCATCGACATTGCCGATAGCGGCGTTGAAGACCATGTGCATTCGAGCTCGGATTCGAAACGCCCGCTGTTGCGGTCCGGAGCCGTCGTGGCCACCAACTCCCCGACCAGGCGGATCGCCCCCTTCACGCAGATGGGGATGGTTGCTTTTCTGGCGAATAATGTAGTAACGTATCTACATTTAATGGGGCAATGCATGGCCGTCACCACACTGTCCAGTCGCGAATTCAATCAGGATACGAGCCGGGCCAAAAAGGCGGCCCAGCGAGGGCCGGTGTTCATCACCGACCGGGGCCGTCCGGCGCACGTGCTGCTGAGTATCGAGGAGTACCAGAAACTGGCGGGCCGCTCCAAAACGCTTGCTGAAGCTCTGCATATGCCCGGGGCAGCGGAGATTGAGTTCAACCCGCCGAAGACGGATTGGATGCCGAAGCCTGCCGAGTTCGACTGATGCTTGTTCTAGACACGGACGTCGTCTCCGAGTTGCGTAAAGTCGAAGCCGGCAAAGGTCACCGGCAGGTCGCAGCCTGGAGTGAACAGGTGACCCTGGGTGAAGCTTTTCTCGCGGCCATTACGATCCACGAACTCGAGCTCGGGATCCTCTTGCTCGAGCGCAAAGACAAACGCCAGGGCGCCATCCTTCGCGCCTGGATGGACACACGAGTGTTGCCCGAGTTCGACGGGCGAATACTGCCTATCGATGTGGTCGTGGCACGGCGCTGCGCCCAGTTGCACGTACCTGACCCAAGACCCATGCGGGATGCGTTGATTGCAGCGACCGCCCTGGTCCACGGCATGACAATCGTCACACGTAACGTGCGGGATTTCGAGCCGATGGGTGTTGAGATCCTCAACCCCTGGGAGTGGGAAGAGCCATGAATAAGGCGCCTGCGCGGCCAGCGTGTCATTCTCGATCGCGAACTGGCTGAGATCTACGGTGCTACGACCAAACGTCTGAACGAACAGGTTAAGCGCAACCGCGATCGCTTTCCCGAAGATTTCATGTTCCAGCTCACCGCCGAGGAGGTGGAGCGTTCAAGGTCGCAAACTGCGACCTTGAACAGTGGACGCGGCTAGAACATCAAGTACCGACCGTCCGACCGTAAGACTTACCGGCGTTCCGATGTCGTCGACTGCCGACCCTGGCAGGATTCGCGCAGAGACGCAGTAGCAGCGAGTGTGTTACCCGATCGGCCAATGTTTTTTCAACACCGTTTTCTATCAGCCTCCACTTGAAGGAGTTTGCAAACTTCACCCTCTTGTAGAAGTTGAGTCGCAGTACGCGAATTTCACGGTCGAGGCGATCGAAGATGCTCTGCAAAGATCTGCCGAGGTCTTTGGATCTTTCCCTTGTTGCACGACCGACCGATTTTGACTCGATCGGCGGTGCGAATTTGTCGGCGAGAGAGGTCCCTGCTTCCACGGCGACCTGGGCGTTGAACCACTCGAGAATCATTTCTTTGTCTCCCTAATTCCACGGCGGCGGGCGCTAATTCGACGGATGGTTCCAGCATCTTGCTAGTTCCGGTGGTCGATGCCCTTGTGCTGCCCACCTTGCGCACAAGCTCAATTGCCTGGTTGGCATTCTATTTGCTCGATTCCCGGGGATCAGTGAAAATGATCACGCTTCTCAATGTATCTTCACGTTTCTTTGCAATATTATTGCGGCGCCCACCGTGAACTCAAGAGGCCAGCGCGTCCGAGGCGCCGCGCCATCCTCGTCCTGCGCGGCCGTTGTGTGTTGCCGGCGGGGTCTCGACGGGCGCGTATTTGAGTAATCCCGTATGTATCGTCGGCGTAATCAACCATACAATCTGCCAAAGACAGCCTATGCGAAATTCCGAAATAACTCCCATGAACCCAGCGGCCGCAGACGTTGATCACACCCAGCCAGTTGCACCGGTGAATCCTGCAATCGCGATGATCGATGAAGGAAATGCGCTGGAAGAACGGGGTCGGATTCCAGAGGCAATGGCGCTCTACGTGGCGGCGATCAAAATCGATCCGCAATGCACAAGAGTTGCCGGCTGACCTTGCGTCACTGGTGCGCCATAGCAGAAGAATCTGTGCGGCAATGACAGGTCAAGATTTCGCCGCATCAGTGGGAATAAAACATGCGTGCCCCCCCCTACAGGTCCGTCTCCTTGGCATCAAGCGCATCGAGCAGCGCAGAGTTCCCCGACCTTTTCGCGATCTCAAGCGCCGTCGCACCTCGATACCTAAGCTTCGAATAGTCGACCCCGTTTTGCCGCATCAGGCGGACGCCGTTGATATCCGCGCTGAGCACGGGTAAGAGCGCCACAGGAACCCCTGCCGCCCCAACCGACGTATCTGGACGAGCGCCGAGCGCCAGCAGGCGCCTGGCTGCACCTAGATCCCGATTCTGCAATGCATATGCGAGAGCAGTTAGCTTGTCGTTATCTTGCTGGTCGATCTGCTCGCCGCCAGCGACCAATTTTTTTGCGGCTGGAGTGGTTCGATTACTAGCAGTCAGCAAGTACAACGGCTTGGGACCTGCCGGCAGGAATATTCGTGCTTGATTCAGCGCCTCGGCACTAAGCGGACCAGTCGTGGCGGCCCACTTCACGTATTCCGCCAACCCGAGGATCTCGCGGGACTCGGAGTCATCACAGTTCTGGTGCAGAGCTCCAGTAGCCAAATCGATCGCCGCTTGTGTATTGCCACGAACCTCAAGAAGGAATCTCGCGTAGTCGGCGGTATAGCAACTTCCTGGGCCGAACTCGGCGACGCGCTGCTTGTACAGTGCCTCCATGGCATCCGGATCCTTTCGAGCATCGAGCAATTCCAGAAGGTTCTCGTATGCCGCGGCACGAGCCCTATCGTACGTGTCGTGAGTCATCGGATGCGTAATCGCTTGTCGATACTTCAGGATCGCTTCGCTGGTCCTGCCCTCCATCATGAGCAGTTCGCCCCAGTTGCTCCAAAGCCATAAATTATCGGTTTTCGTGGACGCAGCTTCGGTGAAGAGCGCTTCCGCTTTGGCGAAGTGCTTCTCGTGCGCATATACGTAGCCCAAGAGAATCTTTGCGTTGACACTCTCAGCTCGAATCTGCAGGGCAGACAATAGAAGGGCTTCTGCCTGATGTAGTCCCTCCGGTTCCCCGTGCAATTTCATGGCGACGCGAGCCAGTTCGACGTACCCTGCATCGAATTTGGGATTCTCGTCTATCAGTCTCTCGAGAATCGATCTCGCCTCGTTCAATTGCGGCTCGCCTTCCGAGTCGATAAGAGCAACCGCCCGGTTAAAATTGTCTTCCGGGGATGCTTTTGCCATTTGCTGGTCGCGGAACCAAGTCCGAAAATCGGGCCAATCGATCACTTTGTCTATCTGCTGGCGTGCAACCACCAGCGGGCTGAGCATTTGGCTACGAATCGTTACCGCAACTTTTAGAGTTCTCTGTTGACCGCCGGGATAGCGAATTTCAACGCGCGTGTGATGTGCTCCCCGTTGGGGACGCTGCAGGAAGGACTGGTACTGTTCAACGCCATTTGGGCCAAGCGGTGAACCGGATTGCGGGGTCAATTCGATCGCCAGAGCTGCAAAAGGCGGCTCGCCCGTATAAAAATAATCGAACTCCGCCATCCACACGCCCGCTTTTGTTTGATCGATGTGTAGACCGGATACCGAATTGCTGCCAGCCAGCGGTGGCCCGGGCGGATTGGTCGTGTTTTGCACGTTACTCTGGGCGTGTAATGATCCGAGGGACCAACAACCCGTGCAGAGGAGGAAGAACAGGCCTACAACGGTTGGCGGTCGTCGCGCTGACATTATCCAATTCCTTCTCCGGGTCGTTCACGCGGCTGGACGTCGAAATTTTGACTTACGATCGCCCAGATTGGGCGGGAGGTGGTCACAGAATCGAGAAATTGCGCTCAAGCCGACACTTGGGAATAGCCACAAGTGCGGCAGGCTCAGTCGATGATGGTAGACGCGGGTCTACTAACAGTCATCCCGTCGGGGGTACGATGAGTGTCTGTCATATTCGGACGCAGCATACGTAACGGCGTAACCAACGATACAATCCCCTATAGGACAACGGATGCGAAATGCCCACATGACTCCCGTTAACGTAGCGACCGCAGAGGCTGACAACAGCCAGCCAGTTGGATCTGTGAATGCCGCAATAGTAATGATCAATGAAGGAAATGCGCTGGAAGAACAGGGTCGACTTCCTGAGGCAATGGCGCTCTACGAAGCGGCGATCGGGACTGATCCGCAATGCGCGAGAGCACATCTTAACCGCGGTAATATTTTTCTCGCGGGCGCCCAGTTCGATGAGGCTCGCAGCGCATACCGGCTTGCCATAGCCTGTGAACCGCGCTATGCGGCAGCTCACTTCAATTTGGGCAACCTGAATTGTAGAGCCGGCGAACTAGAGCTTGCGTTGCGCAACTTCCAAGAATCTGTCGGCGTGAGGCCTGACTTTGCAGATGCGTTCGTGGCGATGGCCAATGTATTCGATAGCCTGGGCCGTACCGCCGAAGCGGTGGAGAGTTACCAGCGAGCACTGGCCATCAATCCGCGCTATGCCGAAGTTCATTTTAATTTGGGTCTGCTTGCAATGACCCAGGGGCGCCATGTGGATGCCACCAAGAGCCTGCGCCGCGCGGTCGAGATCAAGCCCGATTATGCTCAAGCCCACCGCGCCCTGGGCGTCGAGTTGAGCAAACTCGAGGATCTCGATGCAGCGGAGGCAAGCCATCGCCGCGCTTTGGCCATCGAGCCCGAATCCGGGGAGACTCTGCTCGAATTGGCGACGGTTCTTCTGGCGCGCGGCAAGGCCTCGGAGGCGTTGCCGCTGCTAATGCCCGCGCTCGAGCGTGCGCCGACGTGGGCGGTCAAAATGGCCGTTACCAATTGCCTCGCGCGCACGGGATTCATGGTCAATGACTCACGTAACCGCTCAGTACTCAAAACCGCCATCACCGAACCATGGGGATGGCCATTCCAGCTTTTCCGCTCGGCACTCAGTCTCATCATGCTCGACCCGAGGGTCGCTGGTTGCGTACGCTTCGCCAATGCATCCTGGCCGGCACGACTGCCAAGAGCAGCGGTATTCGGCGTAGATGGCCTAACTGCCCTTGCCGAAGACTCTTTGCTCCATGCATTGCTCGAGGCCACGCCGGTATCCGAGATCTCTTTCGAGCGTTTCCTGACTTGTGCCCGCCATGCCCTGCTCGAGATTGCATCGAGCAAGCAAGCGCCGGAGGCCTCGGAGATCGCTGCGCTGAGGTTCTACGCCGCACTCTCTCAGCAATGCTTCGTCAACGAATATGTCTTTGATTGCGATGACGGAGAAAAGCTGGTGGCGGCTGCCTGCCGCACGGAGTTGCTCGCGCTGCTGGAGGCGAAAGCTGTGGTGCCGCCACTGTTGCTGCTTGCCGTGGCCGCGTATTTCCCACTTTACACTCTCCGCGACGCACGCAAGCTTCTCGATTCAAATTATCCCGCTCCGATTGATGCAGTCCTGCGCCAGCAGATTCGCGAACCGTTGGAAGAGCTGGCGCTGCGCACAGGCATCAAATGTCTGACGCCGATCACCGTGGGGGTGTCCGAACAAGTGCGGGGCCAGTATGAGCAGAATCCCTATCCGCGCTGGGTGAAACTGCCGAAACACGAAAACGCACTGTACTTCAATGATGAATTGCGGCGCTCTTTGCCATTCGGGCCGTTTACGCCGCTGCCTGATGACCGCGCACCGGAAGCCCTCATCGCAGGATGCGGCACCGGCAGCCAGTCGATCGCTACGGCTCGGCGATTCCGCGGTATTCGTGTTCTGGCGATTGACCTCAGTCTCAGCAGCATTAGCTATGCCAAACGAAAGACGCAGGAGCAGGGTATATCGAACATTGAGTATGCGCAGGCCGATATTCTCGAACTCGGTGATATCGCGCGCACGTTCGACATCATCGAATCAGTTGGGGTGCTGCATCACCTGGCCGATCCCTTCGCCGGATGGAGAACCCTGCTGTCGCTATTGCGTCCTGGAGGATTCATGTATTTGGGGTTCTACAGTGAACTGGCGCGCAGACACGTGGTCAAGGCGCGTGAAATCATTGCCGCACGCGGATATTCCAGCACACCTGATGACATTCGGCGGTTCCGCCAGGATCTGTTCGTCCGGGACCTGGGCGTTGATTTGCAAAGTCTGAGCCAGTTCCCGGATTTCTATTCGACCAGTGATTGTCGCGACCTGCTTTTTCACGTTCAGGAACACCGTCTGACGCTGAATCAAATTGAGTCGTTTCTTGCCGATTTCGATCTTCACTTCATCGGCTTCGAAATGGATCGCGGCGTGCTACATCGGTATCGCGTACGCTTTACCGACGACCCGACCGGCTCTAATTTGCGCAACTGGGCGTCCTTTGAGGCCGACAATCCGGGCACGTTTGCAGGAATGTACCAATTCTGGATTCAAAAGCCGCCCTAGGCCACATGCCCCGACGGCCAACTCGTTGAAGCGTCTACACTCGCTGCCGAAGGTTCTCGTCGAAGAATCGTTTGATGGTGGCTTAAGCACGTAATCAGGGGCGCGTTGTGAGTACTCCGCGCACCAGGTGTTCTTTCGTTCCGTCGGGAATAAAATGCTCCGACGCGAAGGACCTCTCCGGAGCCGCGCCGGGCCATGTGATACCCATGAGATCGGCCACCGTATAGAACACGTCGTGGCTGCGGATTTCCTTGGACGCGTTGGCTTCAAGTGCCGCAACCTTCTCGGGATGGGCTTTGCGATAGGCAGCGTTTACCCAGATGAAGGCGGGGATCTCGAATTCCGCGGGGACGTACTTAGCGGCGCCATGTCCCACGGCTGCTCCGTCGAGGTATGGGGACGCCTCACCGTGGTCCGGGATGAACGTCAGGGTGGCGGGAACCTGCAGGCCGCGCGCCTGCTCGATCACCTGCTGCAGAAACGAATCGGTGTAGAGCACGGTATTGTTATAAGCATCCACCAGATCGGCCGCCATCGACCGATCGGTCGTCGCAGAAGGCGGCGCAGAAAGTCCTTCGGCAGAGTCGAATCGCTGGAACCTCTTGGGGTAACGGAGGTGGTACTGCCAGTGGGAGCCCATGATATGCATGCCGATCAGCCGCGCGTGCCCAGTGTGGGCGATTTCGCGCCGGTAGGCCGGCAGAAGGATTTCATCGAAGGCACGTCGACTGAACAGATCCTCGTGACCGCCGGGAGGGTATTCCAAGTGGTCGGCGGCCATGCCCATCGAGGTTGACACGCCCACGTCCTGGTTGACTAGCCACGACGTCGTGTAGCCGGCTTCCTTCGCCAGGTCGAGGAGATTTCCGCCCCAGCGCCGCCCCTGCATCGCCTCTTGGGGCGGCAGTCCCGTGAGTATTATCGGGACGGCCAAGATCGTTATATTTGCATCGCTCATTGCGTCGCGCAGAAGGATGGCGTCCCCATCCTTCTCGAGCCCATCCAGGTAGGGCGTCGTGGCGCGGGCATATCCGTAGGCCGACCAAGAAGCGCGGCGCACGGATTCACCGACGATCAGTACATGAACTTCTTCGTCAGTCCCGGTACGTTGGGCGTGGAATGGTGTTTTGACGACCAGCTTTCCCCGCAGTTCATCGTGAGCACGCGGCATTTGCACGCCAAAGAACATCAGACTTCCGATCACGGGGTTGAGCGCAAGTCCGGCAGTCATCTGAGCGGAATTCTGGGCGGCGAAGACGGCCATCGGTAGTGTCAGTACCAGGAGTACGCGGACAACGGCCATGCCTGCGCGGGAAAAAATAGGCCAGACCGGCAGGCGCCAAGCAAGAATCAAATACAGTGCCAGAAACCCCGCTACCGGCAGTGTCATCCATTTATGCTGCCAGACGCTGAAGAGTCCCGAGATCTCCTCCCACGAGGTACTCGACAGAAGTAGTGCCACGATACGTTCAGCGACTTTGTCAGAGACGATGGCACAGGTTGAGTAAGCTGCCGCGACGACCCAGAGGGGGAAAGTCCATAGGAATAAACGCCGCCATGTGCGTGCGCACGCGGCGAGCGTCATCGTGACGAGGATTGCCGTGAACACGAGGGTCAGAACGCTGCGCAGTGCTTGGGTGCTCAACGACCAAAGCAGCATGGCGATGAAAGGCGCCCCCCACAATGCGCCCAGGATGCAGCAGCTGATCCAGGCCGATCGAGACCTCTGCGGAACACCCGCTTGTCCGGTGTCACTCTCCCCTGGGGCGAGAATTTTCGTCATGACGAGATGAGGTCAATTGGTTGAGTGTAGTCAGCCGGCCGTCAATGGTCGAAACCATCAGCAGTCGGCGTGTCGCGGTCGACAAATTGAGTTCTCACCTATGCCGAGCCAACACTGCACGGTATCAATCTCATTCCGCAGGCCGAAAGTTCTCGTCAAAGAATCGTTTGATCGTCGCGTAGGCGTGCCGGCCGTCGTGCTGCCGCGTGAGTCCGTGCTTTGCTCCGGGGTACACCATCACATCGAAGGGCTTGCCCAGGTCCTGCAGATTGCGAAATAGTTTAGTGCTGTGCAGGAACAGCACATTGTCGTCGGCCATTCCGTGCATGACCAACAGTTTGCCTTTGAGATCTTTCGCATAGGGCAGCACGGAACTGGCCGCATAGCCCGCGGCATTATTCTGAGGGCGATCGAGGTAGCGCTCGGTGTAGTGCGTATCGTAAAGGCTCCAATCGGTGACAGGTGCGCCGGAAACCCCTGCGCGAAACACATCCGGCGCTTTGAACATCAACATGAGCGTCATGTAGCCGCCGTAGCTCCAGCCCCAGACGCCGATGCGGTCGGGGTCTACATAGCCCTGCGCGGCAAGCCAGCGTGCGCCCTGCACTTGATCGGCCACTTCGATGTCGCCCAGTTTGTCGTGAATCGGCGCCTGGAACGCCGTGCCACGGAATGCGGTACCGCGATTGTCGAGCTGGAAAACGACGTACCCGGCGCGAGTCAGGATTTGCGTGAAGGAATTACCCGTCCAATTGTCGAGAACCCTCTGTATGCCGGGGCCGCCGTAAACGTCGACGATGGCGGGGTAATGCTTGGCAGGGTCGAAGTGCGCCGGCTTGAAGAGTCGGTAGTACAGGATCTGGCCATCGGCGGCGGTCAGGGTGCCGAATTCGGGCACGGAATTGTCGGCCAGGTAGGGTGCGTCCGGATGCTTGGCGCCCAAACGATTCTCGAGCAATTGAGCCCGGAGCCCTCCGTCCGCGCCGTGCAAACTGACCTGCGGCGGCTGGTCGCTGCTGGTGAAGGTGTCCACGTAAAAGCGGGTGTCCGGCGACATGACGATACCGTGCAAGCCGTCTTCCTGCGAGACTCGGTCGATCTTTTGCGGGTCTTGGGTGTCCAACGACGTGCGATAGAGCTGCCGTTCCGTGGGGCTCTTCTCTGTGGCCGTGAAGTATATCAACCGATGTTTTTCGTCGATTCCCTTTATGGCCCTGGCCCTGAAATCATCCACGTTCCACGGACCGGCCGTGAGGGGTCTTAGCAAATGGCCTTCGTAATCGTACAGGTATAGGTGCTGGTAGCCGTTCCGGGCCGACGCCCAGACGAATTCGCGCGAATGGGTGAGGAAGGACAGCTCGCTATTTAGATCGATCCAAGTCTTGCTGGTTTCGGTCAGTACGACGCGGCTTTGACCGGTGTCGATGTTGGCAAACAGCAGATCCAATTGTCGCTGGTCCCGGCTCTCGCGCTGAATCGCGAGCGTCTTGCCGTCGGGCAGCCAGTTGACGCGCGCGAGGTAGATATCGGTGTCGCTGCCCAAGTCGATCCATGTGACGGCGCCGGTTTGTACATCGATCACTCCCAGACGAATCAGGACATTGGGGCCGCCGGCGGACGGATAACGCTGGGGAAAGGTTGCAACATTGTCGGCGGCGATCTCGAAGCGCTCCGTGACATTGACGGGAGTTTCATCGACGCGCGCGAATGCGATATGCCGGTCATCAGGGGCCCACCAATAGCCTGTGGTGCGGTCCATTTCCTCCTGGGCGACGAATTCAGCCATGCCGTTCTTGATGGGACCGCCACCGTCCATCGTCAGCGCCTTCTCCTGGCCTTTGGCGATGTCGAATACATGAAGGTTCTGATCGCGAACGAAGGCGACATAGCCGCCTGCAGGTGAAATGGCGGCATCGGAGGCAGCGCTGTTCGAGTGGTTGATTTCCACCACCGCATCTTTCGCGTGTTTGGCCAGATCGCCGTAGTAGAGATTGCCGCCGAGCGGAAACAGAAGGGCACGGCCCGATGGTGCAAAGGAATATTCGAGGATGCCTGACAGCGCCGCCGTTCTTTGCCGTTCGCGGCGGCTCAGTTCCTCATCCGAGAGCTTCTCCTTGGCCGGCGCGAGGGCCTTGGAATCGACGAGCATCCGCGCGCGGCCGTGATGAATGTCGTACTCCCAGAGATCCAAGCGATCCTTGTCGTCGGGTTTGCCCTGCAGATAGGTTACCCGGGAGCCGTCGGGCGAGAACTTGAGTCCCACGATGGTGGGTCCCGCCAATGCCGGCGCATCGAACAGCCGGTCGATGGTCAGTTCCGCCGAATGGGATGCCGTGGCGACTGTGCAGGCAACCAGG
>Ga0302324_100022245_pt1 | contig 12324 bp, 9 predicted proteins | sample Palsa_T0_1_FD_201949 | JGI IMG/M metagenome (GOLD analysis project Ga0302324, IMG submission 201949) | Peat permafrost microbial communities from Stordalen Mire near Abisko, Sweden - Palsa_T0_1 | ecosystem: Environmental > Terrestrial > Soil > Palsa > Peat permafrost | place: Sweden: Abisko...
ACGGGCATCCAGACGCGGCCGACGCGCAGCTCGGCGAGGACGGCGAGCGCGAGGCGGAAGACGTCGTCCTCGACGGCGCCTTCGGGGAGCTCGTCTAACACTTCGGCGATCAGTTCGATGGCCGAGACTCTCGCAAAGTCGACGGCGTGGGTCATGGGCGAGGTGACGATCTCGAAGGCGTCGAGGCGGACGAGTTCCTGGCGCGGGCGCTCGGCCCAGGTGGCGCGGACGTGGGTCATGGGTTCGAGGGCACCGCCGAAGCGCCGGCGCGAGCGCATGGCGTGGCGTGCGACTCCCTTGAGGCGGCCATGTTCGCGGGTGAAGAGGGAGACGAGGAGGTCGGCCTCGTGGAAGGGCCAGGTGCGGAGGACGATGGCTTCGCCGGTCTGGATGATGATGCGGCCTTCGGCCATGTGGCTCCTGTGCGTGGAGGCCGGGGCTGAAGCCCCTCCGCTCTACGTAGCTTATCGTGGGGCTGAAGCCCCACGCTTAATCCCTGGAGAAGAGCGCAATGCAAAGCGCGCGACCACAGAGGGCCGCGCGCCGCTGAACTTCTAAACGAGATTACCGGCCGTAGTGGGCGGCGTTTTTCTCGAGGTAGCTGGCCCACTTTTCGGGCAGGTCGTCGCCGGCGTAGATGGCCGAGACCGGGCAGACGGGCACGCAGGCTCCGCAGTCTATGCACTCGACCGGATCGATGAAGAGCTGTTCGGTGTCGCCGTATCCGGGCTCATCCTTCTTGGGGTGGATGCAGTCCACCGGGCAGGCATCCACGCAGGCTACATCCTTGGTGCCGATGCAAGGTTCCGCAATCACATACGCCATCTGTCGAATCTCCCTTATGTCGTTCGGTGCTGCAAGTTTGTCGTGAACTTAGAGTTCAATTCTAGCAGCAGAGCGAACCGCGGCGAAAGCGCGATGGCGTCGAACCTACTCTATTATTGAGCTATGGCTATCCCAACCTGGCTGCCAGTCGTCATCTCGTCGGTGAGCGTGGTTCTGGCGGTGTCGGCCTTCATGTGGCAGATCCATCGCGCCCGCTTCAACCAGTCGGTCGACCTGCTATTTCGCCTGGAAAACGATTTCTTCGGCCCTGCCAAGAAATTACAGCGGGTCAAGGCTTCGCGCGACCTGCTGCAAGGCAAAGTGCTGGAGGCGGAGCCTATTCTCGACTTCTTCGAAACCATGGCGCTCTTGCTGCGCCGCGGCGCGCTCGATACGGAGATCGTCTGGCACACCTTCTTTCATTGGGTCGACAACTACTACGAGGCTTCCAAAGGGTTCATCGAGGCGCGGCAGGCGACCGACCCGCTGGTTTGGAGCGACCTTCCCTCGTTTGTAGAGAAGTTGCGCGCGGTGCAGGCGAGTCGACTAGGCAAATCGTCATACACCCCGCCAGATGCGGAGGAAATTGCGGCATTTCTCGCGGAAGAACAGACGGAAGCGACCTAGCTACTTTCCGTCGCAAAATGACAGCTTGAAGACCGCTGCGGGCGGGGAGCAGGGGTTGCGTGGAGGTGCCGAAGTGTGAACTTTTGCACTGTTTGTGGTGCGTTATGCTGTGTCCATGACACGCCACAAACAATCTCAGAAGACGCTTTGGGAAGGCATGGTGAGCGAGGATGTCCATGCTTTATGGGAGCCTTGGATGGTCGAGGCGGACAAGCTGCTGGATGATGAAGAGCTGGTGGAGCGCGTCTATCAGGCGCAGGGCAGCCGTCATGAGCGCAGCCATACGCGAGGGCGCTGGCAGACCCCTGCGGAGATCGTGCTTCGGCTGATGCTGCTCAAGCACATCCGCAACTGGAGCTACGACGTGCTGGAGCGGGAGGTTCGGGCCAACCTGGTCTATCGGGATTTCTCGCGGGTTGGCTTGAACAAGGTGCCCGATGCGAAGACGCTGGCCCGGATCGGACAAGCCTTGGACGGAGAGGTGATCGCGGAACTGCACCGGCGGCTGGTGGAGTTGGCTCAAGAGAAGGGCGTGGTGCAGGGGCGCAAGATGCGCGTCGATACGACGGTGGTGGAGACCGATATCCACTATCCCACCGACTCCGCTCTTCTGGGCGATGGCGCGCGCGTCTTGACGCGGACCATGAAGCGGATCGCTAAGACCGGCAAGCTGAAACGCAAGGTTCGGGATCGCATGCGCAGCGTGACTCGGCGGGTGCGGGCGATCGCTTTGGCGGCTCGCCAGAAGGGCAGCCAGGGGGAAGAGCGGCGCAGGCAGCACTATCGCGAACTGCTGAGACTGTCGCGGCAGATCCTGAACGACACACGGCGTGTGATTGCGGAAGTGGAGCGGCAGGCGGACAAAAGTAAAAGGCGGTTTGAGCCGCTGACCAGGGCGCTGACCGAAACGGCAGACCGGGTGCGGCAAGTGATTCGCCAGACCAAGGCGCGAGTCTTCGACGGGATCACGCAGTCGGCGGACAAGATCGTAAGCCTGTTCGAGCCGCACACCGAGATCATCCGCAAAGGCAAAGCCAGCAAGCCCACCGAGTTCGGCAAGCTGGTGCAGATCCAGGAAGCGGAGAACCAGATCGTCACGCACTATGAAGTCTTCGAACATCGTCCCAGCGACCGCGAGTTGCTGACCGCTTCAGTGGAGGCTCATAAACGTATTCTGAAACGCATTCCCCGCCTGGTCGCCGCCGATGCCGGCTTCTGGTCCCAGCAACAAGAGCAGGCCGTCAGAGAGAAAGGCGTGCAATGGATCTCCGTGCCGAATCGAGCGACGAAAAGCGCCGATCGCAAAGAGCTGGAACGAAGCCGATGGTTCAAAAAAGCGCAGGCCTGGAGAACCGGTTGCGAGGGACGCATCAGCGTGCTCAAACGACGCCACGGTCTAAGCCGATGCCGCTACCGCGGATTCGACGGAATCAAACGCTGGGTGGGTCTCGGAGTCATCGCCGACAATCTGATCAACATCGGTCAAGCCATGGCGGCCGCTCATGCATGAAATCCAGGCCAGTCCGAAACCGAGATTCGGTCAGGCCAACAGACCAAAACTTACCGCTTCGATGGTGTCCGTAACTTCCAGATGAGGCACACCAACGTTCAGATAAGCTTATTTTGCGACGGAAAGTAGCTAATTCTTCGGAAGTTGCGCTGCATCCCATCCGCCGCCCAAAACAATCTGAAGCTGCGCGCTGGCGATGATGCGCTGGGTAGCCAGCGAAGCCGCCGTGCGTTCGTTGCTCAACTCAATGGTCTGGTTGGTCAGCACTTCGAGATAGGGTGCCAGTCCACGCTTGTAGCGCAGAGTGGAGAGCTCCGTGCTGCGCTTTGCCGAGGCGACCGCGCGGCCCGTCACCGCAGCTTCGCTTTCCAGGACGCGAAGGGCCGAGAGCTGGTCCTCGACATCGCGAAAGGCTGAAAGGACCTGTTGGCGATAGAGCGCCGTAGCCTGCTCGCGCTGGGCCAAAGCAAGGTCGACCTGTGCTTTTCTGCGGCCGCCATCGTAGATCACTTCGTTTGCGGAAGGCCCCGCGCTCCACGTGGCGCTACCTGCGCTGAAGACCTGGCCAATCAAATCGCTTTCTACTCCGCCGTTCGCGCCCAGTACGATGCTGGGATAATATGCGGACTTCGCAACGCCGATCAGTGCATTCGCCGACGCGACTCGGCGTTCCGCACCGGCGATGTCGGGACGCCGCTGCAGCAGCTCCGACGGAATGCCCGTGGGAATGCTGGGCGGATCGCCCGCCAAAGGTTTTTCCGCGATATGAAAGTTTGTGGCCGGTTCCCCAACCAGCACCGCAATTGCATGTTCGAACTGCGCCCGCTGCACCCCAAGGTCGATCAACTGTGCATTGGTCTGTTCCACCTGCGTCTGCGCCTGTTCCACGTCGCTCTGTGAAGCGAGACCGCCCTTCAGCCGGTCTTGCGTGAGTTTCAACGACGCCTGGTACGAATCAAGAGTAGACCGCAGAAGTTGCGCCTGCAGGTCGAGGCCGCGCAGTTGAAAGTAGGTCACCGCGAGCATTCCCTGCAGACTCAGGCGCGTGTTGGCCAGGTCGGCGGCGGTGGCTTGTGCGCTGGCGGAGGTCGATTCAACTTGTCTGCGAATACCGCCCCAGAAGTCCGGTTCCCAGGAGATGTTGAGTGGAATAAGGAAGTCCCAGTAATTTGTGGGAAGACCAGGCGTGTGCAACGGCTTCGTCTCGGAGATACGGTTCCGGTTCGCCGAGAGACCAACAGAGACCGTCGGGTAAAGCGCGGCCCTGTTCTCCCGCACCACATCGTGCGCCTGCTCATACGCGTGCATGGCGGCCGCAATGTTCTGGTTCGCAGTGGCGCACCTCTGCTCCAGACCATCGAGCTCCGTATCCCGATAGATGGTCCACCAGGCTCCGCGGTTGGCGGCATCGGCAGGGCTGGCCGCCGCCCAGTTTCCGTTGTGCCCGTCATCGCTGTAGGCGGGCGGCGCAGGCATAGCCGGCGCCTGATAGTTGGGGCCGACTTTGCATCCGCCCACTGCCAGCAGCGTCAACAGCGCGCCGCCGATTGCAATGCCGCGCACCCTCATTTTCCCTCTCCCGCTGCCTGGCCCGGAGTCACTACGCGAACCTTCTCGCCATCGGTTAACGAGTCCGGCGGATTGGTGATGACGCGCTGCCCCGGTTGCAATCCGGACAGAATCTCGACCGTAGTGCCGAAGTCACGGCCCGCGGAGACCAGAATCAGATGCACATTGTCATTCCCATCGACCGTCGCGAGGTGCAGCCCGTCCGGCTCCAGAATCATCGCGCTCACCGGCACCATCAGCGCAGGCGCCGGGTTTGAGGTATGCAGATGAACCTCCGTATAGCTGCCCGGCAGAAGTTCTCCCGAGGCATTGTTCACATCCACCTCGGCGAGCAGCGTGCGCGTCGCGGGATCGACGGCATCCGATGTCCGGACCAGCCGCCCCTGAAACTTGCGCCCCGGATACTGCGGCAGCGTTAGCGTTGCGATCGCGCCGCTCTTCGCATCGGGTGCATAGATCTGCGGGACATTGATGTAGACCCGCAAGATGCCGATCGCCGAGATGTCGAAGATCTCCTTGTTGCCGACCACCGTGCCCGCGCCCGCGGTAGTCGTGCTTCCTGTTGCCGAGATGAGTTGGCCGATGTCGATGTTACGCGCCGTGATGACACCGTCAAACGGCGCCACGATGCGTTCGAACGACTGCAGTTCCTCCAGGCGATGGACATTCGCCTCCGCCGAAGTCACCTGGGTCGTGGTCGCCTTCGACTGCGAGACCGCGTTGTCCGTGTCTTGTTGCGAGACCGCGTGATTGCCGATCAGATCCTGATACCGGCCGGCAGTCGCCTTCGCCAGTCCGGCATTTGTCTGTGCCGTCGCCAGGTCGGCCTTCGCCTGCGCCAGTTGTTGATCCAGCTCCGGCGTCTCGATCACCGCCAGCAGATCGCCCTGTTTTACATGCGAACCGATATCGTGGCTCCAGCTCTTTACATACCCCGTCGTCCGCGCGTAGATGGGCGCAAGGGTGAACGCCTGCATGTTGCCGGGCAACACGATCTCCTGCGCGCTCTGCTCCAGCACCGGCGGCTCCACGGAGACAGGCGGCGCCGAGACCGCCTCGGTGTACTTGGCCAGCACCACGCCTTCGTGTTTCCGTCTCAGAATGCCCGCAATGGCAAGCACGGCCGTGACGATAAACACGATGACAACCGGCGTAATCACCGAGGCCGGCAAAACCTTGGGCGGCGGCTCATGCTTCAGAAGTTCCGGGGTGTGTCCCGCGGGTTGTGTCGGCTGCTCTTCGGGATTCATTGCCCTGTCTCCAGTCGTTCGGTTGAATGCATTTGTGTTCTGACGCTCATGCGCCGGCCTCGCTTGGCTGGTTCGCCTGCGGCTGGGTTGTCGGCCGACCCTTGCGGTGCATGAGCGCAAAGAAGACAGGAACGAAGGTCAGCGTGCCAAAGGTCGCGAGCAGCAGGCCGCCGATCACAGCACGTCCCAGCGGCGCGTTCTGCTCGCCGCCGTCACCCAGCCCAAGAGCCATCGGGACCATGCCGATCATCATCGCCAGCGCCGTCATGATCACCGGACGGAAGCGCGTAAAGCCGGCCGAGAGTGCAGCCTCCACCGCGGTCGCACCGGCCTCCATCTGCTCCTTCGCGAAGCTGACGACAAGGATGGAGTTAGCCGTCGCCACGCCGACGCACATGATGGCTCCCGTGAGCGCGGGAACGCTGATGTGCGTACCCGTGAGGAATAAGAGCCACACAATTCCGGCCAGCGCACCCGGCAGTGCCGCAATGATGATGAACGGATCGAGCCAGCTCTGGAAGTTCACCACGATCAACGCGTAGACCAGAATGATCGAGAAAAGGAGACCGGAAATCAGTCCGATGAAGGACGTTCGCATCGTATCGATCTGACCGCGCACGATGATTTCAGTCCCGCGCGGCACCTTGCTCTTGTTGTCCTTGACCACCTTGTCGATCCCTGTCGCCACGCTTGCCAGATCGGCCCCTTCGACCGAGCCGTAGATGTCGATCACCGGACGAGCGTTGTAGTGGCTGACCGTGCCTTGCTCCGTGCCGCGATCGATCGACGCAATATTCCCAAGCAGCTGTGGCTGCTGGCTCGAACCGTTCGTAGCGATCGGAAAATTCTTCAGCTGCTGCAGGTTCTGAACGTCGTACTGCGGCGTCTGCACCGCGATGTTGTAGCTCACATGGTTCTGCGGATTGAGATAGAACGTCGGCGACGTCTGGAAGCTGCCGCTCAGGCTGGTCAGCACATCGCTGGCCACGTCGTGCTGACTGTAACCCACCTGCTGGGCACGGGTACGGTCGACGTTGATCGTCCATGCCTGCAGATTGAACGGCTGCTGAATGCGCAGATCGGTGGTGCCTGGAATGTGTCGGATTTGTTCCATGATGTGCTCGGCCAGAGTATGGTCCTGCTCGACCGCATTGCCCACCACCTGCACGTCGATCTGCGCCGGCAATCCGAAGTTGAGGATCTGGCTCACCATATCCGTGGGCAGGTAGTAGAATTCCGTGCCCGGAAACTGCTGCGTTAGTTTATCGCGCAAAGCATGCGTGTATTCGCCGGTAGGCCGATGTTTCCCGGCCAGCGTTACCAGGATGTCCGCGTCCGCGGTCCCCACCGTCGCCGAGTTCGAGTACGAGAGATTCAGTCCCGAGTAGGGAACCCCGATGTTGTCGATGACCGTCCCCATCTCCGCGTCTGGAATCTCCCGGCGAATTACGTCTTCGATCTGATCGCACAGCCGCGCCGTGTCTTCCACACGCGTTCCTGTGTGCGCTCGCACATGCAGCTTGAACTGCCCCCCATCGACCGACGGGAAGAAATCCTGGCCCAGCCACGGATACAGGATCACGATGGACCCGACCCAGAACGCGACGATCGCCACCAGAAAGAGTCCGCGGCGCTGCATACAGAACCCGAGCACGCCGAAGTACCAATTGCGCAGCTTCTCGAAGTAGTGCTCGAACGCGATCTGAAAACGCACCAGCGGATTGCGGCTCGCCTTGGCCTGATCCACGCGATCGTGTTCATGCCCCTTCAGCAGGTACTTCGCCATGGTGGGCACAATGGTTCGCGACAGGAAGTAAGACGCCAGCATCGCGAACACGACCGCCTCTGCAAGCGGAACGAAAAGATACCGTGCCACTCCGCCGAGGAAGAACATCGGCACAAACACGATGCAGATCGCGATGGTCGAAACGAACGCCGGCACCGCGATCTGCGAGGCTCCGGTCAGAATCGCGTCCTCTACCTCTTTGCCCTCTTCCAGATTGCGGTTGATGTTCTCAATCTCAACCGTCGCGTCGTCCACCAGGATGCCCACCGCGAGCGCAAGCCCGCCCAGCGTCATGATATTGACCGTCTCCCCCAGTGCCGCCAGCATCAGCAGCGAACAGATAATCGACAACGGGATCGATACCGCGATGATCAGCGTCGAGCGCCAGCTGCCCAGAAAGATCAGGATCATCGCCGCAGTCAGACAAGCCGCGATGATCGCCTCGCGCACCACGCCCGTGATCGCCGAACGCACAAACACGGACTGATCCGCGATCGGCGTGATTCGCAACGCGGGGGGCAACTGGTTCAGAATCGACGGCAGTTGTGCCCGCACATTCGCAATAATGTCCAGCGTCGACGAGTTACCCGTCTTCTGAATGCTCAGCAGCGAAGACCGTTGGCCGTCCACGCGCACAATGTTTGTCTGCGGCGGAAATCCGTCGCGCACATTGCCGATATCGTGTATGTAGATGGTCGCGCCATTCACCGTTTTGATCGGCAGATTGTTCAATGCTGCGATCGACGTCGGCGCGCTGTTGGTCTCAACCGGGTAATCGAAGTGGCCCATCTTCATAGTGCCGCCCGGCAGAATAATGTTCTGCGCGTTCACCGCGTTCACCACATCCGTGGCCGAAAGCCCATACGCCTGCAGCTTCTGCGTGTCGATATCGACCTGCACCTGGCGCTGTTTGCCGCCATAGGGAAACGCCAGCGATGCGCCCTGCACCGTCGCCAGCTGCGTGCGCACAAAGTTCTGCCCAAAGTCATTCAGCTGCTGCTCGGTCAGGCCGCTCCCGGAGAGTCCAAGCTGCAACACCGGCACGCTTGAGGCACTGTACTGAATCACCAGTGGAGGGGTCGTTCCCTGTGGATACTGCCGCAGCGCAGTCTGCGAGATTGCCGCGACTTGTGCCACTGCCTGCGAGATATTCACCGTCGGGCGGAAGAATATCTTGATCACCGCCACGCTGTTTAGCGTCTGCGATTCCGAGTGCTCGATGTCGTTCACCGTCGTGGTCAGGCTGCGTTCATACGGCAGCACAATCCGATCGCTCAACTCCTGCGGCGACATACCCGAGTAGTTCCAGATCACCGAGACCACCGGAATGTCAATGTTCGGAAAGATATCGACCGGAGTCCGCAACATCACCACGGGGCCAAGGATGAAGAGCAGAAGCGATAAGACGACGAAGGTATAAGGTCTCCTGAGGGCGAGACGAACGATCCACATTGAGGCTCCCTAAAGCTTTCTATTCCCGTTATATAAGCGTTGCTCAGAGGCGACGGCAGGAACCGGCATATTCACTCCCTTTTGGGCGTATTCGAAACCGTGGAACAAACTAAACCAGCAGTTCAGTAATTCCTGGTACGTTAGACGATCTAGGGCCCGTGAACGACTCGAAGATGTTGTGAGGTTTGTTTTACATTCGCAGCGCAGTCATAGCCCGGCCGGCGCAGCCCGCAGAAGACCGCGTCGATCATCGCTTCCGACTCGTGATCGTTCAGCGAGCCATGCCCGGCGAGCAGACGAAAAACCATTGGACCGTAGATCAGATCCAGCACGATCTCTCCGTCGATCTCCTGACGAATCTCCCCGCGATCTACGCCCCGGCGCCACATCACGCGCGCTGCATCGCGTCTCGCATACAGAAAACGGTCCCGAAACAACGACAGAAAGCCGGGGTCGCTCTGTCCCTCCGCAATAAACTGGCAGAACAGCCTTCCCAGGGATGACTTGTAGAATGCAGTCACCGATTGCAATTGCAGCGTAAAATCGGTCTCGGCCGAACCCGTATCCGGCATCGCAACCCGTTCCGTCATGCCTCCCAGGTACGCGTCCAGCGCAACCATGCTCTTGTTGGGCCACCATTTATAGATCGTCGCTTTACTTACTCCCGCTCGCCGCGCAATCGCATCTGCGGTGACCTGGCGCAGCGGCTTGCGCTCCAGCAGGTATAGCGCAGCCTTCAGAATCGAGGCCTCTGCCTCAACGCTCCGCTGTCGGCCACGAGATTTAGCCTCCTTCATCCCCTGCACCTCGAGGCTGCTGCGCAACCTGACATTCCCGCCAACCTGATCCTTCCAGTTCTTCTCGATCTCCGTCGATCGCCCTGGATCCAGGATCAATCCTTGCCCCAGTCGATGAGATCGTCCTGCCCGTATAGTAAACTGACCGTTCAGTTTTTCCAAACGCCTCGAATCGAATGGCTGCGCCCAATCGGCCAACAAACCGTTGGATGACAACCATGCAGCGCCAGACTCGTATTGAATGCCTCCAGCATCTCCGGTCGGATGCAAAATGGCGCGGGAGAAGCGACCGGGCTGCTGAGCCACAAACAGAGCGGGCCGTTTTTCTTGAAATTGAACACAACCTCAGCGGACAAGTATGATGCGTTGGGACAAGAGAGGCCGTATGCCGCCCCGCCGGAGATCTGCCGGCGCAATCCAATAATTTCCGGGCAACGACCCAAGGACAATCCATGTCAGTGCAGCTGTCGGAACGCAGAACTTTCTTGAAGACCGCCTTACGGAGTGCACTGGCAGTTCCCGCGCTTGCTTCCTTCAGGCGGCTTGGCGTCGCGCCAGAGCCGGGTGTCGCGCCAATGGCGAAGCCGAAGGTGACCCTCAATGTCAGCGATTACGGTGCTTCGGGAGATGGCGTCACCAAAGATACCGTGGCAATCCAGCAGACCATCGAACGCTGCTCGGTGTTTGGCGGTGGAGAGGTTGTGGTGTCCGATGGGGAATATCTGACCGGGGCGCTCTCGTTGCGCAGCGGCGTCGTTCTGCGGATCGAGAAGGATGCCAGCCTGCTTGGATCGCCAGACATGGCCGACTATCCGCTCGCGCAGGTGCGTTGGGAGGGCCGCTGGATCGCGGGATATAGTGGCTTCATCCATGCGACCGATGCCGTCGATATCGGCATCGCCGGGCCGGGAAAGATCGTTGGCAGCGACGCCGTGAAGGGACGGGTCGATCGCGCCTCCCACCTGCGCCTGCCTGCGCTGCTTGAGTTCATCAACTGCAAAAATGTTCGCGTGGAAGATTGCTACACCCAGAACTTCGGAATGTGGTCCATCCATCCAACCTACTGCGAGAACGTCTCTTTCAAAAACCTCGTCGTCAACAGCGGCGCCGATGGCATCGACATCGACTCCTGCAGGCATGTGACCATCGATGGCTGCGACTTCGACACCACCGACGATTGCATCTCCCTGAAGTCGGGCCGCGGCGCCGAAGGCTACACCATCCTTCGCCCCACCGAAGATGTCCACATCTCCAACTGCACGTTCCGCGACAAGACCTGGGCTTGCATCGGCATCGGCAGCGAGACCTCCGGCGGAATCCGCAACGTCCACGTCGAACATTGCAAGTGCCTCGGCGCTGGAACCTTTGCCATCTACATCAAGAGCCGTCCCGGCCGCGGCGCGTTTATCGAGGATATCTTCATGAACGATCTGGAAGTCTCCGGCGCCCGGCTTGGATTTCTTCGATTCAATATCCTCAACAGCGGCATCGCCGACGAGTATCTGGTCCCCGGCGACGAAGGCATCCCCACCATACGAAACTTCAGCTTCACCAATGTCCACGTCACCGCTGTGCCGCAGCTCGTCGACGGCACCGGCATCCACCCCCACAAGCCGCTCGACGGATTTGTGCTGGCAAATATCGCCGGCACCTGCGCCAAAGGCATTGCCCTTGCCAACATCCAGCATGCCGACCTCAAGAATATCCAGGTAACAGGCTTTGACGGCCCCCTGCTGAGCACATACAACGTCACCGGTACTGGACTCGCCGGCGCCACGCAGCTTGAAGCCGCTAAACTTCCCGACCCGATTCCCCCGCCCGCCACTCCCTACAAGCTCCACTAAAGCAGTTCCAGAGTGTCCGCACCTGTGAAACGGCACGTCATCCTGAAGGACTCCTGTATTTTGCCGAGGCTGCGAATCCTCATCACGGCTTGTTCTCCTTCGAACCCTCTGCGGGTTGCCGGCCCTCCAGCGCCGCCTTCGCCGCCTCCGAACCCGCAGCACCTTCGTCTATCCGCCTGCGCACCACCGTCGAAGTCCACTCCCGCTCCACCGTAATCTCGACGCGCCGCACCAGTTGCGGTTCGGACGCAATCTCCGGTGCGGCCGGCTGCAACACGGCGGGCCGCACCTTCTCCGGCGCCTTTACCCTGCGTCCAAACAGCCACATGGGAATCTCCGTGTTACTTGGATTGCACGACTCTACAGCACACCCACGGCAACGGCTGTTAAGAGTTCTCAATCCTTCTTTAGGGCGAATTTCTCGTCGGCTAAGCCCACGGCTCCAGTTCAGGTGTCACAGCTGTACTAGGACAGTTACTACACCTCGACGCCGGAAAACAGCCGTTCACCACGCTCCGCACCACCCCCCAGAAGCCGACTTAAGCCAATTTAAGCCAATATGTGTGGTGAAGTGCATGGTGAACTGCGGGTAAATGGGGCGAAAACGTGGTGGAATCGTGGTAAATCACCCAAAGTTAGCCGGATAAAACCCGGTAATTGCCGA
>Ga0302324_100022248_pt1 | contig 12322 bp, 12 predicted proteins | sample Palsa_T0_1_FD_201949 | JGI IMG/M metagenome (GOLD analysis project Ga0302324, IMG submission 201949) | Peat permafrost microbial communities from Stordalen Mire near Abisko, Sweden - Palsa_T0_1 | ecosystem: Environmental > Terrestrial > Soil > Palsa > Peat permafrost | place: Sweden: Abisko...
AAGACGTGGACCCACACTCAATCACTCAAAGGGATGCTTAGCGCGAATCAAGCGTTCGTGAATTGGCACGGGATTCGCACCGAAAAGATTTCGCAAGATTATCTTGTTTCTCTGGGTTGTTGGGGTTCTTGTGAACCAATTCTTTCGCCTGTTGCGAGAGTTCATCATGGTAGCCGTCTAGCAGCCTATGGCGGAAGTACGGCGTCTGGCAAAAATGGTGACAGGCACGAAATTTCGCGATGACCTGTCTCGCGTTTGTTGTACTTAGGTGCGCGAAAATTCGAGCCAGTCACCACATTTGCCGAACCGGCCGCGACTGCACCGCATTTCCACGAGACACACGCGGGCGCGAGACCATCAGAATTTCCCCTGCAGAACACCGATTGGAGTTGTAAGGGATCACGTCTCGTGATACCTTCAGACTCGAAACGAAAGAGTTTTGAAAGCGAGGGCACGGCGAATGAACCGTAACACCTTCAGTTTCAGTTTTCTGGTACTAACGCTTACCGCATTGGGCGGTTGCTCCAGTAAGCCGGCAGCCCAACCATCGGACAAAGCCGCGGCTGCGCCGGACAAAATCCAAGGCAAGGCCCTGGTTCTGGAAGATGCCGAGGCGAGCGAAGCCGCTCTCAATGCTGGTGGGCCTTCTGTGTACCTGGTTGAAGGCCTGCACCGCTACCGCCTGGTTTTCAAAACGGCCGTTGAGGTAGTCAAGGACAAGGAGTATGTCGCCGAGGGTGTCTATGCGCAAAAGGCCATTGACGAAATCGGTGATCCCGACCAGGGCAAGAACGGCTATCCGCTAGCCACAAGCTGCGACCGTATCGTGAAGCTGGCCTGGAGCGGCTTGCCTTTTGATATCGCCGATGGGTATGCCTCGGCGTTGCGCGCCAAACTGAAACGGTTTCCGGCCAGGCCCCTGTTCCTGGTTACGCGGATGGATCCGGTCACTTCACCATCCGCGGATAAGGAAGACAAGGAGAAGGACATTCCCGCGGTCACTGTTCCGGGGGATAAGCAACGCGCTTCTCTGCTTGAAAGTCCAGCCGCGCAAACCGCGCCCCTTTGGGAGTCCGCCGGTGGAACAGTCCGCTGCAAAGTGGTGATCAACCCGGAAGGGAGGGTTACTGAGCTTGAAACCGGGATACAACTTTGTGAGATTGTGCAGTGGTCTCAGTTTCGTTATAAGCCGACGGTTCAGCGCGGCCACGCCGTCGGAGTGAAGACCGAGGTTGAGGTGCGCTTTGAACCGCGAAAGTGAGATTGGCAGACGGAAGCGTCTGCACAACGTTGACCTGCTCTGATCTTGGGAGCCATAATCGCTAGACGATGAGGGAATTCCGGTTTTTTTCGGCGATTTTCTTGCGTTCGACCGGTTGGCCGCGACGATGAATGCGTTCACGCAAGCGCTCAAACTCAAGCGGTATGCGCTCTATGTTTTCGACTACGGCGCACCAACCGGATTCCGGCAGGCGTCGGCGCACCCAGATCGTGTGACAGGTATCGTTTCACAGAACGGGAACGCCTACGAAGAAGGGCCCGGGAGCAGCCCGATTATCCGCTGGATCGATTTGTCCTCTATCCCTGGGCGGAACATTGGCCTGTTAGGCTGCTGGCCGCGATCGGCCTCTATGGCGTGTTGAGTTATTTCACCCGATGCCGCACTCAGGAATTCGGGATCCGCATGGCTCTTGGTTCCACCGCCTGGGGTCTAGTGGGTCTGGTGCTGCGGCAAGGTCTGGCAATCGCTGTCCTGGGTGTCGTGTGCGGCCTCGCTCTGGCTGCCGCCTCCACTCGATTCCTTTCGAGCTGGCTGTACGAAACCAGCCCGACCGATCCGGTGAGCTTGCTGTGCGCAGCGGCTGTTCTCCTATGCATTTCCGCAATCGCTTGCGTCGGACCCGCACGGCGCGCGACCACTGTCAGCCCGTTACGCTCGCTACGCTGACCGGCTGATAGATGGTGCAGGCGCTTCTAGCCTGCAATCGGTTTTTTCTCAAAATCGAGCGGTCAAAGACCTAGACTGAAGATGTGCTCACCTTCGCCAAGAGCGTCCTCATTGATGCGCCGGTAGGGGCTGTATTCGCCTTTCACGAGCGGCCAGATGCCCTATCTCTGCTGACTCCGGCATTCCCACCCGTGCGCATGATTGGCCGGACGGGCGGCATTGAGGCTGGTTCCCGTGTGGAACTTCGCATAGGATTATTTTCCTGGGTCGCGCAGCACACGGCATATGAGAAGGACCGTCTTTTCGTAGACGAACAGATCCAAGGACCTTTCGCCAAATGGGTCCACCGGCACGAGTTTGAGGATATCGACGGCAAGACACGCCTCACCGACCGCGTGGAGTATCAACTGCCCGGCGGCCCGCTCATCAATGTGCTCTTCGGCTGGATGCTGAAGCCAGGACTGAATCGGATGTTTCACCACCGGCATCGCGTGACCAAGCAGCTCTGCGAGGTGCGATTTCAGCAGCCATAAAGCGCACTCGCATTTGGTTGGACTCTTTTCCACAACTGACGCAGCAACGGAACGAGCACTGCATAAAGGATGGCGGGAGCCACTATTCCCAACACCAGCCATGCAAGGAGTGCGTGCAGGGTGAACACACACAACGTGCGAATCGCCAGCCCCACGCCTTCCCGGATTAGCGCTGTGACGCCCACGCAACGAAACTGCCGAAGCGTCCGCTCGAAACATTCACGCACCCAGCCGTAGCAGGAAGATTCAGGCGGAATACGACAACTTGCACAAAGGCACCGTAGACCCCAAAACCGGCGTGACGCCCAGAATGATTCACAGCGCGATCGTCAGGGCAATCTTCTTCGGCGTCACACCTTGGGGGCAGCAGCTCAAGGAAGGGCTTCAGCCAACGGAATTCGCGAGGTCCACGCGTACGGCAGGAACAATCTGCTGCCGTATACCGGCTGCCGATGGCCCTATAAATTCCTTGAGGCGCTACTGGCCAACATTAACATTGCACCGGCCGTTCCCGCATTTATATTTATATGTGGCGCCGCTTGCGTCAATATTAGCGATTTGCATGTTTTTGATGTGCTCGTAGTACATGTTCGGACTACTAGTCGTATTCGTGTTAGGGTCGAAGTATCGAAAATAGGTATCATCCAGTGTGTCGGGTGAGTCGCTCACGAAATACGAGCTGGAACCGATTATCTGCACCGTAACGTAGGTCGACGGGCCCGAATTCCCGCACGCCGGGGGGGCGCTGGTGTTCGCGGTCGGGCAAATCTTAACTCCATTGGCACTGCTACCATTCCAACTATAGAGCGAAACGATCCACGGGAGGTTGTTCGCTCCCAACCATGCTTCGGGTTCCTCGGTGTTGATTTCCTTCGGCAGATCGGCATCCGTCGAGAGCGTAGTGCTGTCGACTGGACTCTTCGAAACCAGACACGTGACATTCCCCGAAATGTTGCAGGCCTTCCAACCCCCTTTTGCCAAAGGGCTGATGGATCCGCCGACCACTCTAATGGGCGACTGTTGGCCGGCGCCACCCCCCATTGGCAGCGCAATAAAGCCCACCGTGGGAAAAAGAAACTTGTCCTTAGAGAACCGATCATGCACGATGACGACAGATCCCACCACCACTAAGCCGCTTGCCGTGAGCTTCAACAACTGCGAGATTTGCACGACGATATCCTTTCTTACAAACCAGCCATCCGCCCCAACGCTCGACGCGCATCTGTGACATCCGGCCGCTTCCCGTAAGTCTGGAACGCCGAAGATTCCCAATTATGCTCGAACGTCGAAAGGATGTCCAGAGCTTTCGTCGCATCTGTTTTGGAAGCCTGGTTATTCCCCAACGATTTCTCGGCTTGTGCCAGGTAAAACAACCCGAGCCACGACGATTCCTTCTGTTGATGTGAATCGAAGAAGGGGAGCGCCAGCTCCGCACAAGCCTTGGCGGCTTTGGGATTAAGGGCACGTAGATTAAAAAGAGCTCCGGCAAGGCTCGCATTTGCAGCCATTTCGTCGTCATTGTTCTTTCTTGCCAATGAGAGAGCTTCCGCTGCCCAGGATCGGGCCCGGTCCAGCAAGCCTGCCCCGGAAGCAGCCATGGAACCGGCGATCCGAAAATCCTCGGCTAGAAACGGATCCAGCCTGGTGTAAGCCGCCAGCGTATCTCCCACACGCTGGACTGCTTCGCGGTACCTACCTTGGCTCAATAGCATGTGCGTGCGGATGCGGCTGAATTCCGCCGTGAGATCCTTGGCCGATGACTTGCGAAGCGTTTCATCCGCCTCCTGAAACCGTCCCAGGCGGCCGAGGACGTCGGCGCGGTGAGCCAGTTCGAAGGTAGAAGTTTCTGGATCGTTCGCCTGGGTGGCGGCGTTTAGGGCGGCATCGTAGTGCTTCAGCGCGTCGGGATAGGCTTGTAAGCCAAGGTACGATGTGCCAACTGCCTCCTCGGCCTGTGCGATTGCAGTTGGGCTGGCTAGTTTCCGCGCTAGCGACAGGACATCCAAAGCAGAGTGCAAGGCGCTTTCATAACTGGACTGATTGAGCTTATCCCGCACCAGCAGCACCATCGGATTCAAAGATTCAATTGGAAACTGATAAATGGTGTAATAGTCAATTGCCATCGTCAGTCCCTCAATGTTTTGCTGCTGACCGCGCCGATCGCGAAGCGTGGCCAAGTTGACCTGCGCGAGCGCGATCAGGCGCGGCCAATGATTCCGTTCTGCTGCGTTTAGCGCCTGGTCAAAGCAAGCTTGTGCGGATGCGTAGTCGTTTCTTCCCAAATATCCCGCTCCTTGGCGGAGAAGAGCGTCCATCTCCCAGTACTCCAGTCCGTTCTGATGAGCTAGCGCGATGGCCTTGGCGGCGTCGTTAATTGCCTGTGTGTCATCACGGCTACCGTAATCGATGGCGCTGAAGCGGCAGAGCGCCCGCACTTCGAGTTGAATGCTGGGCACGGGCATGCTCCGGGCCGCGTCCAACGACCTTTGCGCGAGTTCCCGGGCTTCCTTAAAATGATGCAAAATACTCTGCCAATAACTTCGTTGATAAGCGACTTCCGCGTCACCTTCCAAACTCCCGAGCCGGGTGTAGAGCTGATAAGCCTGGTTGAAATCGGGATCTGTTTGGATATCGGTGCCTAGCCTGCTCTCAAGCACGGCTGAGCGCAAGAAGGCTGCGGGCGAATCGGGCGCCAGCTTCTTAGCCTGCCGATAGGCAGCGAGCGCTGCCGCAATGTCGCCGGTCTTCTCATAAGCGCGTCCCAAGTCCACGTAACCGGGGGCTTTTTCGTTGACCGGCAGTTCCTCCAGCAATTTGCTAAAGCCGTGGATCGCAGACCGGAAATCGCGCCGCAACGTGGCGCGGACTGCCTCCACATAGTCGCGCTCTGGCGGCCGAAGCCCACGTTCCTGATCGATCGAGACGGCCACCATTTCTTCGTCGGCAGTGCCCTTGAAATCGAGCTCATTCCAGGCGTCGGCCAGCCGGACGCGGGCGAGGGCAAAGTTCTTGTCGACAGCGAGGGCGCTTTGAAACAATCCCGTGGCCTTCAGGTAGGTCCCCTCACGGAACGCCTCAATGCCTTTGTCGTACCAAGCCAATGCGGCTTTCGGTGGCACATAGTAACTATGAAACGACCTCCAAAGCAGAACTCCGGACACCAGGACGATCGTTGCGAGCAAGGCCAACCCGGCCAAGTAACTCGCAGGGGCCCTGCGAAGCTCAGGCCGGTGGCCAGTTAGAGCTTTGGCAAGCTCCTGGGCTGATTGAAACCGCCGTTCTCGCTCGTATTCCAGGCAGCGGCCAATCACCTTGTCCCAGCGGTGCGGCACGTCCGGCTGAATCGATGAGGCTGAGGCCGGGCGTTTGGCGCGGCGAACAGCGGCGGCCATGGGGGTGGAAGCTTCAAACGGCAGTTTACCCGTCACCATCTCATACAGGACCACGCCAAATGCGTAGATATCGGTGGCCGCACTGGCTGTGCCGCTCTCGAATTGCTCGGGCGCCATGTAGTCCGGCGTACCCATGATCGTGCCGGCTAGCGTCAACGGGGTGCGATGTTTTGCGGGAGCGTCATCCACTTCCGGCCGGTGAGCCAAGCCCAGATCCATGACGATAGCCCTGGGCCCGCCGCTACTGGTGGTGAGCATCACGTTGCGAGACTTGAAATCGCGATGGATTATCCCGGCGCCATGGATTGCCTCCAGGCCTTGACACAGTTGCAACGCGATCGACTCTGCGTCCCGCCAAGCCAATGGCCCCTGGTGCGCGATGCGGTCGGCAAGGGTTATGCCTTCCAGCAACTCCATTGTCAGGAATGCTAGGCTGGACCGGCCGTCTTTGGCGGGCAACGTGAAAAACTCGTGGATACGGCAGACGTGGGGATTGGTGACCAAGCGGGCGAGTTGCACTTCTTGCTTGAACCGGCGGAGGGCACTCTCGCCACGTTCGTCCTCACGGATGGTCTTTAGAGCCACGCGTCCCATTTCGGAATCTTGAGCTTCGTAGACTTCGCCCATACCTCCGCGGCCCAGCAGCCGGATGATCCGAAAACGTTTCAGGATCAAGTCGCCCTCTTGGAACGCCGACCGCGGCGCTAGGGACGCCTCCGGCGGGATAAGCGGCTGGGACATGGATTCGGTCTGTTCGGATTGAGCAGCCAATAACCCCCGGAGGTGTTCAGCCATAACCCCGCCGTCTTCATCCTGGACTCTGGCCAGCAGGGCCGCGCGGAGCAGAGGAGACAGATCGAGTGCTTCGGCGAACAGTTGCTGGAGACGAGCGAATTGCTCCGGGGTCAGGTTCATGATCATGCCCCGAGCTGGATTTGCGGCCACAACCCGACTCGGTGGAGTTTAACCCGTTCCGGCGCGTCGCTGCTTTCCCGCGCGTGTGGGGATATCGACATGGCGACTCGTTCAGGTTTAGCCGACCAACAATCTGTTCATTGTAGTCTGAATCGAGAGAAACCATCAGAGCCGTGCCGAAACCACCGCCCCTTGGCGCAGGGCTGAAATTCGGTGCAGGGTGGGGCTAGGGAGCCGCCGGCGGTCGGGTGATTTCAGCAGCCGTAAAGCGAACTCGCATTTGGTTGGACTCTTCTCCACAACCGACGCAGCAAAGGAACGAGCACTGCATAAAGAATGGCGAGAGCCACTATTCCCAACACCAGCCATGCAAGGAGTGCGTGCATCGTGACCACCCACAAAGTGCGAATCGCGTGCCCCACGCCTTCCCGGATTACTGCGGTGACGCCGCCCAGCGAAATTGTGGAAGCGTCCGCTCGAAACATCCACGCGCCCAGCCGGTAGAAAGGAATCAGCAGGATGAACTGCAGGGGGTAGACGGCTCCGTTGACTAATTGAATCGCAGGAAGATTCAGGCGGAATACGACAGCCGCGAACGTGCACAAAAGCACCGTAGAACCCAAAACCGGCGTGACGCCCAGAATAATTCCCAGCGCGATCGTGAGCGCGATTTTCTCCGGTGTTACACCTTGGCGCAGCAACTGGAGGAAGGGCTTTAGCCAACGGGAATTCGCGAGGTCCGTCCCCGTCATTGCGCGGAAGCCAGTTTCCGAACTTGCTCGGCAAGAGCCTGATAAGAAGTCTCCTCGAACGGTCCCGCGTGACACCAAGCGACATTCCCCTTCTGGTCGACGACGACTAAATAAGCGGAGCCCTCTGCCTTCACTCCAAGCCGCTGCTTCCAAACCTGCGTACCATCGTAAACGGTGATCACATTCTCCTGATCGGCTTGGGAGTTCCTCGCCGCATGCCGCTATCGACGAACCACTTTCACAAGCGCGCCATGCCGCCGATCATGGGGATTTCGTAAAAGGTGACCAGCGGATTCTTCTCAAAATCTCCGCGAAAACGTTTGGTCCAGGCTTCCACCGCGAATCGCGATTGATAGCTGAAGCCGAACAGCAGCAGCGCCACGCGGCCAGCGGCATCTTTCGGCAGAGTCGCCTTTCGCCCGCTGAGATACTCGCCTCGAAGGTCGGGCATCTTCTCGCCAGCCGTCAACTCGCTGGCCGCGGATGACAAAGAGATCACGATGGTCACCGGGGCAATGGACAGGATGCGGCGAATCATACGGCCGGCTTCAGCTGCGTCAACTCGAGTGCAGCCGGCACTTGGCTTGGCCCGCTATGCTTCCACGGCTCGCCATAGAGAATCGCAGGATTGGCGTTCTTTGTAAGCATCAACTGCATGTCACTGATGTGGCGTTCACGGAAGGCGCCTTCGCAATAGGCCAGATAGTAGTCCCACATCCGGCAGAATCCTTCGTCGAAACCCAGGGCGCGAACTTCGTCGATCGATTCGTGGAATCGCCGCCGCCACTCCGCCAGCGTATAGGCGTAGTGCAGCCCGATGTCCTCCACGTTATATAAGGAAAGCCGCGTGGAACGCACCAGTGAGTTGAGAATCTCTCGAATCGAGGCCAACTGCGCGCCCGGGAAGATACGCCGCTGAATCCAGTCGCTCTGCTTCCTGTAAGCGTCAAAGCGGTGTTCGTTCATGGTGATGGCCTGCATCACCATGCAACCGTCCGGAGTCAGAAGGCGGTCGCAGGCAGAGAAGAAAGCGTCGTAGTGATCCAAGCCAACCGCTTCGAACATCTCAATGCTAACCAGCTTGTTGAACGAGCCCTGCAAATTTCGATAGTCCTCCAGCAGCATTTTGATCCGGCCTCCAGCTTCTCCGGCGTCCGTGAATAGCTTCCGGGCTTCGTCATGCTGCTCGCGGCTGATGGTGGTGGTGGTGACGCGGCACCCGTAGTTCCGTGAAGCGTGCAGCGCAAACGCACCCCAACCGGTACCAATTTCGAGGACGTGATCGTCGGGTCCCAGACGCAATTTGCGGCAGATCCGGTCGAGCTTCTCGATCTGAGCCTCTTCGAGTGAATCGCCGGAATGCCGGTAGACTGCGCTCGAATAGACCATATTGCGATCCAGAAACAGGCGGAAGAAATCGTTGCTCAAATCATAGTGCGCCTGAATATTCCGCCGGCTGCCCGCTACCGTATTGCGATTCATCCGATGACGTAGCCGCTGTAACAGGCGATTGGCGGAAGAAAGCAGAGGGTTGCCGCCTTCCAACTCCGAAAGATTGCGCGCCGCCAGGCGCACCACTGCGACAGGGTCCGGTGAGGACCAGTCGCCATCCATGTAGGAATCCCCGGCGGCATCGTCGCCACCCCACAGCACTCGGGAAAAGAAACGTTCGTCATGTACGGCGATCGCAGCCCGTAGACCCGTGCCGGCTTCGCCGAAGAGGTAGGTACGTTCCAGACAAATCACTTCGAGCGCGCCGTGACGCACGTTCTCCAACATCCGGAATACCGCTTTCTGCGCAAAACTCATACTCATGTTCGTTTCGTTGCCTCCTCAACGGGCGGCCGCATTCTGGTCGGATGGGAATACACAGGAACTCGCTTCAAGAAAAGACGCAGCGCCTGCCAGTGAATTGCGCCGATCACCTGGGCGGTCATCCAGGGATGGCGCAGCAGGGCCAGGCCAAGGTTTCGTGTGGTCCAAGGCTTATGTTCTAGCGTGAGCGTTGCGTCGAAGAAAGGACTGGTGAACCCGGACGCCGCGCCGCGTTGGATGGTATTCATATGCGCCACGAGTTTATCGTCCGGCCTGGTCAGCACAAATTCGTAATCCAGATTCATGTCCATAAACGGCGACACATGCAACGCCTTGGGGCAGACGTAATGCAGCGCTCGTGCGCCGGGTTGCTGGTTCTTTGGCCATAGCCAGTAGTTGCGGCTCTCTCCAAACGTGCTGTTCACTTCAGCCAGGATCGTATCCAGATGCCCGCTCCGGTCATAACAGAAGTAAAACGATATCGGATTGAAGCAATAGCCCAGATAGCGCAAGTGCGTCAGCAGAAAAATCGGACCGTCGGGCAGCTGGACTCCGTGGGTGCGTGCATCTTGGTCCACGCGCTCACGCAGGGAGAGCCGGGGATCGCCAAAGTGATCCCGCTCCTCAAAGCTCGCCCAGTTGAAGCGGTTGTAGCTGGTCCAGGGTGACTTCGCCATCAACTCGGGAATCTTGTCGATATCCAGCCAAGCCATGAAGAGCTTGTAGGCAAACTCATGCTTACGCGGAAGAAAGCGTCGATGCCGCAGCGTGCCCGTGTAGAGTCCAGCTTCTGGAATCATAAACAAGCCACTCCCAAAGCTTCCGCCACTCGCATGCCGCTCCGCACGCCATCCTCGTGGAAGCCGTAAAACCAGTACGCTCCGCAGAAGTGCGTGCGGTTCTTTCCGCTGATGTCCACCCATCGTTCTTGCGCGCGAATCGCCGCCTGCGTGTACAGCGGATGCTCATAAACCATCCTGCGCAGCGCCTGTCCGGGATTGACTTGGCCGTTCCCATTCAAGGTCACGCAGTAGTCTTCCGCCGTGTTGAGCGACTGCAAGCGGTTCATGTGATAGGTCATGGTGACCTTGCCGGAATCCCCCAACAGATAATTCCAGGAAGCCCCGGCCGCCGCCCGCTTGGGCAGCAGCGCGGAATCGGTGTGCAGACACACTTCATTGCGGCTGGTAGTGAAACAACTCAGAACTTCGCGTTCCAACTCGGTGGGCTGCGCGAGCAGCGGCAGAATCTGATCGCCGTGGCAGGCGAAAACGACTTCATCGAATTGTTGGGCGATCCCGTCCTGGAATCGCAGCGTCACCCCGAGGTGGGAACGATCAATAGAAGTAATCGTGGCATCTTTGGTAATTCGCCGCCGGAAAGGCGCGGTCAGCGGGGCAAGATAGGAATGGCTGCCGCCGCGAATCACTTTCCACCGGGGGTGGGTGTTGATCCCCAGCATGCCGTGATTTTGCATGAAGCGGATCAGCGTCACTGCCGGAAACATTGGCATCACTTCGGGCGCCATGGACCAAACTGCTCCCGCCATCGGAATCAAATATCGATCCACAAACACCGGTGAGTACGCACCGTCCTCCAGAAATTCGCCGAGCGTAATTCCCTCCGCGGCCGGATCGTTCAGAATCTTGGGCGCCTCGCGATTGAAGCGCAGGATTTCCCGCAGCAGAGTGTAATGATGGCGCGAGAAATAATTGCGTCTCTGCGCGAAAAAGCCGCCTAGGCCGCGGCTTGAATATTCGAAAGCTCCGTTCTGCCCCGTTACCGCGAACGACATGTCGCTCGGCTGCGTCTCTACGCCCAGCTCGGTCATCAGCCGGCAGAAATTTGGATAAGTCCGGTCATTGTGCACAATAAAACCGGTGTCCACCGGAATTGGTCCCTGGTCAGACTCCACCATCACCGTGTGAGTGTGGCCCCCCAAGCGATTGTCGCGTTCGAACACGTGTACTTCGTACCGGCGGCTGAGATAATAGGCGGCGGATAACCCCGAGATACCGGAACCGATCACTGCGATACGCTTCACAAGACTGCCTTAACTTCGAAATTCTGAATCTCCGCCGGCTGCGGCACTCGGCGGAACGGCCGCAATTCCCGCACGATACCGAACCAACTCAGAGTCTTGAGAACCAGATAGGTGATATCCAGTTCCCACCAGCGCTCTCCCTGGCGGCAGCTTCCGGGCGAGTAATGATGATTGTTGTGCCAACCCTCGCCGAAGGTGACCAGGGCCAGCCAAAAGTTGTTGCGGCTTTCGTCCGGAGTATCGAAGCGGCGCGTGCCCCATAAATGAGCCAATGAATTGATCGCGAAAGTGCAGTGGTAGAGCAGGACTGTCGAAACCACATAGCCCCAAAGAAAAGCCGGCCATCCACCGATCAGCGCCACCACCGCGCCAAACGTCACCGTCGGAACCCAGTGGTGCCGGTCCAGCCAGCGGATTTCCGGAAACCGGAGAAACTCGCCCATCGAGCGCGGATCGTATTCGTCGAAGTCGTTGGAAAGAACCCACCCCACATGCGCCCACCAGAAACCGCGCAGTGTGGGCGAGTGGACATCCCGCTCCCGATCGGACTCCCGATGATGCAAGCGATGATGCGCCGCCCACCACAAGACTCCCTTCTGCGCCGAACTCTGGGCCAGGAAAGCCATTGCAAACTGGGCCACCCGGCCAAGCTTGTAGCTTCTATGTCCAAAATACCGGTGATAGCCTGCCGTCACTCCGAACATGCGGATCGAATAGGTCACGGCCAGCCAAGCCAGCAAAGATTTCGTCGGCGGGGTCCAAAACACCGCTAACAAGCCGATATGAATTAGTAGGAAGAAGAAAACCGCCCCGAATTGGTATTTCGGTTTGGGGATGAAGGAGGTCACGACCTAATATTATCTCCGCCCAGGCTTTATGTCAAGCATTTGTCCATGACAAACTATTGACAACATCAAACGACT
>Ga0302324_100022249_pt1 | contig 12321 bp, 16 predicted proteins | sample Palsa_T0_1_FD_201949 | JGI IMG/M metagenome (GOLD analysis project Ga0302324, IMG submission 201949) | Peat permafrost microbial communities from Stordalen Mire near Abisko, Sweden - Palsa_T0_1 | ecosystem: Environmental > Terrestrial > Soil > Palsa > Peat permafrost | place: Sweden: Abisko...
GGCAGAAAATGTTATCTGGCTTCCCCGGTCCTCAATTTGCTCGCCCCAGAGCTTTTCGATCTTGAAGTCTGCAACTCCGATCGCCTTCTTGAGGGAATCAAGGATCTTTTCTCTTTGATCTGAAGTGAAATCTTCCGAATAGATCTTTTTCCAATCTGCTGACTCGTATCGGTAAAACTTTGTGCCGCAGGTAGGAAGGAGAGATAGATTCGCCAGGAGTTTGTCTTGGGGCAGATTCGAAACGAGTTGCTTTTCAAACTGCGGCCAACCGCCGCCGGAAATCACCGCCACTTTGACGATCGCGAGAAGGTCGTGCAGCAGCCCTGACATTTCGGGATCGACAGGCGCTTTACTTGCCGCAAGTGTGCCATCCAGATCAAACACAATTAGCTTCTTCATATGCCGCCACCTGCTAAATTCTCGACGACCTCAATCCGGGATTGCGATTTCCAGCAAGTTCACTGCGCCGCGCGGCCGAAAAACACACGTACCGATCACCGCAGGTAAGAGGAATACGTCGCCTTTTCCGATGGCGTGGGTGGCGTCGCCATGCTCAACATCCCCCGCGCCCTCGACGCATACCAGTACGCGCGGCAAATCGGCCGCTCCGACGTTAAACGGCGATTGTCCGCGCAGCCGCCACAACCAGAAATGTTCACAGTGAAAGAGTCTCTCGCGTTGCACCGGGGTCGTTGCTTCGACCACGGGGTCTACCAGACTGACCGGACCCTCGGCAAAATCAATGCAGGCCATAGCCTTATCGACTTGAAGTGCCCGTGGCTTTCCAGTCTTCGGATCAATATGGTCCCAGTCATACAGGCGAAAGGTCACGTCGCTATTCTGCTGAATCTCAAACACCACAAGGTCGCCGCCCAGAGAGTGAACCGTACCTGCGCGCAGGAAAATGGCGTCGCCGGGCTTCGGAGTTAAACATGCGAGGTGGTCCGCCACCGTCCCGTTCGTGAGCGCGCGCCGTAGATTTGCTTCCATAGTGTCTGGCTTCAGTCCCGCATAGATGCGGCTTTGTTTCCCGGCTTCCAGCACAACCCAAGCTTCGGTCTTCGGGGTCTCGCCCGCAGGCAGCAGGTTCGTATTCGCTTTCGTGGGATGCACCTGGACCGAAAGCATTTCGTGAACGTCGAGGAACTTCAGCAACAGGGGGAATCGGCGGAAGCGCCCGGCCAGCTTTCCCATTATTTGCTTCGGGAACTGCTGTAGCAATTGACCGATGCTCCGCCCCTTCAGAGTTCCATCCGTGACGCGGCTCTGATGGTCGTCGCGATCACTGAGTAACCACGCTTCTCCGATAGGACCACTGGGCAGGGGCGCGGTGAGCAAGCTAGCCAAATGCCTGCCGCCCCACAGCCGATACTGATAGATCGGTTCGAATCGAAGAGGATGCAGAAGGGCTTGATCCGATGTTTCTTCTCTGTCGTCGACAGCCAGGCTGACGGTGGTGTCGATCATGACTGGTCTGACAGTGTCGGCTCGGGAGGAGGGGGATCAGTTCTGTGATTCCGTTGATCGCCCAATTTGCCGAGGGTATGTTCGATCAATCTGGCTAACTTATCTGCGGCGCCGTCGACGGCCAGGTCCAGAGTCGCCGCTTCGTCGGTAACCGCGATGGGTTGGCGGCCTTCAAGGCGAGCCTCCATCATGCAACGTTTGTCATTCTTGCCGCTCTTAGGGCCGCGTTCGTCGGTCAGGTGGACCTCCACTCGCGTGATGTGACCGCTCATTCGGCTCAGGGCATTCTCCACTACCCCCCTGATCTGATCGGCCAGCGCCTCCTGACCTTCGATTGTGTGGTCCGTATTGACTTGTATCTGCATGCTGATCTCCTGCCGAATTGTTTGATCGAGAATGCTTCCCTACACTTATACATTGCCGATGCGAAGTTCATGGAACTCGGCCACCAGCCGGCATTTGCTTCTGGCGGCCAGATGGGCACCATCGACAAGTCGTCGGTTCCGACGTAGATGCCGATGGCAACGAGCATCGCGACCAGGCCGAGCCAGAATCGCCAAGGATGATGCGCGCGCCGCCAGTAAGGAGTTTGACCATGGCCGTCGCTATGATGACTCTCGCCGTTGGGATGCAGGTGTTCCGTGTTATTCATCATGCTCCAAGTCAAGACGTCGAAGTTGGCGCTACACCTGCAGCGTAAGCAAAAACCACGGGCCGTCGTTTTACCGGCTGGCCACGCTCTGACCTAAACGCCGCTGAAAGAAAGGGCAGACTTATGTTCATCGTCGTGCAGCCAATAGGGCGGCCGACCGTAGTGATGATAGAGCTGTTCCTCATAGTCACGAGTGATCGGCCTTGACTCAGAGAACTCAGGGGCTGTTTTGATCGCGTCCCGAAAGAGGCCGACATAGACCTTCGACTGCGTCCAGCTCACCTTTTGAATCCACGCGGGCGAAACCAGTACCTTTTTGCCCGGCCACCAATTCCGTGTTAGCACCTCAATGTAACGGATGGCCCAGTCTTCATCGTTTAAGACAAAGCCTTGCACGTGGCCGATTTCACCATCAGAGGCTTCTATGTGATATCCCGTGACCCCTTCGGTACTTCGCAGATGAGAATCCGCCGACTCTTTCTGGATTCTTTCCAACGCCTGGGTCTCTTTCGAAGCAGCGACTTCAGTAGCCAATCCCGATGGGAAATATGCTGGGCCCCACAAATAGGCACCGCCCCAATAATTGGGATATCCGTAATACCCGAGGTATGCTGCCTCGTGCTGCCGCGAGACGGGTTTGTGCGTATTGATATCGGGGCTGTTCTCTACTCGCTTTTTCGTCAGCGCTACATCCAACCGCTTGGCTTGCCAGTCGGTGTGGACGACGGAAATTGGCGAGATCAGCACTCGCCGCCCGCCAAGCCAGCCCCCGGTTTCCACCACAAGGTAGCGGATGGCCCACGTCTCGTCGTCGAAATACAATTGATCTACAGTTCCAATCTCGCCATCCGTAGCCCGGATGACAACACCCTTCAAGTGCATGGCGTTCGTTAACATTGTCGTTAGCCTCCTGGGCAGTTATTGACTGCATTTCGCTATCACGATCGGCATATCAGGTCAGCTATATTCTTTAGCGTAAGTGCTTAAAGAGCCGCGCCCGTAGTCGCGAAATCGACTTCAGCTTTGTCATATGGCAGTTCATCCTCCTGCCTTTTTCCCTGACGATTCGACCTTAACAACGGCGCTGCCATTTTTCTGAGCAAGAGTGCTCACTCTCGCCCGACCAAGCGACTGTACGGTCCGAGATCTTCTTTGCTCCAAGAGATAGACCGGCATGCCGGATCGACGTCCCCAGAGCAGTAGCCATGACAACAGAAAGTGTTCAATTTTGTATAGACATGCAACCCTGGGCATGATGGTGGTGGCGCCGGGACTGATGGTCATGGCGATCATCTATTTTATGGGTGCAGTGAGCGGAGCGCATTTGAATCCGGCAGTCACGCTGGCCTTCGCGGTGCGGCGCGACTTCCCTTGGCAGCGAGTTCCGGGCTACATCGTCGGGCAATTGATCGGAGGCATTGGCGCGGCTGCTTTCCTTCGGGCCATGTTCGGGATGGTTGGCGCGCTCGGCGCGACATTGCCGGGTCATGGTGTGACCAGCGGGAAAGCTCTGGCGATGGAAGTGGTGCTCACGACTGGGCTGGTGCACACGATTCTGGGCACGGCGTCCTGTGCTAGGAACATCGGCACGAACGGCGCTATCGCCGTAGGCGGGTACACTGCTCTGGCAGGACTTTGGGCGGCGCCGATTACCGGTTCGTCGATAAACCCGGCGCGTTCGCTGGCGCCGGATGTGGTGCGCGGTGACCTCCACACGACTTGGATCTACCTCGCAGGGCCAGTGATGGGGGCCTTGATCGCAGTGGCCTTCGAGTGGATCCTCAAGGGGAAGTCCACCGCGGCCGGCAGGATCGCCGCTCAGGGCACGTTCCGTGTCGACGATCCAAGGTCCGGTCGGATACTTGAGTGCAACGAAGCTGCTGCTCGATGCGGTTTGCCCCTGACGGTCTCGAAAGTATGTTGTTTCTTGAGGTTTCAGGTTGCTCACACTCAATTAATTAAGCCCTCAAGGTGTCCTTTTGCTCCTCCGGTCAGGACCGCTATCACTACCGCTGGGGACAGGGAGAATTGTGCGCTGAAAGTTAGGTGCCTTACGCGAGGTGCCACGCATGGCAACAACTAAAGTGGGAAGAGCAGGAGTTGGTTTCGGCCTTGGCCGCCGAGGCGGGTCGATCGTACTCGAGGTTTATCTCCACCATGACATCATTCCTACCCTTCGAGCGAACTGCCTGTGCGGGGACGTAGAGCAGCCGGCAGCGGCTCAGCGATTGATCTGATGTGGAGATCGCGCTGGGGGAACGGCATCTCGATATTCTCTTTTCGAAATGCTTCGAAAACTGCGAAGTACAGATCGCTTTGCAGCCGCGCACGTGTCTGTACTTGCTGGATCGTCCAGACCCGAAGGTCGAAGTTTAGCGAACTGTCCCCAAGCCCGAATGACTTCGGGACTGGGGTCGGCAAGAACATCAGGATGACCCTTGGCAACTGTGAGCAGAACTTCTCGAACACCTTTTGGATCGCTATCGTAGGAATCTCCAACGGGAAGCGATATCCGGACCTGCCGGTCTTTGGCAGTCCAATTGGTAACGCGCTGATTGATGAATTCGGAGTTAGGAACGATAATGACGACGTTGTTGTTGGTTCGTATCCAGGTGCTGCGCCCAAGCAACCGAACTACGTCCCCGTATGTATTACCTACTTCGATGCGGTCTCCCAGTTTGATCGGCTGTTCCACAGAATCAGTCCAGCGACAAAATTGCTGACGATTGCTTGCAGGCCCAATCCAACTCCAATACCAAGCGCGCCGCCTACCACTACGAGACTGCTTAAATTCAGCCCCAGGGATTGCAAGCCGTCAATCAGCCCGAGAACAAATACTAGATACGAGATCACTCTTGCGACAGCATATTGCTGCCCAATTGCTAGAGGTATAAGAGTGAGCACTCGCTTCTGCAGCAAGAGCATCGTGAAATGCGACGCGAGTGTCAGCGCGACAAGAAAAATCGCGGCTTTGAGGAGGAAGAAGAATGTTATTGGCAAGCCGCCCAGACTGAATAATGATCGAAGCAGAAAGTGCTGCAATCGAAGTCCGGCATCCCCCAACAAAGTCGGCGCATACGAATTTCCGAATACCAGGATGGCGACAAGCAACAACAGCGAAAGCACGAGAAAAGTGATTATCCGAAAACGGGACATTTTCATCACAAGTCCTCCTTCGTTTGCACAGGACCTCGTGCTACATTTCTTGCTCGTATGCAGTTGACCAGAAGTGTCTCACAAGGCCGTGCCAACTTCTTGGCCGAAGACTCAAGAACGTTGATCCTTCCGCGACGCCGAGCCGGGGACGGGCAGCCCTATTCTTGCAGTTGAGGTCCGCCTCGTATAACCAACACAGGACAGGGCGCATGGGAGACCACATCGTACGCTGTTGGTCCAGGCAGATGAGCGGCTACTCGCGGATAGCGGGCGCCGCGCATACCGAGCACGATCAGTTCGATCTGTAACTTCGCGGCGATCTCCAAGATAAATTCAGCAGGCACGCCGAACTCAACGTAGTACTCAGGCACAATTCCTGCTTCCAATGTCCAGTGTTTCTCCATGAAGCGCAACCGGAAAAAGTCGGCGGCCTGCATCCTGGTCGAGAGGGGTTCTTTGTATGCATCCTGGGTAACGTGCAAGAAGAAAAGCGCGGCACGATATTCCCTGGATAAAGAACACGCAAAGCGCATCGCTGGTTCGGATTCTGGGGAGAAATCTGTGGCGTACAGGATGCACTGCGGCTTGGCCTCTGTTTCAGGCGGCACCGAATTCTCTGGCCCCACCATCAAAAGTGGAGTCCTTGCACACCGCAGAATCTCCTCCGCCGTTGAGCCCAGCAGCAGCTTTTCCACGCCGCGTCGGCCGTGAGTGCCGATAACAATCAGATCGATTTCTTGCTTTTCCACCATTACCGAGATCATCGGCCAAACATTTCCGTGATCGATGAGCACCTCGTGTGGGAGTCCTTTGAGAAGCGACGTTCCCCGCAATCCGGCCATCTGTTCCTCAACGTGGCGCCGCATGTTTTCTACGGCGAGATCTCGTTCGGCTGCTGGCATTAAGTCATATGTGTCTGTGGGAATCACGTATGCCAGATTTAGTTTCGCGCCAAAATGTCGTGCGATGGCTGCGGCATAGGGTAGTGCTGTCGTAGAAGATGGTGAGAAATCGGTCGCAAAAAGGATATTTCTAAAGAGAACTTGAGTCACGGGTTATCGTCCAGCCTTATGTTACTAAACGGGGCGATTTTGTTCCTGGCTGCGCTAATCATTTTCTTTCTCCCTCGACACAAGACCCAAACCAAACCTGACCCGACCGAGCGTCCACCGACCAACAATCATGCACCCTGCACAAATGGGGACGTGACTATTTGCTACTAGTGCGATTGAGCTGGGCTACTTTTTCGCCAGCTCCAAGATTTTTTCTGTGGAAATCTCCGGATCGGCCGGAGAGAATCTTACGTATGCGCCGCGGGAAGAGGAATTCTACGGACGTTTTTCGCGCCGAAGTCGATGTCGAACAAGTGCTCGCCTGGCGCTGCACGCTCAAAGTCTGTTCACCGCAGCGGCATGCTTAGGGCGGCGCGACGAACTCGTCTTGACCGGTGGAGACAGTGCCGCGAGATGCGCGGAACGAGCAGTGACCAATTCCGTGATCAGGGACAGGGCACTATGGTGCGGCGGCTCGCGGCATCAGGGATTACTGCTCTGTTTCTTGCATCGGTTTCGAGCTGCCGTATCGTAGCTTGCTTCGCTGGACAGGAAGGCGGCGTCAGCGTGCGGTTATCGCCGCGTAGTCTAGGACAAACGTTTGGCGCTCTAGGGACACTTCTTATGGGGGCGTTTTTTGTATTGGATAGCCATTATGCGGAAACACGCCCAAGAGTGGCAGAGGCACAATCCGGGCGCATTTACCCGCTCAACGTTCACGGGATCGCGTACGTGATAAGTGTGGAGCTGTTTCATCTGCATATCCTGGAGATTGGGGCGGCGATCCAGGTCATCGCACGGGGTCTCGACACGACGATGGCCCAGTTTTTCGCTCGCTTTCAGCGCGGTCGCGGCCGCTGCGTTCGAGGCTGACAAGTGCGGTTCGTCCTTCCCGTCAGGGACAAAGTGGATGGCATTCAATTCCAGACCAGCCACCTCGTCCAGTCGCGTCCCAGTCAAGACGCCCTGTTGATCACCGGCGTTCAAGGCGAAGTGGCCCAGGTGTGCGGCCTCGGAATACGTTTGCAGGGGGACCTCATCGGGCTTGCTCAGGCCGGATTGTGCGACAAGGGTCAGCACCGGGCCGGCGGATTCGTCTTTCAGCGGTACTTCTACCTCCAGCTGATTCGCCTTCAGCAACTTCCGGCTCACTTTCAGTGGTTTCCCGTGCTGATCTTTCATCGTGACCTGATCCACGCACGGAGCCGTCTCCGATTGCAGACGGAAAACATCCTGGCGGTCCACAATCAGAGCATTGACATCCTCGGAGGCCAGAACCCACTTCACTGAATACGGGTTCTGCAGTAGGAACGCAGGCCCGTCGAAGGCTTGGAATCCCCAGTAACCGTGCAAGATTCCACTAACTCCGGTGACGAGTTCTCCGGCGGGCAGTGGATGAGTGTCAATCGCGAAACCACCGCGTGTCGCATCCGCGGTAGCGGGCAAATCAATGGCAAGACCTGCTTTCATCTGAAGGTGCGGAACGACATCGTGCATGTAGCCGGTTGAAAACACCAGGGGAGCGCCCTCCACTGGAAGCGCCAGTCCAGAGCGTTGCAGGCACAAGACCTGCTTCGGTTCCACAGCGCGCAGCGGGGGAAACTGCGCGGCTTCAATTGCTGGCAGACCAGTGACCAGGACCGACGTCGGTTTATGAAAGGAGGGGGATTATTCAGCTTGAGATTCAGCTCATCGTGCTTTGGCAGTGCCAGTGCCGGAATGTATTGATATGCCGCCGTGTGAAAGTTCTCCATCATTCGGACGACATCGACTACCGATACAACGTAGGGACTGTAAGCTCCTCCGCCGGCAATGCTGCTGGCACTCATCGCTCGACCAGATCCCCGCCAGGGCCGGAGGTGAGAACAGCAACCATCGACTGGCTGTGCCCGTCATCGAGCACAAGCTGATCGGGGTTTCGCATGAGACATGGAGCTTGTTCCTCGGTTAGTTTGTCGAAGCATTGTTCGTCGACCTTAATCTTCAAGCTTCGTGCCAGGACGAGAGAGCGTTCGTGGAGCACCTTCGGATCGGTGTCGGCCGTTTCCTTGATGCCGGCGAGATAAGTGTCCAGCGGGGATCGGTCCATGCTGCCTGGTTTAAATCCTGAGAGGCCCGCACAAATGCTCCGGGTCGGCCACGGACAGCCCCACATAAAGGTGCTGAAGTCTCCTCCGGTTTCCGGAGCCAGGAACAGCAAAGCCTGCTGCGCCCCCTTGGGGAACCGTCACCACAATGCCTTCTTGCCGCACCTGCCTGTTCCATGTTTCTGCCTTCACGAACCACTGCTCGGGTGGTGGGTCCGTGGAGCCCCGGAGAAAGGCGGCCATCAACAAGTAGTGCACTGATTGGTTCGCGGGGATCTCGGGGTAGAGCCATAGCCGGTCACCAGCCTGGAGTTCCGGCACCTCGAAGATCGGCAATGTTTTACCGCCTCGCGTCACCCGTACTTCGATCCGCTGGCCCGGCAGATCAAACGCAGCACTGTCGGCGAAAACCTGACTCCCCAGCAGGAGAAGGCTCGGAATCAGGCGCAGAACGCACCCCGCAAAACCGTGGTCAACCTGGGGAAAATCCTTCTCACCTCGATACGCGGACACCGTTGTGTAGTAATCAAAATCGCGCACCTGCGCAAAGCCGCCGCCACTCGGGTGCTCGCGCAGTTCCGCTTTTTCTTCTTCAGCGGCTTGCCTCCGCTGCACGGCACACGGGGCGCCAAGGTGGCGTGGGAAACGAACTGCTTCTCCGTGGGGAAGCGGCTCAAATCGGGACCGTATTCGCTGAGCACCACTTCCACCGTCTCCACTCCGATGGCATCGATTTGTGTGACATCGACACCGCTCATGCGATAGAGGGCCTGCCGCTTCGCCTCCTGTCCGCGGTGCTTGATCGACTTAGCCTTGTTGGGGTTCTTCAGAGGGCGCGCTGTGGCTGCGCGCAGCTCGTTCCCTTCCATCTCGCCGAGTTTTCGTAGAATTTCCTTTTCATACGCCGCGATCCGCTCGCCCACCGCCTCGTACATCTTCAGCGCCTGCTGCAAGCTGAACAAATGATCCTCTCGCCAGTGCCCGGTCAATTGCTCCGCAATTTCGGACTCGGTTTTGTTGCAGCGGGGATCGCGCAACTGTGCCAGTTTCTGCGCATCCCGCTCTCCGTTGGCGATGGCACGCACGATCGCAATCCCCGTCGCTCCATCGATAGCGGAGACTGCCCGGTGCACGCGCACGTTCATCTGGTCCAGGCTCTTTTGCATCCGCCGCACCCAGTCGCTCCTCTCCGCCACCAGACTCGCCTTATCCCGTACCAGCGTCCGCAGCATGCACACCGCTTCTTCCGGCCGAAACGAACCGCGCAGCAATCCGCAACTGTGCAGCCGCTGGATCCACTCGCAATCCGTCGGGTCTGATTTCTTGTCCCGACCGGCACCCGCGCCAACTGCCGCGTATCCACCAGCAGCACTTGTAGACCTTGCCCTTCCAGCACCTCGTGCGGGGCAATCCAATACACCCCCGTGCTCTCCAGCGCCACCGACTCTACCTGCCGTGCTTTTAGCCACTCCGCTAGGCGCATTAATTCAGCTGTCGTGCCCCCAAAGCTGTCTACTTCCCGAGCGCTGCCGTCCACCGTCGGACCGCATACCCAGTGCTGTTCGCTCCCCAAAATCGATTCCCGCCACATTCCGTCGAACCACCGGTAGACCCTGAAGTTGTCTCCGCCTGCTGCTGGTGCTTTCCGAACGCTCCTGATCCTCTCTGCCCTGCCATCGTAATGACCTTTCTGAACACGCCCGCCCAGGTTGGCCGTTTCTGATTCTGCTCTAGGGGAGAGCTCGCAAGCCTCACCAATGTTCAATCGCCTTCCTGGAACCATGCTCAAATAGCGGCATGCGCTCGAATGAAGATAGGGTTGTAGCTGCGGTCGCGCTCTCTGGCACAATACTGCAGGCGTCGCCGAAAGTCACAGATTATTCAATCCGGCACCAGCCGGAGGCGCAGCTCAAATGCAGAACCGGATCGGGTCCTCGCGCTCAGTTTTTGGAAAACGAGGGAGGATGCCGAACGGTATCACCGCGAACAATACAAGGACGTCGCCGAAGCGCTTCGGCACCTCCTTTCGGCCGAGCCCTTCATCCGTACGTTCGACATGCAAACGTCCAGCGGACACAAGATCGTCGCTGGCCGAGCCGCCTGATTAACGGCCTGACGGCGCCGCTGGGTGAGCGCCAGCTTGGCTTGCCCAGGCTGGCGTTCGTCTCAAAGAGACTCAACCGTGTTGTACTCGCCACGGCTATCCATCAACGACGAACGAGCACAAAATGACGGGGACAGTGCGGTGCATATACGAGGGTCCTCGCATTTTCGTGCTTTTCAATGAACGACTGACTTGACAATCATCTCTCCCGGAATTCCACCCACGCCCAAGTTGTTTCGTAATACAAACGCATGTTGCACTGTTTCGCGGCCGTGTGGCCAAAAACGATTTGGGTCTGATTGGCAGGACTTTTGACTTGCCCAATTTCCATTGGAGCACGCGCCAGGTCTTGCTTCTCGTCGTACTTACTGCCGGGGGTGACGTCGCTGTTGACCGCCAGAGTCCACGTCTGTTTCTCGGGAATGATGTAAAGACTATACGCCCCTTCTTTGATGTCGGAGTTACCAAGAGTAAGCCCAGCCTGTGTGAATAGGATCATGGGCGAACCACCCGGCTCCCAAGGTTTCCCGCGGCGAAGCTTCTCTTCGGCTTTAGCGACTGAGTTGTTGTATTGGACGGACATCTGTTTGCCATCGTCAAATGTGCAGGAGGCGGCGGCAGGTTGACCGATGGGTGCTGACTGCTGGCCGAGACTTCGCAGCGTCAATTGGCTGACTAACAGAAGGCAGATTGCGAGTATACGCATTGTGATCCTCCCTTGGCCCGAGTGTGCCGGACCTCATTCCGCGCTTACAGCCCCCCAGGTCTGCGAACGGGTGCCGATCTCCGAGTTCGCTGGGTGGCAGAAACACCTCCTTCGAACTGAATCAGCGACAAGGGAATCTACTGCCGAGTGCCGGCTCGACCGCGCGGGCTGTGTCGCTTCGCGAAACTCACACTAGGCATCTGACGCCCCATCTCCGAGCACCTCAATCCATCGTCCTCTCTAAAGATGGAATGCCTGCTCGTCTGTTTTCGTTGTATCGTACCACGACATACAATAATGCGTAGACTTTTCTACCGCTTCCCTCACTACGACCGTGGGGTGCAAATCGGAACTCTGTAAGCTGTAAGCCCACCCAAGGCGGTGACGGTTCTCAATTACGCCACCGCACTGACTATCACAGACTTACTGTAGAGAGTCGGGAAGGCATCCTTTTTCGCCCTTGACTTGGTCATCGATGGGTACAAGCGGATAGCCGCGCTGGAGCAACTAGGCCGGGACACGATCGAAGCCACGGTGTGGGCGATGAGCGCCGCCGAAGCTCTACTGCTGGAGCGGTCGTTGCGCTGCCGTGCCCAGGAAAGTGCGCTCGAACAAGGTTGGCTGTTGGTGGAGGTGGAACAAAGTTTCGGCTATGGGCTCGAGGAGTTGGCGCATCGCTTCGACCGCAGCGTGAGTTGGGTGTCGCGGCGGTTGGCGTTGGTGGAGTTGTTGCCGGAAAGCATCCAGCAGCAAGTGAGGAAAGCTGGGGGCGCAACTGGCCATGAAGTATCTGGTTCCGATGGCGCGCGTCAGCCCAGAAGACTGCGTGCGAATGGCGTCGGCCTTGGTGCAGCAGCATTGCCACACGCGGGGAGCGGGACAACTCTACACCGCCTGGCGGGAGGGCTCGCGCGTGGTCCGCGAGCGCGTGCTGGCCGAGCCGGAACTGTTTTTGAAAACGCAGCGGCGGGTGCCGGCTAGTCGGCCGGCGGCGGCCGGAGTGGAGCGCGACCTGGAAATGGCGGTGGCCATCCTGCGTCGCATCGGGCGACGGCTCGCCGAAGCCCTGCCGGAGATGGATGATCTGCGTCAGGAAC
>Ga0302324_100022250_pt1 | contig 12321 bp, 11 predicted proteins | sample Palsa_T0_1_FD_201949 | JGI IMG/M metagenome (GOLD analysis project Ga0302324, IMG submission 201949) | Peat permafrost microbial communities from Stordalen Mire near Abisko, Sweden - Palsa_T0_1 | ecosystem: Environmental > Terrestrial > Soil > Palsa > Peat permafrost | place: Sweden: Abisko...
CTGGTGGTTGGAGTTACACTCGTTGGGGGAGTTTCCGATGTCCACCACCAGGCGCCAGTTTCTTAGTGCGGCCGCGGCTGCACCCTTGGCCCGCGGAGCTGCGCAGAGCACGGTAACCGCCAACGGCCGCATCCAGCTTGGTGCGATCGGGCTGGGCGGACGCGGCACCGCGGACGTACACGCGGCTCTGGCCGTTCCAGGCGTCGCCCTGGTAGCGGTCGCGGATCTCTACGCGGGACGGCGTGCGCGTGCGCGGGAGGTCTTTGGAAAGGAACTATTCGTCACCCCCGACTATCGCGAACTGCTGGCGCGCAAAGAGATCGACGCCGTGATCGTGGCCACGCCGGATCACTGGCACGCGCAGGCTTCCATTGACGCCATGAATGCCGGCAAAGACGTCTACTGCGAGAAACCCATGGTGCACTCCATCGAGGAGGGCCACGCGGTGATCGCCGCACAACGCAACACCGGCCGCATTATTCAGGTGGGCAGCCAGCGGGTAAGTTCCATCGTTTATGTGAAGGCGAGGCAACTCATACGGGATGGCGCCATCGGCAAGTTGAATCTGATCGAAGCCTGGTGGGAGCGGCCCGTGGACCGCGACGAACTGGTGTTCCGCAGTTCCATTCCCCCGGACGCTTCGGCTGCGACCATCGACTGGGAGCGCTTCGTCGCCAACACCACGCGGCGGCCCTTCGACGCGCAACGCTTCTTCTGGTGGCACAACTACCGGGACTACGGCACGGGTATCCCCGGCGACCTGTTCGTGCACCTGTTCTCGGGAGTGCACTTCGTGCTCGATTCCGCAGGGCCGGTGCGCATGATGGCTACCGGCGGGACGCGATATTGGAATGACGGGCGCGAAATTCCGGACCTGATGATCGGCCTCGCCGATTACGCGGAAGGCGCCAGCCATCCGGCCTTCAATCTGATGCTGCGCGTGAATTTCGAGCAGGGATCGGAAGAGACATCGGGCTTCCGGTTTGTAGGCGAGAAGGGCATTCTGCACATTCATGACGACGGCTTGCGGCTGGCCCGCCACAATCGTCCGCCGGAACCGGGCTACAACATCGAGACTTTTGCGGAGGCGGCCCAGCGCGAGTATCTGCGGGAGTACCGCAGGAAATACCCGCCGGTGGCGGCCACGCCGGAGAGCATGCGCGTGACGCCGGCGGAAGAATACCTGGCGCCGGAAGATTACAGCGATCACGCTGCCCACATGGCCAACTTCCTGGCCGCGGTGCGCAGCCGCAAGCCGGTGGTGGAGGACGCGGTGTTCGGCTTGCGTGCGGCGGGTCCCGCGCTGCTGGCTAACGCCAGCCACTACGAGAAGAAAATCTGCGGCTGGGATCCGCAGGCTATGGAGCGTATATGAACCCGGAACCAATGAGCCGGCGCGGACTTCTGATGGCGGCAGGCGCCGCGCTGGCCGCGCGCGGGGGTCCGGCGCAGGACGCCAAGCCGCGCGCGGTGCGCTTCGGTGTGCGCAGTCCACTTCCCAAGGTGAGCTTGCGCGAAAGGGCAATGCTGGTGGGGCGCTTGGGCTACGACGGCATCGAATTGGGTCCGGAGTGGTTGAACCAGCCGTTGGAGTCCATCCAGGAGCAGCTTGCGGGTACGGGCGTGGCCGTAAGCGCCATCGTGGGATCGATTCAGCTTCTGGATACGGACCCGCAGAAGCGCGCGGAGGCCGTGGAGACGGATCGCCGCCGCTTGCGGATGGCGAAGGATCTGGGCGCCGATTGTGTCATCGAGGTGCCGGTCTTCGGACCCACGCGCTTTCAAGACCTGTCTCCGCTAATGAGCCCGCGCGAGATTGAGGAGAAGCTGCTGGTTTTCGGACTGAAGCAACTCGCCGGGGATGTGGCGCGTACGGGTATCACCTTGCTGCTGGAACCGTGCAACCACAAAGAGACCCACTTCATGAACCGGCAAAGCCAGGCGGCGGAGACGATCGAGGCGGTGGGAGCGCCCGGCTTCCGGACACTGAGCGATTTTTACCACATGCAGTTGGAGGAAAAAGATATCGGCGAGACGCTGAGCCGTTATGGCAAATACACCGCTTACGTGCATTTAGCCGACGGCGAAAAGCGCACCGAGCCGGGATCTCTGCCCTTCGACTATCGCCCGGGTTTCCGGGCACTGAAGAAGTGGGGCTTCGCGGGCTGGCTGACCATGGAGTCCGGCGCCACCGATAATCCGGAGGGCGCACTGGGACGGGCACTTGCTTACATCAAGCGGCAGTGGAGCGAAGCATAGCGGTAGCCGAGAATAGTGGGCGGACACAAGCCGCGGCGCACCTGCGCCGCCCGCTGATCCTTTTACATGCTTTTGCGTTTCCGGCGGCGCGCCACCAACAGCACCAGCACCACACCGGCAGCCAGCCATAGAACGGCTTGAAACAGGGTGTTATTCATTGTGGTTCCTCCTTTCTCATTGAATCCCCTTCATCAGGGGGAACAAGTATTTGAAAACCTGCAAAATCCCGGGTCCGGCCGCCACCACCATGATGGAGGGCAGGATGAAAAAGAAAATCGGGAATACCAGTTTCACGCCCACCTTGGCGGCCCTTTCTTCGGCGTCCTGCCTCCGGCGCGTGCGCATGAACTCGGAATGCGTGCGTAGCGCTTCGGCCATGCTGGTGCCGAAGCGGTCGGACTGAATCAAGATTGCGGTCAGTTTGCGCAGTTCGGATTCGCCGGTGCGCTGCGCCAGATTGCGCAGGGCCTCCGCCCGCCGCTTTCCGGCGCGCATCTCGAGATTTACCAGACTCAGTTCGTCGCTCAGTTCGGGATGCGACCCCGCCAGTTCGCGGCCTACGTTCTGCAGCGCCTGGTCCAGCCCTAAGCCCGCCTCCACCGAGACCACCATCAGATCCAATCCGTCGGGCAGCGAAAGGCGCAGCTTCTGTTGACGCTTGGAAACGCGGCGCTCCAACAGGAAGCCGGGAATCCAGTATCCGCCGACGGTAGCCGCCACCGGCAGCACGATGCGCAGCACTGGGTTAAGCGTAATATCGCTTCGGAACACGATCGACAGAATGCCCAGCGTCAGCGCCAGGATCAGCTTGATGCCGTAGAGCAGGGCAACCGCGCTTTCCCTGCGGTAGCCGGCTGCCATCAGGGTGCGCCGGGCCGACTGCGCATCCTCCGGCGAGATCGGCGCATGCTGTCCGAGGGCCTGTACTTTTTGCACCAGCTTCGATTGTTTGGGCTGGCCGATGCGGTCGAGCGTCACCGGTTCGGCTCCGGGGTCCTGGTGCAGTTGTTGCAGTAATCCCGAAGGCTTGGCGTATCGCCCGTAGCCATAGGCGGTGATGGCGGTCGCCAGCAAACCAAAGAGCGCCACGGAAACCAGTAAGTCCATAATCGGCCTTTAGCGTTACACCTTGATCTTGATGATCTTGCGAATTATCAACTGGCCCACGATCTGGCCCACAATGGACCCGGCGATCAGCTTCCTTCCGTCCGGATCGTTCACCATCGACATCAGGTAGGACGGCGCCGCCATCATCATCAGGATGGCAGTGGCCGCCGGCAGAATCGTGAGCACCAGGGCCGTCACCCTGCCGTGCGCACTGGCCGCCTTGACCTGCCCCTTCAGCTTGAACCGCTCGCGGATGACTTGCCCCAGGCGAGTCAGGATCTCACCCAGGTTGCCCCCGGTCTGTTTTTGCAGGATCACCGCCGACCGGAAGAAGCGCACATCCAGCAACGGCACCCGCGCCGCCAGATTGGAGAGCGCCGTGTCCAGCGGAGCCCCCAGATTCTGCTCATTGAACAAGGTGCGGAATTCCACGCCCAATGGGTCCGGCAGATCTTCGCTCGCCATGCGCAAGCTGATGGTGAAAGCGTGGCCGGCGCGCATGGACCGCGCCAGAAAATCGAGAGCCTCCGGAAACTGTTCCTCGAACGCCGCGATGCGGCGCGTACGCTTGCTGCGCAGGTAAAGGTACGGCAGCGCGGCCAGCAGAACCGCGAGCGCCGCGGACATGCCGCTCCGGGGGACGATCGGCGGCAGCACCACACTCAACACCATCCCTCCCATGGCCCCCGCGGCCATCAGCAGCAGCAATCCGCCGGGCGTCCAATTCACGCCGGCCTGCTGGATCAGCTTCTTGATTTTCTCCAGCAGGGACAGGTGCTCCAACCATACTTCCAGTTGTGGCCTTTTGGCGGCCATGTCGCGCAGCAACCGGGAGCCTCCGGGGACGGGATCCTCGGCGGCGGTCCGCAGCATGGCGGACATCTCGCGTTTGCGCCACCATTCGTAGAACTTCAACCCCAGCGCAATGGACAGCAGCACCCAGGTGAACACCACCAGAAAAAGCGAAAAGGAGATTTTCACGAGCCGACCTCCTGAGAGGTGGCGAAGATGCTGGCCGGCAGCAGCAGCCCGCAAGCGGCCAGCCGCTCGTAGAACTTGGGCCGGATGCCGGTGGCGCGGAAGCAGCCGCGCACCTGCCCCCTTTCGCCGATGCCCTTCTTTTCGAACACAAACAGGTCCTGCAGCGTCACCTGATCGCCCTCCATGCCGGTAACTTCCGTCACGTGCGTGACCCTGCGGGTGCCGTCGCTGAAGCGCGATATTTGCACGAACAGGTCCACCGCGGACGCCACCTGTTGCCGGATGGAACGCACGCCCATGTTGGCGTTGGACATTCCCACCATCACCTCCAGCCGGCCTACGGCATCCCGCGGAGTGTTGGCGTGAATCGTGGTAAGCGAACCGTCGTGGCCCGTGTTCATGGCCTGTAGCATGTCCAGAGCCTCCTCGCCGCGCACCTCGCCCACGATGATGCGGTCCGGACGCATACGCAATGCGTTGATGACCAGTTCGCGGATGCGTATGGCGCCCGTTCCCTCGATGTTGGGGGGACGCGTTTCCATACGCGCCACGTGCGTCTGCTGCAGGCGCAATTCGGCCGCGTCTTCGATAGTCACGATGCGTTCGTCTTCCGGGATGTAGCCGGAGAGCACGTTCAGCAGCGTGGTCTTGCCGGAGCCGGTGCCGCCGCTGATCAGAATATTCAGGCGGGCCTTCACCGAGTATTCCAGTAACTGGCGCATGCCTTCCATCAGCGTCAGGCTGCGCACCAGATCCTCGGGGCGCAGAGCATGCCGGCCGAACCGCCGGATCGACAGCAGCGGTCCATCTACCGCCACCGGCGGGATGGCGGCGTTCACGCGCGAGCCGTCGGGCAGCCGCGCGTCCACCAGCGGCGTGGATTCGTCTACGCGCCGGCCCACTTGGGCCACCACTTTTTCGATGATGCGCAGCAGATGCGCGTTGTCCTTGAACTGTACCGGCGTGCGTTGCAGCTTGCCGGCCCGCTCCACATACACCAGCTTTGGCGTGGTCACCAGGATGTCGGAGATTGTGGGATCCTGCAGCAGCGGCTCCAGCGGGCCCAATCCGAAAACTTCATCGAGCACTTCCTCGACCACACGGTCTTTTTCCGTGCGGCTGAGCGGAGTCTTTTCCTGATCCACCAACCGCACCAGCGCCGTGCGGATCTCGAGTCGCGCGCGCTCACCCGGAATGGAGGATAGCGCTTCCAGGTTGAGCCGGTCGAGCAATTGGCCATGCAGCGCGAATTTCAACTGCTGGTACTCCGGCGTGGAGGCTTCGCTTTGGAAAAGCCGGGCCACCCATCCGGATTCCCCTGGCGCCTGCGGCGAGCCATTCAGTCCATTGCCCATAGCAGCTCTCCCTTATCCGAACAGACCGAACCGGCGCTTGCCTTTCTCGACGGGCGCACCGGTTATACGCATGGCTAAACTGGAGAGCTGCCGGCTCAAATGACTGCCCGGCGGCAGGAGTTTGCCCTTGCAGAACGCATCGTACAAGGCATAGTAGTCGTTGGGCAGCATGGTGTCGATGGGCATCCCCAGGATGCGCTCCAATTCCTCGGCGGTGACGTCCGGCCGCTGCGGCGTACGGTTCAGGATGACGTGCAGCCGGTTTCCAAAACCGGCGTTGATCAACGTCTGGACCGTCTGTTTGGCCTGATGCAGCGCCGGGACCTCCAGGGTGGTGATGAGAAAGATGTCGTCGATCTCCTCCATCACCGTGACGGTGGCCAGATTCAGCGTGCTGCCCAGGTCCACCACCGTCCAGGCGTAATGCGCGCGCACAAAGGTGAGGACTTTTCCCAAGGTCTCTCCCGAGATGGGATCTTTGGGCAGATAACCGGCAGGCGCGGCGATGATCTCCAACCCAGGCCATCCCCCCGCTACCAGAGCGTTCCAGTAACTCACATCCAACCGGTGCAGATTCTGCACTGCGTCCAATACCGAGTAGGGCGACTTGACCTTCATCAGGAAGCCCACGATGCCCGATTGGAGATCCAGATCGGCGAGCAGGCTGTGCTCCGCCCGCAGTGCGCTGGCTCGTCCAAATTCCGCCGCCAGATGGCAGGCGATGGTGCTGGCGCCGCAGCCGCCTTTGGCCGAAAGGAACCCCAAAACCTTACCCGGCGGACGGCTGTTTTCCCGCGGGCGCGGCCGGACTTCGGCCAGACGCTCCACCGCTTTGCGCAGATTGCCGCCCAGGGGCGGGTAGAGAAACTCGTTCGCCCCGGCGCGTACGGCCGCCAGAATCGTCTCCGGCTGGGCGGCGGTGTCGAGCGCCACCAGCATGGCGTCGGGCAGAGCCGCGCGCACGCCGCGCACCGCTTCTTCGAGCGGCAGCGGCAGGGCGGTAATGTCCAGCAACACCACTTCCGGCCGCAGAAACTCCAGCCTTTCGATCAGGGATGGCCAATTCCGGAGGTCGCGCTGTTCCATGACCACGCGCACCGCCAAGCCGCGCAACGCCTCCTGCACGGCATCCCAAAGTTCGCTTGCCGCGATCGCCGCTCCCACCGTGGTGGGCGTCGCCGGAGCCTTGGATGTCTCCTGTTCGAGGATGAGGGCGGCCATTAGTGTACCCCCCCGGACGGGGTGCCGGACGCCGCACCGGACTGCTGCGCGGGAGCGGCCAGTGCCGGAGCCGCCGCCTTTTGTTTTTCGATCTCCAGCAATTCTTCGAGCGGTATGTCCTTGCGCGCCGGCGGAGCCGGTACCGCTCCGGTGACCTCGGGACCGGGAGTTCGCGGGGCCGCGGAGGCGGTGCCCGGCAGAAACTCCTCCGGCATGCGCACGTCGGGACGTGTCGCTTCGGCCGGGATGGGCCGCACCAGCTCCGGTGTGATCAGCACCATCAGCTCCGAATTGCTGCGGGTACGGGCGCGGCTTTGGAAGAGCTTGCCCAACAACGGAATGTCGCCGATGCCGGGGATCTTGTTGAGACTCTCCGTAATCGTGTTGTCGAGCAGGCCCGCAATCACAAAGCTTTGCCCGCTTTCCAATTCCACCTGCGTCTGCACCCGGCGGGTGGCCAGCGCCGGAATGGTGAAGCCCTGAAACTGCAAGGCATTGGAATAATCCAGCGAACTAACCTCGGGGGTCACTTGCAGCCGGATCGAGCCGCGCGGTGTGACCACCGGCAGGAAGTTGATGCGCACGCCGTATTCGCGGAACTGTATGGTGACCGCGCCCGCCGCGGCGCCGCCCTGCACCACGGGAAACGGAAACTCGCCACCCGCCACGAAAGCGGCCGGCTTGCCATTGATGGCCAGCACGTTCGGCTCGGCCAGCATCTGCAGCAGGTTTCTGGCCTCCAGCGCCTTAATTAAGGCGCCCAGATTCAGATCCGGCCGGAACAAAAAGATGTTGAGCGCATCGGAGAGCGTGAAAGACACGTCGTTGTTCTGCACATTGGGGACGGCCGGCCCGAACTGGCCGGTGGTCACTTGTCCGATGGTGTTGCCGCCGCCGGTGCTTAGCAGGTTGAAGCCGAGCGACGATGTAGCGCTGCGATCCACATCGGCAAAGCGCACGCGGAGCAGGATCTGCGGTTCCGCCGCGGGCACCTCCACGCGCAACAGGTTCACCACTTTGCCCAGCGTGGATACCATGCCGACGGCGCGCTCGGCGCTCGAAAGATCCTTTACCGTGCCGCGCAGAAAAACCGTGTCGTTTTCGAAATCGAAGGCCACGTCCTGGCCGGCCAGTGCGCGCGCGATCTGCCGCTGGACGGCCTCGATGCGGGCCGTGTTCTGCCGGACCGTCAAGTCGTACATGGTACGCGTGCCATCCTGCTGCCACAGGATGATGGAGGTCTCTCCGGGGGCCTTGCCGTTAATCAACACTTCGCGCGGATTCACCGCCAGGGCCTCGGCCAACTCGCCGTTGGCGACCGAAACGCGCCGCAAGTCCGCCGGCGTATCCAGGATGAGCGATTTGCCCACGGTGACGACCAGATCCGCCGGGCGCACATCGCTCGCCCACGATCCCGGCAGCGCCATCCATAACAGAGGCGCCGCCAGCCAGCAACCGTGGCGCGTCATGGCCGGACCTCCCCCCGTGACTCGAATTGCGTTTCCACCCGCTTGACACCATGGATTACCTCCACCACGCGCGGCTTGGGAGATGGCGGCAACGCCGCGAGCGGAGGGGTAGGGCGGGTGGGCACTGCCTGCTTCGGCGGCGCGGATGTGGCTTCCGTGGGGAGCGGCGCTCCCGGATGGAAGAGCTGTATCACCGCACTGCCGGTGGTTTTCGAAATCTCGTTGTCCAGCGGATTGCGCAGCACCAGTTGAATCGTGGTCTCGGTGCTGGCCAGGCTCAACATCTCCGCCTGTTCCGGCGTAACCAGCAGGTTTACCACCGGCACGGAAATGGGCTTTCCTTCCACGTCCTTTTGAAAGTTCTGTCCGGCGGAGAGCACTTGCACGTTTTGCAGCAGCGTCCGGGTGATGCCGCCAGACGACGCGGCGCCGGGCGGACTGCCCGAAACCAGGACATCTACGCGCATGCCGGGCACCGCGAAACCGGCCACCCCGACAATTTCATTCACGCGGATGGCGACCGCGCGCATGCCTTTTGGGATCAGAGCCGCCAGTCCGGCGCCGCCGCCCTTGGGGGCCAGGCGGCTTTCCACCACCGGTTCTGCGTTGAAGATCGGAGAAATGACGCCACGCCCGACGATGTCTTCCCTTTTCTGAATGACACCCGCGGGGATGGCTCCGGCCCAATCGCCCACGCGCAGATCCGCGTCGCGGACCAGCGTGCCGGGTTCCAACGTATGCGCGGACAGGATCAGCTTGGTGGTCCCGGGCGCCGCCTGCGTAGTCACGCGGCCGGATAAAAGCCGGTACAGCAAGAGACTCGCACCGGCTGAAACAATAAAAGCAAAAGCCAGAACGGAAATTAGTCGTTGATTCATGCTTCGCTCACCGAGCCGTATCCTCTCTCCGGATCTCCGGCCCTAATCCTCTTCTCCGGGCCACTCAAACCCGCTCCGGAGCGATTCACTCTCTTATATCGGCCGGGGGATGTCGAAGCTATAGGCTGCGCCGCTGGTCAGGAACCCGCCGCGGTGCTCAACTGTGAATCGGTGCTCGAACAGATGGCATTGATGCTGCCCCCCGCACTCGAAAACAGAGCCGCCGAGGCCAGCGCCACAAACGCCGGCATAAGGGTATACTCGATCGGATCCTGGCCGCTTTCATCGGCCCGGATCCTTGCCCAAAACGTTGGCATAGCCGTTTTCCTTTCGACACATGATTGCAGTTTTGGTTTCGCCGCCGGGAGGACCGGCCGAAACGTGCTCCAGCGGTAAGGCAGTGGTTTGGCCCGACCGGAAGATCAAAGCCACGCCATCGTCGTAGGTCAGATGCCAGGCGCTGGATTGCTTCAGCGCGCCGGCCAAAGGCGCATCCGGAGGCAGCATCACGGTCTCGACGCCGTAGCGCCCCAGATACCGTTCCCAGCCTGCTTGCGCCCCCATTGCCTGCATATATTTGCCGACAAACTCGGGACCGTAAAAATCGCTGCGCCCGTCGATAAACACCCGGCCTCGCGGATATTGGCGATAAATGAGGTAGCCGCCCCACAGATCCTCGGTGAAAACGCCACCCAACAGCCCTGCTTTTTCCAGTTGGCCCGCGGCAGCCACCGGAAAGGACTTGGGATCGTACGCGGCGCGCCAGGCCGCGGGCGCCCGCGGAGCATACAAAGTGGCCGCCAGCGCCAGCACGGCCGCGGCGCTGACGGCGTGCCAGCGCGGTCCGCGGTCGCAAGCGGTCCACTCCAGCGTGAAATCTGCCGCAGCCTCCAGCCCGCCTCGCAACCAATCGGCCACATGCAGGGACGGCCCCCGGCGCAGGCCCTCCGATAGGAGTTCCGCCGCGGGAACCGCCGCCAGCAACACAAAGATCTCCACGTTGCGCGCGGAATAGAGCGCCAGGTGCGCCCATACGGCGAATAGCAGCGGCCAGGTGAAACTCCCGCGGCGCAGCCGCCAAAAGGCCGCTGCCGCGCCTGCCGCCAGCATGATTTCGAGGTAGCGCGCCTGTCCCGTCTGGAAGTTCAGGGACTGGAATTCCATGATATTCACGCGATAGAACCCGTCCAGCAGGTAGCGAAAGATGTGCACGTGCAGCCGGTAGAAATAGGGATTGACGAAAGTAGCCAGGCAGCAACCGGCGCAGGAATATAAATAGGAGCGGGCGCGGGCAAGGGCCGGGCGGCGCGCGGCGTCTGCGGTCCGCCGCAACAGCACCGCGAACTCTCCCCCAGCGTACGCGCCTATCAAGACGATGCCCACAAAAAAGCCGCCGTGCAGATTGGTCCACAGCACCATCAGCGGCGGAAGCAGCCACAAGCGCCGCCGCGTACGATCCTGTCCGCGGGTGCTCTCCAGAACGCCATAAAACACCACCGTGAACAGCATGGTGACGAGGTGCGGACGCGCCAGCCAGTGTCCCGCCGAGCCGCCCGCCGCCACCAGCGTCATGGCCAGCGCCACCAGCGCATCGCTCCGGCGGCGCGCCAGCCGGAAGAGCAGCGCGAAAGTCAATGCCAGCATCAAGCTGTTGGCCAACACCACGGCCGCCATGCCGGCATTGAGGTGCAGCCAGCCGAAAAGCACATCCCACAGCCACTCCCAGGCGAACCAGGTCTGCCCGGAACGGGTGAATGAGAAAATATCTCGGTTCGGCACGCGCCCATTCGCCAGAATCCATTCGCCCGTACGCAGGTGCCAGCCGGTGTCGCCATCCCCCAGCAAAGTAGCGGCCCCCTTCATCCCGCAATACACCAATACCAGCGGCATCAGGAAGGCGATGTCCGTCATGGAGGGCAACAGCCGCAGCAGGGGGGACGGTTTGGGCGGTTGCATGGTCGGTTCAAGCGGGGCGCGGTACAGCCCGTATGCCAGGTTTGGCAAACGCACGGTTCGGGCCAAAGAAACGGCATAATGATACTCGCAACTGGCCTGTTTTCAATCAACCGTTTCAGCCGGTCCCGTCGAGTCGCGGCGTGAGTGTACCAAATCGGCGCCCACTGTCTAGAATTGAAACGCCGCTCGGAGCATCCGGGGAACTCCTTACGATGGCTGGTTAACCAGTGCGCACTGGTACGCGCGTCCTGCGTACTACTAGGACTAAATCGACGTTCAGCGATTGATAATTTTCCGTTTTGCGCGCTCCGTCCAGGGTATACTTACCCAAAGTAAAACTCGAAATCCGCAGAACGATCAACTCCTAGGAAAGGGCCATGTCGACCATGCATTCTAACGATATCAAACGTATTTCATATCTAATCAGGCTGCTCTGCGCCTGGCTGATTGCCGGGCTGGCCGGCGCTTACGCCCAAGCGCCAGTCGAGCGCCCCGCAAAACCGCCTTTGACCGATTTCGGCCAAAAGGCCATCCGCCGGATGATTTCCGGAAATGGTTTCGTGGTGCATGCCTTCGGATTCCAGCCGTTTGTGCGGCCGGCGATCACCTCGGACAGTTGGCTGGGCGGATCCGGCAACTGGAACGCGGCCACGTCGTGGTCCTTGGGTACGGTGCCGACTTCCAGCAACGACGCCTTGATCACCACGGCGTCCTCCACGGTGCAACTGAACGTAGCCGGCTCTATTAACAATCTCACGATCGGCAGCACCGACAACCTGAACATCAACAACGGCCAAACGCTCACCATCGGCGGAACCACCATCACCAACTCCAACAGCACGGGCACGGGCGGCATCTTCCTCACCTCCAGCAACAGCTCCACGAGTCTGGAGATTGGCAGTTCGGCCGTGTCGCTCACCGGCGGCGGTACCCTGACCATGGGCAATAACGCCAGCAACCGGATTTATGGCGCCGTAGGCACCGATATTCTGACCAACGTCAACAACATTATCCAGGGATCGGGCAACATCGGCATCGGCCAAATGGGCTTGGTCAACCAGACCGCCGGGACCATCGATGCCAACCAGGCCACCC
>Ga0302324_100022252_pt1 | contig 12321 bp, 9 predicted proteins | sample Palsa_T0_1_FD_201949 | JGI IMG/M metagenome (GOLD analysis project Ga0302324, IMG submission 201949) | Peat permafrost microbial communities from Stordalen Mire near Abisko, Sweden - Palsa_T0_1 | ecosystem: Environmental > Terrestrial > Soil > Palsa > Peat permafrost | place: Sweden: Abisko...
CATGCCCATTGCGCCGGTGGAGAGATTGGTGAGCAAGAAATTGTCAGCATGTTTCAAATGCAGCACAACGGTGTGGTCGTTTTGAGATTCGATGGTGTCGATGGACGCATATGACGCGGCTTTGGGCGTGATTACTCCGCCGGGGTTTGCGGGATTGAGCATGGACTTGATGGTCCAGAGAACGTCGCGCGCGGTGAGAGGGCGGCCGTCGTGGAAGTGAACCCCGCTGCGGAGATGAAATACGAGAGTGAGTGGGTTGGGCTGATCCCAGTGCTCAGCCAGCGCTGGCGTGAATTGAAAATGCGCATCGCGGGCTACCAGGCCGTCGAAGATAAGTGCGTCGATGCGCTGCGATTGCGCGTCGGTGCCGATGCGCGGATCGAGGTTTGCCGGGCTGCTCTCGATGAGGAAGACAACTGTGTTGGGATCGCGCGTTGCGGAGTGGCAACTGGCGAGGATCAGAAGCGCAGACAGGGTGAGCAGGCGCCAGTGCAGCTTATGCATACGTCACCTGACCCAGGATTGCGGGGCGCTTTGCTCCTGTTGCTGCAGGCACGTTTCCGGGCAGACGATGCCATGTTTGCCACGCCAGCAGTGCGAAGGCGGCAGCTTCTTTGGCTTCTGCGGGCAGGCCGAAGTCGTTAATGGCGGCAAGTTCGCACCCAAGCGGTTGGAGCCGCTGCGCGATCATGGCCATCAGCGTGTGATTTCGCGCGCCGCCGCCGGAGACGATGTAATCTATCCCGGTTTCGCGCTGGCCGGTGCTTCGCATTTTTCTCGAAACGAATTTCTTGTAACTTGCGGTAATGCTCTCCGCTGTAAGTGCGGTTGCCGTGGCTATTGCATCTTCTGGTTTACTGCTATGGCGGCAACATGCAGTTAGAAACTTCGCTGCATATTCTCGGCCAAATTCTTCGCGGCCTGCGGTGCGTGGAGGCCTCAGCTGGAAATAGGGGAGTCGCAGTGCGGTGGCAAGGACCGGTGCGAGGATAGCTCCAGTCGCGGCGATGGCTCCATTGCGGTCGAAGCGCTTGTTGAAGAGATCCATCATCAGCGCATCGATGACCATGTTGCCGGGGCCGGTGTCGAAGGCGAGGACAGAATCGGGTGTGGACGCCGCGGGAATCGCAGTGAGGTTGGCAATGCCGCCGATGTTTTGCAGCACGCGGCCACGAGTGGGATGCGCGAAGAGTGTGTAGTCGAGAAGCGACACGAGCGGAGCACCCTGGCCGCCGGCAAGCATATCGGCGGGGCGGAAATTCGAGACGACGGGGACGCCGAGCGCTGAGACGATTACTTGTGCCTCTCCCGCCTGCCAGGTGCAGGCGAAGCTGCGGCCCGCGTAGCTTGTGGCGCGCGCCTGATGATAGAGCGTTTGTCCGTGGCATCCGACGAGATCGAGTTTCGCAGGATACTGCTTGAGGGTTGCGCTGACCGCTTCTGCGTAAGCGATGCCGAGGCGCCAATGGAGGCGGCCTAGCTCGGCTGTCGAAGTGGAAGTGGCATTCATCGCGGCCAACACGGCGCGACGGAGAGTGGCGGGAAATGCGAAGCCTCGATGCGTGATGAGTTTCAGCGATGGCCGCAGTTTGCCTGCCTTGACCTGGACAATCGCCACATCGATTCCGTCGGCGGAAGTGCCGCTCATGATGCCGGCTACGGTCATGGTCTTAGTGCTCATTCGGGTTTTGTCTCCGCTGCGGGCTGATGCATTGCGATTGTCTGGCTGAAGCGCATAATACGCGATCTGAGCGCTTCAAAGTTCCGCACGGACAGCGCCTCGGGAGTTTTTATTGCAAGCAGCTTTTTGCGCTTAAGAGATGTCTGGCGGGCGCGGGCGAGTAACATGTTGCGGAATGCGGTCGAACGCTCGGCTTCGCTGATCAGTGACTCGTAAGCGCGGAGAATGAGCTCAGGGCTGTGACAAATTTCCATCAGGTCCATCCCTGCGCGGATGGCGGCGATGACGGCTTCTTCGATGGGCATGAAGTTGAGAATGCCACCCATCTCCAGGTCGTCGGAGAAGATGATGCCGCGGTAGCCGATTTGCTTGCGAAGCACATTTGTAATCCAATACGTCGATGCGGATGCGGGGCGATTGCCTCCCGGCGTTGTGGGATAAGCTGCATGACTCACCATGATCATGGGCAATTGATCGTGAAGTTGCCGATAGGGGGCAAGGTCTTCTTGATTCAATTCGCGCATGGTGCGATGAATGGCTGGAGTTTCAAGGTGAGAATCCAGCGTGCCGCCGCCGAGGCCGGGAAAATGTTTGCCGCAGCCGATGACTCCGTGCGCAGCCAGGCCGGAAAGAAAACTGCGGCCGTACTCTACCACGCCTTCCGCTGTTGCTGCAGCGGAACGCGTTCCCATTACCCTTGACGAGGCGGGCAGTGCCAAGTCAAGTACAGGCGCTAGCGTGGTGTTGAAGCCGAATGCCTTGACCGCTCGCGCGACTAACTCGCCTTGCTCTCGAATCAAAGATGCTTTCCCTGAATGCCGTGCGGCGAGTGCAACGGCCTGCGCGGAAGGTATGGGTGCGAGTGCATCGCGGAGACGATCGACGCTGCCACCCTCTAGATCGACGCAGCGAAAGCTATGCGGCGCGCACAATGCAGTTGCTGCGTTGAGCAATGCGCGTGTTTGCGCTGCGTCCTTGATGTTGCGGCGGAAGAGGATGATGCCGGATGGGCGCACTAACTTGAGCCAGGCGCGCTCAAGGCCTGTGGCTTCCGTGGACGACAGTCCCACCATCAGTAGGCTTCCGGCTGCTTCGCGCAGTGTGGTGGTCATCCTTTCTCCTTCAATTCTTGTTGTAACTCTTCGAGGAGATTCAGAGCCTGCAAGGGAGTTAGCGAGTTTACGTCGGTGGCCTCGATGCGGTCTACGATGCGCTGCGAAAGTGGGGTGAAGATGGTCAATTGCACTGGTTCGGCTGTTTCGACCTGGACGCTCTGGCGCTCTTGCTTCTCATGCTGGCGAAGCACGCGTTTGGCTCGCTCGATAACTGCGGCGGGCAGACCGGCCAGCTTTGCCACTTCAATGCCATAACTCTTGCTGGCTGCGCCGGGTTCGATGTTATGCAGAAAGACGATGCCGCCCGCGGCCTCTTTGACTCCTACACGCAGATTGCGGACGCGGGGAAGTTTTTCGGCGAGCATGGTGAGTTCGTGATAGTGCGTGGCAAAGAGGGTGCGCGCGCCGGTTTCCGCGTGCAGGTATTCAACAGTGGCCCATGCCAGCGAGAGGCCGTCAAACGTGGCTGTGCCACGGCCCATCTCGTCGAGGAGGATGAGCGACCGGCGTGTGGCCGTGTTCAGAATGGTTGCAGTCTCGGTCATTTCGACCATGAAGGTCGACCGGCCGCGGGCGACATTGTCGCTTGCGCCGATGCGGGTGTAGATGCGGTCAACGAGGCCGAAGCGCATGCTGGTTGCAGAGACAAAGCTGCCCATTTGAGCGAGCAACACTAATATGGCCGACTGTCGGAGATAAGTGCTTTTGCCGCCCATGTTAGGGCCAGTTATAAGTAACAAACTCGGGCCGGTGCTTGTGTCGTTGCTTTCGTCTGCATTGAGATATAGATCATTGGCAATGAACCGGCCCTCGCGCGTGTCTTCCATCCATTGTTCGATGACGGGATGACGGCCGGCTACGGCTTCTAATACCGGCTCATGCACGATGATAGGTCGCACATAACGGCGCAGCGCAGCAAGATGGGCGAAGTTAGCCAAGAGGTCAGCTTCGGCGACAACTGCGGAAGTACGTCGAATGCGGCCGGCGGCCTCAAGCACCGTTTTGCGCAGCTCTATAAAAATCCGCTTCTCAATTTCAATGCAGCGGTCGTGAGCGGTGAGGATCTTTCGCTCGTAATCCTTTAACTCAGGGGTGGTGAAGCGCTCGGCATTCACAAGGGTCTGTTTGCGCTCGTAGTCCGCGGGAGCAGCGGCCAGGTTGGATTTAGTGATTTCGATGTAATAGCCGAAGACGGAGTTATAGCGCACTTTGAGCGAACCAATGCCGGTGCGCTGACGTTCGCGCTCTTCGATGGCCGCGATTGATTGGCGGCCGGTGGAGGAGATGGTGCGGAGCTCGTCCAGTTCCTGATCGACGCTGGAAGCGATTGCGCCGCCATCGACAAGCGTGAGCGGAGGCTCGGCGACGAGCGTGGCGTCAATCAGCGCAGTTACGTCTTCGAGGGGGTCCAGCTTTTCAGCCAGCGCGCTCCATAGAGGGACTTGCATTGCACCGAGCGCCATCTTGAGCGTGGGAAGTTTGCTGAGGCTGGCGGCGATTGCGCGGACATCACGCGGGCCGGCGGAGTCGAGCGAGAGACGTGCGAGCAGGCGCTCGAGATCGAGGATGCCGCTGAAGGCGCGACGGATTTCTTCGCGCTTGAGGAGGTCTGCGTGCGCTTCGGCTACCGCTTCGTAGCGGGCTTCGAGTGCTTGCGCATCCACGAGCGGGCGCAGGATGGTGGCGCGCAGCAGGCGCTTGCCCATTGGTGTCTGGCAGGCGTCTAGCGTATGAAAGAGCGTGGCGCGCGAGTCTTGGCCAACAAAGAGCGGTTCAACTAATTCGAGATTGCGTACTGTAACCTGGTCGAGTTCGAGAGCGGTTGAGTGCTCTTGAAACTTCAGACTGTCGATGTGGAGGGCTTCGATCTTCTGAGTGGTGCGGACGTAGTGGAGCACTGCGCCCGCGGCGATGGCCGCGGCGGGATGTGTGTCAAGGCCGTAACCCTCTAGACTGCGCACGTTCAACTGACGCTCGACCAAGGGCACGGCGAAGTCGCGCGTCCACACCCAATCTTCAACGCGAGTGCGTGCGGCGATGCGCTCCAGGCCACGGTCGAGCTCCGCTGGCAGCGTGGCGCTTGTGGGCAATAGCACTTCGCTGGGTCCGGCCTTGACGATTTCATCGACAGCTTGTTGGCGCGCCGTGGGGCCAATGAATTCGGCAGTGCGAAATTCGCCGGTGGAGACGTCGAGCAGGGCAACGGCGGAGATAGGGTCTTTTTGAGAGCCGGTTTCAAAGAGCGCGGCGAGGAAATTGTTTTGCTCCTGGCCGAGGGAGTTGTCGAGCGCGGTGCCGGGCGAGAGTACGCGCGTGACTTCACGGCGCACAATCTTTTTGGTGAGCTTGGGATCTTCCATCTGGTCGCAGATGGCGATGCGGTAGCCTTTGCGCAAAAGACGCGTCAGGTATTGCTCGACCGCGTGATAGGGGACGCCGCACATGGGCTGCGAGCGTTCGCGGTCGCGTGCCGTGAGGGTGAGTTGAAGCTCGCGGCTGACGGTGACGGCATCGTCGTAGAAGAGCTCGTAGAAGTCGCCCATGCGGAAGAAGAGCAGGGCATCGGGATTCTCGCGCTTGGCCGCGGTCCACTGGCGCATGAAGGGCGTCAGGTCGGCGAGTGACTGATCCGGAGCAGGAGTCGGCGGCGTTTCGGGTTGGGTGTCTTGCTTGATCACGCTGGCTTTAAGAATACCGTTGCGGGGCGGTGGACTGCTTCAGGTTGTGGATTGTGCGTGCTCAACAAGATTTGGACGGGAGCGGGAGCGCGGAGGATAGACTACTGGGGTGATTGAGGCGACCGGAAAACAACGATCGGGCCGTCGACAGGAAGGGAATCAATGAAGATGCGTAAGTTTGTTTCTGCAGCGCTGCTGGTGGTGGGAATCGGCCTGAGTGCGGACGCTGCGCGCGCGGCTAACCCGGCAAAGCCGCTGAGCGACAAGAAGTTTGATGCGTTGGCCGCGCAGGCGCTGGAGGCGATGAAGCAGAAGGCTGCGGTTTTGAATATCCAGGGAGCGGCGGTGGTGAGCTATGTACCGGGCGACAGCGTGCAGGGGTGGTCGTCGAAGATGGCGGTCGTGGGGCGCTTGACTGATCCCAAGGCCAGCACCAACGGCAATAATTTGCTGGGGATTGCGTATGCGAAGTCGGCGGAGATGGCGCGGACGCTGAAGGACAGCGGAACAGCCGGCGGCGCGCCGATGACGGGGGAATTTGGCTGGCAGGGTGGGGTGGTTCTCAAGACGAGCAGCGGTTACGTGATTGTGGCGTTCAGCGGAGGGAAATCGGAAGACGATGTGCAGGTGTCGAAGGCGGGGCTTGAGGTGATGAAGAAGGGGTTTTAGCTGTGTCTGGAGGATGGGGAAGGTCTGTGGCTGGGCGGGCAATGCAAGTAGGGCACGAAGGTTTGGATCAGAGGCGGCGAGTTAGCGTCCGCTTTGCGGACATAGCGAGTTAGCAGGTTAGCGTCGCTTCAGATGCATCCAAAGCTTCGCGCAAGGTTCGATCGATGATGTCGGCGGCCTTTTCCAACCCTTTGGTTGCGGCGATGGCTTGCTGGATTCTCTGGGTGTTTTCACGATAAGAGGCATCTGTCAGCACGAAGTCGATTGCGGTGCGTAGCTTTTTGATTCCGGCGTCGCCGGTGAGTTTTTTGGCAGACAAGACGACGCCGGTGTGGGTGTAGGCGATGCGAGCTGCCACTCCTGGCTGGTCGTTGGTGATGGGGATAGCCACCATTGGGGCGCCGGAGCTGAGGGATTCAAGGACGGTGTTCAACCCTGCATGGGTGATGCAGAGCGCTGCACGTTTCAGCACGTCCAACTGCGGCGCGTTTTTCACAAGAATCGTGTTTTGCGCGAGCGGGGCGATCTTGCTGCCGTCCAGATTGCTGCCTATGGAGAGCACCAGCTGGCGGCCTGGAGCCTGAGCGGCAGCAGCAATTGCGTTGAAGAGCTGCTCAGATCCATTTTGCAGCGTGCCCATGGATGCGTAGATGAGCGGTTCGCCGGTAAGCTTGTCCCAGGGGAAATTGATGGGCGGACGCAGAGAGGCATCGTGGAATGGGCCGGTATAGTGGAAATGCGCCGGCCAATGGTCGCCGGGGAAGTCGAACTCTCTGGGGGTTTGCGTGAGCTGGGCAAGCTTGGAGCGGTGGGCTTGCGGGTCTGCGACGTTGATGGGCAATCCAACTCGCTTGGCGTATGCACGTTCGATCACGGTAACCGGGGCGCCCATTAGCAAGAATGCTTTAGCCGTCAGCAGATTTTTGACAAATGCCAGCGGTCCAGGCCGATAAGGCCAGTCAACCAGGCATAGCGGCGCGTGGCCGGACAAATCGAAGTGCATGGCGTTGGACACGTGGACAAAGGGAACCTTAAGGTGCATCGCCGCCAGGTTCAACCCGCGGCTTGTGGCGTCAAGCACCAGCGCATCCGCGCGCGATTCGCGAATGACGCGTTCGCCGTCGTCGAGCGCTGCGCGGACGTAGTCTTTGAACATGCTCAACGTGTATCGAATCCCCTTTAGGCCGGCCAATTGGCTGAGGATGCGGAGGCGGCGCGGCATTTCACCGGCTGGAAATAGGGCATCTCCGTAGGGATGGAACGCGAGGCCAGCGGCCCGGACCATCGGTTCTGCATCCGGAAGGGCCAGGAAGAACACCTCGTGGCCGCGTTCGCGCACCTTCCGGGCCAGGGTGGTCATCGGATAAAGGTGTCCGGCTAGTACGGGGCAGGAAAAGCCAATCCGCATGGGGAGTAGATCCTTTGGTTGATCCCGGGGATCGGTTGGTGACTTGGATCACAGTATACTGGGCAGTTACGCCTATAGGGTGAAGGTCGATATGTATCTGCTCTGGCTTCGAGTTGCGGCGATTTTGTATGCGGCGGCAAGTGTTGCCGTGTTCCCGGCCGTGCTCTATAAAGTGGATCGCTGGCGGAGCTGGTGCGTGCACCTGGGCGGAATGGCGTGGCTTTTCCATTTGGTCTCGGTGGTTGAAATGCTGGCGCTGGCTCATCGATGGGTTCCGGTAGGCGTGCGGGAAGTGCAATCGCTGCTGGGGCTGGCGGTGGTTTCTATCTTCTTCCTGGTCTGGTGGATTTACGGCGCCATCTCGCTTGGTTTGTTTGCGTTGCCGGTCACGTTCTTCATGGTTCTGGTTCCCGCGCTGGGGCCTGATCGGTATTCATTTCCGTCCCAGGGGGTGAAGACGAGCTGGCTGATTGCGCACATTACGGCGCTGTTGCTGGCGTATGTGGCGCTGGGGTTCAGTTTGCTGGCTTCGATCCTTTACCTGGTGCAGGAGCAGCGGCTCAAGGCGAAGCCAAAGATGCGGCTGGTCACCGGAGAGGAGTCGCGATGGGCGCCGCCGGACTGGCTGCCGGCGCTCGATACTCTGGAGCGCATCTCTGAGGCGATGCTGGAGTTTGGCTTTCCGTGCATGACCGTGGGGCTGGTGATTGGGGCAGTTCTGGCCCAGGATTCGCCGCTTGGCGCTGCTTATTTTCTCGATCCCAAGATCATTGCGGCGTTTATCAGCTGGGCCATTTATGTTTTGCTGCTGCTGGTGCGGCGGGCGGCGGGACTGCGTGGACGCAAGGCTGCGTATCTGTCTGGCGCCGTGTTTGCGGTGATGATTGTAGTGTGGACGGCTAACCTGTTCAGCCACGTGCACAGGTTCGGTGCGCCATGACGCTGGCGATTGTAGGAATCAATCACAAGACCGCGCCCATCGCGCTGCGGGAGCGGATTGCGATTAGCCGCGAGGACCTGCTTGAGACGACTCGAGCTCTTGCAGCGGTTGAGGGCGTGACGGAGTGCATGATTGTTTCAACTTGCAATCGAGTGGAACTGCTGGCGGCTGTGGAGACTCCGGATGCGGACCTGACCGGATTTCTGCATTCTCATTTTGGTCTGGAGCGCGCGCTGCTGGAGCCGCACATCTACAAACAGATGGATCGCGATGCGGTGCGGCATCTTTTCCGCGTGGCTGCCAGTTTGGATTCGATGGTGGTGGGCGAGCCGCAGATTCTTGGCCAGGTGAAAGAGGCATTTGCTGTGGCGCGGGCGGCGGGTACGGTTTCAGGCCAGCTTGAGCATTTGTTGCAGAGTGCGTTTGCGGCGGCAAAAAAAGTGCGCACGGACACGGAGATTGGGTCGAATTCGGTTTCGATCGCGTCGGTCGCGGTGGATTTGGCGAAGAAGATTTTTGGCTCGCTGCAAGGCAGGACCGTGTTCCTGGTAGGCGCAGGGAAGATGAGCGAGCTTGCGGCGCGGCACCTGGTGCAGCAGGGCGCTGGCGCAATCCTGGTGAGTAACCGAACGCAGGACCGCGCTTGCCGCATGGCTGAGCAATTTCATGGGCGCGTGATTCCTTACGAGCAGCTGCAAGAGGCGGCCAGCGAAGCGGATATTGTGATTAGCTCGACGGGAGCGCCGCATCCGATTTTCCGGCGCGAGCATGGGCAGGCTTTCATGCAGCGGCGGCGCAACCGGCCGATGTTCTTTATCGACATTGCGGTGCCGCGCGATGTGGACCCGGCGATGGGCGGCCTGGAAGGGATTTTTGTTTACGACATTGACGACTTGCAGGCCGTTGCCGCAGCGCACATGGAAGAGCGCAGCCGCGAGGCCAGCGATGCGGAGACGCTGATTGCCGGCGAGGTCGAGCGGTTCCATCAACGGCAGCGGACGGTGAATGTGGCTCCGGCGATTGTGGCGTTGCAACGCCAGGCGGAAGAGATTCGCCAGGCGGAGCTGCGCAGGGTGCACGCGCGGCTGGACGGATGGAGCGCGGAGCAGATTGCCGTGGTGGAGGCGCTGACGCGGGGGCTGGTGAACAAGTTTCTTCATCCGCCGATGCAGGCGCTGAAGCAGGCGGCGCGCGAGGGCGATCAGGTGCGGCTGGACGCGGTTTGCGAGGAGTGGTCGGTGTCGGCTGTGGCGGAGCGAGTAGTTGAGCCTATGGCCAGCGATGAGGTGCAATTGACGACAGATAAAGCTGAGAGCGATGCGGTGAATGCAGCCAGCGTGGAGACTCGCCGATGAAGCTGCGCATTGGAAGCCGTGGTTCGCAATTGGCGTTGTGGCAGGCGAACCATATTGCCGCGCTGCTGCGCGGACGCGGCCACGAAGTGGAGATTGAGATCATCAAGACGACCGGCGATCGCATGCAAGAATTTACGTTTGCGGAAGTCGGCTCGAAGGGAATGTTTACCAAGGAGATTGAGGATGCGCTGGCCGAGCGGCGTGTGGATCTGGCCGTGCATTCGCTGAAGGATCTTCCGGTGGAGTTGCCGGAGCCGTTTGTGCTGGCAGCGACTCCGCCACGCATCGACCCGCGCGATGTGTTTGTGTCGGTGAAGTACGCGAGCCTTGCTGAATTGCCGCAAGGCGCGCGGGTGGGGACGAGCAGTCAGCGACGGCGCGCGCAGCTGAAGGCGCTTCGGCCTGATGTTGAGGCCGTCGAATTTCGGGGCAATGTGGACACGCGGCTGCGCAAGCTTGCGGAGGGGCAGGTGGATGCGATTCTTTTGGCGGCGGCGGGGCTTGACCGGCTGGAAAAGACGGAGTGGGTGAGGGAACGGCTGGAGCCGAAGGATTTTTGTCCGGCGGCGGGGCAGGGGGCGCTGGGAATTGAAACGCGGAAGGGCGATGCGGCGACGATTGCCGCGGTTGCGTTTCTGGATGATGCGGCGACGCGATTTGCTGTGACGGCAGAGCGAGCGGCGCTGACGGAATTGGGCGGAGGATGCCAGGTTCCGATTGGGATTTATTGCAGGGTTCAGCCGCGTGAGCCGTGGGAATCTTCTGGCGATCGAGAGATCTTCGACGAGATTTTTGGCGTGGTGGCATCGCCGGAGACGGGAGCAGCGGTGCGGATTTTTCATCGTGCACCGCGCGGCGAGTCTGACGCAGAGGCGCTGGGACGGCTGGCGGCTCGCATGCTGATGGATGCTGGGGCTGGGCCTCTGCTGGCTGCAGCTGCCGATGGAGATTCGTGGTGAGTGCTTTTTCGCTGGCGGGACGGCGGGTGCTGGTGACGCGCGCGGCACATCAAGCAGGGAAGCTTAGCGAGGGATTGAGGGCGCTGGGAGCGGAGCCGGTCGAGGTTCCGTTGCTGGAGATTCATCCGCCGGAAAGCTTTGCGGCGCTGGATACGGCGTTGCTGGCGCTTGGCAGCTACGATTGGCTGATTCTCACCAGCGCGAATACGGTCCGGGCAATCGCTGAAAGAGCGGCTGCGTTGGGAATTGCTTTGGAGAAGCCCGCTGCGTTGAAGGTGGCGACTGTTGGGAAAGCTACTGCGGATGCGGCGCGTCTGATTGGATTCAACGTTTCGTTTGTTCCCGAAGCTTATGTGGCTGAAAGCTTGGCTTCAGGGTTGGCGCCTGGTGTGGCTGGGCAGAGGGTCCTTGTAGCGCGGGCGGCGATTGCCCGGGATGTGATTCCGGATGCGCTGCGGGTGGCGGGTGCTGTTGTCGATGTGGCGGACGCTTATCGGAACGTGATGCCGTCGGCTGCGCCTGATCGACTGCGGGAGGCGCTTGGCGGAGGAATTGATGCGGTTACCTTCACGAGTTCGTCGAGCGTGAAGCATCTTGCCGATGCGGCTGGCGTGGCCGGAGTGCCGTGGCCATTCGCGGGAGTCGCAGCGGTTTCGATTGGACCGATTACCAGCGCTACGCTGCGGGAGTTGGGGTGGGAGCCTGCGGTCGAGGCGGATGTTTCTGATGTGCCTGGGGTGGTCGCGGCTGTGGTTCGGCTGCTTGGAAAGGCCTAGAGCCGCGATTCGATCTCTCGTATGTTCACTGCATCTTTCGAGGGCTGAGTGGTGGGTGGTGAGCTTCTCAAATGCGGGTCCTTCGGCTCCGCTGAAGTACGCTTCGCTCAGGATGACAGGTTAGTTTTATAGAAAATTTAGAGACTATATGGAGCTTGTTGACACGGCGCTAGATTTGGATACGTTTGGCGAAGATTTGGGCTAGGGCTTCAACGTTGTGGGTTAGGTCGTAGTGCTCCAAAATGCGGGCGCGACCGTTCTTCGCTAATCGATTTCTCAGTTCCTCGTTGTCTATCAGGCTTGCCAGTGCTGCAACGAGCGCATCGAGGTCGGAGGCGGGAATCAGCAGGCCGTCGATGCCGTCGCGGATCAACTCGGGGATGCCGGCGATGGTGGTGGAGACGCAGGGGATATGCATGGACATGGCTTCCATGAGGACTACGGGAAGGCCTTCGGCGAAGCTGGGCAGGCATAAGACGTCGGCGATGGCGTAGAGGCTGCGGATGCGGTCTTGATTCACTGCGCCTTCGAAGATGATCGATTCGAAATGCGCGAGACGGTCTTTATGCGCACGCAGGGACGGGTAGTCAGGGCCATCGCCGACAAGGCGCAGTCGAACCGAGCGGCCATGCTGTATAAGGCGGTCGACGGCTTCGATCAACAGGTGCTGGCCTTTCGTGGGTGTGAGACGGCCTACGCAGAGAATTTCAAAAGCATCTTGTTGTGCCGGTTTGGGCAGC
>Ga0302324_100022253_pt1 | contig 12321 bp, 11 predicted proteins | sample Palsa_T0_1_FD_201949 | JGI IMG/M metagenome (GOLD analysis project Ga0302324, IMG submission 201949) | Peat permafrost microbial communities from Stordalen Mire near Abisko, Sweden - Palsa_T0_1 | ecosystem: Environmental > Terrestrial > Soil > Palsa > Peat permafrost | place: Sweden: Abisko...
GAGCTCGGGGTAGATCGCAGAGGGCAACTGCGTTGTGGCCCACACGCCTGCCGCGCTCACCAGCCCGACGACGAGATAGATGAAGCGCCGCTGCGAGTACAACCCATCGAACAGCTTCATTTGATCGGCACGACCGTCGCGCTGTCCTCGACACCAAACGCGCCATCGGTGACCACCGTCTCGCCCGCGCGGAGCCCGTCGGTGATCTCGGCCACCGCCTCGGTCCGAGCGCCAACGGTCACGGGGCGCGCCCGGGCCACCCGGTCGGGGCCGACGACGAACACTTTGAGGCCATCGCCATCCGGGACGAGTGCCTGCACGGGAATCGTCAGGGCGTGCGCATTGATTCCGGTCGTGATGCGCCCCGTGACCGTCTCGCCAATGCTCAGCGCGCGCGCCGGGTGTGCGAGGTGCGCGCGTACGGCGAGCGTCCGCGACCCGCTGTCGAGCGCCACCCCCACGCCCACAATGACGCCGTGCCCTAGCGTCTCGCCTGATCCGCCGCCCTGACCCGCGACCACCAGCACGGAATCGCCCGAGCGCACATTCGCCCGCTCACTCGGCGAGATGCTCAGCACGATGTCCAGCGCCGCTGGATCGGCGATGCCCACGATGGAGACCGCGGGATCGACCGTCGCGCCGAGGACCGCTGACAGGTGCGTGACGACGCCGGCGAGCGGCGCGCGCAGCGTGGAGCGGACCTGGACACGCCGGGCGGCAGCATCCGCCATCTGCGCCTGCGCCAAGTCGGCCGCCGCCTGGTCGACGTCCTTGCGCGCGACGATACCGTCCGCCGCGAGGCGCTGGACTCGTTCGGAGGCCCGTTGCGCGACGGTGAGGTTGGCCGCGGCGCTCGCGGCGGCGGCGTCGAAGGGCGCACGGTCGAACTCGACGAGCCGTGCGCCGGCCGCGACCGTCTCGCCGGCCTCGACGAAGATACGGGTCACGCGCGTCGTCGCGGCCGGCGCGAGCTCGGCGTAGTGGCCGGGGCGAGGCGCAACCGACCCGATTGCGGTCATCGATTCGACAAACGGGTGCACCGTGGCCACCGCGGTTTTGGCCCCCACGACCGGCGCGGGTGCGGCGTCGTCGTCACCACCCTGTCGGGCGTCGCCCCTGGCCCCCTGCGCGCTCGCGTCATCCCGAGTGCCCCCGTTGACCTCGCTGGTCGAGTCGGCCGCCGCGCGGCCGGCGGTGGCCGTCGCTTTGCTTCGTGCGCATGCGCTGGGCGTGCCCAGGACGAGCAGCGCGACAGACAGTGCGACACGAGCGACATACCGGGATCTCATTGCGATGGAGCGGTGAGGGTGAACAAGCGGACCGCGGCGGCGGCGATGTTGGCGGTCGCAAGGTCGTCCACGTATTGCCCCAGCGCGTCACGCGCGCTCCGCTGAGCCTCGAGGACACTGGGCAGCGCCGTTGCGCCTTCGGCGAATGCGGTCAGCGAGCGGGCGACGGCGCGATTCGCGAGTGCGAGGAGTCCGCGGTCGCGCTTCGATCGGGCGAGCGCGACGTTGAGCTCCCGCTGGGCCTGGGCCGCGTCCGCCGCGCTCCGACGGCGCGCCACGTCGAGCTCGGTGGCCGCGCGGTCGCGACTGGCGATCGCCAACGCGATCTCGCCGGTGCTCCGATTGAACAATGGGAGTGGTATCGAGAGACCAACCGTCGGCAGCAGGTACCGCTGCGTCGGATCGCCGCCCTCGAGTCCCGCCTGGATCGTCGGTTGCGCGAGTGCGGACCGGTGGGCCAGCGTCAGACTGGACTCCTCCGACTCGAGCGTCGCCTGGGCGGCCGCGACCTGCAACGGGACCGCTGAGGGCGTGCTCGATGCGGTGGCTGGCGGAGCGTTTGCCACGCCCTGCGGCGTGGGTGTCGCGCGCGCTGACGGCAGCGGATCACCCAGCGGCCTCGACGCAATCCCGCTCGTGTCCGGCGGTGCCAACGTGTCGGCGAGTCGAACCATCTGATGATCGCCCGGGAGCCCAAGAACAGCCTGGAGGTCAAGCACTGCGCCGATAACCGCAAGAGAATCGGACGCAGCAAGATTGATTTGCTGCCCCGCCACGACGGCGGCCAACTCGACATCCATGTCGCTCGCATCGCCGGCGTCGCGCCGGATCACGGCGAGCCGCCGCAGGCTGTCGGCATCGGTCGCATTGCGGCGGGACACGCGCCCATGCGCCGCCGCCGCAAGCGCCCGGGTGTACATCGTATCGACCTCGAAGCGGACGGCGGCCCGCTCGAACGCATAGCGGTACGTCGCCGACCGATAGCCGGCAGTTGCAGCCCGCACCCGGGCGCCACGCACCCATGGGTAGTCGAACGGCACGCTGAGCACGCCGTGGTAGTGCGGCTCGTCGCGCGTGTACGTCAGGTTGGCGACGGGGTTCGGGTATCCCTGCGCGGCCGTCAGTGTGGCCCGTGCGATCAGCGAGTCCGCTCGCGCCAACGCCGCGTGCGCGCCCTGTGCGAGGGCGGTGTCAATTGCCTGGGCACGGGTCAGCGGTGCCAGTGGCAGGTCGGACGGAACCGGTGCGCGCGCGGCTCCGGCGACCGTCGTAGGCGCCGCAGCGCTATCCGATGCCTGCGATTGCGCGCACGTCGCGCGCCATGCAGTACTCAGCCCGAGCACCAGGACGGCGGCGGCCCAACGCGCGCGCCCCGACCCCCGGGGAATCCCATGGGTCATGCGCGAACGCTAGTAACCCCAAGCTGTCAGAACGATTACAGCGTCCGCGTCCGGCGGGACGGAGAGCCCGGCCGCGATGGCGCGCAGCGTCATCGCCGCTATCGGCGGCCGGTCGGAAAGTAGATCGAGACCTGTGTGCCGGTGCCGGGCGTCGAGACGACGTCGATCGTCGCACCGTGGGCGTCCGCGATCCAGCGGGCGATCGAGAGACCGAGGCCCGCGCCGTCTCCACGTGCGCGGACGCCGCCGCCGCGAAAGAATCGATCGTAGATGTGCGCGAGGTCCTCGGGCGGGATGCCGATCCCGGTGTCCTCGATACGCAGCTCTGCCGACCGTCCGCCATTCGCGCGGACGCGCAGCGATACGCGCCCGCCCGCGGGCGTGAACTTGATCGCGTTGTCGAGTACGATGACGATCAGTTGCCGGAGCAGCACCGGGTCGGCCTCGACCGCCGCCTCCTCGAACTCGGGCACCGCCAGCTCCACCCCCCGCCGCTCGGCCAGCACCCGGACGCCGTCCACCGCATCGAGCGCGATGTCGTCGAGATAGACCCGCTCACGTCCGACCGGACGCTCACCGGCCTCCGCGCGGGCAAGAGTCAGGAGATCTTCGACGATCCCGCCAATGCGTTCCGCCTCGACACCCACGGCGGCGAGCGCCGTGACATACGCCTCCGGGTCTCGCTCACGCTGGAGCGCAACTTCGGCTCGACTCCGAAGCACGGCCACGGGCGTCCGCAACTCGTGCGCGGCGTCGGCCATGAACCGCCGCATCTGGGCCATCGTGCGCTCGATGGGCGTCGTGGATTTCCCCGACAGAAACCACCCACCTGCAGCCACGAGCAGCAGCGCCACCGCCGCGCCGCCGGCCAGCGCGACGATGAGCGATGCATAGCGGTCCTCGAGCTCGACGCGATCTGCCACAGCCGCGGCGACGAAATGCTTGCCGCTCCGGAGCGTGAAGCGTTCGGCGTGGACCTGCAGGTTGCGCGGCGCCACGCCCTGCGCGCGCCGTTTGAAATGCGCGTCCGCCTCGCCCGTCATCGCCGCGGCGCGAGCGTCGGCCACGACGGCGGATTCCGCCTGTGGCGGGGTGAGCGGTGTCCCGGTCGAATCGAACAGGTAGAGCGCGCGCCCCGGGATCGTGAGCTCCTCGACTGCATCGGCCGCGCCCTTGGCGGAGACCGCCTCGATCTCACGGATGGCCGCCGCCTGTGCGATCGCGCGGGTCGCGGCGCGGAGCGAGGTGTCGAGGTCCGCCGCGATCTGGCGTGCGATCACCACGAAGAGTGCCGCGCCCAGCGTGAAGAGGATGAGCGCAAACGTGCCGACGTACCACGCGGTGAGTCGCAACCGGAGCCCGAGCAGCGCACGCTGGCTGCGCGGGATCAGCCGGCGCCAGCCCGCGATTGGCGTGGGCGAGCGCGGCGGTCGCACCGGACGCACGGACGCGGCCGGTGCGGCGCCGTGTGGCGAGCCGTCAGAGTCCGAACCGGTATCCCGCGCCACGGATCGTGTGGATCAGTTTCGGCTCAAAGTCGTCGTCAATCTTTCGGCGCAGCCGGCGCACGAGGACCTCGAGCACGTTGGTAAAGGGATCGTGGTTGTCGTCCCAGACGTGTGCGGCGATGGCGGCCCGGTCAACCACCGCGCCCTCGTGTCGAGCGAAGAACTCCAGCAGCGCGAACTCGCGCGCCGTGAGCGTGATCGCTCGGCCGCCGCGCGCAACATGGTGAGAGGTGAGGTCCACCTCGAGGTCTGACACATGGATGCGCTGCGGCGCGATCGCCGGGCGCCGGCGGGCGAGGGCACGGATTCGAGCCAGCAGCTCCTTGAACGCGAAGGGCTTAGTCAGGTAGTCATCGGCCCCGGCCTCGAGCCCGCGGACACGGTCGTCGATGGCGTCGCGGGCGGTCAGCATCAGGATCGGCGTTGTGAAGCCGCGTTTGCGAATCGCGGCGCACAGGTCAATGCCGCTGCCGTCGGGGAGAAGGACGTCCAGGATGATGACCTCATAGGTGCCGAGCGCCGTGCGCTCGAGTCCTCGGGCGACCGTATCGGCGACGACGACATCGATGTGATGCTCCCCGAACCCCTGCGCCAGGATCTTGGCGAGCTCGCGATCGTCCTCGACGATGAGAATCCGCACGCGGCAGGGAGCGAGGGATAGGGCGGGAGGCCTACGACACGCTCATCTTGCCGGGCACGTACCGGATGAAACCCGCGTAATACGTGACCTTGCGTGTTTGCCCAATCTCCAGGTGTACCCGCACGGTGCTTTTGCCGCACTCGGCCGAGAACAGCCAGGGATACGAGACCGACACCTCGTAGTCGCCTGGGGGCAGTTGGTAGCTGTGCACTCCCCACGGTTTCCGCTGCTTGACATCGTCGATCTGAATCGTCGGCGTGAAGAGATTATAGATGAACGCCAGCGGCGAGTGCGTCACCGTCACTTCGATGTACGACAGGAGGGGCGGCATGCCCAAATGTACAGCACCCTACCCGGCAGCGTTGCGGACTGGCAGAGTCACTCCGTTAGTGAAGCCTCGATCGCGGGCTCGAAGTCCTAATCACCGCGACCAGTGGCTGACCAGAGTCAGGAAGCGCTGCCCCTCGCTGGCTCCCCCGGTGGCTGGAGTGAAAGCCACCTTGTATCGGCAGCAAGGAGACAAGCTTCCCTAGGCCGCGCCTTTCTTCGTCGCCGGTCGCCACCTCATCGCCAGCCGACGGCCGGTCTCGGCGCAATCGCGCAGATACAGGTTGATCAGGGTCTGATACGGTACCTCGAGCTCCTCCGACAGTCCCCGGAAGTATTCAATCGTCCGCTCATCCAATCGGATAGTCACCGACCGCTTAAGCTGCTTTGCGTAGCGGTTGGGCTTCGCATCGCTGAAATCATATTCTTTTCTCATCGTTTCCACCGCGCGTCATACTGGGCGCGCTCAGACCGGGTGGCTCTGCGGGCAGAGATCAGCCTGATGACCGATCCCGCCTCAAGTGATCGAAGCGACTGAGGAAGCCGTGTACAACTCGATGTTCAAGGCGACAACAATCACCGGCAACGGGCACACCGTCGAGGCTCTGCCGATCGACAAGACGGTAGCAATACTTAGAGAGCACCGCGTTATCAAATGACGCGCGCAGTTCCAGTGCGCTTTGATAGCCCGCTGTTTTGCAGTTCGTCTATTTTCTACTTTCTGTTTGTCTACTCTCCAGACCGGCTCCGCTCTAGCTGTCCGCTACGCGTGCTGGAGCAGCTCGGTGCGATACTGTGGCGCGAGCGTCTGGACCTTGGACACGAACGCGGCCTGCGCCGCGGCGTCCAGCTTCGGAGGCGCCGTGGTGCGCGTCGCGACCGGGATTCCGACGGCGCGAAAGAACTCCTCCTGGCCGGCGGGCGAACAAATGCAGAGCAGACGTGCGGGCTTCGAGGACGTGTTGTGGAACTGGTGTGGCGCATTGGCTGGGATGTTGACCGTGTCGCCCGCTCGCACGGTGGACTGCTGACCGCGAAACGTCGCCCGTAACTCGCCTTCGAGCAGGACAAACGTCTCCTCAAAGTCATGCCGATGGGGTGGCGGCCCGCCATTCGGTGGAATGAGCATGTCGATCACACAAAAACGGCCGGCGGTGTCCGTGCCAGACAGCAGGATCGTGTACGTGTCGCCCACCAACCCGATGTGCGGCAACTTCGCGTCCGTGTTCGGTTGGGCGACCGTGAGACGGCGTGCGGGATCGTCGGCAGGAATTGGTGAAGTATCCGGCATCGTGTGCTCCAATTATCGGGGTTGCACCGCGCGCCGGTGTTCTGATTCGCCTACTTCCTACCTTCTACTCGTCCACGCTCTCTCTCACATCAGGGGAGTGCGGATCAGTCCTGGCCGGGGCGGTATTGTACGCTCGCGCAATCATTAGGCCGCGCCCCTCTTGGGCGCAAAACCCACCCGGCGGCGCCGTAGGCCGTTGTTCGCAGTCCGGCTACTCTCGACTTTCTGTTTGTCAACGTTCTAGCTCGTCACCCGTTCCAACGCCTGGTGCGCCGCGCGACGGCCCTCGGCCGACGCTTCGAGCCAGTTCTGGTTGCCGGCCAGCTCCGAGTGCGCGAACATCAGCGTGCCCACCGGCTTCCGCAGCACATCGCTCGGCGCCGGCTTGCCGTCACGCCCCGCGTAGAAGCCCGGACCCGGCGTGATGTACGCGTGCCCCCACCGGTTGAGCACAATCCCCGCGACGTCGCGCTTGGGATCAAAGCCCCCGTCGCCGAACATCTTCACCATTTGCTGCAGGATCTGCGTCTCGTACTCCCGATAGCTCGTGCCAAAGAGCCGCGCGCGCGCCGTCTTCCCCTGATCCGCGAGCGATGACCCGTACTGGTTGAACGGCACGTAGAAGGTCAGGATGTTCGGCTGATCGGGATCCAGCACCGGATGGTAGTCGCCCACGTGCATGTTCGGTCGGAGGTTGCACGTGAAGCCGAATCCGCCCCGCCACGAGCACGCGGTGTAGCCCATCTTGTACATGAAGCGCCAGTTGTCGAGCGCAACGTTGCAGACCAACATCGGCGCGCGCGGGAACTCGGTCATGGCGGTGTGATACTCGTCCGGCAACCGCTGGATCGCGTGCTTCGCCGTCCAGTTGGCCGCCGCCCAGATCACGGAGCGCGCGCGCACGGTGTGAAGCGCTCCCTCACGCGCGTACGTCACCGTCGCCGGCTCACGCCCATCGACATCCGGGACGAGTCGCACGACGGTCGCGCCCGTCCGCATCCGCACCGGCGCGTTCGGACGGTCGAGCGCCTCGAACCGGATCCGGCTGTTATGGATCTCGCCGAACGTCGCGCTCCCCTCGATCGCCTCCGGAATGAGCGCCTTGATAATGCACCGCATGATCCCGTCGTTCCCGCCCGGGAACGAATGAAAATTCTCCGGGACGTTCGCCATCTTGTGATCCCGAATGGACAGGATCCCGGACGGGGAGAGCCCCTGGAACCCGGGGAACTCATCGTAGAACGCCGCGTACGCCGACAGCACATCGCTCCCCAACCCGATCGACGCCGACAGCAGCGGGTCCGCGTAGCGCGCCACCTCCGGCCGCAGCTTGCGGACGTTGGTCAGGTACTGCTCGTACGTCATGCTGTCGAGATACTTCTTGAGGCTGTCGTGATCCCCCTTCCACTGCTCCACGGGCTCGTTGTGCCACCGCAGCAGATCCGTGCGCAGCTCGGGCGCGTACGGCGTCCCCTCGAGGTAGTGTCCCCACGGGTTCCGCACGAAGTGCGGCGTCGGCGCGTCGTAGAAGAAGCCGTGGTTCTCGAAGTCGTCGGCCCACACCTGATGAATGAAGTTGTCGCGCCCGAATAGCATCGGCTGCCGGTCCGGCCGCAGCGTGCCGTACTCGAACTCCGTGGGCAGCCCGATGTCGCGCCACATCTCGCCCCGCCACCCTTCGGATGCGTGCGGCGCGTCGGTGTCGTTCGAGCCCTGCGGTCCGATCAGTCGCTGCCCACGCACGACGAATTCGTTCCGCTTGGCTTCGCCGCCCATCAGCCCATTGTTGTCGAGGATGAGCACGGTCCGTTTCGCGCCGCCATCCTTGAGATAAAAATAGGCCGCCGCGACTCCGGAAAACCCGCCTCCGACCACCACGAGATCGTACGTCTCCCCCGTCGCCGGCGCCGCCGCGATCGCCCGCTCGTACAGGTCGTCGCGGATGCCATGGCCGGCCGTGACGACGTCCCACGTATTCCCGTTCGCGCGGGCGTAGTCACCGACGCCCGCGGGCCCGGTCCACGGATCGATCACCCGACCTGCCGCCCCGGCAACCTCCGCACTCGGCGCGACCGGTGCCGCGCCACCCGGCACAGGCTGGCCGCGTAAGCCCGGCGCGGCCGTCCCCAGCAGCGCCGCCCCCGTCCCCAACGCAACGGTATTCAGGAAATCCCGTCGCGTAATCTCCCGGCCCATGCCGAGCTCTGCCTCCTCTTTTGAAAGCGGAGCAGGTCGCGTCGCCGAGTCGTCAGTCATTCAATCATCCTGTGTTGAGATCGGTCATCAGCGATCAACGGGCAGCGATCAGCGATCAGCGATCAGCAAATACCGATTGGTAACCCGCAGTTGGTGGTCACTTTGTGCGGTTGCTGATCGCTGACGGCTGATCGCTACTGCCCAACGGGCAACACCGGCAGCGTGATCGCCGACGGATACTGTGGGCCGTGATGAATCACGTTGTGCGCGACGAGGGGGTCCTTCTCGTCATAGTTGTTGCCGCCAGTGTTCAGGTTCCGATCCCAGTGCGGGAAGTTGCTGCTCGAGATCTCGACGCGGATCTGGTGGCCGGGCGCGAACGAGGTGCTCGTGACGAGCGGGCTGAACTCCACCTTGTACACGCCGCCCGGCTGCATGAAGACCGGCTTGTCGTATCCGTCGCGCCAGCGGACGCGCTGGATGCTCTCGTCCAGGTTATACGCATGTCCCTTCTCGTCAACGTCGATCAGCTTGATCGTGAGATCGGTGTCCTTGCGGTCCGAAGAGAGATAGAGCGACACCGTGATCGGACCCGTGATCTCCACCGCGCGCGCGAGGGGTGGCGTCGAGTATACGAGCACGTCGCTCCGCATCTCGATGCTGGACTGATCGAAGGCGCCCGCCGGCTCGGTGTTCGAGAGCGCAGACCGCGTGTAGCAGCACCACGTGCCTCCGCCGAGTGTCGGGACCGGGGTCATCGGATCGTAGGTGAAGTGATCCGCTTCGTGCTTGCCCGGTTTTGTGACCGTGAGGCGGCCGTTGCCGAGTCGCGTGTTGGCGCCGCCATCGCTATCGAGATAATAGGTGACCGACTTGGCTTCCTTGGGCGGCCAGCTGTCGTACGTGCGCCACTGGTTGACGCCCATCATATAGGCGCGGACGCGCGGCTGCTTCGTGACGCCGTTGTCCACACCTTTGAGGAAGTGGTCGAACCAGTCCTGCACCAAACCGACGTAATCGTAGCGCCCGTCGCCCAGGTCGCGCTCACCGACAATCGTGTGCTCGGCGGCGTTCAACTGCTGGCAGTGCAGTGTCGGGGCGATGACCGTCCGCGACTCGTTGCGCGCGGCCTCGGTGGCCGCGGTCTTGGTCTCCTGCGCGAACAGTGCGAGGTTCGGGCCGATCGAGATGTCGTACCAGGAGTTGAGCGTGAGCATCGGCGCGCTGATCGTGTCGTTCTGGTCGCCGAATTCCGCGTCCTTCCACGCCGGATCGTTTGGCAGCCGGTTGATGAAGAGATCAAAATCACTCGGCGGCGCGTGGATCGACTTCATGATCTGGTTGACCGGCAGCACCGAGTAGGCGGAATCCACCGACAGGGGATTGGGCTTGATCTCGAGATCGAGATTCCAGACCTTGTGGAGGTCCACCATCTGTTCGTGCGTCAGCTTCTCGGGGAACAGCGGCCGCGGGTTCTCCACGGAGCCGAGGTACCACGACGCCCACTTCAGGCGCACCGCGCCACCACGGTAGAAGTTGCCCATCTCGTTGTAGGGACCGAAGTGCCCGATCCCGGCGCCCGCCGCCATCGTCACCACCGCGGCGAGATGCGGCGGCCGGAAGGCGTTGAGCTTGTTCTGCTCTTCCGCGCTGGAGGAGCAGCCGAGCGCGCCGACCTTGCCGTTGGACCAGGGCTGCTTCGCGATCCACTCGACCGCGTCATACCCGTCCTCGCCCGAGCGCACCATGTACGTGTAATCGCCTTCGGAGAAGTAGCGCCCGCGCACACTTTCCCACACGACGGCGTAGCCGTGCTTGAGGAAGCTCTCGGTGAATTGCGAGAACCCGAGATGCTGCGGATTGATGAGGTAGGGCGATCGGATCAGCACGGCCGGCATGTCTTTCCGCGGCTGGCCCTTGGGGAAGACGATGAGATGGTACAGGCGCACCCCATCGCGCATGGGCACCATCACCATGTCCTCGAGCTCGGAGTGCGTATTGACATAGGTGATCGCATCGTCGTCGCGCGTGACCTGCGCGCCCGCGCGTTGGGGCGTCGCGAACAGCGCGCCAGATACCGTGGCGAGGAGACATCCGCAGGCACTAACGAGGGGACCGATCCGGGCGCGCGGCGTCCGGCGTGCTGCACGGCTGAGAGACACGCTCATCCTCCGATAGGCGGGTTGTCGAATTGGGCTAAGCTGGAGTCCTTTTTTCCGGCGTCAAGGCCCATAAAGCGGGACGACGCCTTTAGGGACGCCCGGAGAGCGCACCGCTCCGCCGTTGCTACCATATAGGAAGGCACTCGCCGGACAGCGAAAAGACGTAGTCCGTGCTCGGTGGTCCGTGGTTCGGAAACACACCGGACTGGTCCGCTGCACCGGCCTCATGTTTTGCGCGCCCAGGATTTGCGGTGGACTACTCGACCCCGGTGACACGGGGTTAGAGATTCAGGGGTCCTGAATTGCCACCGATTGGGAGACTGCAATGAGCCTGCGTAGTTCCATGATGCTGTCGTCCGTCCTGCCATCGCTCCTGCTCATCACCGGGTTCGCGCGGGATGTCGGGGCGCAGTCCCCACCGCCGCCGGCCACCGAGGTCGGCGGCGCACAGCTCGCGCTGCTCAACCTCCCCGCCATGGGCGGCGCAAAGCTGACCGTGACCACCCCCGCCTTCAAGGCTGGGGGCGACATCCCCTTTGAGAACACACAGTACCGAGGGAATGTCTTCCCCGGCCTGTCGTGGACCGCGGGTCCGTCCGGCACCAAGACGTACGTCATCATCATGCAGGACCCGGACGCCATGCGCGACGGCGTGGCGATCCTGCACTGGACGATGGTGAACATCCCGGCGTCGGTGACCACGCTCGCGCCCGCGATGAGCGCGCCGCCCGCGGGTGCGCAGTACGGCCCCAACATCCGAGGCGCGAACCAGCCCTACACCGGCCCGCGCACGCCGCCCGGACCGAAGCACCGCTACCACCTCCAGGTCTTCGCCCTCGGCACGACGATCGCGCCCGACGCGCTCGCGAGCTACGCCACGCTCACCGACGCGATGAAGGGGAAGGTCCTGGCCAGCGGCGAAGTGATCGGACTCGGACAAGCGCCGCCGGACGCGGCAGGCCACGCGTCGCACTGAGTCGCGTCCCATGACCGCGCCTCGCCCCCCACGGATGGAGCTCGAGCCACCGATTCAGGCGATGGTGGATGCGACCAACCGTGGCGACAGCGAGGCGTTGCTCAACGCGTTTGACGAGCACGCGGTCCTCATCGACTGGGGCCGTACGTTTACCGGGCGCACGGAGATCGCCCTCTGGAACAGCGACGAGAATATCGGGACGCAGAACCGCCTGAGCATTACCGGCGTCAACCGATCCGATGAGGGTGTGGTGGTCCGCGCGCTCGTGACCGGCAAAGGATTCCGGGGCGTCGGCACGTTGACGTTCCAGCTCGGCCCCAACGGCATCACGCGCCTCACTATCACCTAGTCACCCGAACGCGCGACCCGGCAGATGGTGCGCGACGCACTCACATCCGGAACAGGTAGCTGAACTTCACAAAGAAGCTGTCCGCCGTTCGCGTGAGCGTCAGGAAGCGAAAGGACGCGGGCTCCGTCAAGTTGTTGCCATATCCGACGAACGCGACGGTGCCTGGCGTCGGCTGATACGCGA
>Ga0302324_100022254_pt1 | contig 12321 bp, 10 predicted proteins | sample Palsa_T0_1_FD_201949 | JGI IMG/M metagenome (GOLD analysis project Ga0302324, IMG submission 201949) | Peat permafrost microbial communities from Stordalen Mire near Abisko, Sweden - Palsa_T0_1 | ecosystem: Environmental > Terrestrial > Soil > Palsa > Peat permafrost | place: Sweden: Abisko...
TTACGAATGGCGGCACCAACGCCGGCAGCAACCTCACCGCCGCGCGGAATTTGTTCACCATCAGCGATCAGGTGACCATCACCAAGGGCAAACACCTCATCAGCGCCGGTGTGTGGTTGCAGCCTACGCAGGCGAACGACACGCTGATTCAGGATCAATACGGGCAGGCCTCTTTCACCAGCCTGACAACATTCCTGCAGGGCACGGTAAGCACGTATACGTTTACTCCCGGACCCGTCACCCCGCTCGATTGGCGCACGTTTGAAGGCGCTTTTTTCGCCGAAGATTCCATCAAGCTGCGGCCCAGTCTCGAACTGCGCATCGGCTTCCGCGGCGAGTCCACGAACGGATGGAATGAGGCTCACGGCCGCGCTTCAAACTATGCCTTCTCCAACGGCTTGGTCGAAACCACTCCTACCATTGGATCCTCGGCCCTCGCGTCGAACAATGCCACCTTTTTGCCCGCGCCGCGCATCGGCCTGGCCTGGTCGCCGTTCGGCTCAAAGACGACTGTGATTCGCGCCAGCTTCGGCACCTACTACGCACTGCTGGACAACCTGAGCTACCGTCTGGACCAGAACGGACCATTCAACCCGGTGGATGCAGCGAAGAGCATTGCCTTCTCAACCATAGGACCTGGAAACATCTATCCGGGGACAAAACCGGTTCCCAGCGGTGTGGATCCCAACCTCAAAACACCTACGGTTGAGGCCTATACGCTGAAGATTGAGCAGCAGATCGCGCCCGCCACCACGCTAGGCGTCAGCTACATCGGCTCGCACGCCTACCATGAGCTGCTTTCGGTGGACGAGAATCTCCCAATTCCGACGATTTGCCCTGCGTCGCCCTGCCCTGCCGGATATCCGGCAGGTGCGATTTTCTATCCGACGAGCGCAGTGGTGGCGAATCCCAATCTTCAGAACTCCACGCACTGGATTTCAACGGGCATCAGTTCCTATAACGGGCTTGAAGTGGATGTGAACCATCAGTTCCAACACGGATTGCAGTTCCGCGGGGTTTACACCTATTCCAAAGCGCTCGACGACGGCGACAGTCTGAACACCAGCATCGCCACGAATTCACCGGCTTTCGTCGCCAATCCCTTGCGCCCGATGGATGATTACGGTCCGGGCTCGTTCGACATCACCCATGTTGGGGTGATTAACGCCACCTACGATTTGCCCATCGCGCGCGGCGCAAATTCCAACAGCTGGTATGAGCGTGTGGCCGGAAATTGGCAGATCAGCGGTATCGAAACCCTGCTCTCCGGTTTGCCCTTTACGCCGCAGCTTTCTTACAACCCCGCAAACGATGGCGACTCGCGAAATCCCGTTCGCCCATCGATCAATCCCAATTTCAGCGGCCCGATCATCCTCGGTGGCCCGAACCGATACTTCAATCCCGAGGCTTTCATTCAACCGCTCAATGGCACCTACGGAAACGCACCGCGCAACGGCCTGCGTGGGCCAGACGAGTTCGAGACCGATCTATCTCTCGCGAAGAAAATCGTGTTTACCGAGCGCGTGAACCTGCAGTTTCGTGCGGAGTTCTTCAATATTTTCAACCGCGCGAACTTCAACACGCCAAACCCTGTAGTCTACACCGCAGCGACGGGCCAACCATCGCCCACGGCAGGTGTGATCACTTCCACAGCCACCACATCGAGGCAGATCCAATTTGGATTGAAGCTTCTCTGGTAGGAATTCCCCGCGAAACTGTTCCGCGGAATGCCATGTTTCCGTGACGGACGAATCTGCGAAATGCTAGGATTCGTCCGTCATGAATACTTCCAACCTCACATCACGCCCGGAGCACGCGCAGGGCGATCCGGCACGGCAGTTCCTGCGGCACACCATTGCAACTCTGGCTTATCGCGGCGGAAAAGCGCTCCGCGGCGCTCCCGATAGCTTCGCGGAATTCCGCATTGGGGAGAGCACTCGCACGCCGGCGCAGATTCTCGCCCATATCGGCGACCTGCTCGATTGGGCATTGTCGCTCGCAATGGGAAAGCAAGCTTGGCACGATTCGGCGCCGTTGCCCTGGGCGGATGGCGTAGGCCGGTTCTTCGCAGCGCTCACGGATCTCGATGCTTATCTTGCTTCCGGCTCGACTCTCGGCGGACCACCGGAAAAAATCTTTCAGGGGCCGATTGCCGACGCGCTCACACACATCGGCCAGATATCGATGTTGCGCCGGCTTGCCGGCTCACCTGTTCGCGGCGAAAATTATCTTCGGGCCGCAATCGCGGCGGGTAAAGTCGGCGCCGAGCAACTTCCTCCGAAAGCCGAACTTGATGCCTGAAACTTTTGTGGAATTCTCGAAGGTTCGATTGAGATAGTGCGTCAGCCGAAGGATGGCTGAAGTTAAAAGGCTAATTCGTCCGCGCCTTCCGAAAAAAACATTGGAAGGAGGGAACCGGACGGCACCGGCTGAGGGACCCGAACCGCCCGGTTTTTTCTCACCCATCTCCGCAGGGTCAGGGTAAGAAACTTGTTATGCGGCGCTTTCGCTGTTCCGCATGAATTCGTATCGTTCGATGGCTGCTGCCACGCCCACATCCCCGGCGTATTCGGGACTGCTGCGCAGCACACGTCCCAGGCACCGAACTCGAACTGGACCGGCTTGCGTCAGTTCATGGGGAAGAGTCATAACAATTTCCACCGGCGAACCGCTCTTCAAGCCTTTGGGCAAATGGAAGTAAAGACCCCGAGAACTCACTTCGCGCGACTCGGTCGCAGCCTCTCCAACCACGCTTTCATCTGTCCATCGGACCGTCAGGGGAAGCCGCATCAAGAACCGTCGCGATGAACGTCGCTCTTTCAATGCCACAGGACACCTGCCTATTAACTGCTCACATAGAATAGATTTCGTTCGCGCCCGGCCATATAGAGCGATGGAGCCAATTTGATAGGACTAAAAAGCGCGGGAAGTACTAGAGCTTCATTAACGTAGGACTGTGGTGTGATGAAATTATAAGTCGATATTTTTCAGGTACATAACCGGCGAACTCTTGATCGGGCGCGTTCTATTCGGCTGCGGCTCGGCGGAATGCGCGAAGAATATCGGCTAAGGATAGGACTCCTTCAAGCTTGCCGAGATCGCCTCGATTCACCACTGGAAGAATCGGCCAATCCCCCGCCCAGCGGAGAACCTCTTCGACGGATTCATCTGGGAAAAGCATTGGAAGGGGACCTTTCGATGGGACATCGCCCGCCGTGTGCGTGTTCAACGGGTCGGCGGCGAGGTGCTCGATCTCCGCGAGATTGAGCAACCGCCATTCGCCCACACGCGCGCACAGAAGTATCGGTGCCTCGCGCTGTTCCGCGGCTCGCTTGACAAGATCCGCGACCGTTTCAGAAGGGTTCGCCACAATCGCGCGCTCCAGTTCCATCGCATCTTCCACGGTCAGCGACACCTGTTCGCGCCGCTCCTCGATTGAGGGCAAGATGAGACCGTCTTGCCGCGTGAGCATGTCGAAAAGCGGAGTGTCTTGAAAGCGCCGGGATATGAAATAGGCAATCAGGCTCGACACCATCACTGGCAGCGCGGCGGAATAATTCCCCGATAGCTCGATCACCATGAATATGGAAGTGATGGGCACGCGCAGGAACCCCGCGAAGAACGTTCCCATTCCCACCAGCGCAAACGTGCTGACCGTTACCGTGAGACTGGGAAAAAAATGATGCTCCATGGCGCCGACCGCCCCGCCCAACATCGCTCCAATGAAAAGCGAGGGAGCGAACATTCCACCGGGTGTGCCGCTCAGAAACGAAATGCCGGAAGCCAAAATCTTCGCTCCCGCCAGAATCAAAAGCAGCTTCCACGTGAACTGCCCGTGCAACGCTTGATCGATGATTGCGTAGCCCGCACCCATAACCTGTGGCAGTTTGATCCCAATTACGCCGATGATGAGCCCGGCGATTGCCGGTTGCAGGTACCTCGACCAGGCCGGGAGCTTTTGCATGCAAGGCCTCGCGAGAGCTATCCATTTCAGGAAAAGCAGCGAGATTCCGCCTCCGGCCAGCCCGAGAATCGCGTAAGCGATAAACTCCGCAGGGTGCGCAATTTGAATCGGCGGAACGCGGAAGAGCGCATCCGGCCCGAGAAACCAGCGCATGGTGACCACGCTTGAGACAGCGGAAAGCACGATCGCGCCGAGCACTCCGGCGCTCCACGTGCCGATCACTTCCTCCACGACAAAAACTACAGCGGAAATCGGCGCGTTAAAGGCCGCCGCAAGGCCTGCTGCGGCGCCTACCGGCCCAATCAAGCGAATTTTTTTCTGCGAGAGCCGCAAAGCGCGGCCAATGAACGAAGCGATGCCGGCGCCCATTTGCAGAGAAGGATCTTCTGGGCCGAGAGACTGCCCGCTGCCGATCGCCAGCGCGCAGACCACGAACTTCCCGATCACCGTCCGAAACGGAATATAGCCATTGAGCACATACATGGCGGCTTTTGTCTGATTCACGCCGCTGCCGCGGGATTGAGGAAATAAGTGTATGACCAGCACCGCGATCACAAGACCGGAAATCGCCGGCGCCAGAAAAACGCGCGGAACAGTGGGCGCCAGCGTGGAGCCGAGGACCGCGAATTGCGTCCATTCAATGGCAACGCGGAAGCAAACGACTGAAAGCCCGGAGAACACGCCAATCAGGACCGCAAGAAAAAGAAATAAGCGGTCTTCGCTCCGAGCGAAAATCTGGCGAGTCAGCGACTGCAACAAAGCCCGCACGCGGCCCGCTTTTGGCGGAGGGATCTCCGGCGCGGCGGCAGGCTCTACCTGCGGCGCGGGAGCGGCTGAAACCACGTCGCTCATTCCGTTTCACCTGTATTGCGTCCAATCAGCCACAGGATGCGATCGGGGCCCATGGGGGGCTCGCCGCAGGATTGTGTGGCAGCATCCTCCATTTGAAATACGAGTTTCATGGCCTCGTTCACACGATCGGGATGAAGCTCAAGGTTCACTTCGCTCCAGTTCCGCGCATTATCGCGGCCCGCTGCCGCCAAGTCTTGAAACTTGTCGAGGCTAGAGGATTGGCTCAATTCAGAAATCGATTCTCCGTGCTGGTGAGCGCAATCGGTGATGCGGGCAGTGGCTTCCGCCAATGCGGTAGCGGTTCGTTCGGCTTTTTCCCGTTTGGACAGGCCTTCTTCCAGTGGATTCGCGGCCACAAACTGGCGGCAAACTTCGAACATGGGCGAAATCTGGGAATCGTCTACTTTTTCCCGTGGCAGCTTTTCGAAATAGCCCAGAGCTTTCGCATATTGGCCAAGCTGAAATTCAGCCGTGCCCGCTCCAGCAAGGGCGTCGTCATCGCGGTGGTCGAATTTCAAAACGGATTGAAACTCCTGAAGCGCCCGATCCCATAATTCTGCTCGCAGAAGATAGGCTCCTGCTTCCTTTTGTCTTTTTAAGTCGCCGGAGGGCACTTCTTGCGCCAACCCGATCACTTCCGGCTGCATATCGGTCACGTCGCCGCGGTGCAGCAAGTATTCACACAACTCCCGGCGAACGTTCCAGCGTTTCACGAGAGGATCGGTCTCCCACACGCCATAGATCGCGCTATGGTAATACCGAACGGCCGATAAGAACTCGTTCCGGTGCGCGGAAATTCTCGCGAGTTCCAAATTGATTTCGCCGCTCCCGGGAGACTCCGCCAGCAGGTTAACAAGATAGGTGCTCGCTTCCTCTTCCCTGTTGGCCGCGGCAAGCGCCTGCGCCAAATGCAATTGAAACAGGGGATTGTTCGGTGAATAAACGAGCGCGTTTCGATAATCCACCAGAGCCAGAGCGGCATTGCCAGATTGAAACGTGGATTCCCCTTTCGCAAACCAGGTATCACCGAGCGTATGAACCTTCTTGTGATAGAGGCGCGTGACCAGGGCCGTGACGGTAAACAGCGCGATGAGCAGGATCGCGCATATAATCAGCACCACTTCGCGGGCGTAACCGGCTGGACTTCGTCGGCAATGTTTCTTCCAGCGCGTTACATGCGGGCGTTTGCTAGGATTCACCACGGAAAATCCAACCCCATCACCACCTAAGAAGAATACCGCATCCACTGCTTGCCGGAATCCCCAATTTGACAATTGATTAAAAACAGAATGAAGAGGCTGGACTTAGTTGTGGACACAGGCGAGACGCGTCCATCTAAAAATGTCAAAAGCCGGGCGCCACGCCTCGTTTGTTTCTGAATTTCGAAACCGCCAAGGGAACCCACGTTCTTTACGTAACGTCGCGAAGGCTTGAAATCCGGATGCAAACGCTCACGAACCCGGCGCGGCTGCAAGTGAGCGCGCTACAGCAAAATTTGCGTGGATTACGCTTGATCGATGAGACGGTGGTGGATGGCGTAGAGCGCAAGCTCGAGGCGATCGGAAACGCCGAGCTTGTCGAAAATGTTGTGCAGGTGATTCTTCACGGTTTGCTCGCTGATGAAAAGCTTCTCGCCGATTTCGCGGTTTCGAAATCCTTGCGCCACGAGCTGAACGATCTCTTTTTCGCGGTCACTCAGCAGCGGCTTTTCGCGGCGCTGCCCTGCCTCGGCAGATTTCTTGAAGGCGTCGATCACTTCCGCCGTCATGCGATTGTCGAGCCAGATTTCACCGTCAGCCACTTTGCGAATGCTCTTCAAGAGCAAATCGCTGGCAGACTGTTTCAGTACGACACCGCGCGCACCCAGGCGCATTGCCCGAACGACGTCGCGATCATCCTCGGCGGCTGTGAGTACTATTACGCGCGTGGGAAGCGAGTCGAAATTCACTTCTTCGAGCACGCCCAGTCCATCCTTCTCGGGCATGCGCAAGTCCAGGAGGAGAATATCGGGCTTGAGTTTTGCCAGCATTTTGGTGCATTCGACGCCATTGGAAGCCTCGCCGACAATTTGCACGTCATCGGCGCCGTCGAGCAGTTTGCGGAGACCGTCGCGGAAAATGGCATGGTCGTCCGCGACCAGGATTCGAGTTACCTGTTTCGCTTTCGTCATTGTTAGTTCAATGGGATATCGACTGTCAGACGCGCCCCGTGCCCGGGATTCGATTCCACTGTGAGAGTGCCCCCAACACCTCGTGTTCGTTCTTTAATCGAGATTGGCCCGAGACGCAACCGGTCCAGCTCTTCGCTTGAGTATCGCCCAGAGAAGCTGAAACCCCGGCCGTTGTCATCCACCACGAGAAAGACGTTAGACTCGTCCTGTGTTAGTTTTACCACGACGTGGCTGGCCTGCGCATGCTTTTTTACGTTGTGTAGTGACTCACGATATATCTGGAAGAGCTCGCGGCAAATGCGGTCCGGGAGGGGTCTGCTCTGGTCTTCGATGAACAAGTCAACCGCCATGCCGTACTCGCTCCGGAAGCGCTCCGCAAATCCAAGCATTAACTCCCGCATATCGGCGCTTTCCACGCGTACGGGCCTCATATCGGTCACCATGCGCCGCAGTTCCTCGCTCTCCTGCTGGACGATCTTTCGAAGGCCAACGGCTTCGGAAGCCCCCTTTTGAGGCGATTGCAGGATGGTGTGGCTTAGGACATCGAGCTGAATAATAAGGCTTAGCAACGTCTGGAGTATCCCGTCGTGCAAGTCGCGTGATATGCGGCTGCGCTCCGATTCGATCGTCCTGGCGCGAAGGTTACGCATCTGAAAGAGGTTACTCAACGGCAGCCCGATGTATCGAACCACCTGTTCCAGCCAGCGCAGCTCGCCGGGCGAAAAACGGCGGATCGGTTTGCTCCCCGCGCCGTTCGAATCCAAGTAGGCATTCTTCGCTTCCCTGCCAGAATATACCTTCGGACCCCTCGCAGATCCTGATGATTCTATTTTGTTTATCAGGATCACACGTCCGGATGGCCGCCCCTCCGTTTCGAGGGTAACCGCCAACAAAGACCGTGCGTTGAATTCCGTCTTGGTGGAGTTCGACGGAGCTGGAAGCTCCCGAAAGGGCTTGCCGTTGCGCCGATCCCACCCAAAACCGTCGCCCGCGCCATTGGTGAAGTTCCAGCAAAGCGACACCTCAAGGCTATCGAGCAGAAAGGTATCGCCGCGCGATAGTGAAAGCACCTCGGGCCGGCGGGGAATCAATTCGCCACGGCAAACTCGCCAGACGAATAGCCGCTCGAGCTCGTCATCCTGCACCGCTAGGCACGCCTGCTCGCAGCTGAAAGCCAGCATGAGTTCGCCTAAACAGGCCCGGATCGACTCCGCCAAGCCGCGATCGAATTGAAAACGTTCGCTGATTTTCTCGATAAACTGCTGGCGCGACAGGTGCTCTCGCTCTCTGGCACCCAGGAAGCCCATACCTAAGCCCGAGACCACGCTCCCCAATCCAATCGCCAGCCAGTGCCAGACGCTCTGCCAGCGAAACGGGTTCGCAAGGGCCACACGAAAGATGATTGCGGCAGTCGCCGCAAACACGAAGAGCAGCATGACACGCGTGTTGCCTCGGGTCGCGAGCGCGAAAACTGAAAAAAGGAAAAGAAACCAGAATGCGGAAACGGTGGGAGTGAGGTAGAGAAAGGCGGCGAGCGCCAGAAAGTCCACCCGCAGAGGTATGCGGAAACGCGCTGCCACAGAAAAGCGCTCGGCAGGAGCCGCGGCCACCGCTGCAAGAAGATAGATTGAAAGAAAAATCACCGGCGCGGCGCGAACCGGAGCGCCCCCTTCGAGGAGGGCTAGCAGCGACAAAGCAACGAGGATCGCACGCCCGAGAATAACCTGGCGTTCGAGATAGAAGCGTTCAGTGCCGTCGAGGAGCATCGTCAAGGAGTATCGTGAAGCGCTGGAACCGCTCTTTAAAAGTCTAGCAAGTGCCTGACCACGCGCAACCGCGTGTCCTCTTCTGGTAATTGGCGAATTGCTCTCAGCGATTTCCACAATCTGGGGATATCCACAGGCTGTAGCGAAACGTTTATACGAAAACGCCCTCTCGCGAATCGACACTCGGTGCATAATTGTTCGCGAATTGGCGTCAACGGGAGGATTGGGCGGCTTGACGCAACGATATACGCGGAACGAAGTCGGACGCATTCTCGGACTCGATGCGGGCCAGCTTCGCTATTGGGAACGGCTCGAGCTCGTGCATCCGGAAGCGCGATGGGGCGAACGCTTCTACAGTTTTGGCGATCTGGTGGCTCTCCGAAATATCAAGCGTTTGACCGAACACAAAATTCCAGCCAGGCGCGTACGCCGGGTAGTCCGCTTGCTTGAGCAGCAGTTGGGCGGATCCCCTCTTCGCGTTCAAGATTTGTGCTTCGTCGAGCAGGGACGCGAAATCCTCGTGATTCCACCGGGTGAGACGCGCCCTATCAATCCCGTCCGGCAACAATGGGCTTTCCGGTTTGGCGAGCAGGCGAGACCGGCGAAGCTGCGGTCCATGCAGGGTCCCACCCCCGAGCAACTATTTGAAGCGGCGATGCATTGCGAGACTAAGCTGGAAACACTGCCGCAGGCGGTTGAGAATTACGATCGCGTCCTTCAGCTTGCGCCAGACTGGATCGATGCGCACATCAACCGCGGCGTCGCCCTCTATCAGCTGGGGAAACTCGACGATGCCCGCGCCGCTTTCTTTGCCGTGGTCCAGCTTGATCCCCTGAACGGCATTTCGAGGTACAACCTGGGCTGCGTGCTTGAAGAACAAGGCGAACTTGACGATGCCATCCGCCACTTGCGCCGCGCCGCAAAATCGATGCCTGCTCACGCGGATGTGCATTTCAATCTTGCTCTTGCGTATGAGAAGAAGAACGAGCGCCGGTTGGCGCGAGAAGAGTGGACGTTGTATCTGCGATATGCGCCGCGCGGGCCTTGGGCGGATCAAGCGCGCGCCCGACTGAAGCAGCACAGCGGGAAGAAAAAGTCCGCCGAGCTCATCCCGTTTCGGCGCTCCTAGTTTCCTTCTGACATTTCCGCGTGCATATATAGGGCTCAACTGTTCCGCGGACGCTTTTGTGTCAGTTTTGAGGCAGTGTTTGCGGGTCAAAGTTCCGGAACAGTCGAGCTGTGGCCAGTGAACGAAGTTATTTGGGAGGGTTTCTAACCGAGCGTACCGACATGAGCCTCAAGCAAACTCCAGGCGCGCTGGCCAACTTTTTGCTTCCAGCTTGCGTAAAAGGGACCAAGCTTCGCTCGGAATGACCCCGTTTCCGCTTCATTGAAAATCATGCCTTGCTGCGTCAACGTGGCGCGCAACTTCCCATTGAGCGCGGCATTCTCCATGCGCTGCATCTCGGCAAATTTCACGACGTTCCGTTCGATGGCGCCGCGATCATCGGCAGATAGGTCCTGCCATTTCTTCAAACTCGCGATCAAATTGAATCCGCCCCAGATATGATTGGTGACACTCACAAACTTCTGCACTTCGTAAAGCTTGAAAAGCTCGATGATGGTGAGCGGATCGGTCTGCACATCGACGACTTTGGCCTTCAGGGTTTCGTAAAGCTTGTCGATATTCACCGGCACAGGTTTTGCGCCCAAGGCCTCGAAAAGCTCAATATAAATCGGGGTATTCGGCGTCCTCACCTTCACGCCTTCGAGGTCCGCAACCGTCCGAATCGGATGCGTAGAGCTCGATAGTTGCTGAAACCCGTTGTCGAAGCACCCGCGTGGGAGAGCATAGATGCCCTTCGCGCGCATCTCATCGCCGAGATAGGCGCCGAGGTCGCCATCGAGAGCTGTGAACACTTGCGAGAGGTTGTGAAAGGCAAACGGCATGCCTTGAACATTGACGGCCGGCACCACCGAACCGATCAACCCGCCATTCACCGCGAAGAAATCCAGGCTGCCGTCAATGATCATCGCGAGCGCAGCCGGATCGCCCCCGGGAATGTGATCATTCTCAGGGAACGTTTGCACCCGCACGCGCCCGGCGGTTTCTTTTTCTACTGCGGCCCACATTGCCACCAGCGATTTATGCAGCGGGCTTTCCGCCGGCTGATTGTGGAACTGGCGCATCTCGATCGCAGCGCCTTGGGCGCGTCCTTCAAACAGAGCAGAGGCACCTGCAGCAACGATACCGAGGTTGAAGAGGCGGCGCGAAATCAATGATATAGGCATGAGGTATTTTTGCGAATTAGAACGCGTCCAAGCTGCATGGCGAAGCGGCGCAGCTTGCGCAATCCAGCCGTCGCCGCACTCGCGTGAAGCTAAGATTCGCTCTCCAGCGGGGTGAGTATACTAAACGTGGGTATACGAAACTACACCGCAAAGAAAAGACTCTGCGCCAAAGGCCACTCCGAGTCGATCCACTGCGCTTCGCAACGATAGCCGGTCCTCTCTCCCATCTGAATCACTTCGCCAGCGTGATATTTATGGGAGCTTTCCGTCCAGATGGTTTCGCCTTCGCGCATGTAAAACCGGAAGCCTGCCTTGCGGATGTAAATCCGCTGCCACTCCTTCGAGCGAAGGTGCATCTCCACGCGGCGCTCCGCTTCGTCGTAGCGCACCACATGCTCGAAACGCGAGAGATCGAAGTCGGCATCCAGTTCGCGGTTGATTCGCGCAAGCAGGTTTTTATTGAACGCAGCCGTGACTCCAATAGGATCGTCGTAGGCGAGCTTGAGGACCGGCACCGGCTGTTCCAGGTCCGTGGCCAACAACAACGCGTCTCCTTGCTGCAGCACCGCCCGCACATCGCGCAAAAATTGATCTCCAGCCGGGCGGTCGAAATTGCCAATCGTGCTCCCGAGGAAGAGCAGAAGAAGACGATCGCCTTGTTTTCTACGCGCCGCGACTTCCTGAAGGCCGTCCAGATAGGCGCGTTCAAAACCGACGAGCGTAACCATTTCCAATTGGCCAAGCTCCTGCTGGCATCGCGCGAGGGCGCTGCTTGAAATATCGATTGGGTAATAGTTCACGCGCTGGCGGCGCGCGAGCGCCTCGAGCAGCCAACGGGTTTTCGTCCCGCTTCCGCTTCCGAGTTCCGCAACCATCGTGGGCCCAGGAACACGATCTATGATTTCCCCGGCGTAACGCTGCAGCAGGCGTATTCCGGCGCGGCTCAAGCCATATTCCGGCAAAAGACAAATCACATCGAATAACGACGACCCAATCTCATCGTAGAGATACTTCGATGGCAGTTCCTTTTGCCCCGGATGACTGAGACCAACAATCACATCGGAACAAAATTCCGACAGGAACTGGCTGGACAAACTTTCAGGAGCTATACGCGCAGCAGTCGACATGAGCTTATTCCTCCACGCAGCGGAACTTGGCGTATACATAGGGATAGTGTGGTTGAAACCAATTCCGGAACGACCGTCGCAGCATGCATGCGTCGGTCCGTGCGGATCCACCTTTCATCACGAAGTGCTTTCCATCGAAGAAATTGGCGG
>Ga0302324_100022267_pt1 | contig 12316 bp, 15 predicted proteins | sample Palsa_T0_1_FD_201949 | JGI IMG/M metagenome (GOLD analysis project Ga0302324, IMG submission 201949) | Peat permafrost microbial communities from Stordalen Mire near Abisko, Sweden - Palsa_T0_1 | ecosystem: Environmental > Terrestrial > Soil > Palsa > Peat permafrost | place: Sweden: Abisko...
GACCAACGCTCTTTTGACTCCACTTGCAGGCTCCTGCACCGCTTCACCTCGCTCCGTTGAGACCCTGAATTATGCTCCGTCCCCTCGAAAGAACCTTTCGTCACCGAACAATGTGTGTAATAGAAAGGTCCGGTTACAACTAACGCCTCGCTTCCGCGTTTGCGTCGGAGTTCTCGAAGGTGGCTTCTTTAGCGTCGGACACTTCGACCCACTTCGGATCAGGCGAGGCCTCGGCGTCGTAGTTGTCGTGCCAGTTCCACCACTTGTACGGCGGAGTCTGGGGGTACCCTTCCGGCGAGTCCTCCCAGGTCTCTTGACGACCGAGGGCCGTGATATCGAGGTAGCTCCAGGTGGTCCCCATCGCCTCGTCGCCTCGCTCGTTGACGAAGTAGGTACGGAACACCTTGTCGCCGTCGCGGATGAATGCATTGTGACCGTGCCACTCGTTCACGCCGAAGTCGGTGTCGAAGCTGTCGGTGATGGTGTACCACGGCATCCGCCAAGCCATTCTTGCCTTCAGGCGCTCGATGTCCCTCTGTGGCGCGCGCGATGCGTACGCGAGCGTGGTGTCGCGGGCGTTCAGATGGACGAGGTGGGCGACCTGATCGGCGCCGAGGGAGCAGCCGCGGCAGGCGTGCTCGGGCCAGCCGAACACGCCGGGCTCGAAGAAAGCGCGATAGACGATCAACTGACGGCGGCCTTCGAACAAGTCGAGCAGGCTTGCCCTGCCCTTGGGTCCCTCGAACTCGTACCTCTTCTCCACAGCCAGCCAAGGCATCCGCCGGCGTTCGGCGGTCAGCGCATCACGGGCGTGCGTGAAGGACTTCTCCTTCACGAGAAGCTGCCGGCGCGCAGCCTCCCACTCCTGCTGCGACACGATCGGGGGTGTGTTCATCGTTGCATATCTCCCTTGTTTTCGGAAACAGACCGAGACGATTCGGTTTTGAAAAATGTTCTGAACTTGCCGATGCATAGCGCCAGAATTCCTCCCGTGGATCCGGCGCCGGCGACCATCGCTGCGGTGCTTGCGATGCATACTGGGCACATATATTCCTCCTCTCCTTCGTCAGATGCCGGCGTGTCGTGGCGTTCTCGACATAACCGAGTGCAGGGTCGTCATGTACAAATACTGACGCAGGTATCGAACGGCCAGGGAGTTACAAGTGTGGCGGGATTCCGATGGATCAACGATCGGATCTTCCCCGCATCGGCACCGCGAGGATCAAGAAAGACGGCGTGCCGTTCAAGGCGATCGCCGAGGTGATCGGCCGCCGCCTGAACGTCCCGGTCGTTTCGAAGTCGCCCGAGGAGGCAGCCGAGCACTTCGGCTGGTTCGCGATGTTTGCACTTCGCGGTGTCGCGGAGAATTAGGCGCGCAGGCGGTGAGTGTTCAGTGAGCGCTCGGCAGGTCGATGATTGCGATGCCCCTCCCCCTCTGCAACGAAAACGGGCGGGCCGAGAATGCGAGCCACCGGCCATCCGGCGACCAGACAGGATGGTCCGCGTTCAAGGACGAATCGGTCACTTGGACCAGGCCAGTCCCGTCTTTGTTGATAAGGAAAATGGCGTACGACCCCAAGAGGCTGGCGCGGCTCGACTCGAAAGCCAAGCGCTGACCGTCAGGCGACCAGGTGGGTGCTCTGCCTTGAGCGCGGGTCGGCTCCAAGGGACGCGCGACACCCGTGGCGTCGACGAGCCAAATGGTGTTCTTGGTTTGGTCGTAGGGTTGGCCATGATTCTCCTGACCCGCGAACGCGATCCAGTTGCCGTCAGGCGAGACACTGGGCATGCCGGTCATCACTTGTGCGTGCCGGGTTAGTGGTTCCGCAGACCCGCGCGTCAGATCGATTTTCTTGATGACGAGATCCTGAGCGTCCATCACCGCGATCATGTTTCCATCGGGATACCAAGACGGATAAAATACTTGATCCGATAACCCGGCAGCCGTCACTTGACGGGCATTCGAGCCGTCGGCATCGATGAGCCAAACCCGATTATGGCCATTCGCAATGCCGGTAAACGCGATCCGGTTGTTCTGCCTTGACCAATTCGCGCGGGTCGCAGCCACGGGTATGGGCGATAGGGCAAACGGTCGAGGTTGTCCACCGGCGACGGCAATCAGCAGGAGGATCGCGATCGGTCCATCGCTGCGAGTGAACAAGACCTGGGCGCCATCCGGTGAGATACAGGGCCACAAGTCGAAGCTGCCGGACGTCAAGAATCTGACGGGCGCGGTGGCTCGAGAGGCGCCTGCCGGCAAGGCACGATCTACACCAAAGCTACACGATATTGTGAGGCCTATGAGCAACGCGATGCGCTTGCCAGGAGCGCGACGTGCTTGACGCGGGTGGGTCATCGGGATGCGGTCGCGCTCATCGGTCCAACGACCTCAATGATGTAGCCTTCGGGATCGCTGACCACCGCGGCGCGCACGCTGTGTTCGGGACGATCTTGAGCGGCCCTCAAAACTGTGCCGCCTGACGCCTGCATCGTCGTGAGCATTTCGTCCACGTTCGACACCGTGAAGGCGAGCCATGCTTCACCTGGGTAAACGGGCCGGTTCGGCGGCGGGAGCTCGAGGAAGCGAGTCAGGATGAGGATATGGGTGCTCGTGTCCCCCGATGCTGACAGCCAGCACTGCTCCTGGCGGACTTCGTCTTCGCCGCCGACATTCCGACTGACGAATTTCAATCCGATTGCTCGATAGAAGCGCTCGGCCGGCTCAAGGTCGCGAACCACCCGCTTTGTCGCGATCAATGCAATGGTCATCGCCGCGTTCCTCCCTTCTATTCCAACCAAGTGCGGCCGCGAAACTGCCCACATGCTTCTTGGTCGGCACGTCGGCTATGCGCATTTTAGGCTAATTTTCGTGGGCTCCGTTTGGGCCCGCGGACGGCACGGAGGCCGAGCGCGCCTGCACTTCGGGCGAGCAGTCCCCAAGCCGCAAGCTGGGAGAAAGCACGTTTGGACTCGCTCGCAAGGATCTGGCGCGAGTCAAGGTTCGGCTTCAGTCAGGCGAACCACAAGCTGCTCACGCGCCCGATCCCGGGCATCCTCCTTTGTCGCTTCCTCAGTCACCTCGCGCGCGGTGGCCCGGTGCGCACGTTCGCCCGCATAAGGTGCGCGTTTTGGCCAAAGTGCAAATAGGAAATTCCTGAAATAGATGGCTTTTTGGTTTTCAGCCCAATCGTGTGCCCGAGGCACCGCAACGTGAAGTGCTGCGAGCAGCCGCAGAGTCTGAGCGTCATCGCCTGGTATAGCGGGCCCATAGGGGTGCACAGGCCCGACCCGCTTGGGGATCCGCAGGCACTCGCCATGCAATCCAAGTTGTTCCGCTATTTCTCCGCGCACTCCCTGCGCCTGCGCCTCTTGCACCTTCGGTTCGAGCGGCGCAGGTGTCATACGATCGCAGATGCGCACGTCCCCGGAATTGTAGGCAACCTCCAGATAGCACGAATCACGCGACGGCGTCGACGGGTCGTCGACGGCGACTGTCTGTGGGATCGACTCGCACCACTGCGGGTCTCCGGTGGCGACGGCGGAGAATTGGGAGAGATAGCGTCGATCAGCGGCTGTCAAGGCATTGTCTGGGCTGCTCAGCAGCCGTTTCGCTTGCGCCACTGCGGCTGGGTCATGAGGCAGATTGATATAGACGTCGCGGAGCCGGATTGCGGGCGGCACTACGCCGTAGATGCTCATCTGGTCGATGTCATAGCCCATGCGTTCGAAGGTTCGGATCAGCAGTGCATCATCCAGCGCGATACCGGTGTGATAGCTCGCGCGCGTGCGACGCACGCAACTCAATGCGGAATACCCGCTGGACAGCGGATCGAAATCCAGCAGAGGTCGGACGCGCCAGCAGACCGAGGGATCGTACCGAGCTTCGGCAGCTCGCTCGTAACAATCGGCGCGGTTGTACGATGCGCCGCCGCCGCCAAACATCACGCTGTAGCGTGCGTATGCGGCCCAGGAAATATGGTCGCAAAGGTTGGGTTCGCCCACGTTTTGCGCGAAATAGTAGAGTACCCTCTCATATTCGTTGGCGGGGCGCCGCAGCATAAATGTCCCCGGAGTCGCACCGATCATGACGAGGATCGCTGCAGCGAGCGCGAGACCAGCAAGCAGCAACGAACGGCGGCGACGAAGTCCTCTCATCGAATTAGCCTACCGGAGGCCGCGAACGGCCGCATTACGACGATGACTTTAGCGAGATGTATGTCCCGAATTGTCCGGGCGGCGCCGCCGGCGGACGTTGGTGTCGCTTACAGGCTCCCCCACGACCCCAACCTGCCTTTGGCGAACGCCCAGTTTCAGGGAACCAATTGCACAGGTTTACTGAGCCGTCATTTCGGGCATATGCTGAGGCTGGCAAGAAACGCGACGGTCGCATGGCCGCGACCGTATAGCCACCGAACGGTCGATAATTATAGGGGATCCAACATGAGCCGTCGTAACGCGCTGACGCAATTGGCAGCACTTCCTCTAATGATGGCGGCGGGCTCGTCCGTGGTAGCCGAGACGAAGTTGCCACTCAAGATCATGATGAAGAGTGCGTGGGGGTCTGACGACCCCACCAAGGCCGCCTTTCCATTTCTGCACGGTCATGCACTGGCCGAGGCCGGCCATACCGTGCAGATCTTCCTTCTCGGAGAAGCCGTCTCGTTGATGCGCTTGTCCTTGGCCAAGGCCGTGGTCCCTGTCGGCTGGCCCCCGCTCGAGGAAACGCTGCAAAAAGTTGTGGCGAAGAAGATTCAGATTTTTGCGTGTGGTGCGTGCTCCCGCGCCCGTGGAGTGACTGACGCCGATCTCGCCCAGTGGGGCGCAAAATTCGGCAATCCAACTATCTTTGTCTCGCTCGTGGAATGGGCGGACCGCATCATCACGGAATGACGGCGCCAGGTGCTCGTAAACCGCCGCCTCAAAGTCGCGCAGCGTAATGGGCGGCTCCCGGGCACGGCCCTAACGGGGGATCGAACCCTTCGAGGTCTCCGCAATGACAAGCAAATCCGCCGCTCGCGGTCTTGAGAAGCTGACGCGCATCTGCCTTGCGTTGCCCGAGGCGCAGCGCAACGTCAGGGGCGATCACGCGGATTTCCGTGTGCGGGGAAAAGTGTTTGCCTATTATTTGAATAACCATCACGGGGATGGGATCGTGTCGGTCTGCTGCAAGGCGGCCCTTGGCGAAGCTGTGGACCGCGTCTCTCGAGACCCACAGCGCTTCTACCTTCCGGCGTACATCGGTCCTCGGGGCTGGTTCGGGTTGAGGTTAGATCGCGACGTCATCGACTGGGGTGAGGTTCAGAACATCGTCGAGCTCAGCTATCGCTTGGCGGCGCCGAAGACGCTTGCGAGGACAATGGCACCGTTGGCCTGAAACCCGTCAAACCTGCGGCGCGGGCCCGGCGCGGATGACAATCGCATGCCTCCGGCCAGGTACTCGCGGCCACGAGGACACCCGATGATCGATAGTGGACCACGCCTCAGGTACAAATTCCGTGCCGACGCCGCTTATTACAGAACGATCATCGATCGGTACTACGGTCAGCGTGTTTTCCTCCTGCGGCTGCCGGTACAGTATGGAATCGTCTCATTGGCGATTGTCGGTGCTTTTCTTGGGTTCAAGGATGCATTTACGCGGACCGCCCTGGGTATTGGCATGGTCGTGGTCGCCCTGCTGACGGCGAGTATGGTGGCCCTGACAAAGATCAGCATTCTTTATCGATTCAAACGCCGCGCCGATTTTGGAGCCGAGGTGATCGTGACCGTAGCGAAAGACGCGATTACCTCGAGTGGGCGCCATGCGCAGGGAAAATGGGGATGGCAAGCCTACCCCCGCTCTGTCCGTTATCCCGATGGGATCCTTCTCATGCGCCGTGGGGTCATTCGATGGTTGCCGGACGCGGCCCTTCAAGAAGGCACCCCGACGGACGCCACCGCACTCGTACAATCGAAGACAGTCATGAAGGAGGTTGGGCGTCGAAGGCCGGGTGCCGCGGCCTCCGATGACCGTGGTTACCGACAATCCTGAAGGCAATCGCGGTCATCGTGAATTACGGGGTAACATCGCCTCGATTTGGTCAACCCAGTCACGGTCGCTGCGCTGTCAACGAGCCGGCTTCCTCGGCAGCTGGATCTCCGCAATCGCGGTGGCCACGGTCGTGCCTTTCTGATTGGCCATCTTGTGCTTGACCTGGACGATGTGGCGGCCTTCCGGGTCGACGGACTTGTCGACGACTTCCCCGGTCTGGATAGTGATGTCGCCCGACAGTGCCGGGCCGCGATAATTGGCGGCGCAGTGGACGACCATCCCGTGCTCGCCCGCCCAGCCCGAGAGATAGTCGGTCACCCAGGCACCCATGGAGGCGCCGTATCCGTAGGCGCGCGGCATGCCGATCTTGCGCGCCCAGCGGGGGAACAGATGGCCGCGCGACGGGCCATAATAGGCGCCGTCGGTGATCTCGGGATTGACCTTCTGCACGTCGGGATCGTTTTCGAAGCCCGCCATCTCCGGCGTGAAGCCGAGCGCGAGCAGGTCGAGCTTGCGCAGGTTCATCGTGCCCCAGGTGTTGATGATGTAGGCACGCCACTCGGTGGCGAAGCTCGCGACCGAATGCGGACCGAACACCCGCTCCGGCAGCTCATCGCCCACCTTGACCTCATCCCACCAGCGCTCCTTGTGGCCGAGGCCGTGCAGCATCTGGATCCAGGCGAACTTGCGTATTTCGAGTGCCTCGATCTCCTCGTCGGTCCAGACGGGTTCTTCCGCATCCGCTTTGCTGACGGTCTCGCCGCCGGCCGCGGCGAGATAGCGGATGGAGGTCGAGCGCTGCTTGGCGATGAGCTCGCCACGTTGATTGCGATAGAAATTGTCGCCGCGCTGAAAGCACGTCGGTCCGGCGAACTTGGTTTCCTTGACGACGTAGTCGAAGGGAATCCGCTCGTTGGTGAGCATGTCGCCGCCATGGATCCGAGGCCCGTAGAACCACCATTCGTCGCCGCCGAACAGGAGATGCGAGTTGGGAATGCAGCCGACGCAGGCCGGTGCCGAGCCGTGGCCGTCGTCGACGACGATCGGAAAGCTCTGCGGCCCGACGAGCTTGCCCCAGCGGCTCGCCGCGGCGTAGCCCGGGTCGTAGTGCAAGAGATTCGGGTAGTGCATGGCATGCACCCAGCGCCGGATATCGTTGTTTGCAATCGGCTCGCGCAGGGTCATAGAAGTGATGGGCTTGCCGAGATACTGGTCGATGTCCGAACAGTCCAGTGTGCGTGCGTTTGCGTTCATGAGTGAGCTCCTTTACCTCAAGTCGAATTTGATTTTTCATCGTCAGGTTCGCGATCGGAGCTGGCCGGCCAGCTTGGCCTTGGCTGCGCCGATCAGCGGCATGAGCTTATCCTGCACCGTCAGCGCATTGTAATGCTCGGCGACGGCCGCGATACGTCCATCACGAATCCGGAACACGAACACGTAGGAATTGCGGTACTCCTCGCCGTTGACGAGGGTGCCCTCCGATTCCGCCTCGGCGACGACTCGATCCTCGTCCGCGGTCAGCGACTGGATCGCAAAGCGCAACGGTCGAGCGCACATGGCCGCCAGCAATTTGATCAGATACTGATAGCTCGACTTATCCATCGCGCCGCCCGTCGTGATCCAGCCCGTCATATCCGGCGTCAGCAAATCATCGGGAAGGTCGCCGTTGCTGACGGCGGCAAAGTATTCGCGAGCCAGCGCATAGTTTTGCTCCTTCAACGCACTCTTCCTTGAAAAGACGGCGTGTCGCGAGTCGAACGCTCTGGCAATCGGTGGACGATGCGGATCATCAGGTTTCTGACAGCCTACAGCAGATATTGGACCGATACGTAAAGGGTAACACTTGCAGGCGAAGGCTTAGTAGCATCTCGCCTCAGACTCATCTTTGTGGCTGTCATGACCGTGTTACGGGCCACCTCATTTTTCACTCGCAGCTCCTTCCCAGAAACATTGGCATTCTGGTCGCGCTGGCGGGTCTCGCGCTCATCGGAGAAAGGTTGCTGACCCTTTGACTTATTCTCATCGGCGTGGGGCGATGTTAGAGTAGATTGCTGCCCGCCAAAGGCGGAGGTTTTGATATGAAACACTGGTTGTTGATTTGCGCTTGCGCGCTCTCCATCCCTGTGGAATCCGCTACTGCCGGCGATCAGGTCCCCTTTACGATGATCGGTACCGGCGGGCTCTCCTGCGGCAAGTTCATCGACTACCAAAAGCAACCCAACAACAAAGCGCAGATGGACACGGTTGTGCAGTGGGTGTGGGGCTTTATCTCTGCTTACAACGCCAGAGGCTTTTTTGATGTAAATGTGCGGCGAGAAGTGAGTCAGGTGAGCCCCCCAGATGAGTCGACCGTCCTTACCTTTATGGGCCAATTCTGTACGCGGGCCCCCGCCAGTTACGTGGTGAGTGGAACTCTGGCATTAATCAAAGACCTCGGCGGAGCGGTCGCTGGGCGACCCGAGGAGATCAAGTAAATTGCGTGAGTTTCCGCGCGCGCGCGTCGAAGAGCGGAGTTTTTGCAATCAAGGGTCCACCAACACAATCCGCATAGGAGTGGCTATACCGCTTTCGGACTCAGAAACTGCCTTATTCGTTTTCCGCGCGACGAGTCTGCGATTAATTGCTTTAGCCGCCGCTGGCGCGTTTCCTCCTTCTTTGCGCTGACGATCCACCAGATTGCGGCTCGACGATACGATGCCGACTGCGCTGAGAAAAAACTAAGCGCAGGTGCATTCTTCTCGAGAATTGAATCATAAGGCTCAGGTAGCTGCGACGCTCGTTGTTCGTAAGAATAGACTCCTGTTCGGTCCTCACGCCGAGCTCGGTATGCCGCCAATCCGGCAGATCGCATCAACCCTTGCTCTATCAAGATCTCCACTCGCTTGATATTAACGGAACTCCAAGTGCTGGTCGGCTTTCGCGGAGTGAAACGAATCGTGTATCGGGATTCATCGATGCTCTTGCGTATCCCGTCAATCCAACCGTAGCAGAGAGCATGGTCGACAGATTCAGGCCAGGTTACGCTGGCCTTCCCCGACCCAGCCTTAAAGTAGCCAACCCAAAGTTCCGACGATCGAGCGGAATGCTCTTCCAGCCAGCGACGGAAATCAGCACCGGACCTGAAAAACGTTGCCTTCATGGACTGTCCAATTCTAACGCAAGCAAACCAAGAACCAAGTTTGCCCGCCCGATCGGCCATGGCGGTAAGTGGGCTAGAATCTGGATCAGTGACACGCGCGGACGACGATCATGCCTACACCCAGGGGCCCGTTCTTATCGTTAGCTTCGTCCGTACGCAGCCGGGCATGTTCGAAGAATATATGCGCTATCTCGGAAGCACATACAAGGCCAAAGCCGCTTCGGCCTCGGCGGATCGGGGCAAGTGCGCGCCGAAATCGGCAGTCAGATGGTTCGTCAATTGATCCTGAAATAGCCTGAATCCGTGCTGCGGCGTGCCTTCGCGCAGAGGCGGGAGCACGCTGCGGCGCACCCACGTGGTCCGCATTCGATAACCAGCGACATTCGACCAGAGGAAATCGCAGCAAAAAAGCCGACGTTCGTCACTTAGGTATAGGCTATGGGGACGCCAATTGAGAGCCCGTGAATGGCCGACCGCGCTGAATCAGACGATCTTCAGGGAACAGCCGCTAATGCGACGGCGTCGGCGGAACCAGCGCATGTGTTCATCAGCTACGCGTCGGCGGACGCCGGCGTAGCCAATGCCATGGTCGAGACCCTGGAGCGCAGTGGGCTGCGGTGCTGGATCGCGCCTCGGGATGTTAGGCCCGGCGCTCAGTATGCAGATGCCATAGTTGAAGCAATCAATGACGCGAGGGCGGTGGTGCTCGTGCTGTCGAGCAGCGCCGTGGCGTCATCGCACGTGAGCAGGGAGGTCGAACGCGCCGCCTCTAAGCACAAGCCCATCATCGGATTTCGGATCGATGCCGCGCCATTGAGTCGGTCGCTTGAGTATTTTCTGGGCGAATCACACTGGATAAATGTCGCGGCGCTGGGAATGCCAGCGGCCTTGGCTAAGCTGGAGGAGGCGGTTGGGAAAGAGTCGTCGCGAGACAATGCCGCGGATGGGACCACCAATGCGCCAAAACCGGCGAAGCGTGCCGACGGAAGGGCGAAGCTTGTCACTGTTGCGGCGTTGGTGATCGGAGTGGGGATTGCGGCCGCCGTAGGGGTTCATTTCTGGTGGTCGTCGAGTCGCAACGCCGCACAGCCGGCGACTGTGGCCATTAGCGACAAATCGATTGCCGTGCTGCCCTTCGTGGATATGAGCGAGAAACACGACCAGGAATACTTCGGCGATGGGATGGCCGAGGAGATCCTCGATCTTCTTGCCAAGGTCCCGGGCCTTACGGTGATTGGCCGCACGTCCTCGTTTCAGTTCAAGGGAAAAAATGCGGACCTCCGATCGATCGGCACGCAACTGAACGCTGCCTACGTACTCGAAGGCAGCGTACGCAACTCGGGCGACCAGGTACGAATTACCGCGCAGCTGATCAACACCCGAACCGGAGCGCACGAGTGGTCTGACACCTATGACCGGCATATCGGGGATGTGCTCAAGCTCCAAGATGCCATCGCAGCCGTGGTCGTGCGGGAATTGCAGCTCACGGTAGCCGCCGAAGAACCAAGCTCACGCGCGACCATGAAAGATGCCGAAGCTTATGATCTGTATCTTCGCGGACGCCATGCTGCGGATCGCAACGATGCGGAAGGGCTTGACGAAGCGGCGACGCTGTTTCAGCGTGCACTTGATCGTGACCCAACATTCGCCGATGCGGCCGCCGCGCTCGCCAGTACTTATACTACCCAAGTGGCGTTGGGTTCCCTGGCGCCGGCTGCTGGTTTTGAGCAGGCCCGAGCCGTGGCATCGAACGCGCTCAAACTGAACCCTAATGCCGTACGGGCCCGCGTCAGTATGGCTTGGATTCATATGATATATGACCACGATTGGGCCGGCGCAGACCGGGAGCTTCAACAGGCAGCGGCTCTCGCACCAAGCGACGTGGAGGTGCTGAAGGGCCAGGCTGAAGTTTCTTCCGACGTCGGTCGTCTGGACGATGCATTGAGGCAAATCAAGGCCGCAGTTGCACAGGATCCGTTAGACGCCGATGCGCTTCAGGATCTATCAACTATTCAAATGGGTCGAGGCAACCTTCGAGAGGCCGAAGCCGTGATGAGGCGGGCGCTGGACATTCGCCCGACGTATGCGTACGGGCACTATAATCTTGGCTTGATACTTCTTGAACGCGGCGATGGCGACGGCGCATTGCGTGAAATGCAGCAAGAAACGATCGACGACGGCAAACAGCAGTGCCTGGCACTCGCTTTTTACGCGCTAGGCAGAAAGACGGATGCCGATGCGGCGCTCGCAGTCTTGATAAAGGAACAAGCGGACGTAAACGCGCTTGACATAGGGGAAGTGTATGCGTTTCGTGGCCAGCCGGATGAAGCGATGCATTGGCTCGAACGCGCCTATGCTCAAAAGGACCCCTGGCTGTTTCGGATCAAAGGCGATTGGCTGATGAAGGGGCTCGAAGCAGATCCGCGCTACAAGGCATTTTTGCACAAGATGAACTTCCCGGTGTAGGGTGCGCCGCTCCGAGTGCGGTCCGATCCTGCCAAGGCGCGCCTCTGACAATGGCTCACCGGACATCTTCAGCGCTCATTGACCCGTCTTGAATTTCTCCCAGACGCGGGTAATGGCGCGCGTCTGATCCTCCGAATCCGCCAATTGCACCGTGAGTTTCGGCATCAATTCCGGCGTAGGGTAAATCGCCGGCTCATTCTTGACCGACGCCAGCGGTTGCGCCACGGCGTTGGCATTGGCGTAACCTTTGAAGTTGGTAATTTCGCCGATGACTTCCGGCGTCATGACGAAGTTGATGAATGCATAAGCGCTCTCGGGATGCGGCGCATCCTTGGGGATAGCCATCATATCGAACCAGAGAATCGTGCCTTCCTTCGGTATGCTGTACTTGATTTCGATGCCCTTATTGGCATCTTGCGCTCGGTCCCGCGCCTGCAGAACATCGCCGTTGTAGCCGACGGCGACGCACAGATCACCGTTGGCCAATGCCTCGATGTATTCCGAGGAATTGATACTGCGGATGAAGGGCCTGATTTTCAAAAGCACCGCTTCGCCTTGAGCTAAATCCTCCGGCTTTTGCGAGTTCGGATCCTTGCCCAAGTAACTGAAGACGGCGCGCATCATCTCCGCCGGCGAGTTGAGTACGCTAATGCCGCATTTGGCCACTTTCGACGCCACCTTGG
>Ga0302324_100022268_pt1 | contig 12316 bp, 10 predicted proteins | sample Palsa_T0_1_FD_201949 | JGI IMG/M metagenome (GOLD analysis project Ga0302324, IMG submission 201949) | Peat permafrost microbial communities from Stordalen Mire near Abisko, Sweden - Palsa_T0_1 | ecosystem: Environmental > Terrestrial > Soil > Palsa > Peat permafrost | place: Sweden: Abisko...
CTGGTTGCCGGCCATTCAAAAGCGCGCCGGTGATCCCATTAAGCTGACGGCGGTAGATCCTGACACACGCTAGTGTCTGGAGAAGGCTGCAGATGGGGTTGGGTCCGAGCTCGTTTCGCTTTCCTTCAGATCCATGCGTTCAATGAGACCGTTCGCGATGGTATAAACGTGCCACACCTCGCTATCAGAAAGGACATCGCCACCAAGGCTTTTCACGAGTTGATGAACTTTGACGTTGGTAATGCCGCTTTCCTGGTCGATTATTTCAAGTGGTTCCACGTGAGGATCAAACTCGTGCCACTGACGGGTCCAGTAGGACCGAATCTCTTCTTTCCCGACGACACGCCCGCCTTCCGATGCCTTGGGCCAGTTAACGTTCTCACTCATGAGCGCCAAGGCGCTGTCGATATCCCGGTTATTGAAGGCAGAGTAGGCCTGAGTTATCACTTTCTGTGTGTTCGCCATGAATCCTCCGGAGTGCACATGTGTACTCGATTTTACATTAACTACCACGGCTACATCAGAGTTTCCTTGGAAGAAGAGTCCTCATCTTGAAACGCCTTGCTGTTGTAATACGGATCTGGGCCCTGTCGTTGGCCGCCTGCGCAGCAGTAGTGGCCTTTTCATTCGTGCGCATCGATGTGCCCACGGCGCTGCGCTTCTGGAACGCCAGTCGTCTTCTAAGACCATTGAATGAGGGCTTTGGAGCTGCTGTTATTTTGTCTGGTGAGTCGGCGGCGATGTTGTTCATCGTCCTTGTACGCTTGGTAAGAGGCCACATCTCGGTATTCGGAGAGACTTTGGCGATCGCCTGCCTGGCCTCGATGTGTGCCTACGTCATCAACGATCACGTGCTGAAAGTATTTTTCGGGGTGCCAAATCCCGCAGATGTAATACATGGCGCCAGACATAGCTTCAATCTTTGGATGGGCTCCGAAAGCAGCAGCTTTCCGTCGGGCCACATGGTGTTAGCAGCAGCGTTTGCGGGCGTTTTCATGAGGCTGTATAAAGCCAGCATCTGGCCACTGTCCGCGCTGCTCGTGCTTGCCGCTGGTCTATTGCTCGTTGGGGACTGGCACTTCCTCAGCGATATCATCGCCGGAGCTTTTTTGGGCACATCGGCAGGAACTCTGGCCGGGGAAGGTTGGGCCGTTCACTCAGAGCGCCAGTCATGAACTTTATTTGCCACAATCTCCATGTGATTCCAGGCTTGGCTTTCGGCAGCGCCGCGCGGCAACACTGCTCCGATCGAATCAAACCGGTTCAGCGGCCGAAGCTGGGTTTGGCCACCATCAGATAGAAGATCAGCAGTACGCCGATAACCGCTGGCCAGCCGAGCCCGAACCACCACTGGTAGTATCGTTGATAGCGCGGCGTCAATGCAGCCCCCGTCTGCGACGATGCGATCTCGGGCATCGGGCATCGGCGTTGCGATTAGGCCTCATTGCACGAAGCATTGTGGCTGATAGCTTACCCGATAGCGCTCGCACCCCAGCGTCCACTTCGGGTCACCGGTCATTCCGCTCCCGACAATAGTTGACATTCGCGGGTCGCGCAGGCGCTATTGAGTCGCTGCGATCTCTGTCTGCACGGCGGCCACGATCTCTTTCGGAAACGCTGGCCCTGCCGCCGGATAGTTCCCTCCGGCCATGAACAGTTCCATCACCGAATTCCACCGGTCGCGCCAGGCGACGGCGTAGTTCCGAAACTTGTTGGCCCCCGGTGTAAACCCGGCAGTCCTGGCATGCGGCGCGTACACCGCCATGAGCGTGACCAACGCCGTATTGTTCTCTGCGAGCTGATCAAGCCGTTGCTTCATCGACGCATTCTTTGCCACGCCGTCGCGGCGGATCCTGACGAGATACGATTCCAGTATTCCGTTGTCCTTCTCGACAAACGGCTCCCCCTGCAGCTCGGTGATTATGCCATCGTTTTCCTTCAGCAGTGCGGCCATGGGCTCGAGCGTACTGGCAATGAACTGCGACCGTGACGACTGCAGCGACTGACGCGCGTGATACCACCCGCCTGTCGCAGCCAGAGTGGCCACGAACAGCAACGCCGTGACTATGGTGATCGACCTAGCGTTCATGCGGATTCCTGCCGGCTGCAATTATAGTCTTTGGACGGTGTTGCTTCCCGAGTTGGTGACCCAGATATGGGTGCCATCAAACGTAATCCCTATGGGGTTCACGCCCACATTGTAGGTAGCGACAACATTGCCTGCCGTATCGAGCTTCGTCACGCTGTTACCCGTGACGTTGACCACCCAGATATGGCTGCCATCGAATGCCACATAGCATGCGCCCGAACCGACGTTGAATGTGCCGAGGACATTGCCCGCCGTATCGAGCTCGGTCACTGTACTGGCAGAATTGTTGGCTACCCAAAGATGCGTGCCATCGAACGCAATCCCAACTGGGTTCAAGCCGACGCCAAAGGTGCCGAGCAGGTTGCCCGCCGTGTCGAGCTCTGCAACGTTGCTGCCGGCCCAATTGACGACCCAGAGATGGCTGCCGTCAAATGCGATCCCCCATGGGTTCGCCCCTACAAACGTGGTGCCCAGGACATTCCCCGCCGTATCGAGCTCAGTCACGCTGTCACTCAGCTCGTTGGTGACCCAAAGGTGGCTGCCATCAAATGCGATCGAGTATGGGCGGAAGCCCACGGGGATGTTGCCCAGGACGTTGCCTGCCGTATCGATCTCAGTCACGGTGTTGCTGCCGACATTGGCGATCCAGAGATGCGTGCCATCGAATGTGATCCCGTAGGCGCCGTTGCCTGCGGCAAAGGTGCCCAGGACATTGCCCGCGGTATCGAGCTCGGTCACGTTGTTGCTACCGTAGTTGGCGACCCAAAGATGGACGCCATCGAAAGCGATCGCGCGAGGCGCCGTGCCGACCGGCACGATGCAGCTCCACCACTGTAGCATCGCGACTTGACTGGGTTGCGGTGTCGCGGCACAGCCGCTACCGCTGGTACCAGCAGGACCTTGAGCACCTGCCGGACCCGCCGCACCGGTCGCTCCTGCCGCCCCCGCGGCGCCGGTCGCGCCGGTGGCACCGACCGCGCCATTCATCCCCGCTGGCCCAGTCATGCCCATCGCGCCGGCGGCACCGGCGGGTCCCGTCGCCCCGGCTGCGCCTGCCGGACCCATTGGGCCAGTAGCGCCGGTCAAACCCTGCGCGCCTGCCGGACCAGGACCACCGGGTGATCCCGGTGTCCCCACCGGACCTTGCGCGCCTGTCGGACCGGTGGCGCCCGTGAGACCCGTCGGGCCCAGCGCGCCGGCGGCGGCAAGGATGGCCCAGTTGCCGCCGGAAGCGCTAACGTCATTGGCCGGATCGACAGCGGAGTTGTTCGTCAATGCGACGTACGACGTGCCGCTCTCGGTGACCACGTTATTGGGCACGTAAGGCGTCGCACTGGTCCACGCGCTGAGATAACTAAATCCGACACCATTGGTGCCATTCGCACCCGCCGGCCCCGACAGACCCGTCGCACCGGTCGCGCCGGTCGCACCCGTGGCTCCCGCGGGACCAATCGGTCCCGGTGCGCCTTGGATACCCGCCGGTCCCTGCGAACCTGCCGCGCCCGATGGCCCGATTGGACCCGCACTTCCGCTTGCACCTGTCAGACCCTGCGGACCCGTCGCGCCGGTCGCCCCAGTCGCGCCCTTCGCTCCGGTGGCACCGGCAGCACCTGTGACACCTTGCAGTCCCTGTGCTCCCGTCGCGCCAGCAGGACCCGCTGGTCCTTGCGGGCCTTTCGGTCCGGCTGCCCCGGTCGCGCCCGGAATTCCCGGAGCATCCAATGGTGCCCAGTCAGTCGTGCTGGCAGTCGGGATGGCGCCACGGTTGCCCACGAGGCAGATGTAACTCGCGCCGTTATAGGTCACGACCATTCCCACAGCGTACGACGTGGCTGATGCCCACGCCCCTCGAAAATCGGTGACACCCACATACGGGGCGGCCATTGCCGGAACGCCGATCGCTGCACTGACCAGTGCGGACAGCACAATCGCGCCCAACCGCGCACAAGCACGCTTTCGTATAACCATCTTCTACCCTCCCTGGCTGAAATTACTTTCTCATTGTGACCAATCAGGGACTGCGGAACTGCGACACGCAGAGCATTTTTTTCTTTGTGAAGAATTATGTCCCGATCGCCCGCGCTCGTCGTGGCAAGCGCGTAACATTCGATGCGCGTCATCGTCGCGATTGTTTCCATAAATCGCGCAAATCGTGTTCAGTGCTTTGGCGCGACAATAAGAGAACAGAGACAAGCAACAGATCGAAAGACGCCAAGCCTGATTATTTCCGTCGCCGGATAGCAGACAGACGCGGAAGGCTTGCACCTTCGGTAAGGTGGTGACTGTCGCGAAAGTGGGAGTTACATCCACGAATCCATCCGCTCCCCCGGCATAAGATGCAGCAAATGCCAAAACTCCGCCTGGTTCTCATCGTGGCCCTGGCGAGTTCCCTGGCAATGGGATGCCAGCACCAGCAGGAGCATCCGGATTCCGCCAAGGCCAATACGCAGGCGGGACAATTAACCAAACCGACGCTCATTCCACTGGGCCAATTGGACGTGGTTCAATCGGCCCAAAGACGCGCCATCGCTGACGCACAGTCAACGTTGACATTTGTCGACCGCTCCACGACGGTAGCGATTCCACGCGCCTATCCTCGCCCGGTATCGGACTGGTCCGCCAACGAGAGGCAGCTGTACGAGAAAATGCTCGTTGGCAATCAATATGACGTGCTGGTGGCACCGTTGCAGGTCAACGGGTGGGCCTTTGATCGAGCAAGTCGCGGTCTGATGAGCGCTGAACTGACCGACTCGATCGCGAAAGCATTGTCCGCCAGGGTTCCTGACGGCTATTTGATCGCCAAAGTCCTGGGTGAAGAGCAACGCCAGTATCCCAGGGAAGAGCTGTATCGGTTGGCCAAATCCGTGGGGGCAAAGCGCATCATCTGGGGTGCGCTTGGCCACGATCTCAAGGGCAGCATGACCGTCACAATCCTGAGCCAGCTGCGTCCCGAAGTGATTGCCGACGACTCCAAGTGGTCGACGCCGATAGTGGCGCACAGCCTGAACAACATAGCGTTCGATGCCGACCACAGCGCCATCGAGTCCTTCGAGTTGCGGATACCGGAACTATTAAGGTCGATTGATATCGATCCGACTTCTTTGACGGCCGAAACCATTCCAGGGCAGCTCGACATCGCAGAGCTTCCGGCGTCGCCGCGCAGCATGACTGAGGGCGATGACAATCCCGCTCGGGCTGCTTATTCCTTCCTGCTATTCAGCGCATTGACGCCAGAACATATCGAAACGACAAGAGAACGCTTCGCGGAGAAGGCACTTCTCGCGATCTCGCGCCTGTCGGTGACATCGCCGGAATACAGGGCGCTACGCGCGCGCGCGTACATGATGATGGGCTATCGCGGCGTGGCTCTGAAGACCCTTGGAATACCGGAAAGCGGCGAGGAACATGAGCTTCGGGCTGTTCTCGACGGCAATCTCCCGGAAGTTCGCGCGCAGGCTTTGAAGGAACGCAATCCCATCAAGCGGCTCATCGCGCAGCTCGACGCCAACCGCATCGCAGCCGCCTACGGCGTTCTCACCAGCGGTGAATCGATCGAGGCCGTTAAGCTATTGCACCTCCCAGGCAACGTTTGGCCATTTCTCGCCACTCGTGCCTTTACCGATTGGGATCAGTGGTCCCAGTTCGACAACGCGTCGCTGAAACTGCTCATCGATCGCGAACTGCCGATTGAAGGTTTCAGTCTGCAAGAGCTCATGCGTGGCGTGACATCCATCGGTGACCGCTACAAACTGCAATCGGTGGTCGATCTGTCGGTCTTCAATCACGCCAGGAAGTATGTCCAAGACCACTCGCCGCAATGCTGCGACGCGACGTCGGGACGGTTCACCGCTCTCGACTACATGGAGTTTCTATCCGCGCTGGGGCACGACAATATCATCCGCCGCATCGCGTTCCTCGCCAATACCCAGGCAAATTGCCGTGCGGCGATCGCCTACGCCGATAGCATTCAATCCGTCTACAAGGGATACCCCTACTACGCATTGGTTCGCTCGGAAGCAGAACACGGAGCGGCACACCTCTCAGGACCCGCCGAACGAGACGCCTCAATGAAGCTCGCCTACGAGGACGCATTCAACGCCATGTATTGGGAGCAGGGGCAATCGATCATCTCCTCGAACGCTCTGACAGACCTCGGCAGTTTCAGTCAACACGAATATGGCTACTTCGACAATTTCTACTATACCGATCTGCCGTATCACCCTCTTTATCGGACCTGGGCGAACGGCGGCAATCTGTCGACCATTCAGGCGAACGGTTTGGCGGCGCTTGCCAATGCGACCTCTCAATTCGGTGTGGTGCTCGAGCTGACCGGCAGCAATCACCCCTGGCCGGCCGACGACTCACTGATTGCGGAGATCCTACGGCAGATTCAAGGGCGCTTCATCGGTAATCCGCAGCGCGAAGCGTTCCTGGCGGACCAAGATGTGAAGCATGGCAATGTCGCGGCAGCAGCGGCTCTGCTTCGGGAAGCGATCGAATTGGCTCCAGCCTATGGACAATCCTATCTCGACCTTGGGAAGCTCACTCTCGAGTCGGGTCAGCCGAACGCAGCGGCCAGGATATTTCACTCGTACCCGGGTTTGCGCCCGGACTCGAGCACCGATCGGGTTTCGATCGTCCAGGCGGCATCCCAGATGGGTGGCTATTTCTTCAGCTCCGGCGACTTTAATCTTGCAATACCTTTCTACCGGATCGCGGCCTCGCAAGACACCGGTGCGGCGAGCGAGATGTCCGCGACGATGCGGTTGAAGCTCCTGGCCGGCGATATCAACGGGGCATTGCTGAGTTCATTGGAGCGCGCTCAGCGCTATCACGATTCCAGGGCTTATCGGGATTACCTGAGCATGCTGCACACTACAAAGCATTCTCAAGACGCCTGGGCGGGATTCCGCACTCTGGTTGGAGAACTCGACGACGCCCCCATCTGGGACAGCGCACTGGTTGGTCATCATATGACTGGCAGGACCGAGGCGGAGGTGGTCGAATGGGCTAAGCAGAGCGACTTTCGTAGTGCCGGCAACCACGTCAGCCATGCGATCACTTACCTTGCTCGATTTGCAACGACCGATCGCGTACCTTCCGAAGGATTGCCATTGGTGATTGCCGATCTTGATAGGCCGACGTGGCAGTTTGAGGAGGGTGATCGCAGCGTTGTGCGACCGGACGCCGACGGCAGAGATCAGCGAATTCTTGGACCAGCGGGCGCCATCACGGCTCAGGGCGTATTGCCTATCGGCGTATTTGATGACGGCGGCCCAAAGCACCGCGTACGATCCGAGTTGTCATACTTCGTAGAAGGCTATAGAGACATCAAGCTGCGTGACTTTCAGGGCGCGAAACGGGTATTCGATGAGGCAGCCACCCTCTATGACATGGCATCCGATCAATCGACCTATATGCTGCCATACTACGCATTGGCGAGCGCCAAGGCGGGTGCCGACGTAGCTGGCGTCGAGAAGATATTGGACCGCATTAAGCCAATGGAACAGCTTTTCGACTATCAACTCGCCAGAGCAGTGATCGAGGCAGTCGGTGGCAGGATGAGTGACGCTCTCGTGTCGCTAAAGCTCGCGCGCTATCGTCGCACCGGCGCCGAGGACGGGGTCCAACAATCTCAATTCACCTATGGAGACGTGTGCGAGAGCCTCTATCAGCTGACCGGCAATCCCGAGATTCGCCGAATTGCACTTGAGTGGGCGAGAATCCGTGAGAAAGCTGAGCCATGGCAATCCTGGAGTTACGCCTTGGAGGCAAGCCTGACGCCAATCTCCGCGGAACGCAAAAGGGCCATTGCCATGACGTATTATCTCGACCCGAATTCACAGCATCTTTCATCGTTCAAGAAATCCGAGATTGACGATGCCGTCAGCGCATTCGGTCCCGCCAATATATTCCTGAGAAAGGAATCCGCTGCAATCAAAGGTAGAATGACGAGCTGAATTCACGCTACCTGGCGGTCGGGGGAGGCTTCCTTCCAGGGCGCCCCCTCCGCTTCGGTCATCTTGACATCATCGGAGCTCGAGACGTCTGCAAGTGACCCGTGAGGTCTGATGCGTGGTACGCTTCGGGCGCCATGCACGTCGAATCTGCTGGAGGTCCACTGACACCCGCGCGCGAGCGCGCATGGATTTTCGGCCTGCTGATCGCGCCTTCCGCCGTCGTATCCAATGGTGTCATTCAGGGCGGCGTCCTCAGCTACTTGCTGAGCTTGCAGGGCATCGGCAGCGGTGTGCAATCTCACCTGATCGGCCTGCTGGCACTGCCGACCAGCCTCTACTTCCTTTGGAGCCCCCTGACCGACTTCTTGGTGCGGCGGCGCACCTGGCTCCTGGGTGCAGGAGTGTTCGCTGCCGCTTTGATGCTCTCTTGCTTTGAGCGGCCCCAGCTGACCTCAGGGGGCGCGTTGGTATTAATGTTCCTCAGCGCCTGCTGCGGTCAGCTCGTTGTATCGAGCACTGGCGGCATTATGGGAGCTCTGCGCTCCGACGCAGTGCGGCGCGTCGCGGGCAGCTTCTATCAGGCAGGCTCCATGGGCTTCGGAGCTCTCTCGGCATCGCTGCTTGTTTTTCTCAGCTCGCGCGTGAGCCAGCATGTGCTGGGGCTGACCGCGGCCGCTCTAATCGGGCTGCCCGCCCTCGCAGCATTCGCCGCACCGCTGCAGGAGGAGATTTCGACGAGCGCGTTCCGTGTGACAATGCGGCGGATAGGCGGCGAGTTCAAAGCTACGTTTCTGCGCTGGGATGCGCTGCCGTACATCGCTTGCATGACCCTTCCTTTCGCCAGCGGCGCGGCGGTAGGGCTTCTTCCCGGGGTGGCCGGCCAATACGGTGTCGACGGCGACCACGTCGCTTGGGTCAACGGATTGCTGGGAGCATTTCTGATGGCCGCGGGTTCGGGGGCGATGTCATTGGTCCGCTGCCGTATAAGGGCGCCGGTACTGTACTTAATAGTCGCGCTGGTGAACTGCGCTTGCCTGACCGTACTCTGGTTGGGGCCGATGAGTCCGCCAACCTATTACACGGGCGTGATGCTCTACCTATTAACGGTCGGCTCCTGCTACGCGATGTTCACAGCAGTCGTGCTGGAGTTTCTCGGCGCGTCCGGCAAGAGCGGCAGCGCACGTTACAGCATCATCAACTCTCTCGGGAACATTCCCGTGCTCTACATGCTGCAGGTGGATGGCTGGGGCGGCGACCATTGGGGTGGACGCGGGATGGCCGCTGCAGAAGCGGTAGTGGGCGGTGTAGGCGCCCTGGCGCTACTCGCCTGTTTCCTCATTCGTGCACCTGCACCTACCCGCATCGCGAGCGAGTCGGCGCCTGCTACAGCCTGACAGTAGCAGCTGAATGTCACGAAGCTATCACTCGCGACTGATCGCTACAGGTATAAACCAAGCCAACTGCGGAGTGTCGTCATTGGCCGTCATAACCGTGAGAAACCTACCCGACTAAACAGCGCGTGCACTCAAGGCGCGTGCTGCACGCTCCGGCCGCAGTACCGAAGCGGAGGTGCGTGAAATCTTGAACGCTGCAGTGCAGCCGCGAGTGGGTCTCCGCACCGCGCTAGCGGCGCTGGGTAAGCGTGTCGGCGGCATTGACCTATCACGTCGTCGTAAGCGCAGTCCGGCGCGAGCAGCGAGCGTTGAATCTTGATTATTCTGGGTACCAATGTGATTTCGGAGCCTTTGAAGCCGAACCCAGACGCTGCGGTACTCCGATGGCTTGATCTCCAAGGTCCTGCGACGCTCTATGTCACAACGATCAACCAGGCCGAACTATTAGCCGGCGTGTCCGCATTGCCTGCGGGAAAACGGCGAACGGAACTACGGAAGTGATCGACAAGGAACTGGTGTCTTTGTTCTCCGATCGAATTCTCCCGTTTGGCGAGCGCTCCGCGGAGGCTTACGCACAAGTGGTCACCGACGCAAATGGGGCGGGTAATCCCATAGATTTCGCGGATGCGGCAATTGGTGCAATTGCGATAGAACACAATTACTTACTGGCGACCCGCAATGTAGGGACTTCAAGGGAGCGTCGGTTAAACTTCTGAACCCGTGGTCTTGAATCTGTCGAACTGGAATTCAGCGCGACACACAACATTGGGTAATGTGCCCCCAGATGCGGAAACGGCCCCCTTCTCGGAGATCTCATCACCGATAAAACGCTCGTGAGAAAATTACTGGGGCGTGTATGCGGTCCAATAAAGTATCGTTTTCGCGTCGCAGGAGTCGTGGAACAGTCGCGGCCACCCCTAAGCGCCATCGAAATCCGATTGAGATCGACCCGTCATTAACTGTGCCGAATTGACGGCTGCGCAGCGGACGCTCGCGGCATGCGGTAGTCAAAAACTACGTGTTCCTCCTTGATCCAGCCACCATAGATCTGTTGTTCAACGAGGTTCCGAGGATACGCAAGAGTATCCAGACCAATGTCTAAAGCCTGATCAGCTCTTGAGCGACACCAGCGAGAAAGCAAATGGCAAACCTGCCGGTCGTTTCCACGGCATGCCTGCCTGGAACAGGACATTCATTGCACAATTCCGGGACGTTTTCCGATTGTGTCCCTAGCTGACCAATTTACCGATTCCAGCGCGGCTGACTGATGTAAAGTGATAATCAGCGGGTTCAGCGGAACTGACGGAACGACAAGTCACGAGTTTGAAACTCCACCAAGAGAAATCTCGAGATGAAACATTGGATGTTGGCGACAACTGTAATCTTGATTGCGACCGCTGCCATGGCGATCGCCGCCAAAGGCACCTCCGGTCATGGCACGGAAGCCGCAGCCGCGAAAGTGGTGGCGGCAGGTTTTGTCGATGACTGGAATAGTCACGACATAAAGAGCTTTGCTGCGTTATTTGCGGAAAATGCGGATTTCGTCAACGTGATCGGACTTTGGTGGCGCGGTCGACCAGAAATCCAGAAAGCGCACGAGGCGCTACATGCCACTCGTATGAGGAACAGTCACCTTGTTGCGACCGAGACTGCCGTACGTGTTCTTCGTCCAGGCGTCGCGGTCACTCACGTTCGTTGGGAATTGACAGGGGATACCGGAATCGATGGCGTGACGTTGCCCCCGCGGCAGGGAATACTGTCGCTCGTGACCGTCAGGACTGGGAACAAATGGCTGATCGCAACAGCGCAGAACACCGACGTGCTGCCGCTACCGAATGTGCCACCGCCGAAGTGATCTATCACTGCCCCATATTGGCCGCTATGGAGAGCTCTCCATAACGGCCAAAAGCCGTCGATGTGCGCCAACAACTCGCCGCCACAAAGCTGTCATTCGCAATTCGTTCATTCGACTAGCTATGATTTGACGCTGTTGTTTTCCCGATGTACTCCGGACTGGAGGAGGCAATGCACAGAAAGCCACTCACTGCGGCTGTCTTGTTGGTGTTCATTGCGGCTCGTGGTGTGACTCAGGAGCATCAGCATGGGGATAGCGAGAAGCTCGGAGAGGTTCACTTCGCCACATCGTGCAATGAATCGGCGCAGAGCGATTTCAATCGTGCGGTAGCCCTGCTTCATTCCTTCCAGTTTAGCCGTGCCATCGATGAATTCAACGCGGCTTTACAGGAAGACCCTACGTGCGCTATTGCACACTGGGGAATCGCTCTCAGCGATTGGAGCAATCCCTTCGCCCCGGGACAAAAGGCCAAGGCTCAGTTGCAACTTGGCCAGCAGAGCGTCAAACAAGGCCAGGAGTTACGCGCAAGAACTGAGCGCGAACGCGCCTATCTGGCGGCGGTCGGTAAGCTGTACGGCGACTTTGAAAGCACTCCACAGAAGATGCGCTTGCTCGCCTATCGCGATGCTATGGAGAGCGTTGCCTAGAAGTACCCCGAAGATCACGAAGCACAGATCTTCTACGCGCTGGCGCTCGCGGTCGCCGCGGATCCGGATGACAAGATCTACGCAGACCAGCTCAGGGCGGGAGCAATTCTTGAGAAACTGTTTGCACAGGAACCGACTCATCCGGGTTTGGCGCACTACATCATCCACGCATACGACGTGCCGGCGCTGGCGGATCGCGCCCTGGCGGCGGCGCAACGTTATGCGGAGATTGCGCCCGACGCGCCGCACGCGCTGCACATGCCATCCCATACCTTTACCCGACTGGGATACTGGCAGGAGTCTATTGACAGCAACGTTGCGGCCGAAGCGGCCGCACGGCGTCAGGGGCAGACGGCCGAAGAATTGCATGC
>Ga0302324_100022270_pt1 | contig 12316 bp, 6 predicted proteins | sample Palsa_T0_1_FD_201949 | JGI IMG/M metagenome (GOLD analysis project Ga0302324, IMG submission 201949) | Peat permafrost microbial communities from Stordalen Mire near Abisko, Sweden - Palsa_T0_1 | ecosystem: Environmental > Terrestrial > Soil > Palsa > Peat permafrost | place: Sweden: Abisko...
CGCCCGGGTATCCCCCGCCAACCGCCTCGTGGAGCTGGGCAAAAAACGCGGCTCCGCTCTGCCCCAGTTGCTCCAGCAGCGCAAGCTCTCGCGGGCTTAAGGGGTTGTCCGCCGGAGGGGCGAGGCCCGGAGGCAGCAGCGTCCGCAACTTATCGGCCAGGAATAAACCGATGCGGCCGTCATGCTCTCCCAGCGAGTCAAGCCCGCACCAGGCGACTTCACCGGCAGCAATCAACGTGTCCAAACTGCCCGGCGAGTAATTGGCCAAGCGTGCGGGCAGAATCGAAGTCTCGACCAGCGAAGCAGCCAACGGCGCGCCCTGCAGGTGCTCGATCGTGTCCAGCAAGGCATCGAGACCGCGCCGGCGCTGCAGCACGCCTTGCCAGTGGGTGGCCAGTCGCGCCAGGGTCTGTTGCTCGATGGGCTCCACTTCGCGGCGCAAACGCGCCAGCGACTTGCGCCGGATCAGGCGCAACACCTCCGCATCGCACCATTCGCGGTAGACACCACCGGGGCGGAATCCTCCTTCCACGATGCGGCCGTCCAACAGCAGCGCGTTCAAGGCGGCCTCAATCTGAGGGATATCCAGAGCAAAGCGCGCGCCCACCTCGGCCAGGGTGAAGGGTCCGTGGGTCCGGGCATAGCGGCGTACCAGTTCGAGCACCGGCGCCGCTACCGGCTCCAGCAAAGCCGTGGCGATGCCTGGCGGCAGCGGAATTCCTAGTGCGTCCCGGTAGCGAGCCGCATCCTCTACGGCAATCAAGCGCTTCTCTCCGGCAATTTTGATTTCCAAGAGGCGCCGCGTACGAAGCACCCGTTCCAGTTGACTCGCTAGTTCGGGGTCGGCGAGGCGACGCACCAGCTCCGCGCGCGACAGATCGCCGATCCGCAGCAGCAGGTCGTGGATGCCGTCAGCCGAACGGATGCGCTGGGTTTCGAGCAGACCCTGCAGCTGCTCTTCCACTTCGCTGATGGCATCCGCATCCAGCAGCTCGCGCAGGTCAGCATCGCCCAGCAAGTCGCGCAACTGCTCCTGGTCGATGGAGAGGGCCTGGGCACGGCGTTCGGCCAGGGGCGCATCCCCGTCGTAGATGTAATTGGCGACATAGCTGAAGAGCAGCGACGATGCAAATGGGGATGGGGTGCGCGTGTCGGCAACATGCACGCGTACATTTCGCTGGCGGATGGCGCGCAGCGTCTCCAGCAGCGCCGGCATATCGAAAACATCGCGCATGCACTCCCGGTACGCCTCCAACAAGATCGGGAACGAAGGATAGCGGGAGGCAACGGCCAGCAGATCGTAGGCCCGCTTGCGCTGTTGCCACAAGGGCGCGCGGCCCTGGGCGCGGCGGCGCGGCAGAAGCAGCGCCCTTGCGGCACTCTCACGGAATTTTGCCGCAAACAGCGCCGTGCCGCTGAGCTGGCGTAGCACCAGGTCGGTCGCCTCTTCGGCATCAATAAGAATCAGGTCCGCATCGGGCGCCGCATCGCTGTCGGGAAAGCGTAAAACAAATCCGTCGTCGCCCCACATGGCTTCGACATCCGCACCCCCGCTCTCACGAATACGTTGGCTGATCGCCATGGCCCAGGGTGCGTGAATGCGGCTGCCGAAGGGAGTCAGCACGCACACCCGCCAATCGCCCATTTCGTCGCGCGTGCGCTCGATCACGATGGTGCGGTCATCTGGCACCACGGTAGTGGCAATTTCCTGGTCGGCCAAAAAGCGAATGAGGTTTTCCGCGGCCATGGCATCGAGATCGTGCTCCCGGATCAGCCGGCTCAGCGCCGCATTACGCGGCATATCCCGCAGTTCGCGCACCAGTTGGCCGATGCGGCGGCCGAACTCGAGCGGACGGCCGGCGTTGTCGCCGTGCCAAAACGGCATCTTGCCGGGCTGGCCGGGAGCCGGCGACACCAGCACCCGGTCGTGGGTGATTTCGTCGATGCGCCAGGTGGAGGCGCCCAGGATGAAGGTGTCGCCAGTCCGGCTTTCAAACACCATCTCCTCATCCAGTTCGCCCACCCGGACCGCCTTGCCCTCCGCGCCGGAAAGAAATACTCCGTACAGCCCGCGGTCAGGAATGGTGCCTCCGTTCAAGATGGCCAGCATCTTGACTCCCTCGCGCGGGGCGAGAGTATCGCGTGTGCGATCCCAGGTGATGCGCGGCCTGAGGTCGGCAAATTCATCCGAGGGGTAGCGGCCGGCCAGCAGATCCAGCACTCCGGTGAAGGCCTCGCGCGTAAGGCCGCTAAAGGGCGCCGCCCCGCGCACCAGGCGAAAGACTTCTTCCACGCTGACCCCGTTGGACGAGGGAGGCTGCGCCACCATGGCAACAATCTGTTGCGCCAGCACGTCCAGTGGATTGCGTAGAAAGCGGGTCGATTCCACCAAGCCTTCGTGCATGGCGCGCGTCACCGCGGCGCAGGCGACCAGATCGGCGCGGTACTTGGGAAAAATAACCCCTTCGCTGGCGGCGCCCACTTGGTGCCCAGCTCGGCCAATGCGCTGCATGGCGCTGGCTACGGAAGGCGGCGCTTCAATCTGCACCACCAGGTCCACTGCGCCCATGTCGATGCCCAGCTCGAGCGACGAGGTCGCCACCAGCGCGCGCAGTTTCCCGGCCTTCAACTGCTCTTCGATCTCCGAGCGCTGTGCGGCTGCTAGGGAGCCATGGTGGGCGCGGGCCAGTTGCTCCCCCGCCAGTTCGTTGATCGCGCCCGCCAGCCGCTCGGCGATCCGCCGGCTGTTGACGAAAATGATGGTGGAGGTGCGCTGGCGAATGATTTCCACCAGGCGGGGATGGATGGCGGTCCAGATGGAAGTGCGCTTGGGGCCCTGGGAAGCCGCGCCGCTGGGCAGTTCTTCCCGTTGGCCCAGCCGGGCCATGTCCTCGACCGGCACCTCGATACGCAGGTCGAGCTTCTTCGGTTCGCTGGCGTCGACGATGGTGACCGGGCGGTAGGTGGTGGCGGCATCTTCCGTTGTCCACGATGCTCCGCCGAGGAAGTGGGCCACCTCTTCAAGCGGGCGCTGGGTGGCGGAGAGACCAATCCGTTGCACCTTGCCTTCGGTAATGGCCTCCAACCGCTCCAGCGACAGAGCGAGGTGCGCCCCGCGCTTGGTAGGTACGACGGCGTGGATTTCATCGATGATCACCGTATCGACCCGGCGCAGGCTGGAGGAAGCGTCCGAGGTGAGCAGCAGATAGAGTGACTCCGGAGTGGTGATGAGGATCTCCGCCGGATGCCGGCGGAAGCGGCTTCTTTCCTTCTGCGATGTGTCGCCGGTACGAATACTGATCCCCGGCTGGTGGAAGGCAACTCCCGCTTGCCGGGCCATGTTCGCCATGCCCGCCAGAGGGGACCGCAGGTTGCGTTCCACATCCACCGCCAAGGCCTTCAGGGGGCTGAGGTAGATAACCCGGCAGCCTTCGGTTTCGTCCGCCGCCCGGTGCAGCATGAGCCGGTCCAGGCACCACAGAAACGCGGTCAAGGTTTTCCCACTGCCGGTAGGCGCGAGAATCAGAGTATTTTCACGCCGCGCAATCGCCGGCCACCCGAGCCGCTGGGGCGAGGTGGGCTGCTCGAAAACGGCGCGAAACCAATTCGCCGTGACCGGATGAAACAAGTCCAGCACATCCCGGGTTGGTTTCTTAGCGGCCATAATGGTCTGCCTCAAGGATAGATGCAGGGGCAGGGCTGCGTTCGACGCCGGGCATTTTCCCCTATTTCCCGGGGAAATTAACAAGCCGACCCGCCCCGCTTTGCTATCCTTAAAAGGTTATGCCTACGAAAAAAGAGCTCCTGACTGCGCCCATCCAGCACATCGACATCAAGCAGCACAACGTCGTTCCCCTGGTCGATGCGATGCACTCCATGGCCTACAGTTCCCGTGACCTTGCCCGGGCTGCTTCCATCTACGAGCGCATGCTGCGCGACCAGGAATGTGGGGTGATCCTCTGCCTGGCCGGATCACTGATCAGTGCCGGATTGAAACAGATTTTCGTCGACCTCATCCGCAACAACATGGTCGATGCCGTGGTCTCCACCGGCGCCAACATGGTCGACCAGGACTTCTTCGAAGCCCTCGGCTACAAACACTGGATCGCCGACGATCTCTACCGCCAAGGCACGGAAGACGCCACCCTGCGCGAACTGATGATTGATCGCATCTACGACACGCTGATCGACGAGGAAGAACTGCGCATTTGCGACGACACCTGCCGCATCATTGCCGACTCCCTCGACCCCCGACCCTATAGCTCGCGTGAATTTATCCGCGAGATGGGCGCCTACCTCGAGAAGCAAGGCAAGACCCCGGAAAAGGGAGGCGTCGACAGCATCATCTTCTCCGCCTACCAGATGGATGTGCCGATCTTCGTGCCGGCGTTCAGTGACTGTTCGGCCGGCTTCGGACTTGTTGCCCACCAGCACAGCCGCGGCGACAAATCGAAAGTCTCCATCGATTCGGTCAAGGATTTCTACGAGTTGACACAGTTGAAGATCGCCAACCCCACCACCGGCCTGCTGATGATCGGCGGCGGCGTACCCAAGAATTTTGCCCAGGACATTGTCGTTGCCGCCGAGATCCTCGGACTCGACGCGCCGATGCACAAATATGCCATCCAGATCACCGTGGCCGACGTGCGCGACGGCGCCCTCTCCTCGAGCACGCTCAAAGAAGCCAGCTCGTGGGGTAAGGTCGACACCACCTACGAGCAGATGGTTTACAGCGAAGCCACCCTGGCGCTCCCGCTGGTAACAGGCTATGCATTTCATAAACAAGCACATGCGCAGCGCAAGCAACGCCGCTGGTCGCGCTTGCTGGAGCCGGTGACGGCATAGCGCCGCCCGGCGGGGATGTAGTACTAAAGTGGCACCAGAAACCATCCTTTTTCCACTGTTTTCGGCCCAGGATCGGTATACTTCGATGCATCCCCCGGTCGCCGTGAATTTGAACTACTTGGGGGTACCACTTTGTCTCTGCTTCTTGGTGTAGCCGGTATTACTTATGCGTCGCTCATCGTGGGTTTCTGGTCGGTTGGCCGTATGTCGGCATTATCAGACCGATATGTTCAAAGCCGGTCCAACGTAATCCCGTTCCATCGCAGCTAAGAGCATTTTCACTTCTACGTTGCGCAGGGAAGTGAAGCGAAGCACGTCTTTTCCTGAGGAAAAGACGCCTAAAGGGTGGTGGCCCTGTAAACACCAGAAGTGAAAAAGCTAAGTCGAAGAAAAGCCAGCGCGTCCGCACGTCAAACCATGGAGCGCGCTGCTTCATCCACTGCGGTTTTCCCCCGATCCGACCCGTTGGAGGTGCGTTAGTTCTTCCTCCGTGCTTACGTGGACTCCGGTTAGTCACTGTATAGGCCTTGTTTCCGCGCCTATACTGCGGATGGCTGATGTGTAGCATGAGCCTTTATCGTCTAACTCCGCTCAGACGACCGGCTTTGGCAAGAGCTCGTTAAATTAGAACCGCATCGATAGAGAACGAGTGACCTGGTTTCGAGATAGACTGCCTTCCACCATATTTTTCGCGGTCGCGCTGCTGCTCTCGGGTTACGGCGGCTTGGTACTGCTGCTGGGCCGTGGCGGTACATTCTCCGCTGCCGTGATCATCTGGGCTTGCGCCCAGGTGCTGCTGATTGCTCTCTGCGTGCACAACTTCCTCGATTCGTCTCGCCAGGATGAAGAGGAGTGGGAAGTGCAACAGGTAGCCCAGCTGCAGCGCAGCATCCTGGACTCCGCCGGGCCCATGATCCTGGCCACCGACCTCCAGGGCAATCTGCTCATCTTCAATCCCGCCGCCGAGCGGATGCTGGGCTATCGATTTCATGAGGTCCTGGGCCAACTCAACGCCCACGACCTGTTCCCGGAAGGCGAACTGGAACGGGTAGGACAGCTGCTGGTCTCGCGGCTGGATCGCGCTCCCGCCGTCGAGCTGCAAAGTGTCTCCCCGGAACTCAAACATTACGTCCAGTACGTCACCAGCTTCCCGGTAAGCCGGGTCCGGGGCTTTGAAATCCTCTGCCGGCGCAAGGACGGGACCACCTTTCCCGCCATGGTCTATCTCTCCGCAGTGAGAAACTCCGAAGGCGCCCTGACTGGATTGCTGGCCATCGCCACCGACCTGACTGCGACCAAGCGTGCCGAACATGCCTTGCGCGAGAGCGAAGAGCGCTATCGCGACCTGTTCGACAACTCGCAGGAAATGATCGCCACCCTGAGCCCACGAGCCAAGTACCTGTACGTCAATCCGGCATGGCAGATGTGCTTCGGCAAGAGCGCCGCCGCTTTTGAAAGCCTGCAAAGCTTCGAGGCCGCCTTCCCCCCGGAGATCCAAGGCAATGCGGCCACCCTGTTTGACCGCGCCCTGCGCGGCGAGCGCATCGATCGCGCCAATTTACGAGTACAGGACGCCAGCGGCATGTATCGCGAGCTGGAAGCTAGCCTGAGCTGTCGCCAAGACCGCGGCGAGCCCGTCTCCGTTCGCTGCATCTTCCGCGATGTCACCGCCCAGTACCAGCGCGAACGCCGGTTGGCCATGCAGCTCGCCGTGAGCCAGGTGGTCGGGGAGTCTACCACTTCCGACGAGGCGCTCCCTGCCATGCTGGAATCGCTGGGAACCAACCTGGGCTTCGATATGGCGGGACTTTGGTTCGTCAGCAGCGACCATCACTGCCGCTACCTGGCCGGTTGGTACGCTCCGGAGCGGGCCTGTGTCGAGTTCCATCGCGACAGCATCGGACGGGTACTGCAGAAAGGTAAGGACCTGCCGGGCCAGATCTGGGCTGCGGAGAGCCCCTGCTGGATCGAGGACCTGCAAAAAGACGGCAACTTTCTGCGCGCTGGCTCGGCCAACGCGGACGGGCTGGTCACCGGCTGGGGAGTTCCCGTCCGGGTGGGCAACCAGGTGATCGCCGTGGTCGAGTTCTTTAGCCGCCAGCGGCAGCGCGAAGACAGCGAAATGATGGCCACGGTGGAAACCGTTTGCGCCTCCATCGGCCAATTCATGGCCCGTTCTGCGCAAGAGACGCGCCTCGAAGAGCTGAATCGCCAGAAGGAGTCGATCCTGAATTCGGTAGCCGATGGCATCTTCGGCACCGACTCCGCCGGCCGCATCGTGTTCGTCAACCCGGCAGCGGCCAACATGCTGGGCGCCCATGCCTTCGACCTGATCGGCCGCACCGTGCACTCCGTGGTGCACGAAGAGCGGAAAGGCCGGGAAAAGTGTTCCGACCAATGCCGCACCGGCCGCGCCTTCCTGGTGCGCGAAGGCACCAGTGGGCAGGACGTGTTCTACCGCAGGAATGGAGCCTCGTTCCCGGTTGAGTTTTCCGTTACCCCGATGGTCGAGCACAACATCGCCGTCGGCAGCGTGCTGAGCTTCCGCGATATCAGCCAGCGCTATGCTCTCGACCGCATGAAGGACGAATTTGTCTCCACCGTAAGCCACGAACTGCGCACCCCGCTCACTTCCATCAGGGGTTCCTTAGGCCTGCTCTCCACCGGCCTGCTGGGCGAGATGGGCGAGAAAGCCGCCAACCTGCTGCGCATCGCGGTCAGCAACTCCGACCGCCTGGTCCGCCTCATCAACGACATTCTTGACCTGGAACGTATGCAGTCCGGCCGCGCTCCGCTCACCTATCGCAGTTGCGACCTGGAAGAGCTGGCCCGGCAGGCGATCGACGCCATGACCCCCATGGCCGAAGGCGCCAAGGTACAGCTCCTGCTTGACTCTGGGCCGGTGCAGGTGGAGGTGGATCCCGACCGGCTGCAACAGGTAATGACCAACCTGCTGAGCAACGCCATCAAGTTCAGCCCGCCCCAGTCGCAGGTCACCGTCTCCATCGAACGGCTGCTGGACGGAGTGACTATCAGCGTCGCCGACAATGGCCGCGGCATCCCCAAAGACAAGCTGGAATCGATCTTCGACCGTTTCCAGCAAGTCGACGCCTCCGATGCAAGGCAGAAGGGAGGAACCGGACTGGGCCTCGCCATCTGCCGCACCATCGTCATGCAGCACGGCGGCCGGATCTGGGCCGAGCGCAATGCCGATCGCGGCTCGACGTTCCGCATGTTCCTGCCCTCGGTAAGCCGGGACGCGGAGGTCTCGCGGCTGGACGGCACTTCCGCTGCCCCCATGATCAGCGCCACCTCCGTCCTGGTGTGCGACGAGAATCCGGAAACCCGGGCCACCCTGGCCGAGAGCCTCCGGCAGAATGGCTATTCCGTGCTCGAGGCCGCCACCGGCGATGAAGCCGTGGTGATCGCCCGGCAAAGCCCGGTTCAGGCGATCCTGCTCGACATGAGCCTTCCCAGCCTGCGCGGCTGGGAGACCTTGCACCTGTTGCGCGACGATCTGCGCACCGCGGCCATCCCGGTGGTGGTCTTGAGCGCCTTCGGGGCGCTAAACGATCCCGAAGTGGAGAAGTCGGCGCATGCGTGGCTGGAGCAGCCGCTGGAGACGGAGTCCATGTTGGCGGCGCTCTCCCGCGTGCTGCACATGGACCGGCAACCTTCGCGTGTGTTATTGGTCGAGGATGACGCCGACCTGGCTAAAGTCATCCTGGCCACTTTCGAGCGTGCCGGGGTCCAGGTGCATCACGCCCCGAGCCAGCGCAAAGCAATGGAGCTATGTGTATCGTCGCGACCGGACCTGCTGATCCTGGACATCGGTCTGCCCGACGGCGACGGATTCGGATTGGTGGATTGGCTGCGCCAGCAACAGGAAATGAAACAACTCCCGCTGGTGGTCTACTCCGCCCAGGATCTGGGCGAGGGCGAACGCCAGAAGTTGCGGCTGGGGCACACCGAATTCCTGACCAAGGCACGGGTCCAGTTGCAGGATGTGGAAACCCTGGTGCTGGCGATGCTGCGCCAGCCCCATGAAGCTTCTGGAGTACCTTTGGGTTGGGACCAAACGGGTTCTCCCAATCTCTGAAATTGGCTTCATATATGACACGCCGCATCCTGATCATTGACGACGAGGACGATATCCGCCAAGTGGCCGCAATGAGCCTGGAAACCGTGGCGGGCTGGGATGTTTTGCTCGCCAATTCCGGCAAGCAGGGGATTGAACGCGCCAGCGCCGATCAGCCGGAAGCCATTCTTTTGGACGTGATGATGCCGGAGATGGACGGGCCAACCACCCTGCTCAAGCTCAAGGCCAACCGCAGCACGGCTCACATTCCCGTTCTGCTACTCACGGCCAAGGTACAGGGTCCAGATCAGCGAAGGTTTGCCGAAATGGGTGTGGCGGCGATCCTGTTCAAGCCTTTTGATCCTTTGACCCTGGCGAAGCAAATTTCCGCCGCATTAGGCTGGAGTGATGAGGGATGATCCCCGGAGCGAACCTTTGACCGACCCAGACCCCATTCCCCCGGAAACCCAGAGTCAGGAGCAAAAACTGCAAACCATGCTCTCCGCCCTCTGGGATCGGAGCCGGCACACCGTGGTGGAGCGGGCTGCCCTTCTGCAAGAGGCTGGCGCGCTGCTCACCGGCAACCGTTTGGATGAGGCTACCCGGCAAAGCGCAGTGGACTCCGCCCACAAGCTGGCAGGCGTGCTGGGCACCTTCGGCCTGCCCCAGGGCACAGAACTGGCCCGGGAGGCGGAAATATTCTTCGGCCGTTCCACCCCGCCGGACAAAAAGGAAATCGAGCAGATCCAGGTTCTGCTGGCCGAGCTGGCCCGCCTGGTAGAGCGCGGACCGCTGGGACCATGAATGACTTGGGCCGGCTGCTCATCGCTCTGGGGCTGGTGCTGCTCATTGCCGGCGGCTTGGTGCTGCTGTTGGGCAGGACCGGTATTCCACTGGGCAGGCTTCCGGGCGACATCTCTTACCGGAGCAAGAACGTTTCTGTTTACTTTCCCCTGGGAACCTCGATTGTGCTGAGTGTCCTGCTCTCCCTGGTCTTCTATTTGCTCTCCCGCTTTCGGCGCTGAAGCAGTTTCGCAAATGGTTTAAAGAGAGTAACAGTCCTCTACGCAGGCGTCCGTTAAAGAGGCCTGCACATAGGGGCTCTTGCCAAAGCACAGGATTTTCGAAACTGCTTTAATAAACTCGTGGTTTGGTGGAGGCGGCGGTGCCCAATCCGGAGGAATCCCTGAGCCAGCTTGGACTGGTTTTTCCCGAGCCCCCGGTCAACCGGCGCCGGGTATGGCGGGTCGGCCAGCTGGTAGGCGAAGTACGCAACCACATCGAGCGTGAGTACGCCGACGTATGGGTGGAGGGCGAAGTTTCCAACTGCCGCCCGGCTCCTTCCGGTCACTTTTATTTCACCCTCAAGGACGGCGAGGCTCAACTGCCGGTGGTGCTGTTTCGCAGCCAGGCGAAGCTCTTGCGCTTCCGGCTGGAAGATGGCCTGCAAATCCTGGTGCGGGGGCGGGTATCGGTCTACGAGCAGCGGGGACAGATGCAGCTGGTGGCGGAGTTCGCAGAGCCGGTGGGCGCAGGCTCGCTGCAGATCGCCTTCGAACAGCTGAAGGCCAAACTGCAGAAAGAAGGCCTGTTTTCCCCGGAGAAAAAGCAGCCTCTGCCTGCTTTCCCGCACTGTATCGGCATCATCACCTCGCCAACCGGTGCGGTCATTCGCGACTTTCTCAATGTGGCCGGGCGCAGGCACCTGTCCTTGCATGTGCAGATTTTCCCGTCTGCGGTGCAGGGCGAAAGCGCCGCCCTGGAGATCGCCGCGGGTATCGCCTTCTTTAACCGCGCGCGCACGGTCGACGTGATCGTCATCGCCCGCGGCGGGGGCTCGCTCGAAGATCTTGCGCCCTTCAACAGTGAGTTGCTGGCCCGGGCTATTGCCAATTCTCAGCTGCCGGTGGTGTCCGCCGTGGGCCACGAAACCGACTTCACCATTGCCGATTTTGTCGCCGACCTGCGTGCGCCCACCCCCTCCGCCGCGGCGGAGATTCTCACCGAGGCGCAGCATAAGGTCGAGGAGCGCCTGGAGCAGCTCCACAGGCGTCTGACCCACGCCTGCCGCTACCAACTGATGCGCGCCCAGGAACGCTTCGCCCGGCTTTCCGCCCCAGCGGCCTTTGCCCGCATGCGCAACGCCCTGGCGCGCCGCCAGCAGCGGCTGGATGAGCTGCAGTACCAGCTGGACGCCGCCTGGCATCGCCAGAGCCGTGAGCTAGCGGAACGGCTGCAGAAGTTGGAGGCCAGGTTGCTGCGCCAGGATGTAAGCCACCGCATGCGCGTGGTGCGGGAGCGGCTGGCCATGCTGGATGGACGGCTCGGCCGCGCCCAGAAGCAACTGCTGCTCCGCTACGGGGCCAAGCACGCCAATGCTCAAGCTCGTCTGCAGAGCCTGTCTCCCTTGGCCGTGCTGAATCGCGGGTATGCCCTGGTCTTCGACCAGGCGGGCGCCCTGGTCCGGGAGGCGGCGGCAGCACCCGATGGCAGCCTGATCACCACCCGCTTTGCCCAGAGCACGCTTACCAGCCGGGTAACCAAACCATGAGAAAGCTTTTTGGAACGGACGGGATTCGTGCGGTCGCCGGAGAAGCGCCCCTGGATCCAGCCACGATTTTCGCCGTCGGAGTCGCCCTGGCATCTTCGCTGAAGCATCGTTACCCGGCGGCCCGGGTGCTGTTGGGGGAGGACACCCGCGAGTCCAGTTCGTGGATCTCGGCCGTGATTTCCGCTGGCCTGCGCGAGGGGGGCGCGGAGGTACGGAACGCCGGCGTCATCACCACTCCGGGCGTGGCCTATTTGACGCGCCAGCATCAGTTTGCCGCCGGAGTCGTCATTTCCGCCTCCCACAACCCCTGGCAGGACAACGGGATCAAGGTGTTCGGCGGCGACGGCTACAAGCTGCCCGATGCCACGGAGTTGGAGATTGAGGAGGAAATCTTCCGCCACCTCAAGAATCCCCTCCCGCGGAACCTCGAGCAACTGAGCGCGCCGGACGCCAGCAAGGAGTTTCGTGAGGAATACGAGGCCTACCTGCGCGGCGTTGTTCCCGGGCTGAACCTCACCGGCAAAAAGATCGTCATCGACTGCGCCAATGGAGCCGCGGCCGTGATTGCCTCCGAGCTTTTCGCCTCCTTTGGAGGCGAAATCCACCTCACGCACGTAAGCCCCAACGGGCGCAACATCAACGAAAACTGCGGCGCCCTCCACCCCGAGGTCGTGGCGCAGGAGACAAAGGCGCTAGGCGCCGACCTGGGGATCACCTTTGACGGGGATGCGGACCGCGCGCTCTTTGCCGACGCGTGCGGCCGGGTAGTCAACGGGGACGGGGTGATGTTGGTGGCGGCCCGGGATATGCATGCCAAGGCGGAGCTGGCTGGCGACGTGGTG
>Ga0302324_100022271_pt1 | contig 12316 bp, 10 predicted proteins | sample Palsa_T0_1_FD_201949 | JGI IMG/M metagenome (GOLD analysis project Ga0302324, IMG submission 201949) | Peat permafrost microbial communities from Stordalen Mire near Abisko, Sweden - Palsa_T0_1 | ecosystem: Environmental > Terrestrial > Soil > Palsa > Peat permafrost | place: Sweden: Abisko...
AAGGCGGAGAACCCAAACCAGCACCAAGCGCGCGGAAAAAAATCGAAGTGCTTACGGTGGCCGCGGAAATTACCGGTGGCATTGGAGATGTGGCACTGGCGAGCAGCTTGTTGCTGCAACTTCATGCAAGCATACCGGAATGTATGATTGAAGTTTTTTACCACACGCCTGAAGTGGCTCGATTCGTGTTTCACCAAGCCCGTTTTGTCCGGGCGATCCATCCGGCGCCGTTGTTCGCGGAGGCCGCGCGCCGATGCGATTTGACACTGAGGATTCACACTCTGGTCAAATGCGAGATCCGGGATCGAGAGAAATTGAGACGCGTCGATCCTGAGATGGCGGCTCGCCTCGAGAAAGCGATCCGGCGATTTGACACATTCCGGGGGTTTTTCGAACGAGGGCCGCAATTCGACAGCCTGTGGGGTCGCACTTGCGTGCGCGAAGGGCTTGAACGGCGAACAAGTCTGGGCTGGTTGACCGGTCTGCCCATTGGCGGCGATGCACCGTTGTTTCTGTCCCCGGATTCCAACGAGTACGCTTTTTTTGAGCGATACTTTCCGGATTCGTCCTCTCCCTATGTGACGGTTCATGACGGTTTCGATAACAACGTGCGGCTTGCGCCTGGGGCGGCCACCAAATGCTGGCCGTTAAGACATTGGACCGCGCTGGTAAGCCAGCTCAAGTCCGCAAAACCAGGCCTGAAAATCGTCCAACTCGGAGGACGCAACAGCCGGTGCATTCCAGGGGTTGATTTGGATCTCGTCCGGCGAACCACTCTGGCCCAGGCCGCGTGGGTTTTGAAACATGCGCAGGCGCACATTGACACGGACTCCGGTTTGGTCCACCTGGCGCGCGCCTTGCATACGAGGAGCGTGACGCTCTTCGGGCCGACCGACGAGCAATTCTTTGGCTACAAGCAAAACATCAATCTCACCGCCTCCAACTGCGCGAACTGCTGGTGGTCCACGCCCGCCTGGATCAGCCGTTGTCCGCGCGATCTGGCCGAGCCTGAGTGCATGGCGGCGATTCAACCGGAACGAGTCAGCGCCGCAGCCTGTCAAATCATGGATGAGCGGCCTGCGGCCTCCTGCGAAGTGGTTGCGAGCGCGGTGTACGGCGGGCCGGACTTCGCGAGCCTCAATGGCGTTTTGGAGGGCATTTTTGCCGCCGGTCGCATCCCGCCCGTGACCATCAGGCAGCACGGTTGGAGTCACGAGTCGGGAATGTATCTGCACGCCTCGAAACAGTGGGAGTATCTATTCGCGTGGAGCCAACTGGAGGGTCGGCTTACAAACGGAGCGGAGAAGGCGCGTGTGGCGGACATCGGCGGCGGGCGGGGCGCCTGGACTGCGTACCTCGCGAGCCGGGGCGCCAGCGTTGAAGTCTTCGATGTGGATTATCTTTGGGACCACGGCGGCGATTTGGAAATCGAGACCCGTTTTTTCCGTTGGGCGCGAGAGCATGCGTTCACGCCCCGGCTGGGCTCGCTGTTTAACCTGCCCATCGAAGACGAAACTTATGATGTGCTGACCAGCATCTCGGTCGTCGAGCACTTGCGCTACAAACGCTACGCTTTGCGCGAAGCTTTACGGGTCCTGAAACCGGGGGGAATTCTGATACTTACTTTTGATTTCTCGCTGCATCCGGAAAAACATCAAGACACGCTGCGCAAAGAGATTTTCAGCCCGGAGTCCCTCGACAAAACGCTCGCCGAGCTGGGCATGGGCAAGGCCGGGATTGCGCCGGAAACGGTGGCCGAAAGCACGAGGAAAATCCAGCAGGATGGCGTCTTGGGCATCCCAGCCGGAATGACTGTCGGCGGCTTGGCCATTGTCAAACACTGAGCGACCTCAAAGCGTGCGAACAGGAGGCCACAAAGGCCGCGGAGTTTTTACTCTTCGGCCTCTGTGGCCTCCTGTTTTTGTTTTGTCCAAATGCCTTGGTTTCGTGCTTGCCATTTTTGATCTGAATCCCTAGCTTGGATGTGCGCCGCGAGCGCCTCAGGTTGGAACAATTTGGAATTTTATGATCGCTACACAGATTCGTCAAAAAGACGCCTTGTTTTATTTTGCCTCCTACCCGTCGGACAAACTGCTGCAAAACGTCCGCTTTATCAGCCGTTTCTATGATGAGCAAGGCGGGGAAATCCAACCTGAAAAAGTCGAGGAACAGGACGATGTCGCTCTCTTTATCGCCAAAATCGAACGGACGGACAAAGCCTTTCAGCGCGAATTGTCGCGCGCCAAAGTCCGCTCCATTCGCAATTTCTATGAAACGGCCATTTCCCAGCCGCCCATCCCTGGCACGGTGCTGCTCTTCACTCCGCAAAAACTTCACTTCGAAGCCTGGTCGGACGGTTCGGGCGTCGGGCAATTGCAGGAGCCGAGCGAAAAGTTCCTCATCATCGACGGCCAGCACCGGCTGGCGGCGTTGCAGTTTTACATGGTCACGCATCCGCAGGATGCCCTTAATATTTCGGTGCCATGCGTCATTTTTGACGGACGAACGGAGGATTTCGCGACCGAGATGTTCGTCCTCATCAATTCCACCCCGACGCGCATCAACAAGAGCCACTTGATCGACCTTTATGAAAAGGTTTCCTGGACCGGGCCGGATCGGCGCTTCGCCGCGCACATTGCCGAAATGCTTTATAGCGAATCTGACAGCCCGTTGCGCTACCGCATCAACCGCCTGGGAGGCCGCAGCAAAAAGGAAAAATGGATTCTGCAAGCGGAGCTTTTCAACGAAATCCACCGCTGGACAAAGCTGGGCTGGAGCCAGATTGAAAAGGAAGGACCGGACAAACGTTTGGCGGCCCGGTATTACGCGGTCGCGCGGGATTTCCTCAAGGCGGCGGAGACGGTTTGGGGCGCGGCCTGGGGCGATTCTGCTTACATGGTCACAAAACCGGTCGCGCTCAAGGCCATGTTGCGGGTTTGCGCGGATCTTGACGCGGCCGATAAGGAGCCGGAAGAGGGCCGGCTGGAACGCTGGCGGCAACGTCTTGCGCCATGGACCGAGCAGACGCGCGAGTTCCTCAATGAAGGATTTTACGAACGCTTCCCGGCCAAAGGCCAGGTGGAACGCGTTTCCCGGATTCACCGGGAATTGTCCCGCCTGGCCGGCATCCCGAAGCGTTCCGCCAGCAAAGCTTGAATTTCTGATATATTGAAGCACTGAACCACCCCATACGTCCAAACGACTGAACAAATTATGAACGAATCAACAAGTCTCTCCACCAACGTCTCCTCGCGTCGCGAGTTTATCAAAACCACCGGCCGTGTGGCCGCCGCTTCCGCCCTGGCGGGCATGGCCCTCCCTCTAGTCCATGCCGCGGGCAATGAAACCCTGCAAGTCGCCCTGATTGGGTGCGGGGGGCGCGGCACCGGCGCCGCTGCCAACGCCATGAACGTTAAAGAAGTCCCTGTCAAACTGGTGGCCATGGTTGATGTTTTTCACGACAAGCTCAATGCGAGCTATGAGGGCTTGAGCAATAAATATGCGAAGCAGGTGGATGTTCCGCCGGAACGCCGGTTCATCGGATTTGACGGCTATCAACACGCCATGGATTGCTTGAAACCGGGCGACATTGCCATCTTCACCACGCCGCTGGCGTTCCGCTGGGTTCACTTTAAGTATGCCATTGAAAAGGGCCTCAATGTCTTCATGGAAAAGCCGCTGACAGCCGACGGCCCCACTTCGCGCCGCATGCTAGACCTGGCCAAGCAAGCCTCCGCCAAGAACCTCAAGGTTGGCGTGGGCTTGATGTGCCGGCATCACCGGCCCTTGCAGGAATTGGCCAAGCGCGCCCAGGACGGCCAGCTCGGCGAAATCATTCTGATGCGCGGCTACCGCATGGCACCATCCGGCTTGGCCAACTGTTTCGTGGAAAGATGGCCCGGCAATCCGTCGGAACTTCTATGGCAAATATCAGTCTTCCACAGCTTTATTTGGGCCAGCGGCGGTCTCTTTAACGACTTTTACATTCATCACATTGATCATCTGTGCATGATCAAGAACGCCTGGCCGGTCAAGGCCCAGGCGCTGGGCGGGCGCCATTATCGCAAAACTCAAGGAGGCAAACTCCTCGTGGACCAGAATTTTGATTCGTATTCGGTCGAATACACTTTTGAGGACGGTACCAAAATGTACATGGACGGCCGCAACGAAATTGGTTGCAATGAGATTTACTCCAGTTACGTCCACGGCAGTAAAGCGATGGCCATCGCGGCCTCTTATGGCGATTACGGGAAGAATACTTCCATTCATTCCGGCCAAAATCCGACCAACAAGAATGCCATCTGGACCTCCAATGTCAGCCGGGAGGAGCAGGACCCTTATGACAACGAATGGAACGACTTGGTGAATGCCATCCGCAACGACAAGCCCTACAACGAAGTCCCGCGCGGCATCGCAGCCAGCGTGACCAGTTCCTTGGGCCGGATGGCCGCCCACACCGGCCAGGAAGTCACCTACGACGAAATGCTCAACCATCCGGAAGAATACGCCCCCGGATGTGACAAATACACAATGGACTCTCCTCCGCCCGTGCGCTCCAACGCCGACGGCGTCTATCCCATCCCCATGCCGGGAATTCTCAAGCACAGCGAATACGCCATCAACGCCGCTTGACATTCAAGGCAGAACGTGGCCTGAAATGGTGCAAGTCGGCTTCTCGCCGACGGCGCCAAGGGTGTAAACGCCACCGTCGGGAAAGGCCGGTAATTCCCGATTCTCGCCTCGGCCAAGGTACTGCCTCAAATCCTCCATGGTCGGCGTGTCCTTGCGTTGTTTTCCAAATTCAAGCGCCCATTGCTGTTTGGCTGAATCTATCACCCTGAGAATGTTGATGCACTGATATTGTTTTGCAGTAGCCGGATCATCTGACGCTGCATTTCCCCCGCCAATCACCGCCTTCCCACCCGGGGCGTAGCGCAACCGCGCATTTTCACCCACAGAACCAAGAATAAAGCTCCCCTCGCCTAAGGCCTCGATGAAGTCGGGTCTGCCCCCATTTGTTCTGCTATTAAGATATGGCCGAAGATCCTCCCATGTTGGCGCGTCGGCATTTTGCTTTCTCTTTTCCAACGCCCATTGTTGCTTGGATGAGTCTATGGACCTGAGTGTGTTGGCAATCGCGCGGGGAAGACCTGGCGTATCGGAGTCCACATACGTTCTGTCAACAATATCTTGCGCGGCAAGCTCCGGCTCGCCCGTGGCGGGCTTTAAGCCCGGCGAGTTGTAGTGATCCAATTCGATGGCAAATCCTTTGCTTCCGCCTTTGGGAATGGAAGTGTCGTTCGTCATGGTGCCGTCGGGCAGCAGAATAGTCTGCGTGTCTCTATCGAACTGTTCCTCAGCGTCCGTGAAAGGCCCGGAGTACGGAATGAGTCTGAGACCCAGTTCGTTAAGAAGTATTCCCGTCACTCTCTCAATTTTCTCGTCTTCTCCGCCTACGCGAGGGGGAGTCAGTTCAATGTCGTAAGTGCCGGGCAACCCGGTTTGATTGGCGACCGGAGCCTGGAGAACTCCGCCGATGAATTTGGCCAACTCCGCCATGGTCATATTGCGTAACACCCTTTTTCCATTCACAAAGCCAGTCTGGCGGCGGCTTGCCTTGCGAAGTCCTGTTATCGCCTTGGCCAGGTCGTTGGTTTGCTGGCGCAGGCTGGCCACTTCCGCCCGCAGCCTGGCTAAATCGCGCACTTGTTTTTCCGCGGCTGGCGAGCCAGTGGCGGCCTGGACCACCATGTTGGAAAGCCGTTGGTTTTCCGTTTGGAGCGGGGCCAGTTGCGCCGCTTGTTGCTGCAGCGCTTGATTTTCTTCGCGCAGTTTGGCGACAAATTGATGTTGTATCATCATTGGCGCCGCCAGGACGGCGAAGGCGATGACGCTGGCGCAGGCCATCTCAAAGAACCGGAGCAGGATCGCCGCGCGATCTTCCGGCCCCAATTCATTGATGACTTCATCCAGGATGGGAGCCACCTTGGACAGGTTGGCCGCCGAATGGTCTTCAGTCTCATTCATTTCAACAGCCTGCCTTTCGCGGATTTGGCGTCGCCGGTTGCCTCGCATCACAGTGGAGGCGACAAAACAAGTGTGCCGGTGCAGCCAGCCGCCAATCATGACCTCGCTCGACATCGTTCCCGCCTTGCGCGCCAGATTCAGAAAAACCGTTTGCGTGACATCCTCGGCCAGATGGTCGTCGCCATTGACCAGTCGGCGCGCGATGGAATGGACCATGTTCACATAACGAGCCACCAATTCGCGGAAAGCGGCTTCCGAGCCGCTTTTGGCGTAATCGTCGAGCAATTTCCGGCTTTCGTTCATCACTTTCTACTCCTATAGAGCCGCCGATCTGCAAAACCGAACAGGGCGCAACGTGCGTTCTTGAGCACGTTTTCACAAAAAAACATTTTCTTAGCCGGTTAGTCGGATTAGGTAGGATTAGGTGGGATTAGGTCGGATCGGACTCGGCTTGAACCCGGATTGAGGCCGGATCGGGGCCGCGCCGGTCCGAAAATCCCGCGAGCATACGCACAAAATATATTTTTTTATTTTGGTTTGACCAGCTTTGTCCAGCCTTGACTTGGTTTGACCAGCCTTGACCAGCTTTGACTCGGTCAAGGCTGAGTCAACCCGTGTCAAGGTCTGTAGCGCAGGTTGCCAAACCTGCCGTATCGCCGACTTCCAAGTCGGCTTCGCGACGTTGCGGCCAGCGGGTTTGGAAACTCGCGGCACGGCAGACTTGGAAGTCTGCCCTACGCTCAACAGATACGACGCCGCTGTCGCTATCGTTTCTACCTTCATAAAATGATATTACCAGAACCCGCCGAAAACCAAAAACCTACGGTAGGATTTTCAGCACGATTTTTTTTGGAGCCTTCCAGAACCTGCAAGATGCTGCCAAACAACAACATGCAAACAAAAAAACCATCAAAACGTGAAAAAGTGCAAAATAAAATGTTTTTTTGCCGCGCGAAAACCTCGTTTTCCTGCAAAAACGACCCAAAAAAGGCCCTTTTTTTCTGTCAGTACGTTTTTCCGGGGCGGCCAAGTGCCGGTTGGACATTGATGGCGAGCGACTTACAAGAGTTTATGAAACTGCATCAAAACCAGAAGATTTCAACGCAAAGTCCCAGCGCGGCGAGCCACAATCAAAAACGATGAAACCGGCAGGGGAATGTTCGGCAGAGGAATGACCCCAATCCTTAGCCAATCTTGGTAGGGCGAGGCTCGGCACCTCCCCACCGCATGGGTGACACTTTATCCCCAGCGCATAGGTGGCACTTTTGGATGCTTGACAGGTCAGCGCCGCCGTTGCCCCTTGCGCTATCGCACGGCTCCAATCCCGGTCGTTTCGCGCTCCCAAAGCTCCCCCACCCGCCAGGGCCCAAAATACACTTGCCCCACCCCGGGCCGGGTTCTTTTCAACCCTACTCGCTCCCTCTCAAAAGCTGCGCCCATGTAACGGCCCACGCTCTTTGAAGCGAGCGAGCCATTTCTAGAAGGGGAAGGCTGCGCTGGAGACACCCACCACCAAGGGTGGTGCATTGTGCCAAGGATCCCCTCTCCCTGCCCTCTCCCCGCAAAGCGGGGAGAGGGTTGGCCGAAGGCCGGGAGAGGGGTTCCTTGGAAGCCTCGCCCTACCCGCCTCACCTTTTCGGTGCATTATTCCCCTTGTTCGCTGAGGATCGGGATTTGCTAGAATTTGTAGCTTATGACCACCTTGAACAGCCACGGAGCCACCAATTGGTTTCCGCGCGAAAACTGGACGGCGTCATACTCCGCATCGAAATAAACCATCCAAGGATGCATGTCGAACTCGAGACCGGGCGAAACCAGGACCCGCTGGTAACCGGAGTCGGGCTGCCCCACGGGTGGATCGTTCACGCCCCCGGAGGCCCAGGAGCCGGTGTCCTTCGTCCGGATCGAAGGGATGAGTTGCGCGACCGGCGTAATGTTTACTTTGCCGAACGACAAGCCCTGGTAGTAAACACCTAGGGCCGTATCCAATTCGACTCCCGGACGGTAGCCGCCTTGAGTGAGCATCGGCACATCCAACTCCGCTTGGGCAAACCAATAGAAGCCGTGCGCGACGCTGTTGAGGGTGTGGCGATAGAATCCGCCAAGCAAAAGATCGGTGCTGCCGGTGCCTAACTCGGTATCGCGGTCGAGGATGCCGTTGATGTCGTGGCCGTCATCGCCCGTGGGCAATTTCAACCCGAACGTCACCCCGGCGGACATGTCCGGAAAAAACCCGGTGTAAATGCCTTCGACCCGCAGATCACCAAAGGCGCTCCACGTCGTGGCCCCGCCTTCGTAAGCTCTATAGTGACGCCAGTCGTAGGGTAACTCGGTTTGGAAGCCCCAATCGCGGTTGAAAATATATTGCAAACCCAGCGTGGTGAAGTCGGTTCGAATGTCCGAATCTCCGTTGTTGGCTGCAGGCGCGGGGTGGCCGTCGCTCCAATTCAAGTTTTGGTCCATGTAATCATACATCACGAAGAGCAAGCCGCCCGGTCCTTGGGGCAGCATCGATTGGGTGGCCACATCAAAAACACCGCACCCGCAGGCGCAACCCCAGGCCGCTCCCGGCGCCAAAACCGCGGCCAAAATTGCCAAACTTACTTTCTGTATTTTCATTTTAAAGATTTATAGTTGCGAGACAACGCGACACGCGGGCCTCCATTCAGGAATTACAAACACTCGCGCGACAAACCGCGCGAAACAGACAGGAGAGGACTCAGGCGAAGGCGCTGCGCGGCGGGGGAGTGGGCGGAGTTTCGGAGATGGTGCGGGCAAAAAATCTGGCATCGAACGGAAGCGCAAAGGAGGCGGGCGCAATGAGTGCGAAATCTTCCGTCGCGGGCGGAAATTCAAGCGTTTTGATGCACGTTGTCCATAGGCTCTTCTTTTCCGACTTTTTCCCATCCGCAATGGCCCTGCAAAGCCGGCAGGGATGCTTGCCGTCGAAAGTATGCGTGAGCGCTTGCGCCAGGGAATCGCGGTGCAAATTGCCCGCCAGCATCGAAGTCCAGGCCAGCGATTGCAAGAAAACCCAGTGCAACCCGATGGAACAGGCCAAAGCCAGCACGAGTATAAACTTGCACAACCGAGTCAACACGATTGCCAGATTAAATAAGCGAGCGGCGAGTGTCAAGGGCTGTTCAGCGGCTCTAAGCCTCGTATAGCTTCCCCGGCGTTGTTCACCGTCTGAGCGGCGGCGCAAACCAGGGCGCCCTTGCTCAGCCGTTGAACAACGTCGGGAAAGCTATACGAGGCTCCTGCCGAGCCATCGGCCCTCAGCGCACAAAAACGGATTAGCGCCGCAGCAGCCCGTGAAGGTGGTTGCGCTCGTGGGTGGTCGCGCGCAACGGCGGGGCGCCGGGAGTGGACGGGCAAACGCTCGGACAAATCACGGCGACACCGGAAACGCGCTCGCACTGGCTGACCGGGCTGGAGGAGGAATGGAAGACCAAGACGTATCGGCCCGCGCCTGTCCGGCGGGTGTTGATCCCCAAGAGCAACGGAGGCCAGCGACCGCTGGGCCTACCGAGGGTTAAAGACAGGGTGGTGCAAATGGCGGCGCGGCTGGTGCTGGGGCCTATCTTCGGGGCGGACTTCCATCCGTGCTCGGATGGCTTCCGGCCCGGACGCAACGCCCATCCGGCGGTGGATGAAATCGTGAAGGCACTGCGCAGTGGACGGCTGGAAGTGGTGGATGCTGACCTGTCGAAGTACTTCGACACCACTCCCGAAGCGTAGGCGCCGTCTTTGCGATGAATGCCGAAGTAATAAACATCGAAACCTAGCGCGTGTGGTTCGTCGAACCAATGCGTGGCATATACGCCCCAGAAAGTTGTCGTATGGTCCTCGCCATCCAATCGGCCCGAATCCTTGGCGGGTAATTGCGATGTATTAAAATGGCGGGCAATTACCTCGGCGGTCGAAAATCGAGATTCGACGATGTCCACATTCTTCGGTAATGAGACTGCCATTAATCATGCGCGGACAGATCCGCGAGGCTCCTATCCGCCTGGCTCCGTAGTGGCGTTGTGGACCTGGTTTCAAAGGGAAGACCCGAATTGGCTCGGCGCTACGAAAATTACGCGGGCGCATCCTTGCAAAGAGTGCCCCTGGCAGCAGGCGGTGCTGCTAGCGGACGAGTCGCCCGGCTTCTCCAGCAGCGGGCCGCAGTCATGCCTTAATACATCATGAAATTCACTTATTACGGAAATTCCTGCTTCTCTGTATTCGCCGGCGGCAAAACATTCTTGTTTGACCCTTTCATTGCGCCGAACGAGTCGGCCAGCGCCATTGATGTCGATGGAATTCAGGCCGATTACATTTTTGTTGCTCACGCCCACTTCGATCATACAACAGATGTCCTGCGCGTAGCCCGGAGAACCGGAGCCAAAGTTTTGGGGGGCTGGGAAATGTACGAGTGGTTCAATAAAAACGGGCTTAAAAATACGCATCCCATCAACCCTGGAGGCCAGTTCACGTTTGATTTTGGCACGGTAAAATGTTTTATCGCCCAACACTCCAGCAGCCTGCCCGATGGCAGTTATGGCGGCGTTGCGTGCGGGTTTGTCTTTCAAACTCCGAATGGCAATTTTTATTACAGCGGCGATACGGGCCTCACTTTGGATATGCAATTAATTCGCGACTGGGCAGCGCTTGATTTTGCGGTTTTCCCCGTTGGTGATGGCCTGACGATGGGAGTGGAAGATGCGATCAGGGCAGCCCGATTGGTCGGCGCAATTAAAGTTGTCGGCGTTCATTATGACACTTTTGATTTTATTAAGATCTACCACCTGCAGGCCATTAAATCTTTTAAAGCCGCAAATATGACGCTCCATTTATTGGATGTTTGTGTGCAGCTGATGGCCTATGTCGTCAAAGTGACTGCATGAACCAAATTCCATAGTTGACGGGCGCTGTCGCACAAATATTGGGTGGTTTGATGTTGTTGCCAGCAACGAGCGCTCTATGCTGGAAGGGTGAACCTTCTTCGGTGCGGCGGCCGAGGCCATGCGGCGCATTCTAATCGAGCACGCCCGGCGAAGATTGGCGGCGAAACGCGGTGCGGGCGTCGAGGTCGTTGATCTTGAAGGACTCGAAATTTCTTCTCCCTTGCCGGATGATGGCCAGTTGCTCGCATTGAACGAGGCCCTGGAAAAACTTTCAGCCATTGATCCACGCAAGTCGGAACTGGTTAAGCTGCGCTACTTCGTGGGTTTGAATTTCGAGGAAGCCGCCGCCGCGCTCGGCATCGCTGTGCCCACGGCCAAACAATGGTGGGCTTACGCGCGGTCCTGGCTCATGGTCGAGATGCGCGGTGCGGGGCCGGTCTGACTGTCAACGGCGGTGCCGACGTGAGTCAAAACTGGCGTTTCGGAATTGGATCGTTTTCTGGCAAGCAACCTGCTGGAGCCACGGCGGCTGCCTTTCGGATGTGCTTGCGCAGTCCTGCTTTAAGAAAACGGAACGGGAAGAAGGAATAAAACTTCGCGAAAAAGCCTTGAAGAATAGACCCTTTCTCAACCGCCCGTTTTGTATCCATTCGACTTCGCCGTTGGCAGGCTGACCATTCTCTGCCCGAACGATCAGGCTTTATTGCCCTTGGGCACATGCGTCGCCCAAGTCTGGCCCGATTCGGGTTGGACCTGCGTGAAGCCGGTGCCCGCAGGCGGATTGGGGATGCGGAGGAGATGGTTGCAGGCCGGGCATTGAATCTGCCGGCCGGCGAATTGAGGTTCGAATTTCAGCGGCTGATCACAGTGGGAACAATAAAATTTGAAGTCGTTTGCGCTCATGGAATGTTTGCCTTTCATTTCATCATGCGCAAACTGTGGGTGAAAAGTAGATGAAAGATTTATCCATACTTTTAGTTGCGCGAATACGCATGTAGAGTTGAATGAGCGAATCAAAATCAAACATGCCCTCTCCCCAAGACCGCGAGGAAGCACTATTTCAAGCTGCCGCCGCACTGAACGGCCCTGAACGAGCCATCTTCCTAAAGGGCACCTGCCTCGGTGACGATGCCTTGCGGAAACGCCTGGAAACCTTGCTGGCGGCCCACGACGCGCCCGATGAATTGTCACCGAAAGACGCACCCGCCGCCGTGGCGACGATGAAGTTGGAACTGGCCGATGAACCGGACGAAGCTGTGGGACAGACGCTCGGGCGCTACAAGCTGATGGAGCGGCTTGGCGAAGGCGGTTGCGGCGTGGTCTATGTGGCGGAGCAAATCCAGCCGGTGCGGCGTCGCGTCGCCCTCAAGGTCATCAAGCTCGGTATGGACACCAAA
>Ga0302324_100022274_pt1 | contig 12315 bp, 11 predicted proteins | sample Palsa_T0_1_FD_201949 | JGI IMG/M metagenome (GOLD analysis project Ga0302324, IMG submission 201949) | Peat permafrost microbial communities from Stordalen Mire near Abisko, Sweden - Palsa_T0_1 | ecosystem: Environmental > Terrestrial > Soil > Palsa > Peat permafrost | place: Sweden: Abisko...
GGCGAGGGCGAGTTGCGCGATGGGGGAAAGATCGGCTGACCGGGACGCCCAAATCCAGGGGCTGGGGGGGCTGGTCAGGGTTCCGGACCCGGCCATCCCGATCAGCCGACAATTTAAGAATGGCGATCCAAGCCGGCCGTCAAACGGCCAAACGAAGGTCATTTCACGGCGCCGCGTCCTTCGCCGGCCGCACCGAGGGCAAAGTCCGGGTTCCCAGGGGATGGGCGGATGCACTAGCGTGCAAGCGCATGGCTTTCGACTCGGCTCCCCATCCCGGACCCTCCCAATCTGGGGCCCGTCTGGTGTTCTTCGACCGTCGCGAGCTTTCCCAGATCCTGGCCGTTTACGGGCGAATGGTGGCCGCTGGCCACTGGCGTGACTACGCCCTCGATGCGCTCGCTGATGCGGCGGTGTTTTCGGTCTTTCGCCGCGCCTCGGAAACCCCGCTCTACCGGATCGAGAAACGTCCCGCCTTAGCGCGCCGGCAAGGAGCATGGGTCGTGACCGCGCACGGCGGCCTTATTATGAGGCGTGGCCACGACCTCGGTCAGGTCTTGACGCTGTTCGACAGTCGCCGTTTTGCCGTCGTCGGCTAGACTGCCGCAGGCCGCGAAGAAACCCCGGCGCAGTGGCCGGGGTCCCTCGATCGCTAAGAATCCGAAACCCTATCGTCGCGAACCGCCCATGAAGAACAGCAGGAACCTGAAAAGGTTGACGAAATCGAGATAGAGGCTGAGGGCGCCCCAGCTCGTCGCGACGCCCATGGCTGCCTGATCGCCGCCCAGTTGATAGTAGGTCATCTTCAGCCGTTGGGTGTCCCAGGCGATCAGGCCGGCGAAGATGAGAACGCCGATGAGGTTGATCGCGAAGACCAGTGCCGGAGAGTGGAAGAAGAAGGTCAGGATCATCGCGAAGATCAATCCCCACAGGCCCATGATGAGGAAGCTGCCCATCGCCGTGAGGTCGCGCTTGGTGGTGTAGCCCACCAGGGAAAGACCGCCAAAGGCGGCGGCGGTCACCAGGAAGGTCTGGAAGATGCTGATGTTGCTGTAGAGAATGAACAGCATCCCAAGGGAGGCGCCGATCATCGACACCACGACCCAATAGGTAAAGCTTGCGCTCTGAGCCGTCTGACGTCGGGCGAAGCCCTGGAACAGCAGGACCGCGATCGGCGAGAACGCCACGATCATTCCGAGGATCGTGTAGCCGACGTGGCCGGCCCCATCGAGACGGAACAGCAGTCGTTGGGCCGGCGGGTAATTGCCCGTCACCCAGGCCAGGCCGGCGGAGAGCACCAGGCCCAGCGCCACCTTGTTGTAGACGCCGAGCATGAAGGCTCTAAGGCCTGCATCCACGGCCATATCCGGCTGCGCTACCGCCCCCGGGCGCGCCAACCCGCGATCAAAATCGCTCATCTCTTCAGAACCCTTGTTCCGTTAGCGTCCCGATCGGACGCTCGTTGCAGAATATCGGCTTCGCGGACCGTCCGCGCAAGGCGCCACGACACCTCGACCTCTATGGCCCCATGGCCTCGCGGCTTATCTAAGGCCCTGGCGCCTCGACCTTGGGAAGACCGGGTGCCGCCCAAACCGTAGCCACCGTGGCAATCACCATGATCCGTCTCTTCGCCGCGATCGCGATACCCGATGAGATAGACGGCGTTCTCGAAAGCCACCGCGACCGCTTGCCAGGAGCGGCGTGGCGGCCGGCGGGGAGTCTCCACCTCACCCTGCGTTTCTTTGGCGACATCGGCGAAACCAAGGCCGAGGATCTTCAGGGCGAGCTTGCGGCGATCGGCGGCGCGTCCTTCACGCTGCGGCTGGCTGGCGTGGGCTCGTTCGGCGACAGCCGGGCCGAACATTCCATATGGGCCGGCGTCGAGGCCAGCGAACCTCTGCGAATCCTCGCCAGGCGTTCCGAGATGGCCGCGAGTCGGGCCGGTCTGCGTCCGCAGAAGAGAGCCTGGCGAGCGCACGTCACCCTGGCGTACCTGAAGGGCTGCGATCCGGCCCGCGTGGCGGCATGGATCCAGGCCAACAACCTGGTGCGTTCGCCGGAATTCCCGGTGACCAGCTTCGGCCTCTATTCGAGCTGGCGCACGGCCGAAGGCTCGATCTACCGCCTCGAGCGCCACTATCGGCTGATCTGAACCTGGTGGTCCTTGAGGACCCCGAGAGGCACGATCGCCAACATCTCCTCATGGGTGGCCTCAAGCACCACAGGCGGGGCGAATCCCGCGTCCAGCGCCTCCTTCCACCTCGGCCCGCACAGGCACCAGCGATCGCCGGGCTCGAGACCGGGAAAGCCGAATTCCGGATTGGGCGTCGTCAGGTCGTTGCCGGCCAGGTAGGAGAAGCGGAGGAACTCTCCGGTCATCACCGCGCACACGGTGTGCTGGCCGGTGTCTTCGGGACCGGTCTCGCAGCAGCCGTTGCGGAAAAACCCCGTCAACGGCGCGGTCGAGCAGGTCGCCAGCTCACCGCCCAGGACGTTGCAGGCGCCTTGATCGTATCTGATGGTCATGGCCCATCATATCGCCCAGAACCTCAGTGTCGTCACGAGAACGCATCAAGCCCATGGATCTGTCGCCAAGACCCCGTCGCAGCGCTCTCTACATGCCGGCCTCGAACCCACGGGCGGTGGAAAAGGCCAGGACCCTTCCCTGCGACGTGGTGATCCTGGACCTCGAGGACGCCGTCCTGCCGGAGGCCAAGGTCGCGGCCAGAGGGGCGGCGGCGGAGGCCGTGCGTGACGGCGGATTTGGCCGGCGGGAGGTCGTGGTGAGGGTCAACGCCCTCGAGACGGCCTGGGGCGCCGATGACCTGGACGCGATCGCCGCCGCCGGCCCGGACGCGATCCTGGCGCCAAAGGCGCGGGGCCCCGACGATGTCCTCGCCTATGACCGGGCGCTCGCGGCGGCGGGTCCTGGAACGCGGCTGTGGATCATGGTGGAGACGGTCCAGGCCGTGCTGAATCTCGCCGCCGTGGCTGCAGCTGCGGCGACGACGCGTCTCGAGGCCATGGTCATGGGTCTGAACGATCTGGCGCGGGAAATGGGGGCTCGCCAGACTGCTGATCGCGGCCCGTTCCAGTTCGCGCTCGCCAAGGCGGTGACCGCGGCGCGCGCCAACGGCCTGGCGGCGCTCGATAGCGTCCACAACGAGATCGAAGATCTCGACGCGTTGGAGGCCGTCTGTCGCCAGGGCGCGGATTTCGGATTCGACGGCAAGAGCGTGATCCATCCCAGCCATCTCGAGATCTGCAATCGGGCGTTTGCGCCCGCGCCGGAGGAACTCGCCTGGGCGCGAGCGGTGATCGCCGCCTTCGCCGCACCCGAGAACCTCGGCAACGGCGCGCTGCGGGTCGAGGGGCGGCTGGCGGAGGCTTTGCACCGGGACCAGGCCGCCAGGCTGGTGAGTCTCGCCAAGGCTATCTCGGCGCTCGAAAGGGAGCGCTCCAGCTCGTGATTCCCGTGTCGGCGGCGATCGCTCTGGCCCTGGCGGCAGCCGGCGCCGCTCCCTCGCTCGAAAACGGCCGTCCCATCGACCAGCGCATCTCGTCCAGCTACGACGCCGCCCAGGCCTTGCAAGGCGAACTCGACGGCTCGTGGGACCTTCGCGACCTGGCGGGCCATCAGATCTATGGCTTCGAGATCGTCAATCCTCCAAGCCGGCGTCACCTCGAGGCCGCCTGGCGGTCGCCGTTGCCGGCGCTTGGTGACCAGGCTTCGGGAACGGCCGAGATCAACCTGGCGACGCGCTCGGTCCTGCGGCTTAGGTTCCTTCGCCTGGGCCACCTAGTCGAAGCCGAGCTGCACCGGTCGCGCAACGGCGTCTGGGCGGGGCGGCTCATCGAGGGCGGGCGGCCGCTGCGCGTCGTTCTTCGCCGGCCCGGGCAGCCCTAGGACGGACTCCGCGGGGCAACGCGCCAGCCTTGCGGGACGGCGATGGCCGGTCTAGACCGCCGCCGGCCTTGCAGCCCCTTGCGGAGACATCATCATGGCCCGCGCCAAGATCGCCCTAGTGGGCGCCGGCATGATCGGCGGCACGCTCGCCCACATCGCGGCGAGGGAAGAGTTGGGCGACGTTATGCTCTTCGACGTTGTCGAGGGCGTCCCCGAGGGCAAGGCGCTCGATCTCTGCCAGGCGACCGCAGTCATCGGCGTCGACGTGATCCTCAAGGGGACGGGCGACTATCGCGACCTGGCCGGGTCGGATGTCTGCATCGTCACCGCCGGCGTGCCGCGCAAGCCCGGCATGAGCCGCGACGACCTGCTGGGGATCAATCTGAAGGTCATGAAGGCGGTCGGCGAAGGGATCAGGACTCATGCCCCCGACGCCTTCGTCATCTGCATTACCAATCCGCTGGACGCCATGGTCTGGGCCTTGCGCGAATTCTCGGGCTTGCCGCCCAAGAAGGTCGTCGGCATGGCGGGGGTCCTCGACTCGGCGAGGTTCCGGTTCTTCCTGAGCGAGAAGCTGGGCGTATCGGTGGAGGACGTCCACGCGTGGACACTTGGCGGTCACGGCGATGAAATGGTGCCCATGGTCCGACACTCGACCGTCGGCGGCCTTCCCCTTCCGGAGCTCATCAAGCAGGGGTTGATGACGCAGTCCGATCTGGACGCCATTGTCCAGCGAACCCGGGGCGGTGGCGGCGAGATCGTCGCTCTGCTCAAGACCGGGTCGGCCTTCTATGCGCCCGCCGAGAGCGCCATCGCCATGGCCGCCTCGCACCTGAAGGACAAGAAGCGCGTCCTGCCCTGCGCGGCCCACCTGACGGGTGAATACGGCCTGAACGATCTCTACGTCGGCGTCCCGACGGTGATCGGCGCCGGCGGCGCCGAACGGATCATCGAATTTCCGCTCGACGACAACGAGCGCGCGATGTTCGCCAAGTCGGCGGAATCGGTGAAGGGGCTGATCGCCGCATGCCGCAAGATCGAACCGTCTCTGGCCTAGGCCCCACCCTGGAGACCGACCGCCTGGTCCTTCGTCCGACGCAGGCCGAGGATTTCGATGCGTGGGCCGACTTCGCCCAGGACGAGGCGGCGATGCGTCATCTCGGCGGCGTCCAGCCCAGGACCGTCGCCTGGCGCGGATTCGTGAGCGTCGCCGGCGCCTGGGTGATCCAGGGCTTCAGCATGTTCTCGGTCATCGAAAAGGCGACCGGCCGCTGGGTGGGGCGGCTTGGACCGTGGAAGCCAGAGGGTTGGCCCGGCGCCGAAGTCGGGTGGGGCCTGGCCTCCCACGCCTGGAAGAGGGGCTACGCTGTCGAAGGCGCGGCGGCGGCGATGGACTGGGTCTTCGACGAACTGGGCTGGACCGAGGTCGTTCACTGCATAGGGCCGGCAAACGTTGCCTCGCAGATGGTGGCCAAACGTCTTGGCTCCCGGCTGCTGCGCCTGGGCCGGCTGCCCTCTCCCTACGACGCCGATGAGCTGGAAATCTGGGGCCAGAGCCGGGACCAGTGGCGACAAAGGCGCGCATCGACGACCGGATCCTGAAGTCGCCATGCCGACCCAGCCGCGCGCGCCGGCGTCCCCTGCGAGGGCCGCAGGCCGCGGCCCCTTGTCGTCCTCTTCATCGATGCGGCGGGTCGCCCTGACCGCGATTGTCGTCATCGGCTGCGCGGCGAGCCTCTACGCCAACTTTCCGGGCCACTTCTCGCCGGACTCCCTCTGGCAGCTCGCCCAGGGCCGCAGCGGCGTCTACAACGAGTGGCATCCCCCGGCCATGGCTTGGCTGCTGGGCGTCGCCGACCGGCTGCGGCCCGGAGCGTCGCTCTTCATCTTCTTCGACGCCGCCCTCTTCTACGGCGGTTTGCTGGCGTTCGCGGTCCTGGAGAAGCGGCCGCGCCTGATCAGCATGCCACTGGTGGCGCTGCTGACGGCCTCGCCCCTCGTCCTGATCTATCAGGGCGTCGTCTGGAAGGACGTTCTCTTCGCCGACGCCGCACTGGCCGGCTTCGCCGCCCTGGCCTGGTCGGGCCGCGCCTGGGCCCGGCCGCCCCGGCGATTCAGCCTCCTGCTCCTCGCTTTCGCCCTTTTCTCCCTGGCCGCGCTCTCGAGACAGAACGGCTGGGTCGTACCGATGTGCGGGGCCCTGGCTCTCGTCGCGATCCGCCTGACGGCGCCGGCCAGGAGCTCGGATGGCCTTGGCGCGGTGGCTTACGGCCTCGCGGCGTTGGCGGTGACGGGCGCGATCTGCGGCGCGGCCGGCGCGGCCCTCGCCGCTCGCGACGATGGAAAACCCGAGACCGCACGCCAGCTCCGGCGCCTCCAGGTCTTCGACCTTGCCGGCGCGGTGCGCGCCGATCCATCCGTGGCTCTTTCGATCCTGCATCGGGAGGCGCCGGTCCAGGAAGAGTTCATCCGCCGCGCCGCGGCGCCGGTCTGGACCGCGACCGGGGCCGACAACCTCAAACCGCTGGCCGGCGCCGATACGGCGTTCATTCGGCCGGGAAGCGCGACAAGCCGTCAATGGCGAGCGCTGTTGCTCGCCGAACCCATCCTCTACCTGCGGACGCGCGCCAAGGTGTTCGCCTCGACCCTGCTCGCCAGCACCGCGGACAAATGCCTGATCACCTTTACCGGCGTCGATGGACCCCCCAGGCTGCTCGCGAGAGCAGGACTGAGCGCTCGATACGACGACAAGGATAGTTGGGACGAGGCCTATGAGACGACGTTTGTCTCGACGCCGGTATTCTCGCACGTCTTCTACGGCGCGATCCTGATCGTGCTACTCCTCTGGCGGCTGCGCGACATCGTGCGAGGCGATCGACGACCCGAGACCTGGTCGACAGCCACGATGGCTGTCTGCGCCCTTCTCTTCACCGCCAGCTTCTTCGTCATTTCGAGCGCCTGCGACTACCGGTATCTGTATTTCCTGGATGTCGCGGCGATGGCGGCGCTGGTCCGCAGAGCCTCGGAGCGCCCGGCGGTTCGACCCCCGACCCCAAGCGATCGGGCCGCCCCTCTTGCATCGGGCTCTTCTTGAGCCATCCTCCGCGCCGACTCTCACCAGCGGAGCGCGTCTAGCCCTTTCCATGGCCGACTTCATCTTCCACGATCCATCGGGACGGCGAGCCAGGCGCGCAAATCTCGGCGTCGGCCTGGTTATCGCGGCCGCCGCCCTGGTGGTCGCGGGCTTCTTCGCAACCCTGGCGTTTGCTCCGCGGCTGCCGAATCTCGCCTTGAAGGATCCACAGGTTCTGCAGGCCATGCACGTGGAAACGGCCCATCGCTTCAAGCGTCAGCCGGAATGGCGTCGGATTCCCCGGCCTGGGCGAGCCAACTTCGGCAAGTCGCAACGGCCGTTGTCGGTCGGCTTCTACGTGAGTTGGGACGAGACCTCGCGAGTGTCGTTGCGCCGGCATATCAACCAGCTCGACGTCGTCTCGCCCCAATGGGTGGCGCTGAACGGCTCTCTGGGCAGGGTCAGTCTGACTTCCGATCCCCAGGCCGAGGCGATCATCGCCAGCGCCAAGACCCCGCCCTCGGTGCTGCCGATGGTCCACAACGCCCACAACGACCTCTGGGACGGGCCGCTGGCGAACAATCTGCTCACCTATCCGGCCGCGCGCGCCGCGCTTCTGTCGAACCTCGTCGTCCTGGCCAGGCAGCATGGTTACGCCGGCTACGTTTTCGACTTCGAGAACCTGTCTCCAGCAGCCTTGGCGCAGTATCCGGCCTTCATCGCCCAGGCCCGGGCGGTGATGAAACCGCTGGGTCGCGAGGTGTGGGTGACGACCCCGTTCTCCGACGACAGCTGGCCCCTGAAACAGCTGCAATCGGTCGCCGACGTCCTGGTGTTGATGGCCTATGACGAACACTGGGGCACTGGCGACCCCGGTCCGACGGCCGGCCAGGAATGGTTCGAGAAGACGCTCGCCAGCGACATGAACCTGCTCGATCCGGCTCGCGCCGTGGTCGCCCTTGGCGCCTACGGCTACGACTGGACCCTGCCGGATTCCAAGGGTCGTGGCCGCGCCGAGGCCGTGACCTTCTACGACGCCACCCAGAACGCGCACGACTCTCAGGCGTCCGTGACCATGGACGACGACGCGCTCAATCCGACCTACGCCTATGCGGACGACGACGGTCGCAATCATCGTGTCTGGTTCCTGGACGCCGCGACCTTGTTCAACGAGATCAAGGTGACCGATCCGTTCCGCCCGATGGGCTACGCCCTCTGGCGAATGGGCGCGGAGGACCCGGCGGTCTGGAACTTCCTGCACCAGCCCTTCGATTCGGCGAAGCCGCAGGGGCTGGAGGCCATTGCGCCTGGAACCGGCGTCGACTTCGAAGGCACCGGCGAAATTCTCCACGTCGACGCCTCTCCAAAGGGCGGTCGACGCACCCTGGAGACCGATCCGGACAACGGTCTGATTTCTGGCGAAACCTACGAGGTGATGCCGACCTCGTACGTGATCGCGCGCTACGGCGCCCATCCGGGCTGGGTTGCGCTGACCTTCGATGATGGTCCGGATGGCCGCTGGACTCCTAAGATCCTGGACATCCTCAAGGCCAAGCACGCTTTGGCCACGTTCTTCGTCATCGGCGAGAACATGCAAGCCGATCCGGGGATCGTCGAGCGCGAGGTCCGGGAAGGCCAAACCGTCGGCAACCACACCTGGACCCACCCCAATATCGGCGCGACACCGATCGCCCAGACCGACCTGGAACTGAACACCACCCAGCGGCTGTTCGAGGTCCTCACCGGCCGGTCGATGCGCCTCTTCCGCCCCCCCTATTTCGGCGACGCCGAACCATCGACCCCCGGCGAGGTCGAGCCCCTGTTGGTGGCTCAGAAGCTCGGGTATCTGATCGTCGGCCTCAGGATCGACCCAGACGACTGGAAGAAGCCGGACGCCGGCCTGATCGTCACGCGAACCCTCAGCCGGCTCATGGACACGGGAGAGAGCGCCGGACAGGTGGTCCTGCTCCACGATTCGGGGGGCGATCGCAGTCGGACGGTCCAGGCTCTCCCCACCCTGATCGACACCCTGCGCGCGCATGGCTATCAGCTCGTCACCATCGATCGCCTTGCGGGCATGAGCCGCGCCGACGCAATGCCGCCGACTTCGCGCTCGTCGCTAGAGCTGTTGGTGGACCGACTGGGTTTCGGCTTCTTTCGCTATCTGAACATGGCGATGCACGTCCTCTTCGTGACCGCCATCGTGCTTGGCGTCGCGCGGCTCGCCTTTCTCGCCGTCCTCGCCCTTTGGCACGGACTGCGCGCGCCCGGCCGGGCGCCGGCCCTCTACGATCCAGAGCCCGGCCCGACGATCAGCGTCCTCATTCCGTGCTTTAACGAGGCCAAGGTGATCGTCGCCTCCACCAGGCGAATCCTCGAATCTCGCTGGAATCGACTGGAAGTCCTCATCCTTGACGACGGGTCGGTCGACGCAACCGCGGACGTGGCGCGCGAGGCGTTCGCTGACGATCGGCGCGTCCGCGTCCTTTCATTCGAGAACGGCGGCAAGGCCACCGCGCTCAACCGGGGTCTGGCGGAATGCGAGGGCGAGATCGTCGTCGCCCTCGACGCCGACACCCTGTTCCCGCCCGACACCTTGCCGCGCCTGGCCCGGTGGTTCGCCGATCCAAGGGTGGGCGCCGTGGCCGGCAACGCCATTGTCGGCAACCGGCTCAACCTGATCACCAGGTGGCAGGGGCTGGAGTATGTCTCGTCCCAGAATCTGGAGCGCAGAGCGCTGGCCGCACTGGGAGCGGTAACCGTGGTGCCTGGCGCGGTGGGGGCCTGGCGTCGGTCGGCGCTGACGCAACTGGGGGGTTACCCCTCCGACACCCTGGCCGAGGACCAGGATCTGACGCTCGCCTTCCAGCAGGCCGGTTGGCGGGTGGAGTTCGATCCCGACGCTAGGGCCTATACCGAGGCCCCCGACAGCGTGGCCGGCCTCTTGAACCAACGCTTCCGTTGGTCCTTCGGCACCCTGCAGTGCCTGTGGAAGCACAGGCGAGCGCTCTTCGATTCTCGCCGCCCGGTGCTCGGCTTTGTCGCCCTTCCGCAGATCTGGCTGTTCCAGATCGTCCTTACGGTCGCCGCTCCCCTTGTCGATCTGGCGATCGTCTCGAGCCTGGTGTGGGCCCTTTACGGGCGCGCCTACCACCCGGTGGAATGGTCGCCGGACGATTTCATGCGTTCGGTCTTCTATTGGGCGGCCTTCATCTTCCTGGATCTCTCGGCGGCGGCGACAGGCATGGCGCTGGAGCGACAGGCGCCATGGGGAGACCTCATCTGGCTGCCTATTCAGAGGTTCGGATACCGGCAGCTGATGTACTACGTGGTCGTGAAGTCGGTGATCACCGCCATTCGGGGCTACCGCGTCGGATGGGGAAAACTCGAACGCCGCGCGACCGCGGTGGTGGGAAAAGCGGCTTGAGGACGGGGCCGCCCCTCGCCGAGGCTTGGTTGCGCGGCCGTGGCGCCCTGCCTATAAGCGCCCGATCCCCGCTCGCCCGCCGACAGCGCCCTGATGAATATCCATGAATACCAGGCCAAGGCCGTGCTCGCGGAGTTCGACGTCCCGACGCCGCGCGGAAAGCCGGCTTTCAGCGTCGACGAGGCGGTGGCGGCGGCGCGCGAGCTCGGCGGCCCGGTATGGGTGGTGAAAGCCCAGATCCACGCCGGCGGGCGGGGCAAGGGCGGCGGCGTCAAGGTGGTCAAGACCCTCGAGGATGTCCGCGCCACGGCCGAGCGCATGCTCGGCATGAATCTCGTCACCCATCAGACGGGGCCTAAGGGCCGATTGGTGCGCCGGCTCTATGTCGAGGAAGGCGCGGCGATCGACCGGGAGCTCTATCTGTCCCTGCTCGTAGATCGCGAGACCAGTCGGGTGTCCGTGATCGCCTCCACGCAGGGGGGAATGGACATCGAAGAAGTGGCCCGCGAGAGCCCGGATCGGATCGCGACCTTTTCGATCGATCCGGCTACCGGGCCCTGGCCGCACCATGCCGCGATGCTGGCCAGGTCCCTCCAGCTTTCAGGGGCGGCGGCTAGGCAGCTCCGCACGCTTCTGCCGGCGCTCTACAGGGCGTTCGTCGCAAAGGACATGACCCTGCTCGAGATCAATCCGCTCATCGTAGCCGGATCGGGCCACCTGCTGGTTCTGGACGCCAAGGTGTCCTTCGATGACAACGCCCTCTATCGCCACCCGGAACTCGCTGCTCTGCGCGACGAGAACGAAGAGGACGCCAAGGAGATCGAAGCCTCTCGATACGACCTCTCCTACATCGCCCTCGATGGCGAGATCGGCTGCATGGTCAACGGCGCCGGACTGGCCATGGCGACCATGGACATCATAAAGCTCTACGGCGCCGCGCCGGCGAACTTCCTGGACGTAGGCGGCGGCGCCTCGAAGGAAAAAGTCACTGCCGCCTTCAAGATCATCACCGCCGATCCGAACGTGAAGGGCATACTGGTCAATATCTTCGGCGGCATCATGCGATGCGACATCATCGCCGAGGGCGTCGTCGAGGCGGTCAGGGAGATCGGGCTGGCGACGCCGCTGGTGGTGCGGCTGGAAGGGACCAACGTCGAGCTTGGCAAGAAGATCCTGGCCGACAGCGGCCTCAATGTAATCGCCGCCAATGACCTCGCCGATGGCGCCGAAAAAATTGTCCGGGCCGTGAGGGCCGCCGCATGAGGCGGCCAGATCGTATCAATCAGCGGACGGATGTTGGCCAAGGAGACAGGCGTGAACCTCACTAGGATGAATCTCGCGTTGGCGATCACGGCGGCCGTAGCGGCCTGCGCCGGCGCGGCCTGCGCGGACCCGGCGTTCGATACCTTTCGTCAGCTATGCCTGGACACGGGCGCGGATTTCCCGACGGTGGCCTCGGCCGCCGACGCCGGCGGGTGGAAGCCGGTCGACGCGCCGGTCTCGCTGGTGGGCGGCGTCGTCCCCAGCGACAAGCTGAGCCGGGGCAAGTCCATCGCCGGCGCCGACGCGAACCTGGCCGCCTGGCGTGGAAAGACGGCGAGCAACGTGACGGTCGCCGACTGCGCGGTGCAGCTGGGACGTGGAAGTTTCGCCGACGCGCTGGCGGGCGTCCAGGGCTGGACTGGTTTCGCCCCCCAGGACAACAAGGACCAGAAGGCAATCTTCCGATTCACGGACGTCGCCGGCGCGCACAAATCTGTCGCTCAGCCCGAATACGAAAGTGCGGCCGCCGGATCGGGAATGGAGATCGTGACCGTCACCGGCGGATCCGGCGGGATCAATCTCGACCTGCTGAAGATTAAGAAGTAGCCCTCGAAGGGCGAGCGCGCGGGTTCCAAGCGGCCTGGAGTA
>Ga0302324_100022276_pt1 | contig 12314 bp, 10 predicted proteins | sample Palsa_T0_1_FD_201949 | JGI IMG/M metagenome (GOLD analysis project Ga0302324, IMG submission 201949) | Peat permafrost microbial communities from Stordalen Mire near Abisko, Sweden - Palsa_T0_1 | ecosystem: Environmental > Terrestrial > Soil > Palsa > Peat permafrost | place: Sweden: Abisko...
ATTAAGTGGATGCGCTGGAAGTTGCGGAATGAAATATTCATGCCCGCGCCACCTTTTCGACCAGGTCCACAATGTCATCGACCGCGCGCGGCTTGGCCAGCATTCGCGCGCGCTGTTCCATTTCGGCGATTTTCTGCGGATCGTCGAGAAGCGAAAAAATTTCGTTGGTCAGGCGTTCGGGGGTGAGCTCTGTCTGGGGAAGCAGCCGGGCGGCGCCGGCATCCTGCATGGCTCGGGCATTGCTCGTCTGGTGGGCATCCGTTGCGGCGCCGAAGGGGATAAAGATGGCGGCGCGCCCGGCGGCGGCTACTTCCGCCACGGTGATCGCGCCCGAGCGGCAGACGATCAAATCTGCCTGGGCAAAACGCTCCGCCATATTCTCGATGAAGGGCAAGACCTCCGCTTGAAATTCACACCGCTCATAAGCGACTCGAACCGCATTATAGTCACGTTCTCCGGTCTGATGCACGATGAAAAGCTGATTTTTTCTCACCGTGAGACGTTCAAGCGACTCGATAACCGCGCGATTGATCGGCAACGCCCCACGGCTGCCTCCTGTGATCAGGATCGTATAAGGCGCCCGATGTTCCTTGGGTGGAATCTGAAAGAATTCCGCGCGTATTGGCACGCCCGTCAGCACCGACTTCGATCCGAAACGCGCCGCAGTTTCCTGGTGCGCCACCGCGACGCGGGTTGCCATACCCCCAAGCACGCGATTGGCAAAGCCCGGCTCCACATTCGGCTCAAAAACCACGGTGGGAATACGATGCGCGACGGAGAGAAGCATGATCGGCCCCGAAGCGTAGCCCCCGACGCCCAGAGCAACATCGCACTGGTAACGGTGCAAAATTTTCTCGGAATCCCACAAACCGGCAGGGAGCATCGCCGCATTTCGCAGAAATTTCATCCCGCCGATACCCTTCAATCCCGCCGCGTGGATGAACTCGATCGGAAGGCCGGTCTGAGGCACCAGCTTTGCCTCGATCCCGCGTTCGGTTCCTACCAGCACAACGCGCCTCACCTTTGGATAACCGCTTCCGCTGTCTTTTGCTTCCGTACTTTCTTCCCAGCCGTTCGGGCCGCCCCGTCGCAGCCACTCTCGCGCGATTGCCAGCGCGGGGAACACGTGCCCGCCAGTTCCGCCACCGGCAATTAGTAACGTCTTAGCATCGGTTCCGTGGCCGCGTGTTTCTCGGGCTTCTACAGCACCGCTCACGTCGCATCCGCATGCTGGCTGATGTTCAAAAGCACGCCCGTTGCCAATAGCATTCCCAGCAGGCTCGATCCGCCGTAGCTCACAAACGGCAGCGGAATGCCCTTGGTGGGCAGCAGTCCCAAAACGACGCTTAAATTGACCAGCGCTTGCCCTACCACCATCGTAGTGATCCCCGCCGCCAGCAGCCTCCCAAACTGGTCAGGAGCCTTCATTGCCGCCACGAACCCGCGCCAGCCGTACGCCGCGAAAAGCCCGAGCACCACCGCCGCTCCGATGAACCCGACTTCCTCGCAAATCACCGAGAAAATGAAGTCCGTGTGCGCTTCGGGCAGAAAAAACAACTTCTGATGACTTTCCATTAGGCCCACGCCACTAAAACCCCCTGAACCCACCGCGATCAGCGATTGCAGTAACTGAAAACCGTGACCCTGCGGGTCAGACCCGGGAGAGAAAAATGTCTGTACTCGCTGCAGCCGGTACGGCACACGAACGATCAGCAAATAAACTACCGGCAGCGCCGCGAGAATCCCCCCCGCCACATAACGCAGCGAAAGCCCGGAGACATACAGCATCACGAACGCGATCAGAGAAATCATGCAGGCCGTGCCCATATCCGGCTCGGCCACCACAAGTCCCACGACCAGCAGGAGAACTCCAAGAACAGGCAACAGCGACCGCAGCGGATCGTTAATTCCCACACCTCGCGGCGCGCGCCGAATTTCGATGAACCAGGCCAGATAGAAAATCACCACGAGTTTTGCCAGCTCGGAGGGTTGCAGGCTCAACGGGCCGACCCGAATCCACCGGTGCGTCGCGTGCGAACGGTCCAGAAAAAACACCGAAACCAGCAGCAGCAGCGTGAGCGACAGCCCGCTGAAAATCACGCGCGGTTGTCGCAGCTTGCGATAGTCCATATTCATCAACGCAAACATTCCCGCAATCCCGATCGCAAGCCACAGCACCTGGCGCAACAAAAAGGTATACCCGTTGCCGTATTCCTCCCGCGCCGTGATCGCTGAAGCGCTGAACACCATCACAGCTCCGATCAAGCACAGAGCCAGAGTCACTCCGAACATCTTCCGGTCAGGCTGTAAACTCAGCGGCATCCCTAACCCTTGTCCTTTCCCGCCGTCGCGCCAGCGGCTGACTGATTTTCAAGTTGCGCCACGAGCTCTTTAAACGCGCGACCGCGCTGTTCGTAATTCTCGAATTGATCGAAACTCGAACAGGCCGGCGCGAGCAGGACCACATCGCCAGGCTTCGCTCGCTCCATCGCCATGCTCACGGCGCGGCCCAATGTCTCCGCGTGCTCAATAGGAACAGCGCCCTGCAAATCGGACGCAATCTTTTCCGACGCGGCGCCAATCAGCAGCACCGTTCTCGCGCGCTGGCGGAATGGCTCGCGTAGCGGCGTGTAAGGGCTGCCTTTGTCCTTTCCGCCGAGAATCACGATCAGCGGACCCGGGAAAGCTTCCACGGCCTTGAGCGTCGCGTCCACATTCGTGGCTTTTGAATCGTTGTAGAACTCAACTCCGGCAATCCTGGCGACAAACTCAAGCCGGTGCTCCACCGCGCGGAACGTTCTGACCCCGCTTGCAATCGCGGAGGGCGCCGCACCGGCAAGGTACGCCGCGCAGCAAGCAGCCAGCACGTTTTCGAGGTTGTGATCCCCGCGCAGCGGAATTTCGCTTCGGCGCGCGATCGCGATCTCCAAGCCTTCGGAACGAAAAAGAATTTCATCATCGCGGACGAACGCTCCCGCCGCGACCCGCTTTTGCCGGCTAAACCAGTAAACATGGGGCTTGGAAGGCATCCGTTTGGTTACTTCGGGATCGTCGGCGTTCAGCACAGCCGCATCGCGATCGAGCTGATTTTCAAACATGCGCATCTTCGCGCGAGCGTATGCCTCGAAAGATTCATGGCGATCCAGATGGTCGGGCGTGAGATTGAGCAGCACGCCGATTTCGGGGCGGAAATCCTCGATCGCTTCCAGTTGGAAGCTGCTGATTTCGGCCACCGTGATGCTTGAATCCGTCGAACGTTCCACAAGCGATAAAAGCGGCACACCGATATTGCCGCCCACCAGAGTCTCGATACCAGCTGTTCTCAAGATGTGCGCCACAAGAGACGTAGTCGTCGTCTTTCCGTTCGAGCCGGTGATCGCCACTACTTTCCCCCGCAAGTACCGCCAAGCCAGTTCGATCTCGCTCCACACCGGGATTCCGCGAGCCCGAGCCAGTTCCAGCACTTTCAGATTTGCCGGAACGCCAGGGCTTAAGACGATGAGGCTCTGATCCAAAAAGATCTCCGGCGTGTGTGCGCCAAGCACCAACGTCACCCCGGCGGCGCGAAGCCGGGGAGCGACTTCCGCGAAATCCGATTCCGGCCTGTCATCCGTAGCCGTTACGGTAGCTCCGTAGCCGGCGCTGAAGAGCGAAGCCACCACTCCCGTTCGCGCCAGCCCAACCACCAGCACGCGCTTTCCTTGTAAATCGAAACCGGGTCTCAAAACGCCGTCACCTCAATTTCAAAGTCGTCAACGAAAACAGCGCGAACACCAGCGCCAATATCCAGAACCGCACGATGATCTTTGACTCGCTCCAGCCCGCGAGTTCGAAATGGTGGTGCAACGGAGCCATGCGAAACACGCGCTTGCCCGTCAGCTTGAACGAAGTCACTTGGATGATCACGGAAAGCAATTCGATGATGAAGATTCCCCCGATCGAAATCAGCAGAATTTCCTGTTTCAATATCACCGCAACCACGCCGATCGCGCCGCCCAGCGCGAGCGAGCCAACGTCCCCCATAAACATCTCAGCGGGATGAGCGTTGTACCAGAGAAATCCCAGCGAAGCTCCCACCAGAGAGCCGCAGAAAATCGTGAGCTCGGCCGCATCCGGAACTCTTTGAATTTCCAGGTAATCCGCAAAGCGGGCGTTGCTCGAGAGATACGTCAGCACCGTCAGCGCGGTGGCGCACACGAGCACGCAGCCGATCGCGAGGCCATCCAAGCCATCGGTGAGATTCACGCCGTTCGAAATGCCCGCGATTACAAGCACGAGAAAAATCACAAACGGAATGTAGGCCAGCGGCCACACGAACCGGTTCCCTAGCAGTGAGTCGATCACCAAGTCCGGGTGCAAGCGCTTGAGGAACGGCACGGTTAGCTGCGTCGAGTATCCACCCGAGGCCTGCAAGCCAAGCAGCACTCCGCCTACTGCGATGCACGTCAGCACCTGAAGCAGAAATTTTCTGCGCGCCGTCAGTCCCTGACTGTGCTTGCGCACCACTTTGTTGTAATCGTCGGCGAACCCGATAGCGCCGAAAGCAAGCGTCGCGCCCACAGCGAGCAGCACGTACACATTGCGCAGATCGGCCCAAAGCAAGGTGGGCAGCACGATGGCGGCCACAATCAGCACTCCGCCCATTGTCGGCGTTCCCGCTTTTGCCTGATGCCGCTTGGGACCTTCTTCGCGGATATATTGCTTCACCTGTAACTCGCGCAGGCGCGCGATGGCCCAAGGCCCCAGCAATAGCGTGAGCAGGAGCGCCGTTAGACTTGCCACGGCGGTTCGCACCGTGATGTACCTGAAAACGTTTAGCGCGTTGAGGTGCGGGCGAAGCGCGTAAAAGAAAAGGTAGTAAAGCATGCTAGCCGCGCCCTTTCGGCGCACTTTCTACCGCAGCGGCAAATTGTTTCGTCGCGCGAGCGTGCTGCGAGTCGATGGCTTCGAGTATTTTTTCCATTTTCACGCCACGCGAGCCCTTGAGCAGCAGCAAATCCCCGCGCTGGAAAAAGCCGGCTAAGAACTTGCCCGCTTCCTCGGAATTGTCGAAGAATTGTGACCGGCTCGCCGGATGCCCCGCCGCCACGGCGGCGCGCAAGAAATCTTCCGCGTGGCCCTGCACGCCGAAAATCCAGTCGATTTTTCCTGTTTCGGCGGCAGCTCGGCCGCATTCCTCGTGCAGTTCGCCGGAAGATGCCCCAAGCTCCCGCATCTCGCCCGCGGCGAGGATTCGCCGGCGGTAGCCAGGAGTGGACGCGAGTAAACGCGTTAACTCAGTCAGCGCGGATGGGCTGGAATTATAGGAATCGTTGATGACCGTGAATCCGCTTTCGAAGCGGACAATCTCGCCGCGCTTGTCCGCGGGCTTCAACACCGGAAATACAGATTCCGCTTCCGCCGCGCCGATCCCCCACACACTTGCTGCGGCCAGCGCCGCCAGCGCGTTCATCACATTGTGCCGCCCGATCAAAGGTGATTCGAGGCGCACCCGCCCCTCGGGCCACGCAAAATCAAACTCCGCTCCCTCGATTCCGTGCTCTTCGATGCGTTCCGCCCGGAATTCCGCTCCCGAGTTCGTTCCGAATGTAATCACTCGGCCGCGCGCCACATCGGCGAATCGCGCCACGCGCTCGTCGTCGACGTTCAATACCGCGGTTGCATCGGGCCACGGCAGATTTTCGATCAACTCCCGTTCGGCCAGCGCGATCTCGTCCAGCGAAGAGAAAAATTCGAGGTGCTCGACGGCCACACGCGTAATCAATCCCACATCAGGTGAGGCAATGCGCGTCAAGGCCGCTAGTTCCCCGCGATGCGACATCCCGAGTTCGACGACCGCTGCTTCGTAACTCTCGTCGAGTTTCAACAGCGTAAGCGGTAGCCCGTATTCGTTGTTCAGGTTTCCCTGCGTTTTCACTACGCGGAACCGCGCGCCCACAAGCGCCGCAAGAATTTCTTTTGTAGTGGTTTTGCCCATCGAACCCGCCACGGCTCCGAGGAGCCTGCTCGGCTTCGCTTTCCGCCACCGTTCGCCCGCACGGGAGGCGAGCCTTTGCAAAGCGGCGAGCGTGTCGTCCACCGCGAAAAGGCGCTTCTGGACTTCCGGCGGATAGCTCCGCAAGCGTTCCCGCGCCACCAGTCCAGATGCAGCGCCGGAATCCAACGCGGCGGCGACATGATCGTGCCCGTCATGATTCGGCCCGTGTATGGCGATGAATAACTCTCCAAGTTGAACCGTGCGAGAGTCAATCGACACACCGGCCAGCCCGGCCAAGGAGTCGAGCCCAGACGGCCGCTCAACGCCCAGTGCTTCAGCCGCTTCAACCACTGTCCAGCGCATTGCTTCTCCAATGGGCCGAGCTTCCCTCGCAACTGTAAGATCCCGGCTGGGCCAGGTTTACCCGCGAATCGCTCTGCTACTGCCCTGCCGGTTTCCTCGAAAATCCCTGGCGGCGCAGCGCTTCCCGCGCCTTCTCCCTATCGTCAAACTCGATCGTCCGATTCTTCAGCACTTGGCTCGTCTCGTGCCCTTTGCCCGCCAGCAGCACAATGTCTCCGGGCTGGGCCTCGTCGATTGCCAAGGTGAGGGCGCGCTCTCGATCTGCCTCGATGCGGTACTTCGCATTCGCTTTCTGCAGTCCCACCGCTACATCATTGATAATACGGAGTGGATCTTCACTGCGCGGGTTGTCGCTCGTAAGAATCACGAGGTCGCTCAACGAGCCCGCCGCTTCTCCCATCAGCGGTCGCTTTGTCCTGTCGCGGTCTCCTCCGGCGCCAAACAGTGTGATGATGCGGCCAGAAGTGCTGAGCTCACGCGCGGTCGAAATCAAATTGCGCAAAGCGTCATCGGTGTGCGCATAGTCCACCACCACGAGAAACGGCTGTCCTTCGTCAATCCGCTGAAAACGTCCGGGAACGAGCTCGAGTTTCGCGATGCCCTCTTCGATTTTATTGTTAGGAATTTCAAGCGCGATTCCGGCCCCAATCGCCGCAAGAATGTTGTACACATTGATCCGCCCCACAAGCGGTGAATGCACTTCGATTTTCCCGGCGGGAGTCTGTGCCGTGAATTCCAGTCCACCGTATGCGAGAGCGAATTTTTTCGTTGTGATTTCCGGAGAGCCTTTCAGGCCATAGGTCAAAGTCTGTTTCGCAAGATCTTCGAGCCTTGACGCATAGGGATCGTCCGAGTTGACCACCGCCGCGTCCGGCGCCCCTACTCCTGTGCCCTCGAACAAATGCCGCTTCGCCGCGAAATAATTTTCGAACGTCCCATGGTAGTCGAGATGATCGCGCGTGAGATTGGTAAAGATTGCCACCGCAAAATGCGAGCCCCAGAGCCGGTCCATCGCCAGCGCGTGCGAACTCGCTTCCAGCACCACATGCGTGCCCCCAGCATCCCGCACTTCGGCGAACATCTGCTGCAAGTCAAGGGATTCGGGCGTGGTATTCGCGCCTGTCTGGCTGCCCTTCGGCGTGCGATAACCCGTCGTGCCTACAAGCCCGGTTGTATATCCCGCCGCATTCAAAATTGAATCGACAAGATACGCGGTGGTTGTCTTTCCGTTCGTCCCCGTAATGCCAACAAGTTTCAGCGCCTTCGCCGGCTGGTTATAAAAATTGGCGCCAGCCCGCGCGAGCGCCCGTCGTTCGCGTCCTCGACCGAGTTCGATCCAGCTGATATTTTTAGGAATGTCTGCCGGTCGCGGGTAAGAACTCGCTACTGCGACCGCTCCGCGCGCAAGCGCTTCGCCTACGAATTGCACGCCGTCCACTTTTTCCCCCGGAAGGGCGAAGAAAATGGCGCCAGCCCCAACCCGGCGACTATCGTAGGCCATTGAAAGAATTCCGGGATCGGCGGGCCCGCTCACACGTATGGCGTCGATTCCGTCGATCAAGTCGCATAGATTCATAGTTGGGTTCGCGGCCCCTGAGCCGTCCCTCCGCACTACACGGACTTGGTACTCTGTGGCCAGCTTCAATTCTCGTCCCTTCGCGCCGACGCAGGCTATAGAGCCTCGGGACGGCCGAAACGTTCCGTTACGCGACTGCCAGGCGGAACTTCCGACCCTGCGCCCGGAAACTGCTCCACCGCAACTCCACTACCTACCAACTCCGGCATCAGACCAAGCCGCGCGCACTCTTCCGTCACACCGCGTACCGTTAAACCCAGCAAATTCGGAACTCCGATGCCGTCTTCGCCAGAGAGCGCCACCGTTGGTCCTGCCGCCCGCAAAGCATTTCTCGTTTCCACTTCTTCAAAATGCGCCTTCGCTTTCGCCAAATTGTCGGCTGCCTTGGCCTCATGCTTTTCGTCGGCCCGCTCGTTCTTCGCTGTTTCGACTCCCGTCGCAGTTGAAGGCACATCATGTGCCGTAGCCAGATACGCCAGCACCTGTTCGGCAACGCGTTTGAATACCGGTCCTCCTACTTCCCCGCCATGATGTGCTCCCACCGGGGAATCAAGCACGACGAGTATCGTGATCGCCGGCTCATTCACCGGAGCGAAACCCACGAACGACGAGTTGTACTGCGTCGCGGAATAGCGGCCCGTGGCAGGGTCGATCTTTTGCGCCGTGCCTGACTTTCCGGCGGCCGTGTACCCGCTCAGCTGCGCCGGTTTTCCCGTTCCCTCAAGAACAACGTCCTCCATCATGGAACGCATATCCGCCGCCGTCTTCTGGTCCGTAACGTCATGGGGCTCGCTATCCGGGTGCGCGGAAACTGGTGTTTTGCCCTCAGCACCCTGGATGATTCGCGGCCGGTAGAGCGTTCCTCCATTCGCAATGGCCGAAATCGCGGAAATGATCTGAAGGGGAGTCACACTCACCTCCTGCCCCATGGCGATCGACCCGATCGAGCTAGGCGTCCAGTTGTCCAATGGACGAAGCAACCCGCGATTTTCGCCAGGAAGCTCGATCCCGGTCGGCTGGCCTATCCCGAACGACCGGATCGTGTCGTAAAAGCGCGGAGCGCCAAGCTGCAGCGCGACCTTGATTGCGCCCACGTCGCTTGAGTGCACCAGGATTTTGTCGACCGTCAGCATGCCGAAAGGATGCCAATCGTGGATCAACCGGCCCGCCACGAAAATCTTGCCCATTTGACAATCGACCAGCGTGTCCGGCTGGGTCACGCCATTTTCGATGGCGCCCGTGAGGGTGATCACCTTGAAGGTTGATCCAGGCTCGTACGCCGCGCTCACGGCACGATCCATCCGCGCTTCATCCGGGTACGATCCGGGATCGTTGGGATCGAAAGTCGGCCAATTGGCCACTGCGAGCAATTCGCCATTGTTCGGATTCTGGACCACCACGGTGCCGGCCTTCGCGTGCGTCTCATCGATGGCCTTCGCCAGTTCCTTTTCGGTGATGTACTGAATGGTTTCATCGATAGTGAGAGTGACACTCGCTCCGGGATCGGGGGCCGATCCTTGGCCGTCGTACCAGCGCCGCCGGCCGTCCGCCATCACCATCATCCGGCCGGGACGCCCGCGGATTTCCCGATCGAGAGAATATTCCACGCCTCCCATGCCCTTTTCATCGACGTCGACGTAGCCCAACACGTGCGCCGCAAGCTGCCGCTGGGGATAAACGCGCCGGTTTTCTTTCTGGAAAAACACACCGCGCAAATTCATGTCCTCTATTCGCTGGACCATCTCGGGAGAAAGCTTACGAGCCAACCGCACCGGCGTGCGCGCGCCGCCAATTTTCGTTTCGAGTTCATCGGCGGGAATATTCACCACGCGGGACACCAGCCGCGCCACCAATCCAGCATCCGTGATCTCAGCCGGGTCGCCGAAAACGGAATCCATCGGAAGGCTCACGGCGAGCTCACGGCCTTTGCGGTCGTAGATCGTGCCGCGCTTGGGGCTGATCTCAAATATGCGCTGCTGTTGATGCTGGGCTTTTGCGAGGTAGTCGCTATAGCAGAAGAGCTGGAGGTAACTCAGGCGGGCCAGCACTGCCACCATCCAAACTGCCGCCACCACCCAAACAATCAGCCAGCGGAGACGCGGGTTGCGCTGCTCCATGACTCAGGCCTATCCCATCGGAACGTGTCCCGGCGGGCACCTGAGGTGATTCGCCGGCATCGGCCCGCACATCCGGGCCATCAACTCAATTTAGGGTCTGGGCGTTTGAATGGCTTCGCGCGCATCCGCAAGCACAGCATCGCTTGTCCCATCGGCGGGAGCCAATTGGCCCGGCACCGGAACGGTCAAGCCCAATTGCTGCCGTGCGATTGCGTCCACCCGCATGGGCGAACGCAGCGCCGCAACTTCCAGATGCAATTGCTGGTTGAGCTCCGCGGCTTTCGCGCGCTCCGCCTTGAGCTCTTCCACCCGGTACGTCACCTGAATGCATTCAAAATGCTGCCAGGCGTAAAAAAGCAGGCACGATGCCAGCGCCGCTCCCGCCCCGCAGAGCTTCCAGAGGTCGCGCACACGCGATGGCGCGGCGCACCGGATGAGGCGAGTGTTATCAATCCGTTTCGTAGTGTGATATTCCGTAATCATTGTTCCCGCGCCTTCCCCTCGGCCGTATCGAGTTTCTCGGCAACGCGCATTTTCGCGCTGCGCGACCGGGGATTGTTTCGGATCTCGTCTTCACTGGGCTGAATCACTTTTTTCGTGAGCACTTTGAAACTCTTCTCACGTTCCAGCTTTTGAAACGCCCGTTTCACCGGGCGATCCTCCAGCGAGTGATAACTCAGCACGATCCAGCGTCCTCCAGAAGAAATAGTGGCAGGGGCCCACGAAAGAAACTGCTCGAGTTCCTCCTCTTCTCGATTCACCGCAGTCCGCAGCGCCAGAAACGTTTTTGTCGCGGGATGCAGTTCCTGCCTTCCCCTTGCCTTTTGGGCACCTGCCACAACCGTTGCCAGATGTTCGGTGTCCCGTATGGGACGCGCGCGAACAATTGCCCTGGCGATTCTGCGTGAGTTCCTCTCTTCCGCATTGCGGTAGAGGACGTCGGCCACTTCCTTTTCCGACCACTGATTCACAATATCTGCCGCCGTGAGCGGCGCATCGGGATTCATGCGCATGTCGAGCGGCGCGCGATAGCGAAATGAAAACCCGCGCTCTGGACTATCCAGCTCGAGCGTTGAAATCCCAAGATCGGCAATTACCCCGTCCGCCGGCGGCAAATTCAAGTTCGCCACCACTTCGCCGATCTTTGAAAACTCTGCGTGCACTAAAATCACCTTGTCCGAGTATTCCTTCATCCGTTCCCGTGCAATTTCCAGAGCCTGCGGGTCCCTGTCCATTCCCAGCAGCCGCCCCGTGGCGAGGCGGCGGGCAATTTCGATGGCGTGCCCGCCTGTTCCGACGGTCGCATCGATATACGTCCCCTCAGGCCGTACGCGCAGCCACTCGATTACCTCTTCGAGCAGGACGGGCGTATGCAAAACGCTCAAAATCTAAATGCCCAGTTGTTCTAGTTCTTCCGCCGTTATCGGGTTATGCGTGATGTATTGCTCGAGGAATCGCGCGTGATTCCAGACTTCCAGATAAGTGAGACGTCCCGCGACGTCCACTTCTCCCTTCATCTGCGCTGATTCCCGCAATACCGGGGGTATTAAAATTCGCCCTTGTCCATCCACTTCGACCACTTGACCGAAATAATTCGCCCGCGCCAGAAACTTCTGTCTCGCTGGGTTGTGCGAGGAAAACTTGGTGAGCTTCTCTTCGATTTCTTCCCACGCCTTCATGGGATAGATTCGGGCGTATTCTCCGGTATCGCTGGTCACGTAAAATTTCGATCCCGCTTTCCGAAGTTCCGCCAGAAAATCGGCGGGAATTTTCACCCGCCCCTTCTCGTCCACCGTCGCCAGATAATTGCCCCGCAACATTCTCGAAAGCCTTCTCTGGCGCGCTCAACCTCGAAACTCCTAGCATTCGCCTCTTCCACTGCTTAACACTTTCTACCACTTCGCGCCACTTTCTCCCACTCGTGCGACCGATTGTAGATAGGTTTCGAGCGATGTCAAGAAAAATTCGAATGAAAAAATTATTTTTTCGAAAACGGAAGGAATGATGCCGTGAGTTCGCAGAATGGCACCGCAATTAGTGGTGGCACTCTACTACAGTTCGCGCCAGAAATAGTTGGCTCGATCATGAAATCGCCAAAATTGTTCTGAACTAGTTAACAGGGAGATTGTCGCGCTCCAATAGGAAGTTTGCCGCTCCTCAATGGAACTGTTTTTTAATTTCTTCTAAGATGGGCGCACGCCGACTCGCACGATTTGATCTTCGCGGCAAAAATCGGAGTGATTTGAGCCTAGTATCTCGCGCGGAGGAGCTAGCGGCGGCT
>Ga0302324_100022278_pt1 | contig 12313 bp, 6 predicted proteins | sample Palsa_T0_1_FD_201949 | JGI IMG/M metagenome (GOLD analysis project Ga0302324, IMG submission 201949) | Peat permafrost microbial communities from Stordalen Mire near Abisko, Sweden - Palsa_T0_1 | ecosystem: Environmental > Terrestrial > Soil > Palsa > Peat permafrost | place: Sweden: Abisko...
CCCTTTTAGATTTGCAAGCCTTCTGCCGCGCTTTTCGTACTCCGTACGATCCGGCCGATCGGCGCGTATTCCCCAGGTCCAACCAGACTTATTATCAGGTGTGGTCTATAACCTATTTGAAAGGCATGACGCTTTTGACCATGAATAATAAGAAGGACAGCCGCCGGTTGCTATATATCGTCGATCAATCGACGGGCCGTCTCTTTAAGGTGGATCTCGTGTGAGGCAGAATGGTCCCACTGTTGAATCGATGCACACCGTTCCGGTGCTGCCATCACGAGCAAAGTCTCCGTCTATCATTTCATCCAGTATGACATAGCGAACGATCACACAGACAAGTCCACCGTCGGGCCACACGGCAGACTATCGAGGCCACGTGTGGTACCCTGCTGGAAGCGACGGCAACGGAAGTCGACTTCAGTTCCAAGCACGGAAGAACCTGGTATGACCACCAGGGGCTTCGAGTCCCGCGCGTTCGACCGTCCTGGGCTCATGGGGCAACATAGGTACTAGGACACTGCGCCCACATCGCCTCCGGAGCAGGCGGGTACGCAGACGATTATCAAAAAGCAACTCGGGGCCCGAGGCGCGTGGACCTGAGTATAAATACCGAATTGCAGAATGTTGCATTTTTACGTCAACATCGCTTATGCAATGGATCGTTCATTATAAACAGTCCCGTACGGACCGAACGGTCCGGGCGGTGACGCCAGAAGATGCCATCCGAACGGCTTGTCAGTTGCTCGATGACGGTTATGAGGTGTGCGGAATAGGCGTGGGCTCGTCTACTCCTGTAATCGAGAGAGACGAGATCGCGCGCCTACATGATGGCTGGGTGAGAGCCAAGCCACCGTATTCCTCTTGGTGGCGAGGGGGATAACGACGATCATCGCGGCTTGCCTATCTGGACTCGCAATCAAACGCCAAACAGGCGAACCAGACACCTTCCCCGACAAGTTTAAGTGCGCGCCCCTGGGCGACCAGAAAATCCTCAGTCCATCCTGGAAGCCTCCTATCGGCTTCTACAGGCACGGCCTATGATGCGGTTGAGTTCGTACTTCGTGACGTGCTGACATCCAATGCCCTACGGCGATCTCAGCTACGCAACGACAGTCCACCCCAAACAGGCACACCCGTTGCGCAAGTGTGCCTGTCCGGGAAACGGTACCCGTGGGCGAAACCACAGCCGGCGCCTTCACAATGACGCCATTCGGGCATTCGGCAACTCGGTACTTCTACCTATTTCCTGGTTGTTACACCTGCGCGCTACAACGTCGTCGTTCCCATTTCCCGCGGATATCACGGAACGCAGAGACCAAGACGAATGACAGCGACAATGGTTGGCTCAAACGCGATCGAGAAGGAGAGAAGTGCGCGGTTGGTGATCGGACGTTTTCTATGCTCGCAGGGCTCTCGTGTAATACGTCGGTTCGGAGATCCTCTGCACCAGTCTTTTAAACTGACTCGAGAAAACAATTATTCCAGGAGGCGATCTGTGCACAAGAGCTACAATCTCACGTCCCCTGGCAGCGATCTCCACCGCCTTTCCGGTAGCGATGCGAAGACTGGCGGCCTCGCACAAGATCGTGTCTCGCGGTCCGTTCACCGTCCAGGCGCGTGGTTCGTCAAGAATTGCGTCAAGTTGATCGTCGAAGCGGCGCTTGGATATATCCACGACCATTGCATTTGCCTTCCAGTGACACGATCACGCGAACATGTGAGAGGATGTTCGCGTCGGAATATAATCTGGTGGCAACCCGAGGACGTCAACCTTCGGAAAATACCTAGAAGGGATCCCGGAAAATACCTAGAAGGGAGCCGGGTTAAATCAAGCGAGCTCATGCGATAGGCAGACAAAAGCCTCGATAAGGTGACAATCCATATTGAGGGGAATCAGTTTGTGGCGGCCCTCGCCCCGAGCGCGTGGTACGCGTTCATCGCCGTAACAGGTTCAACGTGTTGCCCGGGAGTCCGCGCGCGATGAAGCCTCGATCGTGAGACGAATAAGCTGGGACAGTGACCTCGCACCAAACTTCCTCATCATAGCGGCGCGATGGTTCTCAACCGTGCGCTGACTGATGCCAAGAACGTGCGCTATTTGCTTGTTGGGCTTCCCCTCAATGACCAGATCCATCACCTGACGCTCGCGAGGCGTAAGGGCGGCGATGAGCGCGGTCGTCTCTTCACTCAAAGCGGTACGCTCAATAGAGCCAAGGGCTTGTTCCAGCGCCTGGTCAATGGCGGCGAGCAGTTCGTCACCGCGGACCGGCTTCTCAATGAAGCTCGCCGCGCCGGCCCTCATGGCGCGGATCGCCAGGGGCAGGTCGCCGTAGCCGGTGATCATGATCGCCGGTAATTGATGCCCGGCGGCCCTGAGACGCTCGACCAGTTCGATTCCATCCATGTCAGGCATCCGGCAATCGACCACGAGGCAGCCGTTCCACCCTGGAGTCCAGCCGTCGAGGAACTCCCGTGCGCTGCCATAGACCTCGATCGACCGGCCCGCGGCCTCGAGAAATTCCCGCATCGCGGCGCGGACGGCGGGGTCGTCGTCCACGACGAAAACGGCCGGGGGACGCGATGCGCCTCGCGGAACGGCCGGACGCTTCCCGGCGAGGAGCGCGCGGATGAGGCCGGTCAGTTCGTCACTCCGTATCGGTTTGGAGCGGTGAACGTAGCCCTGACCAGCGATTTCAACGAGAGTTTCAGTCGAAATGTCGCCCGTGAGGACAAGCGCGGGCAGATCATACCTGATCATCTCGCGAAGCCGCGCCATGACCTTCAGTCCGGTCAGCTCTGTCGGCAAGTTGAAGTCGACGATCACGATATCCGGCCGCGCACCCGCGTCCGCAGCATATTCGATTGCTTCATCGCCATCGGCTACCGCGATTGTGCGGTAACCGTCCGCGCGCATGAGAGCTTCGAGCGACTCACGTAAGGCGGAATTGTCCTCGATGATCAGAACGACGGCGCCAGGGGCCACGACATCCTCAGGCTTCCGTTCGATGCCGCTCGGCGCCACAGGTTGCCAGTGCGGCACGATTTCGACTTCGATCGAAAAGACCGAGCCTCTGCCGCGCCGCGAACGGACATCGATGTCATGACCCAGCAGGTCGCCCAGTCGCTGCACGATGGCGAGACCGAGGCCAAGCCCCTGTCTCTGTTCGCGGGAGGGATTATCGACCTGATGGAATTCCCGGAAAATCGCCTGAAGTTGCCCTTCGGGGATGCCCGGACCGGTATCCCAGGTCTCTATACGCAGCTTGTCTCCGCGGCGCCGGCACCCCAGCAACACCCTGCCCGTCCGGGTATACTTCATCGCGTTCGACAGCAGGTTTCGAAGCATCTGCTCAAGCAGCCGAGGATCGCTGCGAATCGCCAACCGGCAACGCACCACGCGCCATTCCAGGCCATGTGCCTGCAGATGGTAACCGAACTCTGTCTTCATGCGGTCCAGCAGGTCGTTGACCGGGAAATCTACAAATTCCGGACGGATCACCCCGGCCTCGAGTTGGTTGATGTTGAGCAGCGAATTCAGCATGCCCGACATCGCCGCCACGGCTTCCTCGCAGCGAATGACAAATTGCTGTTCCTGATTGCCATCAAGCTTCCGGGCCAATATTCCCTGGAGGAAACTGAGCGTCTGCAGCGGCTGACGAAGATCATGGCTGGCGGCGGCGAGAAAGCGCGACTTTCCGAGATTCGCGCTCTCGGCCTGTAGTTTGGCGGCATTCAACGCGTCTTCGGTCTGTTTGCGCGTGGTGACGTCGACAAAGGTGATGACCACCCCTTCAATCCGATTATCCTTTGTCCGGTACGGTAGGATGCGGCAGGCGTACCAGGCGCCATTCTCGGCCTCGATCTCGCGTGAACGCGGCACAAGGCTGGCCAGTACCTCCGTCGCATCAGCCAGCAGATTTCCGTCGGCGAAATGCCGCGCGAGATCGGCGAGCGGGCGACCGACATCGGAAATGATCACACTGAAAAGCGCTCTCGCCGCCGGGGTGAAAAAGCGGATCCTTAAGTTTTGGTCGAGGAACAGAGTCGCGACATCGGCGCTGTTCAAAATGTTCTCGAGGTCGTTCGCGATGGCCTGGTGCTCGCCGAGAGTCTCCTGCAATTGACTATTGAGCGCCGTCAACTCCTCGTTGAGCGATTGCAGCTCTTCCCTTGAGGTTTCGAGCTCCTCGTTGCTGGTCTGGAACTCCTCGCTTACCGACATCGCTTCTTCGTTGATCGCCCGGATTTCGTCTTCGGCGGTCTCACGGTCGCGGATGGCTTCCTCAAGTTCTTTGCGCGTGGCATCGAGCTCTTGCTCGGTCCGCGCGATCCGCAGCGCCGCGGCGGCCGGCTCGGGCGTCGCACCGGATCTCTGTTTGTGCTCCGGCAGGTCCCTGAAACTGAGCAGAACCAGCTCCTCATCATCACTGTTCACGAGCCGGGCGCTCACGGTCACCGCGATCGTTCGGCCATCGCGTACTACGTGACCCACGATGGCGACCTCCGGTCCGTCGCTCTCATGGCATGCCCGGTCGAATACCGTTCTGATCGTCGACCGCAGCCCCTCCCGCGCCGACGCCAGAAGATCCTGACTGGGCATTCCCGGCGGCATTTTCAGGTAAAGGTCGGTCGAACCAAAATAGTACAATCCTTTATGTTTTCGGTTCGCCAGTACCGACGCCGGGGCGTAGGCCTCCAGCAATAATCGCCGCGCCAGTTCACCGACACTGGCACGTGGCCGGGTCGGGGGACGCGCGGATCTCAGCCACGGCAATTGCGCCGCCTCTCCGCGGTCCGGCGGACTACCCGCTTCGCCTGGTTGGCCGTGACCGATATGTCGATAAATGCGCTGTGGTTGGGACACCGGCTCAAAATGATTGCTGGCGCTACCCACGGTTTCAGCCGAGCCGAGAAACAGGACCCCGCCTTCATGCAAGGCAAAATGGAACTGGGAGAGGACTCTCTGCTGAGCCTCGGGGCGCAAGTAGATGAGAAGGTTGCGGCAACTGATCAGGTTGAGGCGTGAAAACGGCGCATCGCCTACCACATCGTGCACCGAGAAGACGACCGCTGCTCGAAGCTCGCGCGCCACGCGATAGCCGTCACCCTCTTTGGAGAAGAACCGGGTCAGACGCTCCGGCGCCAGGTTGGCTTCGATCGATGAGGGATAAAGCCCGTTACGAGCGAATCCCACCGCGTCGCTGTCGATGTCCGAGGCGAAGATCTGCAGCCTAAGTTTTCGCTTCGCCGATGCGATCTCCTCCAGGAAAAGCATCGCGATGGAATAGGCCTCCTCACCGGTGCTGCATGCCGCGACCCAAATTCGGATCGGCAGCTCTGGTGGCTGGACGCGCACGAGTTCGGGGACGATCTTTTCCGCCAACAGATCGAATGCGTTCGGGTCGCGGAAGAAGCTGGTGACGTTGATGAACAAGTCGTCGGCCAGGTTCTTGAGTTCCACGCGGTCGTTGTTCAGCAGCTCGAGATACTTGTCGGTCTCCACGATACCGGCGAGTGCCATCCGTCGCTGGATCCGGCGCTCCAACGTGGCGAACTTGTACAGCGTGAAATCATACAAAGTTTTTCCACGCAGCAATTCGACGATATTACGAAGCCCTCCGTCCAGGCCAGATGCCGCGCCTTTCTCGTCGTGCCTGACATATGTATGACCACCGTACCTGGCGAGCGCTTCCGGCATCTTCGCCACGGGAAGAATCAGATCGACCGCGCCGGTCAGGATCGCACCACGCGGCATCCCGTCGAACTCCGCTTCTTCCGGATCCTGGGCGATCACGAGGCCCCCCGCCCCATTGATCGCCCTCGCCCCCGCGCTGCCATCGTTGCCGGTTCCCGAGAGAATGATGCAGACGGCGCGCTCACCAAACACCCCGACGAGGGAGTAGAGCAGGAAGTCGAAAGGCATTCGCACCCCCTGACCTTCCTGGGGGTGGGACAGCCGCAGTGCCCCGTCGCTCACCGCGAGAAAGCGTCCGGGCGGAATGATATAGATGTGGTTGGGTTCCGGGCGGACACCCTCTCGCGCTTCGGCGACCTCCATCGCAGTATAAGGGGAAAGCAGTTCGACCAACATGCTCACATGGATTGGGTCGAGATGTTGGACCAGAATGAAGGCCATGCCGCTTCGCGCCGGAAGTGCCGCGAGTAGAGTACGAAATGCCTCAAGGCCGCCGGCGGAAGCGCCGATCGCGACTACCGGGAAGGCGTCGCCCTCGGTGATCGCGCGCTGCTGACTATCGCGCGAGCGGCGGGGGCGCCTCGCGGCGGCCGTGGGTCCTACATGGCGCGCCATCGCGAAGCTTTCCCCTCCATTGCTTCATCGCGATCGCCAGTCGCGATCGAGTCGAAATCCATAGTGACACCGCGGTTTAGCCGGCGGCGGCACTTGCCGGTGTGACGACCGGCAAGGGGAACTTTAAGGTCCACGCGGTGCCTGTTTTTGAATGATGCTCTGCCGAACCGTCGATCTGCTGCATCAGTCTCCTGACTAAACCTATGCCGTGCCGCTTGTTGTCGACCGGATCGATGAAGCCCACTCCATTGTCGGTGAATTGAATCTCGGCTGTCTCTCCGGATGTGCCCTCAAGCAAGGACACTTCGATTGTCCCCCAGCCCACCGGAAACGCATGCAGGTAGCTGTTCGAGATCAGTTCCGCGACGACGAGACCCAATGCCGTCGCGGTATCCAGGTCGAGCATGAGCGGCTTGCAATGGCACATCAGCTCGACGTCTCGGTTTGCCGCACGCTCCAGGTCTCTGAAAGTGTCACATAGCGACGTGAGGTAACCACCGAAATCGATCGTTCGGGCCAATCCGGTTCCCAGGAGGTGATCATACACTCTGGCGAGGATCAGAACCCGCCGTGCGATCGCGGCGATGTCCGCTGTCACGTTGCCTTCATCGGGCGACTGAAGGTGTTTGTTCAACATCCCATACACCAGCTGGAGGTTGTTGCGGACACGATGCTGCAGCTCCTGAGCAAGGATATTTTTCTCGGACAGCAGGCGGGCTTGCGATGTGAGAAGTCGATCCCGATCAGCGACCATTTCTCGCGTCATGTGTAATGCCGCGTGAACGACCTCATTGCGTTTGAACGAATTTACCGCTTCCGCCAGGACATTGGCGAGACCAGTCACGAAATTGATATCGTGTTCGTCATAGATGTGCCGTTTGGGGTTGTCGATTTCCAGGACTCCCCAAGGCTGTCCGTCTTTGTTTCTGATGACGACGTCCAGCGTCGACACTATGCAATGCTCCGCGTAAAAGGGCGGCAAAATATAAGTGCTGTCCCCTGCCAGGTCGGAGCAGACCACCGGCGACCCGGTGACGAATGCGCGACCTTGTGGTGAAGTTCGGTCGGCGCGGGAAACGACGTGCCCGACGACTCCGGGCTTCCAACCAACCCCGGCCTCGACGAGAAGGTCATTCTCCCCCGAGCGGAACCGGCAAACCTTGGAAAACGGGACGTCCAGTGACTCGGCGCAAACCCGGGCTGCTTCGTTCAGCACCGCATCAAGATCATTATTGTCGAGAGCGTAGCCACCAAATTTCGCGAACGCCGCTTGCTGGCGAAGCAGCCGCGCGATGGTCAGATCCCGAGTGTCTCTATTGCTCTCGGATCCTTCCGTCGGGTCGGTGGACGACGTGTTGAGCAGACGAAATCCGCCGGGGAAAGGCAGCACGGTGCTTCCAGTACTGACGATCTCCTCGACGATCCTCAAAGCGCGAACAACGTCCTCGGAGCGATAAGGCTTGGCCAGGCACGCGTCACCGTCGGCCGTCGTCAGTTGAATCTGATCTGAGTTGCCGGTGGCATAAAGAATACCCACACCCCCCCCTCGATCCAGCCGAGCAGCGATCTCGGTGCCCAGACCTCCGGACGCCAACCGCAAATCCAGAAGCACCAGATCCGGATCATGACGTGAGCCGAGCGCGACACCTTCCTCGACGGTGCGTGCGATGCCACACACCTCGTATCCAGCGGTGATGAGATCCTCTTCGAGCATATCCGCCAGAAGGAGGTCGTTTTCCGCGATCAGAACTTTCGACATACGCCTTCCTTTCGGTCCAACGGCACAATTAATCTATTGCCAAACATCAATTGAATTGATGTTGGCAGCCGTGTAAGCAGAAGAGGCCGGCGAGTAAAATCGGGATGCCGGCGATAATAATGCGGCATAACCGACACGAGCACAGGTATGACGCCGCTCACATTATGTGACGTTACCATGCATTATCATTGACCTGGATTCGGATGACGTCTTCCCGGCCCAGCCGTCTCCGGTGCGCGGGCTATTCCACTGGGCACGCGGCTATACGCATTTCTTTGTCCCCCACTTGAGTTTCACACTCACGCACACACGTGAGAAGCCCCGTGAACCGGAGGGCGGTAAGTCGATCCGCCGCCTGGTTGCATGTCATGACGATTGTGCTGGTTTCATTCGTAAGCTTCCGACGACCACGTTTGGATCGTCAGTCGGCAACTCGGCCACATAGATCTTGTAGCTGACGAAGGTCGTCAGCTTAGCCCCCTCATTTGTCAGGATATCGGCCTCGACCCTATATGTCAACGACCGGACAAATCGTTTCGGAATCTTATTCCTGAGACCTAAAAAATCCGGAGGCCACATAGTACACATATTTCCAAGCCGGCATATTTGGGCGGCCGCCGAAATCGTACGCCGCCTGTTGCATAGGAAACGGTATGGCCATCCTGCTGGGAAGCGTAGTCACTGGCGTAACTTGAGGTAGTTTCCGATGGTTCCAAGTCGGCGCCCGCTTTGTTAGTTAGCTATTCGTGTTTCCAGGGTTGAAGGGGGATTGAGCCATAACGGCTGTGATGTTTACTGTCTTCACTCACGGCATTTTGCTTGATCGGGACCAATGGGCCGAATTTCGAATGACCGTAAAGACAACGATGAGGTCAAACCCGAGCCTACCAAAAACCAACCCAAACTGCATGGAAGTTGGACAGATCGTACGATCGGTCGACCAGAGCTCGCTTCTTCTCCCGAGGAAGCGAGCAGCCAGACGGGTTCTGGAAGTTGGTCATCAGCCAGCATGCCTTGGGCTGTTGGGTCTCCAGGATGCGGAACACGCGGGAGAGATCTACCCCCTCGCGCGGGTGAGTTGGCACCTCGATGGCCTTGAGCCCCAGCCGTTCGAGCGGCTGCAGTGCCCGTAGAAAGAGGGACACTCTACAACCACCGCGTTGCCCGGTCGCGCCATCGCCTGCAAGCACAGATTTAGTGCATCCAAACCGCCATTCGTCAAAACGATTTGGTCGATGGAAACCTCCAACCCTGTATCAGGTAACTAAAACTTAGCCCAGACCGGCCAAGAGATCGTTGCAAACACATCTCATGGGCGCGACTATCCATGCGGAGGTTGCCTATGTAACTGGAAAATGGCGGCGTTTTTCCAACTCGCCGTGGGCCCCGAACCCCCCTCGTCCATGAGGGCGTTCATAACGGGCAAATGCCGTTGGCCGTGCCGACCAGATTGGCGGCGTCATCATCGTCCGGTTTCCGCGATTCGCGGATTTCGCCGTCCGGATGCTCTCCAGCGCGCTTTTCAGGACCGTCACGAAGACGCTACCAAGCTCGTAGACGAGCGTCCGGAACAGACCGTTCGTTACTGTCTCACTTCTGCCACGCTGAAAAGCCAAAGGTGGTCCACCGAAATGTTTCGAGGTTCGCGGGGTAGCCGAATGGACCAACGGAAAGGCTGAAATTGTTGTTGGTGAAGGTGCCGCCGCTGAGCGGAAGTGAGGCGCGGGCACCGCCTCGGGAGCCGACATCGTTGGCAGCATTTCTGACAACAACGACCGCAGTTCGCCGCTGACCGCCTCAAGCATCAACGTGACCAGGTCAGCGGTCGCCTCACTGTCGTGACCAATGAATCTCATATTGCCACCGTCCACGATGATATTCGAGACCGTCGCAACGCTCCCGAGGTCATCTGGATGGCTGCTGACATCGAGTCTGGTTCGCCGATCCGTCTGGATATCCATGTAGCCGTTGTCGATATTGGACCCAGTATCGATCACGGGAGAGGCGTCAACTCCGGTCGGAACCTGATCCGGTCCACGGGGGTAGGAACTGTGCTTCACGATTGAATCGTGGACTGTCGTGTCGCCGACGTTGGTCTGGGTCGGATCGATGATCACCCCGTCGTTGAAGATGCCACGATTGGCCTTTCGGATTGCTTCTTCAAAGCGCCTGTACGGTTCTTCGCTGTGAGCGATACTTCTTTGATTGAGAATGGCTTTGTCTGTCATTTTCTCACTCCGAGTGTGAGACCGGTTGGAGGACGAGTGCAAGAAAAGTTTGCAGTATTCGCGCCGGATCGCCACCCTCGGATTTTACCTATTTCATCGCTGTAACCAGTATCGCGTCGCTTTTGTAACCCGAATTCAACCTCACCGGGTTGCATGAAAAAGCCAGTGACCAATATGAGGAGATATCCGTGCGAGCACTCGTTCCAATAAGTCTTGTGGTAATAGCGGTGCTTCTCATCAAAGGTATTTTTACACCCGCGAACGCCGTGCCGATTCATGTCTGCTTTTATAATTACGGGTCGGAAGCCGCCCACTGGTCGCTGAGATTTCAAAAGGGGAATAACAGAAACTTTTCCTTGGAGCCAGGACGCAACCAGCGACACCAAGGTGATAGCGTTGGCACCGTATGTGTTAGCGCGGAGCCCTTTAAATTTCCCGCCTGTCCAAATTCACGATCCCAGAAGGATTTCCAGTGCGACTGAAAGGTCGCGCCTTCAAACGCCAATTACGTTATGCTCACCCTGCGTCAGGATCACGCCCCGAAATTGTCAGTAGCACACGATATGTCCGGTTTAGGTAGCACACGATCTGTCCGGTAAGTCGGTGCCCTTTCGAGGGTTCGGATGCGCCGGTCAGAAGCCTTGCAAGGTGTGCGAATGGTCAGGTTCCGGAGTGTTCTGGGGCGGTACGAGGCGGATGAGCTCAACCAGATCGAGGCGGCCGAGATGCTGGGGGTGAGCGAACGGACCTTCCGTCGTTGGTGCCGCCGCTTCGAAGAGGAGGGCGAGACGGGGCTTTTGGACCGCCGCCTGGGCCGTCCGTCCGGCAAACGTGTGCCGGCGGACGATGAAGCGGAGGTCGAGCGTCTGTATCGAACCCGCTACCGGGGCATCACCGCGCGACATTTCCACGAGTATCTGGTGCGCGATCACCTGTTCCGGTGGAGCTACACCTGGACGAAGCTGTTCCTTCAATCGAAGGGTCTGCTGGACAAGGCGCCGCGGCGCGGCGTGCACCGGCGCAAACGTCCGCGGCGTCCGCTGCCGGGGATGATGTTGCACCAGGACGGTTCGCGGCATGCGTGGCTCGAGGACCAGCCAGCGATGGACCTGATAGTGACCATGGACGACGCGACGAGCGAGATTTACTCGGCGTTCCTGGTTGAGGAGGAAGGTACGGCTTCGACGTTCCGGGCGCTGCTGGAGGTATTCACCCGCCGCGGCCTTCCGTTGAGCCTTTATACCGATCGCGGAAGTCATTACTTTCACACACCAGAAGCTGGCGGCAAAGTGAATCGCGCCCAGCCGACGCAGGTTGGACGCGCGCTGGCGCAACTGAGCATCGAGCATATCGCGGCGTATTCGCCCCAGGCGCGGGGCCGGTCGGAACGCTTGTTCGGGACCTTGCAAGGGCGCGTGCCGAAGGACCTGGCGCTGGCCGGGATCACGACAGTTGAAGCAGCCAACGCCTGGCTGCGCGACACTTATATATCGGCGCACAACACGCGGTTCGCGACGAAGGCTGAACAGGAAGGCAGCGCGTTCGTGGCTGTGACCGGTCTTGGTCTGGCCGAAACTCTGTGCGTCCAGGAAGAACGCATTGTTGGTAACGACAACTGCGTATCGTTTGAGAATCGCAAGCTGCAGATACCCGAAAGCCCGCTGCGCCCGCACTTCGTGAAAGCGACCGTGAAGGTGCATCAATATCCGAACGGTGGTCTGGCGATCTTCCACGGCCGGCGTTGTCTGGGCCGCTACGACGGAAAGGGCGTTCAGGTCGATGCGCCGGCCACGGATAGCAACGAAAGCACACGGTCCGTCCCGTCCGGCCGCGAGGATCGCGCCGTGTTCGGGACCGTCAAGGACGCTTCGCGCCGCTCCGCGGTGGCCTCGCCCAAGACGAGGCCATCCTTGACCGCCCCTCCGCGCGACGCACGCTCACATGGCAGGTCGGCTCCGGGAAATGGTCCCGACAGTCTCACCAGGAAATCTCCACCGGAGACACCGCTCCTCCGAC
>Ga0302324_100022282_pt1 | contig 12310 bp, 12 predicted proteins | sample Palsa_T0_1_FD_201949 | JGI IMG/M metagenome (GOLD analysis project Ga0302324, IMG submission 201949) | Peat permafrost microbial communities from Stordalen Mire near Abisko, Sweden - Palsa_T0_1 | ecosystem: Environmental > Terrestrial > Soil > Palsa > Peat permafrost | place: Sweden: Abisko...
AGGGTCGCTAAAGGAAGGTGGTGCGGTCCGCGGCGGCGGATAACTGCGATTTGCAACGTTTCGCCATGACTGTCACTCTCAATGATAACTCCACGTGCCCACGACAACACCGCAAAACTCGTCCCCAGCCGACGGCTTCCAGCACTTCGCCGGAGTCTGCGACCAGCTGACAGCAACGCGCAGCAAGCTCGCCAAACGGGCGCTGCTGGCGGGATATCTGACCACTTTAGATGACGCATCGGCCTCGTTGGCCGCACACTATCTCGCGGGCCGGCCGTTCGCTGAGTCCGACCGGCGGACCTTACAGGTTGGAGGCAGCCTGCTGACGCAACTGTTAGCGGAGATTTCCCGCGCCAGTGACGAGGCCCTGCGCGCTGCCTTTCGCCGCCACGGAGATTTGGGTGCCACTGCCGAGGACCTGCTCGCCGCTGCTCGGCACGCCCCCGCGCCCAGCCTGACTCTCGCCGATCTCGGGCAAGCCTTTGACCTGCTTGCCGTCACCAGCCAGCGCGCCGCCCGCAGGCAAATTGTGCTCCGTCTGTTACAACAAGCGACGCCGCTCGAAGCCAAGTACATCCTGAAAATCATTCTCGGCGACATCCGGACCGGGGTGAAACAAAGTCTTGTAGAAGAAGCCATTGCCGCGGCCAGCGAGGTTCCGCTGGCGGCAGTGCGGCGCGCGGTCCTGCACACTGGGGACCTCGGCGAAGCTCTCCGCGCCGCTCGCGCGGGTTCGCTTGACGCGGTTACTCCGACACTCTTTCACCCGCTGGGATTCATGTTGGCTTCGCCCGTAGAATCACCTGCTGATGCGGTGGAGCGTATGGCGCCTGCCGCCGAGAAAGCCGCCGACGATCCCACCCAGGAAATCTCGCCCTCATCTTCGGCCGTGGCCCTGCACGTCGAAGACAAATTTGACGGCATGCGCGCCCAAGTTCACTGCGACCTGGGCCGCGTCGCTCTCTACTCGCGCAATCGCGAGGACATTACCGCCAGCTTTCCGGAGCTCGCCTCAGCTTTCGCCGTATTCCCTTCTCCCGCGATTCTTGATGGCGAAGTGCTGGGCTGGGACCACGCCGCGCAACGCGCCTTGCCGTTTGCCACGTTCAGCGCGCGCCTCGGCCGCAAGCGAGTTGGCCGCGAACTGTTGCAGTCCACGCCGGTCGCATTTCTCGCCTTTGACTGCCTGTTTGCGGGTGATGCGATGCTGCTCGACGAGCCGCTCTCAGTGCGGCGCGCGGCGCTCAGTCGCGTCCTGCAAGAAGCTCGTGACACCCCGCTGCCAAAGTCGGCAGCCCAGGAGGAGCCGCAGACTACGTTGTTTGCCGTCGCAGCGGAGCCGGCGCCGCTGCCCTCCGCGCCCATTTTGCTCGCTCCTGTCATGCAGCCGGAATCAGTAGAGCAACTTGAGGCCGCCTTTCTCGCCGCTCGTGAGCGCGGCAACGAAGGCCTGATGATCAAGAATCCGAAATCGCTGTACACGCCGGGTCGCCGCGGATACGCGTGGCTAAAGCTGAAGCGCGAACTCGCGACGCTGGACGTCGTCATCACGGGCGCTGAGTTTGGTCACGGTCGTCGCGCGGGCATTCTCAGCGACTACACCTTTGCCGTTCACGGCCCCGGTGGCGAGTTGCTTAACGTCGGCAAGGCTTACTCCGGCTTGACCGACGTCGAGATCGCTGAGCTTTCGGCATGGTGTATGGCTCACACTCTGGAAGACTATGGCCACTTCCGCACCGTTGAGCCGCAAATTCTGCTGGAGGTCGCGTTCAACAACGTCATGCGATCGGAGCGTCACAACAGCGGCTTCGCGCTGCGCTTTCCTCGCATCGTCAGGCTGCGTCCGGACAAGCCGCTGGCGGAAATTGACACTCTCGCACGCGTCGCCGAAGTTTACGAGTCGCAGCCCGACAAGCTCGCGACCTCGAACTCGGCAGATTCTAACTAATGATTCGCAACTAAAGATTCGTAACTACATATGCGTTTTTAGTGCGAATGTTGGTGGACATGGCCGGCATCGTGATGGTGCTCGTGCTCGTCTGTCTCGGCCTGCAGGCAATCATCGAGAATCCCGCAGTCCGCGTGCTCGAACTGGATGGTGGTGTGGCGGATATTGAATTGCTCGCGCAAGTGCACGCGCAACTGCTCCAGAATCGCCGCGCTCTCTGACGGGGGAATGTCGGCAATCGTGACATGGGTGGCGAGGGCATGCACGTTCGAGCCGAGGCTCCAGACATGCAGGTCGTGAACATCCACGACGCCGGGGCAGCATTTCATCGCGTCCCGAATCGCGCTGACTTCCAAGCCTTGCGGCGTGCCTTCGAGCAGAATGTTCAGCGTCTCCCGGACGATGCCGAGGCTCGACCAGAACACTACCGCGGCAATGATCAAGCTGAGCGCGGGATCGACCCAGCTGGCATGCCAGTACCAGATGCAGACCGCACCGACCAATACCGCCGCGGTCGACAGCGCGTCGCCAAGCATGTGGATGAAGGTGCTGCGAATGTTGACATCGCGGCTGCTGCGGGCAAGCAGTGCGGCAATAACGCCGTTCATCACCAGGCCGACGGCTGCGACTTTCATCATCAGGCCGGGCTGGACTCCTACCGGATGCCGCAGACGAAGGACTGCCTCAAAGGCAATGCCGATGGCAATGAGTAACAGTGTTAGCGCATTTACAAAAGCTGCCAGCACACCCGCGCGCTGATAGCCGAAGGTCTTGGTGCCGGTTGCAGGGCGCGTCTGAAAATAAACCGCGACGAATGACAGCAGTAGCGCCAGAAAATCCGACGCATTGTGGCCTGCCTCGGACAGCAGCGCAAGGCTGTGCGCTCGCCATCCGGCAAGCAGCGTCAGCGCGATGTAACCGAAGGTGAGAGCGAGCGAAAAACGCAGAACGTTCTGCGTCTCCCGCGTAGCTTTGCCGTGAACATGCATGAATGTTCAGTTTACCTTGGCCTGCCGAACGAGGTCAGTCGACTCTGGTCTTGGCGTGGCGCAGGCCAGTCCACTCCTCGGCGACGACGATGCTGTTCGACGGATTGTACGGGTCATAGCGAATGCTCGCCGGCATGCCTGGAGTCGACGCGGTGCCGCGCAGCTTCTCCGGCAACAGCGTCACGTCCTGCGAACATTCGTAACTGACGCCGGCAATTTCATATTTGTAAAACAGATGCCGTTCCTGCCCCTGGTTGCCGTCGGCATCGGTCAGGTCCAGCAGCGTCGCGTCGATGATGCGGCCGCGCTCGACGAGATAATCGCGCCGCCGCTTCTCAATCTCCGCGGCGGTTTCCTTTTTGCGCAGCGCGAAATACAGTCCGACGCCGCCTAATACCGCCACCGCCGCGCCAGCCGAGCCAAGGACCACGGGGTCCCGTAACCATAGGGGAGTCATCGCCAAATTCCAGCATAGCGCAGCCCGGTTACACATCATTGATATACTTTTGCTTGTTCTCTATGCCGCATTCCCACCGCCGTACTGTCCGCCCCAGTCCGAAAAAATCCGCAGCCTCCGGCCCGCGCGAAATCCCTGCCCCGGCGACAACTTCCTCTCCGGGTCGAATCCGCTCGACCACGGTAATTTGCGTCCGTCGCGGCACGCACGTCGTCATGGCTTCCGATGGCCAGGTGACCATGGGCGAGGCCGTTTTCAAGCACAAGGCGAAGAAGATTCGCCGGCTTTATCAGGACAAGGTTCTGGCCGGATTCGCCGGGTCAACCGCCGATGCTTTCTCACTGTTTTCGCGCTTTGAAGGCAAGCTGGAGCAGTTCGCCGGCAACCTGGGCCGCGCCGCCGTGGAGCTGGCCAAGGACTGGCGCACGGACAAAATGCTGCGCTCGCTCGAAGCGCTCCTGGTCGTTGCAGACGCGCACCAGACTTTTCTTCTCTCCGGGCACGGTGATGTCATCGAACCAGATGAGGGTATTGCGGCCATCGGCAGCGGCGGCTCGTTTGCCATGTCCGCGGCCAAGGCGCTGATGGAAAACACTGAGCTGCCGGCGCGTGAAATTGCCCTGAAGGCCATGCAGATCGCCGGGCAGATTTGTATCTTCACCAATGACCAGATCACCATTGAAGAGTTGAGCTAGACGCATTGGTCTAGCATGAAGAGCTGAACCCCATGGCCATTTATCTCCCGTCCACCGCCGATGAACAAGAGCTCGCGCTCGACGATTTGACGCCGCGCGAAATCGTTGCCGAGCTCGACAAGCATGTCGTCGGCCAGCACGCCGCAAAACGCGCCGTCGCAATTGCGCTGCGTAACCGCATGCGCCGGCAAAAGCTGTCGCCTGAACTTGCTGAAGACATCATGCCGAAGAACATCATCATGATCGGCGCCACTGGCGTGGGAAAAACCGAAATCGCGCGACGCCTGGCCAAGCTGGCCAACTCGCCGTTTCTGAAAGTGGAAGCAAGCAAGTTTACGGAAGTCGGCTACGTTGGCCGCGATGTTGAGTCCATCATTCGCGACCTGGTGGAGATCGCCATTGATATGGTGCGCGCGGAAAAGCTGGAAGAGGTCGAAGACAAAGCTGAGCTGAATGCCGAGGAGCGATTGCTTGATTTGCTGCTGCCGAATCCGGGCGTTGTTGTGCCGCCGGGGAGCAACGCCGCGAATATGCTGACGCCGACGCCGCTCGACGATTCACATCAGCGCACTCGCGACAAGCTCCGACAACAATTCCGCGAAGGTCGATTGGACGATCGCATGGTCGAAATGGAAACGCGCGAGCGCAACATGCCGCATTTCGAAGTCATCTCCAACCAGGGCATGGAGGAGATGGACATTAACCTCAAGGACATGCTGCCCAACATTTTTGGCCAACGCACGAAGAAGCGCAGCATGAAAGTTGGCGACGCATTCGACTACCTGATCCAGGAAGAAGAGCAGCGGCTGATCGACATGGAGCAGGTGCACCGCACAGCCGTGGAGCGCGTCGAGCAGACCGGAATCGTCTTCCTCGATGAGATCGACAAAATCGCGGGACGCGAAGGCGGGCACGGGCCGGATGTTTCGCGCGAAGGCGTACAGCGCGACATTCTGCCGATCGTCGAAGGTACCACAGTAAATTCGCGATATGGCATGGTCCGCACAGATCACATTCTGTTCATCGCCGCCGGTGCCTTCCATGTTTCCAAGCCGAGCGACTTGATTCCTGAGCTGCAGGGCCGCTTCCCCATCCGCGTCGAGCTGCACTCGCTGACGGTGGAGGATTTTATCCGCATCCTGACCGAGCCGAAGTCGTCGCTGGTCAAGCAATATACCGCGCTGCTCGAAACCGAAGGCCTCAAGCTCGAATTTACGAAAGACGCGCTCGAAGCTATTGCGGGGTTCGCATTTCGCGTCAACGAATCGACAGAGAATATTGGCGCCCGTCGCCTGCACACCATCATGGAGCGCGTGCTGGACGAAATCAGTTTTGTCGCGCCGGAGATCAGCAAGCCGCCGTCCGAACACAGCACGCAGAGCAGCACGAGCGCTGCAGCGATAGAGCCAGAAGCGCTCAACCTGAGTGCGGCAGCGCCGGTCAGCACGAATGGATCGAGATCCACGACGCCGCCCAGCGCTCTGACGGACGGCACCCTGAAAGCCCCGGCCGACTCTGCCGCGAATTTGCCAATCATCGAGCGCACGACGCCGACGGGCAAGGAAAAAGTCGTCGTTATTGACGCGGACTACGTGCGCAAGACTGTGGCGTCGATCGTGAAGGACCAGGATTTGTCGCGCTACATTTTGTGAGTTCCGGGTAGCCTGTCTACATCAGCAGTCCGTGCTCCCGCTTGCCGCCAACCAGATATTTCCGCTTGTCCAACTCCGCGCGCACAAGATTCAGGCCGTAGACGCAGCTTTCAAAGCGTTCCGCAAGATTGCCAAACAGTTCGGCCTCGGCCGCATACTCGCCGACATCGAATTTCGACACGACGTAATAACTCTGCTTGCCCGCCATCACCAGCTCCAGCAGGCCGTTCAAGCGTTGCCGCTGCATGCGGCGATGGACGGCTTCCGGGAACATCCCCGCCAAGAAGAGCGTGTAGTCGCCGACATGTTTGCGGACCTCGCGCTCGCGGTCGAAGGAATGCGCCGGCCCAAAAACAGGATCGCTCTCCAGCAGCATCTCGCCGACATCCTCCAGGGGCCTGCCCTGTCCGTCGCGTATCTTGTAGAGGTGCTCGGCCTCGCAGAACTCCGTCAGCATGTCCGCCACATAGCTCGTCATCTCGCTGTCGGTGATGCCGATGCCTTCCATGTAGCACTGGCCGACTACGTCGTGAAACAGCCGCCGCAACTCATGTTCCTGACTTACAGCCATGCGCGCATTCTCCTGAGCGCCCGCTGCAGGAAGGAAAAATTCGCTCCCGCGGGTGCGCAACTTTGTTCCGTTGCTGTCTTCTTACCGTGCTTTCATCAAGCATTCAAGAAGCAACTTGGGTACCTCGCAGATTCGCTGGCACTCCACGGGAACGATTGCGAAGCAAATGGGAACGCTGCGTCGAACGGGGGATGGCGCGCCCGGCTACAGGTAGACGTTATGTGGAATGAAAAAGGGCAGCCGCGAAGGCTGCCCTGATTCGGTGCGAAGGAGAATCAGCGAGCCGCCGCCGTCTGCGTCTGCTCCAACTCGGCCAGCCGCTTCTGCAACACCTGCTCTAAAGTTTCGAGTGCTTTCGTGAAGCCCTCGATGCCTTCCTTCAACTTGTCGTGCGCCATGCGATCGGCCGCGTGCATTTTTTCGAACGTCGCCTTGTCCATCGGAATCCGCGCGATGTCCATCGTCTTCGCTTTCGACGCATCCAGCTTGCGCTCCAGCTCGCCCTGCTTCTCGCTCAGCTCTTCGAGCAGCTGCGGAGAAATCGTCAGCAGATCGCATCCCGCCAGCTGCTCAATTTCGCCGATGTTGCGGAAGCTGGCACCCATGACCTGCGTCTTGTAATCGTATTTCTTGAAGTAGTTGTAAATCTTCGTCACCGACTGGACGCCCGGATCGTCCGCGCCCTGATAATCCTTGCCGGTGTCCTTCTTGTACCAATCAAGGATGCGGCCGACGAACGGCGACACCAGTGTGACCTTCGCCTCCGCGCACGCGACTGCCTGGTGAATGCCGAACAGCAGCGTCAGGTTGCAGTGGATGCCTTCGGTCTCGAGCTTCTCGGCCGCCTTGATACCTTCCCAGGTAGACGCGATCTTGATCAGGACACGCTCACGGCCAATCCCGCTCTCGGCGTATTTTGCGATAATTTCCCGCGCCATCTTGATCGTGCCTTCGGTGTCGTAAGACAGGCGCGCGTCCACTTCAGTCGACACGCGACCCGGCACGATCGCCAGAATCTTCTTGCCGAAAGCGACGGCTAAATTCTTGAACGCGAGATTTGCGATGTCCTTGTCACTCGCCTTGTCGCCAGCTTCCTTGCGTGCATCCTGCAGCACCGCGTCGACAATCGGCTGGTAGGCAGGCAACTGCGCCGCCGCCGTCAGCAGCGATGGATTCGTCGTGCTGTCCTGCGGCTTGAACTGCTTCACCGCTTCAAAATCCCCGGTGTCTGCCACCACCGTCGTCATCGTCTTCAACTGATCCAGAAAATTCTTCGCCATCGTCCTACCCTCCGTGCGCCGAAGCGCCCATTTTGCTACCGGCATCTTCATTATCGCGCTACTTCTATTGGATGCGCGCCAGCCACCGATGAATTCTTCCGCGGATTTCAGCGGTTTTTCACGGGATTTCGCAACACTCCCAGCCCGGAAATCTCCACCTCAACCTCATCCCCGGCCAGCATCGGACCCACCCCTGCAGGCGTTCCTGTCGCGATCAAGTCTCCAGGCTCAAGCGTAAAAATCCGCGAAATGTACCGCAGGAGCGCGGGCACGGTAAAGATCATGTCCGCCGTCGAGCCGTGCTGTTTATCCTCGCCATTCAGGCGGGCCGTCAGCTCCTCTCCAGCCGTGGGATCGAGCGATTCGGGATCGACCACCCATGGTCCGACGGGGCAGAACGTGTCGAAGCCCTTGGCCCGCGTCCACTGGCCGTCCGTTTTCTGCAGATCCCGCGCCGTTACATCATTCACGCAAACATAGCCGCGGATGTACGGCGCCACGTCCTCAGCGTCGCCAATATCGCGAGCCTGCCGGCCAATCACGACTCCCAGCTCGCCTTCAAAATCGACGCGCTGCGAAGCCGCCGGCCGCAAAATCGGCTCACCGGGAGCCAGCAGCGACGATGGCGGCTTGAAAAACAGCAGCGGCTCTTTCGGAACTTCGTTCCCCAGCTCCCTGGCGTGGTCGCTGTAATTTCGTCCCACGCAAATGATCTTGCTCGGGACCACGGGCGCGAGCAATTTTACTTTCGCGATGGGCGATGCAATGAACTCCCCGGTGTATCCGATCACGCGTTCTTCCGGCGGCGACGTTACGATGCGCGTCACCCACGCCTCGCCGCCGATATCTTCGACCGCGCCCCACTGCGGTCCCTGGTCACTCAAAAATCTGCAGAAACGCATCGTGCCCTCTCTTACTCCCACTACAAATTAGATGCCGCGCTCTCTACTCGCGAGTACGCAGCGCGACTTCGCGGTCACTCGCCGACCGCGGGCTCGCGTTGCCCGCCGCATCCACCGCGACAATCCAATACTGATATTTCGCGCCGGGCGTCAGGCCACGGTCGGCAAACGTTGGTGCGATCAGCAAGTCCGCGCCGGAAATCATTTCCCCTCCACCGAAGCCACTGCCCACATCCACCGCCCGATAGACGCGATAGCCCGCGACCTGGGTCTCAGTATTCGGCTCCCAATTTAAATCCATCCCCGGCTTGTCATCGTCGGCCCACACCGGAACGACGGCCAATCCCCGCGGCGCGGCCGGCGGAAACACATCTTTCGTCGCAACCGTCGCCGGGTTGCTTATCACTCCCGCCAACTCAAAGCGCAATAGACCGCGCTGCGTCTCGAGGCGCACCTTCTTCACCGCCTGCACGCGATAACTGTACTGCTCTCCCCACGCGGTGTGCGTATCCAGTGCCGTGTGCGTGACCGCTGTAACTTCCAGAGTCTGGTCCGCCGGCTCTTCTTCGGTGGTCAGCCCCTTCTTCTTGACCGCCTGTTTGTCAGCACCCGGTGCACCGGTCGCGACCTTGGCAGATGTCGGCTTCGCTGTCGTCAGCCGCGTCCGAAAGATTCGGAAGATGATTTCGCCACTCGCTGCTGCGCCGGCGGTTTGCCAATTCAGCTGTACCCCGCGCGCCGTACTGGACGCCACGAGATTGATCACATCCGGCGCAGCCTCACCCGCCGGAACCCACGCGTCGCGCGACCAACCCGCCGACCGCTGATGGCGATTTTCCGTCGCCACTGCATAACTGATGACCCGCGCTTCTCCGGCGCGCAACTCTGCCGGCAGCGTGTCTGAATATTCCATAGTTACGCCGGGTTTATTCGGCAAAGTCCCGATCTTCTCGCAGCCCTCCTGCGGCGAAGCCCTTCGGCAAATGATTGCAGTTGCACCCGTCTCAACATTTGTCTTATCGGTATTCGTCGAGGCTCCGGTCCAGCTCAGCACGACCTGCTGGCCAGTCCTTTGTGCGTCCAGATCTTCCACTAATTTCGGCAACTTCAATGACGGTGGCTGCGGTGGGCCCGGCATACCGCAGCCGACCAGCAGCGCCGCCGTCCCCAACAGCGCCACCCGAAATATAACTTCGTGTCGAATCCGCATGAAATTTCAGCCTACCAAACCAAACGGCGGTTTCATTCGTTCCATCAAAGTCGAGAAGCAACCCGAAAGCGAGCCGGAGCTTCAAAAGAGTATTGTTTATGTAGCTTCAATCGTTTTTGATGTCAGAAACGACGTAACGAGCTTAACGGCAAGATAAGTGCAATAAAATCAACACAAATATGGGCTGAAATCACTTTTGTGGATTTCTGAAGATTTTTGTTCCAGATGTGTAGAACTGCTCAGCATTTGCCCAGCAACACCGCAGCGACACCGAGGAGAGCCGCCATGGAAGACGTCAGCAACGAAGTAGTGAAAGAAAAAGTCATCGCCGCCCCTTCCACCGAGAGCATCGATCCCGGGACCGCAGAGAATTTCATCGCGGAGAAGAAAATCGGCGAACGCATCAAGCGGCTGCGGCTGAAAAAGTCCATGGGCCTGGTGGAACTCGGACGCCACACCGGCTTGTCGGCGAGCTTCCTGTCACAGCTGGAAACCGGCCGCGTCGTCCCCACGCTGCGCAACCTGGCGCGGATCGCGATGGTCTTCAGCAAGGACCTGTCATTTTTCTTCGAGTCCGAACCGCACAGCATCTTCAGGATCCATCGCAAGGGAGATCGCGTTCGCCTGCCGCAGACCGGCGTCGACGACCCGACGTATTTTTTCGAGAGCCTCGGCTACATGGTTCCCGACCGCAACATCGATCCGTATCTCGCTGAGTTCGTTCCGCTGAAAAAGACGACGACGGTTCGGCCACACGTTCATCTCGGCCAGGAATTTCTCTACGTCATGGAAGGCGCGCTCGAGATCACTCACGGCGAAGGCTCACACGTGCTCGAGGCCGGCGACTCGGTTTATTTTGACGCCAGCGCGCAGCACAGCTACCGCTGCAGTGGCAAGAGCAAAGCCGTCGTCCTGATCGTCACCATGCAGAGCGTCGCCCAAGCGCCGACCGCCAACGGCAGCCGCGCCATCAATACCAATCGTGGTCTCGGCAATACGACCGCGGCACTGACCCCGGGCGCCGGGCTGGCCGGAACCGCGGTGAACGCTCCGGCCTATAAACCAGGTCCGACGCTGGCGGGGACGCCCACGGAGCTGCCGCCGCTGCGCCGCCCAGCCCGCCAAATGTAACTTTAACTACGCAAATATAAAAAGGCGTCCGCTTCTGCGGGCGCCTTCACTTTTCTGCTCGACGTGGCTGTCTATAGAAAGATGTCTTCGATTTCCCGCCACGTCTCCACCCGACGAAAGCCGTCGTATCGCAAATTGTGCGGCGCCGAGAACAAGACTCCCTCGCCGTGAAAGCGTTCCAGGTTCCATGGCATGTCATCGATCAGGTAATCCGCCAGCAGGATTCCTTTATCGCCGCAGAAGACAATGTGAGACGGAGGCACCCACGGAAAGTGCCGCTTCAGCCAGTGGAATTTAGGCGCGAAGGAATTCGGAAACGCCATCGCCGCCGACGCGATGAAGATCTCGTAACGCTCCGCCAGCCGCTGCATCACCCGCTGGCTGTCCTCCATGACATCGAGATCAGCAAAAAATTCCGCGGTATGCAGGTACTGCGACACCGCAACACGCTGATCTTCCGGCACCACGTCGGACAGCCAGTTATTTTTCAGATCAGCCTTGGTCAGCCGCGTGCCAAAGTCGCGGTTGTACAGGCGAATATGCTCGCCCAGCGCATCCGCCAGCACCTCATCCATGTCGACCGCAATTCTTTTTTTCTTCGGCTTGTGAGCGCCAGGACCAGCGAACTTCACGGCAGGTCCCATTGTCCGGCAGCCTTCGCCGCCACTTTGTGGTCGCTGCCTTCGTCGTAATACAGCAGCCGCCCGCAGGACTCGCAGTGCATCAGCGTGCCCTCGCGCAAATGCTGCCACTGCGCCGGGCGCAGACGGACGTGGCAGCCCTGGCATTCCTGCTCGCGCACTTCAGAGAGGCCAGTCTTCCGCGCCTTCGCGATGCGATCGTAATCCGCGAGCAGGTCGGCATCAGCCTCGCCGCGCAACTTGGTCCGCTCGGCGCGCAGCTTCTTCAGCTCTTCCTGGTCGCGCGCGGAAACCTGCAGCGCGGCCGACTTTTCCTGCTCAACTGCGACGGTCTGCTCCTGCAATTCCTGCTCGGCGCGCGTCTTATCGGCTTCCAGGCGATCGGTCGCCTCCATGCTCTCCAGCTCGCGGTCTTCGATGCGAGAAACTTCCGACTCGGCAAAACCAATCTCATGCTGCAGCGCATGCAACTGTTCGTTGGTCTTCACCGTGTTGGTCTGCGCGCTGTATTTGGCAGCCTTGGCGCGGTGGTCGCGAATGTCATCTTCCATCCGCCGCCGCGACGCCTCTTCCTGCTTGAGCCCGGCCTGCACCTTGGCCAGACGCTCGCGCGCCTGCGCCAGCTTGGCATCCTGCGCGGCCATCTTTTTCGGCAGTGCGGTGATTTCGGCTTCCAGAACAGCGATCCGCTGCTCCACCGCCTGCAGCGCCACTAATGGTTGCAACTGTGTCTGCATCGTGAAGAAACCTGAGTCTAGCACGCGAGGCGCTGCGAGGTTGGGCTGTCGCGCAGCGTTACGGCTCCCGCTCCCAAGGCTGCAATATCTTCACCGA
>Ga0302324_100022283_pt1 | contig 12309 bp, 7 predicted proteins | sample Palsa_T0_1_FD_201949 | JGI IMG/M metagenome (GOLD analysis project Ga0302324, IMG submission 201949) | Peat permafrost microbial communities from Stordalen Mire near Abisko, Sweden - Palsa_T0_1 | ecosystem: Environmental > Terrestrial > Soil > Palsa > Peat permafrost | place: Sweden: Abisko...
TACGGCGGCCACATCTCGAGCTACGCATCCTCGGCAACGCTGTACGAAGTCGGCTTCAATCATTTCTGGCGCGCACCGAGCCCCGCGCATCCGGGCGATCTGATCTACATACAGGGGCATTCTTCGCCGGGTATCTACGGCCGCGCGTATCTGGAAGGGCGCCTGAGCGAGGAGCAGCTGAGTTATTTTCGCCAGGAAGTCGGCGGTCACGGTCTCTCGTCCTATCCGCACCCCTGGCTGATGCCGCACTTCTGGCAATTCCCGACTGTATCGATGGGACTTGGGCCCATGATGGCGATCTATCAGGCGCGATTCATCCGCTATCTGGAGAATCGCGGGCTGGTGGCGCCCTCTGATCGCAAGGTCTGGTGCTTCTGCGGCGACGGTGAGATGGATGAGCCCGAGTCCATGGGCGCGCTCACGATGCCCGTACGCGAGAAGCTCGATAATCTTATTTTTGTCGTCAACTGCAATCTGCAACGTCTAGACGGACCGGTGCGCGGCAACGGCAAGATCATCCAGGAGCTCGAAGCCGCCTTTCTGGGCGCCGGATGGAATGTCATCAAGGTGATCTGGGGTTCGCGCTGGGATCCGCTATTGGCGCGCGATACCAACGGGATTCTGCGACGCGTCATGGACGAGTGCGTGGACGGTGAATATCAGAACTTCAAGGCAAAAGGCGGCGCGTACACGCGTGAGCATTTCTTTGGCAAGGACCCGCTGCTGAAGGAGATGGTGGCCAATATGTCCGACGAGGACATCTGGCGTTTGAATCGCGGCGGCCACGATGCGCGCAAGGTGTTTGCGGCATACGATGCCGCGCTGCGCTGCCAGGGCCAGCCAACCGTTATTCTGGCGAAGACCGTCAAGGGCTTCGGACTCGGCAAGAGCGCCGAGGGCCAGATGGCGACTCACCAGCAAAAGAAGCTCGATGATGAGGCGCTCAAAACGCTGCGCGACCGCTTGAATATTCCGATCTCGGATGCGGACATCGCCGGGCTGCCGTTCTACAAGCCAGCCGAGGATAGCGCCGAGATGCTCTACCTGCAGGAGCGGCGCAAGGCGCTCGGGGGCTACCTGCCGGCGCGCAAACCCACCGCGCCAGAATTGATGGTGCCGCCGCTCGAGGCATTTCGCTCGATCCTGGAGGGCACCGCCGATCGTGAGATATCGACCACGATGGCCTTCGTGCGCATTCTCACTGTGCTGCTCAAGGACAAGAACATCGGCAAGAACATCGTGCCGATCGTGCCGGATGAGGCGCGTACCTTTGGTATGGAGGGTCTGTTTCGCCAGATCGGCATCTACTCGGCGGTCGGGCAGCTGTACACGCCGGTCGACGCCGAGACATTGATGTCATATCGCGAGGACAAAAAGGGCCAGATGCTCGAGGAGGGCATCAACGAGGCCGGTTCGATCTGCTCCTGGATAGCCGCGGCGACGTCCTACGCCAACCACGGCATCAGTATGGTGCCGTTTTATATCTATTACTCGATGTTCGGTTTTCAGCGCGTCGGGGACTTCATCTATGCGGCCGGTGACATGCGCTCGCGCGGATTCCTGCTCGGTGCAACCGCCGGGCGCACGACGCTCGCCGGCGAGGGTCTGCAACATCAGGACGGCCACAGCCAGCTGGTCGCAACCACCGTGCCTAACTGTCGGGCCTATGACCCGGCATATGCTTATGAACTAGCCGTGATCATCCAGCACGGCATGACGACCATGTACGCGCGCAACGAGAGTGTTTTCTATTACATCTCGCTCATGAACGAAAACTATGCGCAGCCCGCGCTGCCTGCCGAAGCGCAGGCGGGCATCATCAAGGGTGGGTATGTGCTGCGGCCTGGGCCTTCCGGCAAGACGCGCACTACGCTGCTCGGCAGCGGTACGATTCTGCGTGAGTGCATTGCCGCCGCGCAGATCCTCGAACAGCAATTCGGCGTGGCGGCCGATGTGCTATCGATCACGAGCTTCAGCGAGCTGCGCCGCGAGGCAATCGAGTGCGAGCGCTGGAACCTGTTGCATCCGGCGCAAAGCGCGCGCGTGCCCTACGTGCGCTCACTGCTGGAGCCTTTCGAGGGCCCGGTTGTGGCTGCCACCGACTACATGCGAACCGTGCCCGACCAGGTGCGCCAGTGGATCGCGCGGCCGTACTTGACGCTCGGCACCGATGGCTTTGGCCGCAGCGATGCGCGCGCGCCGTTGCGGCGTCATTTCGAGGTCGATCGGAATTTCATCACGCTGGCCGCGCTCAAGGCACTCGCCGACGCCGGTCGCATTGAGCGCAGTACCGTGATCGGCGCAGTGCAGGCACTGGGCATCGATCCGGACAAAGCCGATCCGCTGACCGCCTAAAGATCGAGGAACCACCTTGGCTTCGAAGGACATTCACTTGCCCGATCTGGGCGGTTTCAAGGACGTGGCGGTCATCGACGTGCTGGTGAAGCCCGGTGAAACTGTCCAAGTTGATACGCCGTTGCTTACGCTCGAGACCGACAAGGCGACGATGGACGTGCCCTCGCCGTTCGCCGGCGTAATCGAGGCACTGCACGTCGCGCGCGGCGCGCGCATATCAACCGGCAGCCTGATTGCAACGCTGACGGTGCCGGAGGGGCAGACCGACGCGCTCGCCCCAGCCGGGGCGGCCGGTGCCTCTGCGCCAGGTGCTGCCGCTGCGCCTGCGGCTGCGCCGGCCACAGCGGCTGCGCCGGCTGCACCCGCGGCGCCGGCTGCCGCGGCGCCGGTCACAGCCGCACGAGCAGCCCCTGCGGCGTCGCCGGCTGCTTCCTCGACGGCAGCCAGCGCGCCATCCGTACCGACGGTGTCACCGGCAAGCGCTGCGGTGCTCGAGGCGGGGTTCTCGCGCGCGCACGCGAGTCCATCGGTGCGCAGGTTCGCCCGCGAGCTCGGTGCCGATCTGCTGCGCATCAGCGGCAGCGGTTCGAAGGCACGCATCACCGAAGAGGATGTCAAGGCCTATGTGAAATCGCGCCTCACGGCTGACGCAGGCGCTGGGGCTGCCGGCGGCCGCGGCATCGACTGGCCCACGGTCGCGGTGCCAGACTTCGCGCAGTTCGGTTCGATCGAAGTCAAGCCGCTCACGCGCGTGCAACGCATCGCCGGGCCGAGGCTGCATGCGAGCTGGGTCAATCTGCCGCATGTCACGCAGTTCGATGAAGCCGACATCACGGAGCTCGAGGAGGTTCGCAAGAGTCTCAAGAACAAGCGCAAGACCGATGACCAGAACGCCGGGCTGAAGATCACGCCACTGGCATTTGTCGTTCGCGCCTGCGTACGCGCGCTACAGCAGTTTCCGTTGTTCAACAGCTCGCTGGATCAAAGTGGCGAGAATCTTGTATTCAAGAAGTACATTCACATCGGCTTTGCGGCCGATACGCCCCAGGGATTGCTGGTGCCGGTGATTCGCGATGCCGATCGCAAGGACATCTATGAGATCGCGCGTGCGCTTGCGGATCTGTCGCAGAAGGCGCGAGCCGGGAAACTCACTGGCAGCGAGATGCAAGGAGGCAGTTTTACGATTTCGAGTCTGGGCGGTATTGGTGGCACGGCATTCACGCCGATCATCAATGCGCCTGAAGTCGCAATCCTGGGTGTCTCGCGTTCCGTGCTGAAGCCGGTCTGGCATGAGAGCGGCTTCATGCCGCGGCTCATGCTGCCTTTGTCACTGTCTTACGATCATCGTGTGATCGATGGCGCCAATGGCGCGCGCTTCACGACTTATCTGGCCGGCGTGCTCGCCGACGCGCATAGCCTGATCGAGGCGGTGCCATGAGCCAGGTCGAAGTCAGCTGTCCGGATCTGGGCGACTTCAAGAACATCCCGATCATCGAGGTACTGGTCAAGCCAGGAGATCGCGTCGAGATCAATACGCCGCTCGTTACGCTCGAGACCGACAAGGCCACGATGGACGTGCCGGCCTCGGTATCGGGCACGGTCGTGGAACTGTTGGTAAGCGTGGGCAGCCGCGTGTCCAAGGGCACGCCGTTGCTGCGCCTGGAGACGGCCGAAAGCGCCGCGAGCGAACCCGCAGCGGCTGCAAGTCCGGCGAGCGCTGCCGCAAAACCGCCAGCGGCAGCGGCGGCGGCAGCACCAGCGGCGGCGGCAGCACCAGCGGCGGCAGCACCAGCGGCGGCAGCACCGGCGGTGGCTACACCGACAGCGGCAGCATCAGCGCCAGCGCCTGGAGTTACCACGGCCGGCACCGATACGGAGCCTGAGGCCGCGCGCAGTACGCAATTGCTGGTGCTCGGCGCCGGCCCCGGAGGCTACACGGCGGCGTTCCGCGCCGCCGACCTCGGTCTGCAAGTCACGTTGGTCGAGCGTTACGAAGCGCTCGGCGGCGTCTGCCTGAACGTCGGCTGTATTCCTTCCAAAGCGCTGTTGCACGCGGCGAAAGTCATCGACGAAGCGCAGGAGATGAGCGCAAATGGCATCGTCTTTGGTGAACCGAAAGTGGACTTTGGCCGATTGCGCGCCTGGAAGAGCGGCGTCGTCAAGCGACTGACCGGCGGTCTGACGCTGCTGGCCAAGCAGCGCAAGGTCACGGTGGTGCGCGGCGTGGGCAAGTTTATCAGCCCGCACGTGCTTGAAGTGACCGGGCCCGCGGGCAGCGAGCGAATTCGTTTCGAGCAATGCATCATCGCTGTCGGCTCCGAGTCGGTGCGACTGCCTTTCCTGCCCGAAGATCCGCGCATCATCGATTCGACCGGGGCGCTGGAATTGCCCGAAAAGCCGGGCCGCTTCCTGGTCATTGGCGGCGGCATCATCGGTCTGGAAATGGCCTGCGTCTACGACGCGCTGCGCGCGAAGGTCAGCGTCGTGGAGCTCACGCCGCAATTGATGCCCGGCTGCGATCCGGATCTGGTGCGGCCGCTCGAGAAGCGCATCAGGGCGCGCTATGCCGAGATTCTGGTCAACACGCGCGTGATCGCTCTGACCGCGGCGGCGGACGGATTGCAGGTGGGTTTCCAGGCCGCCGACGGCACGCGCGGCAGCAAGACCTACGATCATGTCCTGGTCGCGGTCGGCCGTTCGCCCAATGGCGGCCGTATCGGTGCGGACAAGGCTGGCGTACAGGTCGATACGCGCGGATTCATCGCCACCGATAAGCAGATGCGCAGCAACGTGCGTCATATCTTCGCAATCGGCGATGTCGTCGGGCAACCGATGCTTGCGCACAAGGCCACGCACGAGGCGAAGGTCGCCGCGGAAGTGGCGGCCGGGCACAAGAGCTTCTTCGATGCGCGTGTGATTCCATCGGTGGCCTATACCGATCCCGAAGTCGCCTGGGTGGGTCTGACCGAGACCGTCGCGCGCGCGGAGCACATCGAGTACGAGAAAACGGTGTTCCCTTGGGCTGCGAGCGGCCGCTCGCTCGCGCTGGGCCGCGATGAGGGCCTGACCAAGCTGCTGTTCGATCCGGCCACGCGGCGCGTGGTCGGCGCGGGCATCGTTGGCACCAATGCCGGGGAGCTGATCGCCGAAGTGGCACTCGCGATTGAGATGGGCGCGGACGGCGCTGACATCGGCCTTACTGTGCACGCACATCCGACGCTCTCGGAGACCGTGGCAATGGCCTCCGAGGCCTTCGAGGGCACGCTCACGGACCTGTACATGCCGAAGAAGCGCTAAGTGCTGGCGAGGATTGCTCCTACAGGCACTCGATCCTCAGCGCACTTGGCGGCCGCGACTGCGGCCACGCAACCTATCGGCATGCATTTGAGATTCCAACTGCTCGGCGTTCTCGCGGCGGGACTGCTGGTGGCTTGTGGCGGCGGAAGCAGCAGCAGTAGTACCGGTTCCAGCAATGGGGGCTCCAGTTCGGGCTCCACGACGGCGCCGGGTATGCTGCTGCAGAATCCGCCGGTCTTGCTCTCCTCGAATTCCGCCGCCGCGTTGCTTGCGCAGGTCACCGTCGACGCCAGTGCGCAGAGCTATGGAACGCAGATCCTGAACCAGGTGCTGCAACTCAGCGGTACGCCCCCCTGCGCTGTGAACGTCTATCACATCGAGTACTACACCGTTGGGGGGGCCGACGAGCCTACGACTGCTTCCGGCGCGCTCATGGTGCCCACCGGTTCGGCCTCCTCGTGCCAGGGAGCGCGCCCGATCGTGCTGTATGCGCACGGGACCACCACCGAACTCGGTTTCAACATTGCTGATCTGACCAATGAGGCGAACGCCGAGGGCATATTGATGGCCCTGTTCTTCGCCGCCCGCGGTTATATCGTCGTGGCTCCGAACTACGCGGGCTATGACACCTCGACGCTGCCTTACCATCCATACCTGGTTGCCGCACAGCAATCGAAGGACATGATTGATGCGCTGATCGCTTCACGCTCTGCGTTGCCCAATATCGCTCTGGTCAGCGATAACGGTCAGCTGTTCATTACCGGCTACTCACAGGGTGGCTATGTCGCGATGGCAACGCATCTGGCCATGCAGGCTGCCGGGATGACCGTGACCGCCTCGGCGCCGTTGTCCGGCCCCTACGCCCTGGCAGCCTTCGTCGACGCCGAGTTTGAGGGCGAGGTCAGCGGAGGCGCACCAATTGCAGCCACGATGCTGCTCACCGCGTATCAGAATTCGTACGGCAATATCTATACCAGCACGAGCGAAGTCTATTCGCCCCAGTACGCGCCCACGATCGCGACGCTGCTGCCAAGCACGATGACGAGAAGCTCGCTCTATGCGGCTGGCCTGCTGCCAGAGAGCGCGCTGTTCGACTCGACGCCACCGACGCCGGCGTATGCCGCTTTGACACCGGCGACTACGCCGGCCGTGCTCGCGCCGGTTTTCGCCCAGGGCTTTGGCAGCGATGGTCTGATCAACAACAGCTACCGTCTGAGCTACCTGCAGGATGAACAAGCCAATCCGGACGGCGGCTTTCCGACGCTGACCAATGATCTGCCGGCCGCAAAGCCGACGTTGCCCTGGCGTCAGGCGCTCAAGGTCAACGATCTGCGAAGCTGGACTCCGGGCGCGCCCACGATGCTGTGCGGCGGCGATGAGGATCCGGAAGTGTTCTACTCGAACACGCAGCTTATGCAGACCTACTGGGCGACGCACGCTCCCGCAAGCGCTCCTATCAGCGTGCTTGACCTGGACTCGAGCACATCGAGCTCGGGTCTCGACGGCAGCCTGCAGGCAGGCTTTCAGGCAGCAAAGCTCGCGGTCGCAGCGGCCGCCGTGGCACAAGGGGCCACCGACGGCGGGATAGCCGCCGTGTTTGAGGCTTATCACGCAACCCTGGTCGCGCCCTTCTGCTTGGCAGCGGCCATCAATTTCTTCGACGCCCAGTAACCGGCAATCCACCTTAAGTAGTGGCTGCAGGAGCCGAACGCCCAATGAAAATCCCCGCCGATCTTTAGATCGGCGGGGAATCTTGCAGATTAACTGCGGAGGCGCTTACCAGCGGCCGCCGCCACCGCCACCGCCACCGCCACCGCCGCGATAGCCACCACCGCCGCCACCGCCGCCGCAGCGGGGTTTGTCCTGGGCTTCATTCACCCGTAGCGGGCGACCGCCCAAGTCGTGCCCATTCAGATTCTGAATGGCACGCGACGCATCCGCCTGATTCATCTCCACGAAGCCGAAGCCGCGCGGCCGACCGGTTTCGCGATCCGTCGGCAGTGTTACTTTCTCTACTGTACCGTGCTGGCTGAACAGCGCCGTCAGATCTGCCTCACTGGTCGTGAAGGGCAGGTTACCTACATAAATCTTCGCCATGACTCAATTATCTCCACATAAAACGAGTGGCATGCGGGCGATTAAGTGTGTGCCCGCGCCACTCAACTTGGCAGGAATACCTACGATGGGGAGGGAGAGCGAGTCTGCCCGCGAGCCGTCGAGTCGTAAATCCTGTCACCAGATCGCTGGCGGCTCGAAGCCGAACGCGCCCAATAATGGATGGACGCATGGAAACAGGGACGTCGACGATCGGGCAGCAGACTAACACAGCCGCCGCAAAATACCTACAAACAACCCCTTAGAGCTGCCAGCGTTGTAACCGGGCTGTTATGGCCTCGCTACCGACATTGTTACTCCGCGTGGCGACCCTAGTGCGCCCGATCGCGACAGGTGTCGCGATCGTCCATTAGGGAGTTCACTGCATGCGAGTTCGGATTTCACGAATCGCGCGCTCTCCTGCGCGCGCCCTCTGGTTGGTGTATTCAGTCCTGGCCGCAACGACGGCTTTACCCCGCTTGTCCCAAGGCGCGGAGGCGACGTCGAGTCCGAGCGCCGATTCGAGCTCCAGCGCCGATTCGTTGCAGCAGCTGCAGCAGGAGCTGGAGCAGGAACAGAAGCGAATTCGTGCACTGGAGCAGCGCCTGGAGGCCGATGAGGCGGCCAGGGCAGCGGCTGCGAACGCCGTGGGCTCGCAGGCTGCAAACCCCAATACGCTGTACGGCAGCTTCGGCACAACGGGCTTTACGTTGCAGAATGCCGATGGCTCGGACGTCATTCACTTTCGCGGCAATGCCTCGGTCGATGGGCGCTATTTCAGTGACTCCTATACGCCGGCGAGCGCCGATACCTGGCTCATCCGCCGTTTGCGCCCGACGTTGGAGGGGACGCTCGACGAGAATTTCGATTTTCGCTTCATGCCCGATTTTGGCGAGGGCAAAACCATTCTGCAGGACGCATGGGCGGACGTTCGCATCGAGCCGTGGCTGGTGTTTCAGGCCGGCAAGTTCAAGGCCCCGGTGGGCCTGGAAAGATTGCAGCTCGAGCAATTCGCGCGTTTTATCGAGGTGTCGCTGCCGTCGGATCTGCTGCCCTACCGCGACCTTGGCGCCAAACTCGGCGGTGTGATTGATCAGGGCGTCTTTACCTATGACGTCGGGGTATTTGACGGCACGCTTGATGGCGGCAGTACCGACGGCAACAGCGTTCCGGATATGGATTCGACCGGGAAATTCACCTGGGAGGGACGCATATTCAGTGAGCCATTTCTTAAATCCGACGTAGTCTGGCTCGAGCAATTGGGTCTGGGCATCGCCGGGACCTATGTGAACGATACCGGTGTGGCCACGATCTCGACTACGACGAGTCTGCTTGCGAGCTATAAGACTCCGGGTCAACAGTCGATGTTCAGCTATCGCGCCGACACCGCCACTGGGTTCAACAATGCGACGATCGCGCAAGGCATAGAGCGGCGCGTGGTGCCGCAGTTCTATTACTACTATCGCTCGTTGGGTCTGCTGGGCGAGTATGTCGGTGAGGATCAGCAGGTGCGGCGCAACCTGAGCGCCACCGGCGCACGCACCGCGACGCTACACAACACCGGCTGGGAAATACAAGGAGCCTGGTTTCTGACCGGGGAAAATGAAGGCTATGCGAGCGCCACGCCCAAGCGAAATTTCGATTTCGGCCACGGCGGACCCGGCGCCTGGGAGCTCATCGCGCGTTATCACGAAATTCATTTTGACCAGCAGGCTTTCACAGACGGAACGAGTTCATTTGCGAACCCGACCAGCTCGCCGGCGGCTGCGCACGCCATTGGCACCGGAGTGAACTGGTATTTGAATCCGAACTACAAGCTGCAGCTCGACTATGAGGTCACGCGCTACGACGGCGGCGCCGTCGTGGGCAACAGACCTGATGAGCGTGTGCTGACGCTGCAGAGCGCCTTGATTTTCTGATCGCGGGCTGCTCAGGCCGCCCGGGTTGCCTTGCGGCGATGCACTATAGGGCGGCGCTGCGATCCGGTATGGGCGGTCGAATGCCGACGAACCGCCGGAATGATTTGCTGCAATCGCCGGACGGCTAACGTCGCAATGTCTTGCTCGAGTTCACGGTACCGACCGATCAGCGCCAAACCAAAATAGGTCACCGTTACACCGCCTCCGCCCTTGCCCCCGGTGCTTGAGAGCGTCGCCGACTCTCGAAAGGACGCATTGATGCTCTCCAGCAAGAGCCACGCACGGCGATAGCTCATGCCAATATTGCGCGCGGCTTGCGACAATGAGCCTGAATCCCGGATCGCCTCCAGAAGTTCGATTTTCCCGGGCCCAACGTACGAGCCCGTCGCGAAATCGATGCGAAAGCGGACAATGGGCATTGGCATGGTGAGCCTCCTGCGAGCGCATCATATCGCTCGAAACCTGGGTCACAAAGTCAATGCGTGACGATCAGAAGGCGAATCGACCTCCGATTGTCGGAGCAATATTGCTGTCGTAGTTATAGGGGACGCCGGGGCCGTGAGGAATGGCGATAGCCAGTCCGCCGCTGACGTCGGAATACGTAATGCCGGCAAAAGCGTCGAAGCGCTTGGTGAAGTGATGATCCACGTAGAGCGACGCCTCGTTGAGGGTGCCCGCGCAGGATGAGCGGAAACCGGCGGCCTGCGAGCAGGTCGACGGAATACGAAAGTCGTTCTGCAGCTGCTCATAGTAGGACAAAGTAATCTCGGTTTTGCTGTCGTAAGCGTATTTCACGCCCGTCCACCAGATCTGCACGACCTTAGGAGAATCAAGATTGTTGTCTTCGACGCCGCTCAAGATATAACCGCCCTGGTCCGAGGCGCCAACGCCCAACGGGTTCGACGGGTTATCCTGCAGGATGTGTTCGTAGCCCCCAAAGAACTTGAACTGATCCCAAGTATATTTGGCAGCGAGCATAAGGGCGGTGTTGTCGGTCACGATGCCATATAGCGTGTTGGTCGTGCCGATCAAATTGGCCCCGTTGATGGGGTTTGTATTGATGCTGTTGAGCGTCGACTGATAGGGCGCCGATGGACTCTGAGGCCCGAGCAGGGGGTTGAGTACGCTAATCGCGTCGTTGTAATGCTGCACGACGATGTCGGCGGAGAACTGGCCGTACTCTGCGCCGAGGTCGAATCCATAGGCGAAGTTATGCGCCGCTTCCGGCGTGCAGGTGGCGGCGGTCCAGGTTGCAGAGGCGGAGTAGCAGCCGCCCGAACCGTCGACGAATTTGTACATCGCGCCGAAATGAACCGGACCATAGGCGACGCGATATTTGATGGCGTCGTCCCAACGAGTGTCCTCCGTGTCGCCGCCGCCGGCCATCGTGCCGTTATACCCAATGTACGAAAAGGCATAGCTGCCGCCGGCCGGATCGTAAGCGAGCATGGTATCGGTGCCTAGCGCGCGCTGACGACCGAAGGTCAGCGTGCCCAGATACGTGGACGATACACCGGCATAGAACTCGTCATTGAAGGTTTGGCCCGCGCGCGCGCCGTCGATGGCTTCCGAATAGCTGCCCCTGGGAAGGCCGTTGTTGATGAAATCGGTGGCTGACGCATTGGCGAGCTGGCCGGACTGCGGATTGATGCCGGTGGAAGCGTTGAAGACAACGAACCAGTCGTGCATAAACTCTTCCTTGCCCCTGATGCCCAGACCCGTCTGCGACAGGTTGTTAGGCGCAATGAGGAATTGAGAGTGATTGGCGTTGCGGTTGACGAGCGATTCACCCTCATAGTTATAGGCGTTTTCTGGTATGCCGTGGCTGACCCAGCCCACGCCGACGTCATACGTGCCGTACAGGGTGATGCCGTGCCAGGTCAGCGGGCAATCGGTGGCGAAGAACTCATGTTCACTCGCGCAGCCTGCAGGGCCGGCTTGAGCAGCCGGGGTCGTTTCATCGGCGGCGTGCGCCGCATAATTCAACACGAAAGTTGAAGCAAGCGCCGCAAGGGCGCACCAGCAGACAGACCGCATTGCACTTTCTCCTGAAGATGCCGTCACAGCAGCGAGCTATTGAAGATTAATGTCCCGCGGTTGAAGCAGCGTCGGCTGCGCTGATTTGCGTTATATACGGTGAAATATAGCACGTAGCGATCGTAACGCTAACTTTGCCGTAAATGGCGAGGAAGGGGGGCAGCAGCTACTATCTGCTGCGAGGTCCAATCCGTGCGAGTGCTGATCGTCGAAGATGACCGCAAGCTGGCAGAGTTCGTCATGCGCGGCCTACGAGCCGAACGCTTCGCGGTCGACCACGCCGCGGATGGTCGCGAAGGGCACGGCTTTCTCAATACATATCCCTACGATCTGCTGATACTCGATCTGATGCTGCCGCAGCTCAGCGGCACGGAGCTGCTGCGTAGTGCGCGCCGCTCGCACCCATCGCTGCCGATCCTGGTGCTAACGGCGCGCGACGCTACGGAGGACAAGGTCCGGCAGTTCGAGGCCGGTGCGGATGACTATCTGACCAAGCCGTTCGACTTCGCCGAGCTGCTCGTGCGCATCAAGGCGCTGCTGCGCCGAATGCCGGTTGAGCGCGCCGAGGTGCTGCGTATCGCGGATCTGGAGCTCAACCGCCTGACCC
>Ga0302324_100022285_pt1 | contig 12308 bp, 12 predicted proteins | sample Palsa_T0_1_FD_201949 | JGI IMG/M metagenome (GOLD analysis project Ga0302324, IMG submission 201949) | Peat permafrost microbial communities from Stordalen Mire near Abisko, Sweden - Palsa_T0_1 | ecosystem: Environmental > Terrestrial > Soil > Palsa > Peat permafrost | place: Sweden: Abisko...
GAGGTCCTCGCGGCCGCCCGCGCCGGCGGGGGGCCGCAGCGACGCGCCGTGCGGGACGCTGCGTTTGCGCTGGGTCGGGGGACCGCAGCCCTGGTCAACGCTCTGGATCCCGAGCTGGTCACCTTCGGCGGCCTCGCCCCCCAGTTCCTAGAGGTCGCGGGTGACCGTGTCCAGGAGGGCTACCACGATGGCCTTATGGGCGCCAGGGCAGAGGTCGCTCCCGCGCTTGTTCCGAGCGCGCTTGGCGGCCGGGCACCGCTGGTCGGTGCGGGCGAGCACGCTTTTGATCACATCCTTACCGACCGGGCGCTTGCCGCCTGGAGAGCGGCGTGAGCACTCGCGCCCTCGATGACTCTGCGCTTGGCGGCGCGCCGGTGCTGGGCGGCGCGCAGGTGCTGCTGGTCGATCTCGACGGGACGCTCGTGGACTCATCTGCACCGGTGAGCCGCGCCTGGACAGCTTTCGCCAAGCGCCACGGTCTCGACCCCGACGAGGTCCACGCATTCGCCCACGGCAGGCCGTCGTCAGAAACGGTGCGCCTGCTCGCGCCCAGCGCCAATCACGCCGCCGAGGCCGCGCTCGTCGAAGAGGCCGAGACCACGGACACCGACGGCGTCTTCGCCTTGCCCGGTGCCGGCGAGGTGTTGAGGTCCGGTTACCCATTGGCGATCGTCACCTCGTGTTCCTCGCTGCTCGCAGAGGTGCGACTTCGCGCGGCCGGGCTGCCTCGCCCGGCGCTCGTCATCAGCTCCAGCATGGTGATGCGCGGCAAGCCCGATCCCGAGGGGTTCCTGCTCGGTGCCCGACGGCTGGGCGTGACTGCGGCACGGTGCGCGGTACTCGAGGATTCTCCAATCGGGATCGATGCCGGTCGCGCCGCAGGTGCGCGCGTGATCGCGCTCCGCACGACCCACGGCGATGACGCGCTCGCTCGCGCCGACGTGATCATCGACAACCTCGCAGCGCTCTTCGCGAGGGGCGGTAAGCGCGATTGCTAGATCGAGTTGCCACGCCGAGCTCGATCCGGGACGACCCCGGCACAGGGCCCGTATATCGCCGGGACCGCCTCACCTGGACGATGTTCTCGGGACTGTTCGGGTTTGGCGTTCTCAATGCGATCCTGGGTCCCGCGCTGCCCTACCTGCGGGCCGAGGAGCACCTCTCCTATCTGCCGGGCGCGCTGTATCAGTTGGCCTTCGCGGTGGGTGGTGGCCTTGCCGGCCTGCTCGCGATCCGGGTGGAGGCGCGCTTAGGCCGGGGTGTAACGATCCGCTTCGGGTTGGCCGCGGCGGCGGTCGCGGGCCTCGCCGTCGGCTACGGCGATGCGATCACGATCACGGTGCTTGGGGCGTTCTTCATGAGCCTGTTTGGCACCTCGGCGCTGATCAGGATGTGGGCGGCGCTGGCCGACGCGCACGGCCCGCGGCGGACGGTGGCGATGACCGAGGGGGAGGTGACGGTGAGCCTCGGCGGAACGGTCGTGCCGCTAATGCTCGGTGGCGTCGCGGCGACGGTGCTGACGTGGCGCTTCGCGTTCGTCGCCGGAGCAGCGATTGTCATCACCGCCGTGTTGGCGATGGGCTCCGTGCGCATCCCTCGATCCGAGCCCGTCGCCTCGCCCGATCAGCAGCCTCGCGCCGCTGATCTTCCGGCGCAGTCCTCGCCACTGCCGACCTTGGTGATCGTGCTCGCAATCGTCGCGCTGGAATTTTCTCTCAGCTTCTGGCTCGCCAGCTACCTGAACGGCAGTGTCGGCATCGGCCGTGAAGAGGCGGTCCTGATGGTCAGCGGCCTGTATGCCGCAAACCTCACCGGCCGGTTGCTCGCGAGTCGCCTGGCACGCCGGGCCACCACTGAGCGCCTGCTCGGCGCGTCGCTGATCCTCGCTCTGGTGGGTCTGCCGATCCTGCTGGCCGCCCGCGGCGCGGCAGTCGCAGCCGTCGGCATCGCGCTGACCGGCATCGCGATAGGCGCGATGTTTCCGCTGACCTCCTCAATGCACGTGGGGGTGAGCTCGCGCAATGCCGACGGCGCGATCGGACAGGTCCAAGGGATCGCATCGATCGGCCAGATCCTCGGCCCATTCGCGGTCGCAGCGATCGCCCAGGCCGCCGGTCTGCGTGTCGGCCTGTTCATCCTCCCGGGGCTCGTCCTGCTCGCCGCCGCGGGACTCAACGGCCACCACCGCCAGACCCAGCTCTCAGCCGGTTCGGCGGCCGCGTGGTCCGTCTGGAGCTAGCGCTGCGTGTCTGCCGGCGCCGAACAGGGCCGCACCGGAATCCCTTCTCTGGGCTACCCGAGCCGCGGCGCGGTCAGCAAGCGTCACGGAATGGTTGCTTCCGGCTCAGCCATTGCAGTTAGATTCGGTCAGGGTCCATCGGCCCCGTCGATCGTGCGATCAACAACGACAAAGGAGCACCATGCCGTTCGTCAAGGTCGGAACCGAGAACAGTGCCGACATCGAGATCCACTACAACGACCATGGCTCGGGCAAGCCGATAGTCCTGGTCCACGGCTACCCACTCGACGGCAACTCGTGGGAGCGGCAGGAGCGAGTGCTGCTTGACCATGGGTATCGCTGCATCAGCTATGACCGTCGCGGCTTTGGCCGATCCAGCCAGCCGACAACCGGCTACGACTACGACACCTTCGCGGCCGATCTCAAGGGGCTACTCGACCACCTCGAGCTCGATCAGGATGTCGTTCTCGCCGGCTTCTCGATGGGCACTGGTGAGGTGACGCGGTACCTCGGAGCGTATGGCTCAGCCGGAGTCAGCAAGGCAGCCCTGTTCGGCGTGATCCCGCCGTTCCTCCTGCAGACCGATGACAACCCAAAGGGTGTGCCAGGAGAGGTGTTCGACGGGATCAAGCAGGCCGTGCTGGCAGACCGCTACGCATGGTTCGACAGCTTCTTCGCGAACTTCTACAACACCGACGTGCTCGCGCCCGACCGGATCGGGGACGCAGCGCTCCGGGCGAGCTTCCAGGTCGCCGCGAGCGCCTCTCCGTACGCGTCATACGCCTGCGTGGACACGTGGCTGACGGACTTTCGTGGTGACCTGCCGAAGATCGACGTGCCGACCTTGGTCGTCCATGGCACCGCTGACCGAATCCTCCCGTTCGAGGCCACCGCTGCGAGGCTTCGAGACGAAAACCTGATCGCGGACCTCACCGTCGTCGAAGTCGACCAAGGACCACACAACATCGGCTGGACCTATCCGGACGAAACCAACAAGGCGCTGATGGACTTCCTCAGCGGCTGAAACAGCCCTCCGACAAGCCGATTCGCGATCGGGCGCACGTGCTTTCCGTGATCGGCGAGCCGGTCAGCCCTTCGGGGTCATCCAGGGTCCAACGCCGCCCAGACGTTTCGGGCGTGATGCGCAGCACGTATCCCGGGGCGTCGAACCCCGGCGGCGGAAACACGACGTCTGGCCCGAGGTAGACGTGGGCCAACTCCTGCAGGAGCGCGGCGGCGCCGCCCTCCTGCACCCGCGCGCGCCCATGGACCACGAGATACTCACGGAGACCTCGCTCGTTGAGGCCCTTCCCCACGACGGACATCACGACGCGTTCATCGCGCTCGACGTTGCGTACCTTTTGGCGGCGCTGCATGTGGCCGCTGACGATCTCGTCGCCGTCCACGCCAACCCACACGCAGCTGAGCTGCGGACTTCCATCCGGGTTCAATGTCACCAGGTGCACCAGCGCGTCGGACTCGAGCAAGGCACGAGCCTCTGCGGTCAGGATCGTCATGCACACTCCTCCGGTCGGGTCAGATCACACGAGGGTACCCCGGTCTGAAGCCTTGCGGGCGAGGCCATCGCCGGGGTACGGGCGCGGCTGCGCGCGAACCTCTCACGCCCCGTCGCGGGTTTATACGGTGCAGGGAATATCGGTTCCAGACGATCCTCATCGGACAAGAGTAGTTCTCTCGACCGGGCGCACCGCCACGCGGCGGGTCCGGAAAGTCAGTGACTCCACCGGAGTTCGACGACTCCCGAGGGGCGTTCCGGATCGAGGCCGTTCAGGAGCGCGCCACGGTGACCGGAGGACCTTTGGAGTGGCTGCTCGCAAAATAAGGGGAAGTAACTTATGTCCAAGACGCTCCGTCCCGCGCGTGCTCGGCATGCCGGGATCCTGCTCGCCTCCGGTCTCATCTTTGCTGCCGTCCCGGCCGTGGCGAGCGCATCGGCTGTCGACCTCGGCACCGCGGCACCCTTCGTGGTCCTCGGTGGCTCCGCGGTCACCAATACTGGTCCCTCGGTGCTTGATGGCGATCTCGGGGTCGCTCCAGGAACCTCACTTGTCGGCTTCGCGTTTCCGGCCGTCGTCAATGGCGCCACGCACGACGACGACGCTGTCGCCGGCATAGCGCAGAACGATCTCGCGACGGCCTACGGCGTGGCGGCCGGTCAGCCGGTCCCCGCCGGCAATGACCTGACGGGCCAGAATCTCGGAGGGCTGACGCTGCTGCCCGGTGCCTACGGCTTCTCCTCGTCCGCTCAGCTGACCGGGAACCTCACGCTCAACGCGCTCGGCAACCCTAACGCGCAGTTCGTCGTCGAGATCGGCAGCTCGCTGACTACCGCTTCAGCAAGCTCGGTGACCCTGATCAACGGGGCTTCTCCGTGCAACGTCTACTGGCAGGTCGGGAGCTCGGCAACGCTCGGCACCACCACCGCGTTCGAGGGAAACGTGCTGGCCGACACGTCCATCAGCGTCAACAACGGCGTCACGGTACAAGGTCGCTTGCTCGCGATGGGCGGCGCGGTCACCCTGATCAACGACACGATCGATGGCTCCATGTGCGGTACCTCCACGACACCTCCGCCCGGGTCCACTCCGCCGGGCTCGACGCCGACCCCGGTGTCGACCCCCCCGGCGACCGGCTCGACGCCACCGACGACAGGATCGACGCCACCGACGACAGGATCGACGGCGCCCACTACGGGCTCGAAGGCGCCGACAGGCGCGGGCGGACAGCCGCCAGAGGCCAGCCACTCGACGGTTCCCACCCGAAAGGGGTCGGCCAAGCTGGGGCGCACCAAGCCGCCGACTTCGCTGATGCGGTGCAGCTTGGGATTCACAGCGACGGTCCGCGGACGTGAGATCAAGCGGGTCGTCTTCACGCTTGACGGCCGGCGGCTCGCCGACCGGAGCGGCTCGCGGTTCAGTGTTCACGTCCCGCCGGCATTCGCCGGGAGCGGCCTTGTCCGGGCGCGCGTCACGTTCAAGGACGCCACGCCGGCCAAGATGCTGACGATGCGCTACCGGGCATGTGCCGCAGCCGTCGTGCAGCCCCTGCCGGCTCCATCGACGTTCACAGGATGACACGCACCGGTGCCACCACCCTGAGGTCCCTCGGCTCGCGCCGGGGGACCTTCAGAGTGGCCGCGGCGGTGCTTTCGGCCGCCACCTTCGGCATGATGCTCGTGTCGCAAGCGGACGCCTCCCGGGTCCCCGTGGGGCAGGCCCTCGTGGTGCTCTTGCAGAACCACGTTGCCCGCATCGCCCCGTCGACGAAGGCCCGCCCGATGGTGACGGTCGCGTCCCGGCGACCGCTTACCGGGATACGGACCGTACTTCCGGTGCTGGGTAATGCGACGAGCAGAACCGGACAAACGTGGGTCGATGTCCGGCTTCCCGGGCGTCCGAATGGAAGCAGCGGGTGGATCACGACCGTTGGCACGGTGCCCTCCTGGACCCCGTGGCGCCTCTCGGTCAGTCTGAGCGCGCGCCTCGTCACCGTGTATGACCGGGGCCGGATCGTCCATCGCTTCCCGGCGGTCGTCGGCAAGCCGTCCACGCCGACGCCGCAGGGCCAGTTCTTTATCGAAGAGGGGCTTTCGCTCGGCGCGCAGGCCGCCGGCGCCCCATACGCACTCGCCACCAGCGCCCGGTCGAACGTACTTCAGCAGTTCGACGGCGGCCCGGGTCAGATCGCCCTGCACGGAATGGACAATCTCGCGGGCGCCCTCGGAACGGCGTCCTCGCACGGCTGCATCCGGCTCGCCACGCCAGCCATCACCTGGCTGGCCATGCACATCGGTCCCGGCGTGCCGCTGAGCATCCTGCCCTAGCGCGCTCCGGGTCAGTGATGCTGCGGGCGCCGACGCTGGGGGTGGCGCGCGTCCGACGGAGAAACGGATCGGCTCCTCGCCCGGTAGGTGGCCGGTGCGACAGGCGGTGCCGGAGCGGCGCTCGCTCCCGAGAGAGCGAGCAGAGTCCGTCGCGAGGAAACGCCAAGCTTGCGATAGATGTGGCGGGCGTGCGATCGGACGGTTTCGACGCCGATACCCAGGGCAAGAGCGATCTCCGCGTTGGACCGGTTCTCGCGGAGCAGCGACAACACGTCGCCCTCGCGCGGAGTCAGCAGAGGCTCGGTCGCCTGGACGTCCGGGCTGGTGGGGAGAAGCTGTAGCTGGAGGCCTCTCGACGCGAGATGGATCGCGTGTCGCAGGTCGCGCACCTCGGTGCCCGTCGTGAGACAAGCGCTGGCGCCAAAGGCCAGCAGCTGAGCCGAATCGATGCTCGAGAGGCCGTGCCCGAGGAGGACCAAGCGCGTCTCAGAGTGCTCGGTCGTGATCTCGCGAATCTGACCGTAGTCACGCAATGAGCCGACGTCGAGGATCAGCACGCGCGGCTGGTGCACGCGAAGCATGCTCCCAATCTGCGCCGCCGTGATGTCGCGCGCAACGATCGAGATACTCGGGTCCGCTTCCAAAGCAGTCTGGAGACCCAGCGCGAGGAGGTCCTCGAAGCGGGTGATGGCGACCGTGATGGGCGAGTGCGCGTGCATGGTGGAGAGCGCGCCAACCTGTGCGCCCATAAGACCTATCGGCACAGCCTCGTCCAAGGGTGAGAAGCTCGTCACCCAGCAGACGTCCGAATGCCCCCCAGGGATCCCCCCACGGGCCCCCCAGGGGTCCCCCCACGGGCCCCCAGGGATCCCCCCGCGGGCCCCCCAGGGATCCCCCCGCGGGCCCCCCCAAGATCCCCCTTGCCGGATGGCGACCGCGAGCAAGGTTGATGTCAGGCTTGTGGTATGCCCAGCCTTCGTCTCTTAGCCGCCGCGATCGTGACGCTGAGCGCCGTTCCGGCGACCGCGACGGCAAAGACTCGCGTCACCTCCCCCGTCGCTCTCGCGTATTCGATCGCCGGGCGCTACTGGGGTGCCAAGCCATGCCACGGCCAGGTCAGAATCCTCGTCCGACGGTCCGCGCCGACGGTTCTGGCCGTACCCGGACAAGACGCCGATGCCTGGGTCACCTTCGGCTCCTCGCTGGGTGCGAACAACCTCGCCGCACCAGCCAGCAGCTACACGAACTGCGCCATCGCCCTAGGGAACTACCGCTGGCCGACACCGGCCAGCATGGTGCAGGATTGGGACATGCTGTGCATGACGATGACTCACGAGTACGGCCATCTGCTCGGGCATCCCCACAACACCATCCCGGGCAACGTGATGAACCCCGTATTCACGAACTACACCAGCGAACCGCAGCTCTGCCGGACGGACAGACCGTCTGGCGCGGGTCCTCCCGCGTAAGACCGAGATGCCAATGTCCGGGTCTCCGTAGGCGCGTTACCGCCGTCAGGGTCCGGCGGCGCGCTGTTGGGTGCTCCGGAGCGACGTGGCATGATCACGCGGTGGCCAGCAGACCCCCCGCAGCGCAGCACCTGCGCGACCTCGCCCGGCTGCGCGGCGTCCGCGACCGGATCGACCGGGAGTACGCGCAGCCGCTGGACGTCGAGGCGCTCGCCCGCGGGGCGCACATGTCCGCCGGGCACTTCAGCCGCGAGTTCCGGCTTGCTTACGGCGAGTCGCCGTACGGCTATCTGATGACGCGGCGGATCGAGCGCGCGATGGCGCTGCTGCGTCGCGGCGACCTCAGCGTGACCGAGGTCTGTTTCGAGGTCGGCTGTTCGTCGCTGGGGACCTTCAGCACGCGCTTCACCGAGCTGGTGGGCATGCCGCCGAGCACGTACCGGCGCCGCGCGGCAAGCGCGACGGAGGGGATCCCGGCGTGCATCGCAAAACAGGTGACCAAACCGATCAGGAATCGAGAAGCGCGGGTCGCGGAGCTGCACTAGCCTGACCGCCATGGACATCACCATTCACGCGAGCTTCCTACCGCACGACGACCCGGACGCATCTCTGGCCTTCTATCGCGACACCCTGGGCTTCGAGGTCCGAAACGACGTTGGATACGACGGGATGCGCTGGATCACGGTCGGTCCCGTGGACCAGCCCGCCACGTCGATCGTCCTGTACCCGCCGGCCGCCACTCCCGGCATCACCGACGACGAGCGCCGCACCATCGCCGAGATGATGGCCAAGGGCACGTACGCCGTCATCCTTCTGGCCACCAAGGATCTCGATGGCACGTTCGAGCGGCTGCAGGCCGACGCCGAGATCGTCCAGGAGCCGACCGAGCAGCCGTACGGGGTTCGCGACTGCGCCGTCCGCGATCCCGCGGGCACCCTGATCCGCATCCAGGAGCTGCGCTGAGCCGTCCGCCCATCGCAGCCATGACCTGTACAGACGGCACCGTGAAGGAACCCGAGTGCGACGTCGGTGGTTTAGACAACAACCTGAGTGAGCTCCCGCGTGCCGCATAGAAGCTCCGCGCAGTCGCTTGCGCTGCACGTTGCCGACAACCACGACCTGATCCGCGTTCACGGCGCGCGCGTGAACAACCTCAAGGACGTCACCGTCGAGATCCCGAAGCGCCGCCTGACGGTGTTCACCGGCGTCTCCGGCTCGGGCAAGAGCTCGCTGGTGTTCGGCACGATCGCGGCGGAGTCGCAGCGGATGATCAACGAGACGTACAGCGCCTTCGTGCAGGGCTTCATGCCGACGCTGGCACGGCCTGAGGTCGACGTACTCGAGGGGCTGACGACCGCGATCATCGTCGACCAGGAGCGGATGGGTGCTGATGCCCGCTCCACGGTCGGCACCGCCACTGACGCCAACGCGATGCTGCGCATCCTCTTCAGCCGACTCGGGCAGCCGCACATCGGCTCGCCCAACGCGTTCTCCTTCAACGTTCCCTCGGTTCGGGCGAGCGGTGCGATCACGGTCGAACGCGGCGGCGGCAAGACCAAGACCGTGAAGTTCACCCGCACCGGAGGTATGTGTCCGCGCTGCGAGGGCCGGGGTTCGGTCACCGACTTCGACCTGTCTGCGCTGTACGACGACAGCAAGTCGCTCAATGAGGGCGCGCTCACCATCCCCGGCTACAGCATGGACGGCTGGTACGGCCGCATCTTCCGCGGCTGCGGCTTCTTCGACCCGGACCAGCCGATCCGTAAGTACAAGAAGGCCGAGCTCGACGACCTGCTCCACAAGGAGCCGACCAAGATCAAGGTCGACAACATCAACCTGACGTACGAGGGTCTGATCCCCACGATCCAGAAGAAGTTCCTGGCCAAGGACCTCGACGCACTCCAGCCGCATATCCGGGCCTTCGTGGAACGGGCGATCACGTTCACCGCCTGCCCCGACTGCGGTGGCACCCGGCTCAGTGAGCCGGCTCGGTCCTCGAAGATCGAGGGGATCAGCATCGCCGACGCCTGCGCGATGCAGATCAGCGACCTCGCCGACTGGGTGCGGGATCTCGACGAACCGTCCGTCGGGCCGCTGCTGGGGTCGCTGCAGCAGACCCTCGACTCGTTCGTCGAGATCGGCCTCGGCTACCTCAGCCTCGACCGCTCGTCGGGCACGCTGTCGGGCGGCGAGGCGCAACGCACCAAGATGATCCGTCACCTCGGGTCTTCGCTCACCGACGTCACCTATGTCTTCGACGAGCCGACGATCGGGCTGCATCCCCACGACATCCAGCGGATGAACGACCTGCTGCTGCAGCTGCGAGACAAGGGCAACACCGTGCTGGTCGTGGAGCACAAGCCTGAGGTGATCGCGATCGCCGAGCACGTCGTCGACCTCGGCCCGAGCGCCGGCACCGAAGGTGGCGAGGTGGTGTTCGAGGGCACCGTCGAGGGGCTCCGGGACAGCGAGACGCTCACCGGGCGCCACCTGGACGACCGCGCCTCAGTGAAGCCGTCGGTGCGGACGCCGTCAGGAGTGCTGGAGGTGCGCGGCGCCGGCACTCACAACCTGCAGGACGTCGATGTCGACATACCGCTCGGCGTGCTGGTGGTGGTGACCGGCGTGGCCGGGTCGGGAAAGAGCTCACTGATCCGTGGCTCGGTGTCGCCCCGAGAGGGGGTGATGTCAGTTGACCAGGCAGCGATCAAGGGCTCGCGGCGCAGCAACCCGGCCACGTACACGGGACTGCTCGACCCGATCCGCAAGGCATTCGCGAAGGCCAACGGCGTGAAACCCGCCCTGTTCAGCGCCAACTCCGAGGGCGCCTGCCCGACGTGCAACGGCGCCGGGGTGATCTATACCGACCTGGCGATGATGGCCGGCGTCACCTCGATCTGCGAGGACTGTGAGGGGAAGCGGTTCCAGGCATCGGTGCTGGACTATCACTTCGGCGGCCGCGACATCAGCGAGGTGCTCGCGATGTCGGTGACCGAGGCCAAGGAGTTCTTCGGCGCCGGCGAGGCGCGCACGCCCGCCGCGCACGCCATCCTCGACGGGCTCGCCGACGTCGGACTCGGCTATCTCAGCCTCGGCCAGCCGCTCACTACGCTGTCCGGCGGCGAGCGACAGCGGCTCAAGCTGGCCACCCGCATGGCGAAGCCATCCCACCGACCCGGCGTCTACGTCCTCGACGAGCCGACCACCGGCCTTCACCTCGCCGACGTCGAGCAGCTCCTCGGTTTACTCGACCGGCTCGTCGACTCCGGCAAGTCAGTGATCGTCATCGAGCACCATCAGGCGGTCATGGCGCACGCCGACTGGATCGTCGACCTCGGCCCCGGCGCCGGCCACGACGGCGGCCGGATCGTCTTCGAGGGTACGCCCGCAGAGCTCGTCGCCGCCCGCTCCACCCTCACCGGCGAGTACCTCGCGGCCTACGTCGGCACCTGACGACGGTTACTCGCCAGTTGGCCGCGCCGCGTTCCCGCGGTGGCAATTCATTGACATTGATCCTTGGCTGCACAGGCGCGATCATTCGTGAGGAGATCGACTTGCATTCATCGACTACCGAAAGGCAGGGGACACATGCCTAATCCGGCCGCACTAGCTACGAACAGGCCAGCTGAGACACTTACCGGCCTGACCGCCGCGGTGGTGGCGATCCTGGTCGCGACCACAAACATAAGCACGCCGCTCGCGACGGCTCTCGTGGTGGTCGTCGGTGCTCTGCCTGGACTCGTGACGAGCATCGTCAGCGCGACGCGCTCTACGGCCGCAGGGACGCTACTCGTTTCCCTGACCCCCCAGGTGAGAAATCTCGCGGTGTCTGCCCTTGACGCCGGCGCCGCACAGCAGTCACCTACCGATAAGGCAGCGACGCTGAAGGGTGTCGCTGACGCTATGGCTTCCTGGACATCGGTGCTGTCTACAGAGTCCGGGGCCAGCGCCTCGGCCAAGAAGGCCGCCGCCCAATAGTGTCGCCCGACGCCCCGCTCCGCGGCCGCCGGGTAGCAGCTCAGACGAGTCGCGCCCGCGGCAGACCCCCGTCCCGGATGCGTACGGCGATCCGCTCGGACTGCTTGGCTGGGGCGCTGACCGTGATTCTCAGCACGTCGCCGGCCCGGAACACCCGGCCGTCGAGCGAGTGGAGGAGGGCGTGGAGGCGCCTGTAGCCGGCCGCCATCGCGATCTCGGGGCACCCCCTGCCGGTGCAGCGGACCTGGACTCGCCCGCGACGAGGGACACCGGTCACGCGCACGTCGTGCAGACGGGTGCGCGTGTGATTCCACGTCCAGTCAAGGATGAACTTCGCCCTGATGCGGCCACCCTTGGACGCCGGCGACGGGGTGGGAACGGGCAGGGGCTGGGACTGGGCGACGGGCTCTACAGGCGGGGATGGCGCCGTCGTCGGCGGCACCGGTGCCGGCGGGTAGTCCTTGACGAACCCGAGCTCAGGCGGGTCGTCACTGCCCGGGGTGAAGAGCTGCCAGGTCCCGGCTGGGGCATAGCTCTCCGGGTAGCCGGAGGCGTAGTCGCCGGCGTCCGCGTACACGCCGTTCTGCATTGTCTCCCAGTGCACCTCGACCGTCCCCGATCCGGTGTTCGTAAGGTCGATGAACCCGAGCTCGGGCGCGGCGTTGCTGGCGCCGAAGAGCTGCCATACACCGTCGCCGGCGTCGGCGAGAGGGTAATGCGAGGCGAAGTTCCATATACGCGTGTACTCGGTCCCGTTCAATGCGTCCCCATGGACCTC
>Ga0302324_100022287_pt1 | contig 12308 bp, 7 predicted proteins | sample Palsa_T0_1_FD_201949 | JGI IMG/M metagenome (GOLD analysis project Ga0302324, IMG submission 201949) | Peat permafrost microbial communities from Stordalen Mire near Abisko, Sweden - Palsa_T0_1 | ecosystem: Environmental > Terrestrial > Soil > Palsa > Peat permafrost | place: Sweden: Abisko...
GAGCGGATCTGCTGCCGCCGTCTGCGCCGCCTCGTCCTCCACTGTCTGCACATGCAGGCCATCGACGTGCGGCTCCGCGAAGGTCTCAACGAGCACCGCCGTTTCGATGGCGGCAATCGGCGCATCGGCGGCAGCGGTCTCCTCAGCTGCCGGCTCATTCTCCGCGGGCGGCCCATCGACCCCATCCAGCGGCCATTCCTTCCGCTTCTTCTCCCGGGGCGGCGCCGTTTTCCTGCGCGTGGCGACGTCCCGCATCGCATCCCGGACGCGTGCGGATGCGGCCTTTGAAATCCGCCGCACCATGCTCTGAATCTTCAGGCCTTCGGTGCGCTTCTCTGCCGCAGCCTCCATGACCCCCGGCGTCTCGATGGCGGGAATTGCCGCCTCAATCGCGGCAATCTTCTCGGCGACCGGCTCCAGGGCCTCGCAACAGGGCACGACTTCACAGGGTGCGGACGAACTCAGCGGAAGGGGTGCCTCGTAACAGAGCACGACTTCACTGGGTGCGGAAGAACTCAGGGGGAGGGGCGCTTTGTAACAGGGCACGACTTTAGTCGTGCCGCCAAAGCCAACCAAATCATCGTTGGGCTTTAGCCCCTGCGGGTGCTTCACTTCGATTTCAGCTTCGATTCGGCCTTGTTCCGCAGCCTGTTCAGCCGGCTCCGTCCGCGCCACCGCGCGATCCGGAGCCTTTATCTGCTCGCGGTCCGTGCGCGCCTCCGCCATGGCCTTTGCCGTAATCGCCGCCTCAATCGCGGCAACCTCCGCCGAGGTCAGCTCCACCTCCAGCGCGCCCAGCGCCTCTGCCAGTTGCGCCCGCGTGCGCGCCGTCATCAGCGGCACAACCCAGCTCTGCTTGGCCAGCACCCACGCCATGGCCAGCTGCGCCTGCGTGATGCCGCGGTCGCCGGCGATCTCCTCGAGCCGGGTTCCAATCAACCGGCTGCGGTCCCGATTCTCGCTCTTGAACCGCGGCAGCCGGGCGCGGAACTCTTCCCCAGGCATCGGTTCCGAGCTCGAAGACAGCGCTCTGGGATGCACGCCGATCACCGTCGCCCCCACCCCAAGCCCATTCAACCTGGGAAAGAGCTTCGCCTCCGGTCCGCGGCTCACCAGCGAGTACTCCACCTGCAAGTCCACAATTGGGCACATCGCCGCGGCTCGCCGCACCTCTTCCGGGGCCATTCCCGACAGCCCGATGTGCCGCACGTAACCGGCTTGCATCAGCTGCGAGAGCGTACTGAGCGTCTCCTCAATGGGTGCATCGGGGTCAAGCCGGCCCAGCCGGTAAATGTCGATAAAGTCTACCCCCAGCCGCTTCATAGTGCTGGTGAGCGCCGTCTTCAGGGCTGCCTGGCGGCCGGCGATCCCCAGCCAGACTCCCATAGGCGCGCGCGGAGCATTGAATTTCACGCTCAGCACCACCTGGTTCCGATGGGAGCGAAGCACCTTTGCAATCAGCATCTCGTTGCGGTGTTTGCTGTAGAAGTCGCTGGTATCCAGCAGGTTAACGCCCGCATCGAGGGCGGCCTCCATGGTGGCCAGGCTCTCTCGATCGCTCCCCGCGCCGTAGATGCCAGACATGCCCATGCAACCGAGGCCGAGGGGGAAGACCTCCGGCCCGGTGCGTCCAAGCTTGCGGCGCTCCGTCGCCACTGTTGGCAAGGGGTGGCTCCTTGTATGCTGTGCATCCTAATCCGGCCGCTCTGGCCCGGCAAGATGACTTTGGAGTTTTATTCGCACAGGTGCGATGGCCGCTCTCAGCCCCGAGCGGGAACCAATCCCGCGCCGTCCTCGTAGTTAGACAAGGGATTCAAGATCGGTTCGAAGAGATCCCGGTAACCATTCGTGATTCGCCGCGGTCTAACGCAGCGCAGGTCCGTTCAATGTTTGCAGCCAAACCCGGTCTTCCACGGCCGGACAGTACGGGTCCTTGCCTGCATGCCTTAAGACAGGCGTAGGGACCGGAGGAACCATGAAACACGCGCATGTGAACAAGGTCGTCTTCGCAGCTGTTTTTTTCGCTCTTTTTTCTTGCCTTTCGCTGGTTGCCGCTGCACAAGCCGTTCCGCAGGTGCTGGTGGCTAAATTCACGGGGAAGCTGGGTTCGAAGTCGGCAAAGATGGGCGACGCCCTGACAGCCAAGGCCCTGGGAGCGGCAAAATTAGCCGACGGAACCGAGATTCCCAAGGGGTCCAAACTCATCGGCAAGGTGGTCGCGGTGCAGTCAAAGGACGCAGGGGCTGGGACTTCGACGCTCGCCGTGCGCTTTGACCAGGTGGAACTCAAGGGCGGCGGCACGCACCCGGTCTGGGGCTTGATCGTCGGCATCGGCCCTTCGGCCGACTCGCAGGCCGGCCTGGGTTACGATTCTGTGATTGGCCGCGGCGGCCCCGGTTCGTCCCCAGGCCTTGATCCGCACGATGGCGCCGGCACGCAAATCAATCGCGACGACGCCAAGCTCCCCTATGGCAGCTCTCTCGAAGGCGTGGGCCTGGGCAAGCACATGGGCGCCGACGGCGCATCGATCTTGCGCGGCTTTCACAAGGACATCCTGCTCGACAAGGATGTGGTGTTCAAGCTAGCGGTGAGCTGACCCCGCTGACGGCAATCATTGAGTTTCGCCCCCGTCCTCGCGCTCGTCTTTCAGGCGCGAGGGATGGGGTTCCTCAATCTCGGCCTTGCCGGCTCGGTGACAAATTTCTAATCTGCGCGTAACCCTCTGACTCCAAAAAATATAGCCGCGTTCTCCACACCGCCCCGCTCCTCCCCGCGATTTTTGCGTTTCCCTCTCCGCCCCATCTCTGCCATACTTGACTGTGCCCACCCGGTACGTCCAATCCCAACATTCCACTTCTGAGGTTGCATCGATGTCGGCAAAGTATGTCTTTGTGACGGGCGGAGTTGTGTCCAGTTTAGGCAAGGGTCTGGCGGCCGCCTCCATCGGCTGCCTGCTTGAGAGCCGCGGCCTGCGCGTCAACCTGATGAAGTTCGACCCCTACCTCAACGTCGATCCCGGCACCATGTCGCCTTTCCAGCACGGCGAGGTGTTTGTCACCGACGACGGCGCCGAAACCGACCTCGACCTCGGCCACTACGAGCGCTTCACCCACGCTCCGCTTTCGCGCGACAACAACCTCACCACCGGCCGCATCTACGAGCAGATCATCTTGAAGGAACGGCGCGGCGACTATCTCGGCAAGACCGTCCAGGTCATTCCGCATGTGACCAACGAGATCAAGAACGCCATGCGCAAGGTCTCGGCCAACGGCGCCGACGTAACCATCGTTGAGATCGGCGGCACCGTGGGTGACATCGAGTCGCTGCCGTTCATTGAGGCCATCCGCCAGATGCGCCAGGAACTGGGCCGCGAAAATACCGTCTTCGTCCACCTCACGCTGGTGCCGTGGATCGCCGCCGCGCAGGAGCTGAAGACCAAGCCGACGCAGCATTCGGTCAAGGAGCTGCTCTCGATCGGCATTCAGGCCGACATCCTGCTCTGCCGCTGCGATCGCAACCTCAGCCGTGAGATGAAGCAGAAGATTGCCGCCTTCTGCAACGTCGAAGAGCGCGCCGTGGTGGCCGCGAAAGACGTACCGTCGATCTATGAGGTACCCCTCGGCTTTGCGCTAGAGGGGGTGGATGCACTGATCCTGAAGTATCTTCACAAGGAAGCGCCGGAAGCTGACTTATCTAAGTGGCGCGACTTAGTGGACCGCTGCTATCACCCCAAAGATGAAGTATCGATCGCTATCGTCGGCAAGTATGTGGAGTATGAAGATAGTTATAAGTCGCTGAAGGAAGCATTGGTGCACGGCGCCGTGTCGCAGCATCTCAAACTCAACGTCACCTGGATCGAAGCCGAGGGCCTGGAATCGAAGACTCCCGAGGATCGGGACTATGAGTCGCAATTAGCCGGATTCGACGGCATCTTAGTCCCCGGCGGCTTTGGCAAACGCGGCATCGAAGGCATGTTGAATGCAATTCGCTACGCGCGCGAACACCAGGTTCCCTACTTCGGCATCTGTCTCGGCATGCAGACCGCGTGCATTGAGTTTGCGCGCAACGTGTGCGGATTGAAAGACGCGAACTCCAGCGAATTCGACCCTGCAACGCAACACCGCATTATCTACAAGCTGCGCGAATTGCTGGGCGTCGAAGAGATGGGCGGCACCATGCGTCTGGGCGCGTGGACCTGCATCCTGCAGGAAGATTCGCTGGCTTCCAAAGCTTATGGCGGCGCTACCGAGATCAGCGAGCGCCATCGCCATCGCTACGAATTCAACCGCGAATACGAGGCGCTGCTGACCGGCGGCGGGCTGCGATTGAGCGGCACCACTCCCGACCTGACCTATGTTGAAATAGTCGAGCTGCCAGGCCATCCCTTCTTTCTCGGCTGCCAGTTCCACCCCGAGTTCAAATCCAGGCCCCTCGAGCCGCATCCGTTGTTCCGCGAGTTTGTAAGTGCGAGTTATCGGAATCGCCTCAGGCGGGTAGTTGAACTAAGGGATCCCGTGACCACGGCGTCTGGAATAAGCTAACTGAGCAGCACCGCACCCTTCACTTTCCCAGCCAGCGCCCGGTCAAATGTAACCAGTGTTAGATTCGCAGCCTCGGCGAAGGCAGCCAGATAAGCATCCGCCCAGGCCTTAGGCGATGCGGATTCCACAGTGCATAAAGATGGTTCGGGCGGGCTCAGTCACCTTTGTATCCACATGTTCAGCGCAGCCGCATCACCGGACCAATGATCGGCGCTGGCCTCGCCACCGGCCGCGCGGTCCCGCTCGTCACGGTGATCGATAAAATGACCGGCGAAGACGCAGCATAGTTGCCGTTGCCCAGGTAAGTTGCCGAGAGCTTATGTGTACCGGCCGCGAGGCCAGCCACATCGATGGATGCCTCGTCGCTCGACAGGGCCACCGGGCTGCCCTTTTCGGCGCCGTCCACCTTGAATTGAACTGAGCCGGTGGGCGCGGGAAGTCCGGCGAGGCCGTTCACCGTCACCTTGAAAACGATCGTCTCGGAACTCGAAGACGACTCTCCTCGCGCAGGCGAGTCGATGTCAACGGTGGAAGTGGCCAGCTCGCCGGTGCCGACAACGTCGATCGTGTCCATCCCGTTGATCGTATTGTCCAGAAACACGATTCTTGCGGACCGCAATCCGGCGGCCGCGGGAGTGAATTTGACCCCCAGCTTGCAGCTCTCGCCGTTTGCCAGGGTGACGGGGCTGGTCGTCGAAGCGCTGGGCAGGTTGCACGTGGTGCTGTCCGGGTCAATCGCGAAATCCTTCGCATCGGCGCCGTCGATGACAAGACTGTTCAGAACTTCCGTCGCATTTCCAGTATTTGCCACCGTGACCACGCGGGTTGCACTGGGAAGGCCCTTGGTTTGGCCCTCGAAATTTACATAGCCGTTGGGCCCAACCTTGCGAATCACCTGCCCGGATGCGGCGCCGCTGACGATGTAGACCTGTCCTTCCGAATCCACCGCAACTCCGGTCGGATTATCCAGCTCCGCTTCGGTTGCGGGACCGGAATCGCCGTAGTACCCCGCGGTTCCATTGCCGGCAATCGTACTGATAATGCTGGTGGAGGCGTCGATGCGGCGCACACGCTGGTTGCCGGTATCTGAAATGTACATGTTCCCGGCTGCGTCAAACGCGAACTGGCCCAGGGCTTTGCCGATTTCGGCATTGCGCGACTGGCCGCCGTCTCCGCTGAAGCCGCAAGTGCGTCCGCCCGCCACCTTCGACCACGTTTCGATGGAGTATTCGGCGTTGTAGAGAATCTGTGCGTTGATCTGACACGCGCCGGCGGTAGTCCATGCGGTATAGAGAATACTGTTTGCATCGGCAGAAAAAGTTGCCGGGGCTGTTTCCGTGTAGGTGAATGGATCGAGCAGCCGGACCAGCGTTGCAGGCGTGGGTTGAATCTGGGACAAGGCTGCCCCCTGGCCAGCCTCGGCGAAGAACATGGTGTCGTTCGCGTTGATGGAGATCTGGCCGGGAGACTCAATCGCCTCCTTGGACAAGACACAAGGAGTGGTGACATTGCAGGTGTCGGTTCCGGCCCCGCTGGCAGTTGACTGCGTACCATTGGCCGGGATTTCAATCATGCGATTGGAGCTTTCCTCGCTGTACCACACGTCGCCAAACGAGTCGGCCGCCACCCCCCATGGCGCAACCGCCCCGGTCGAAATGGTCGCGAAGTTCCCGCTCGAGTCCATCATCCGAACCACGTTGTTACCCGTGTCGGCGACGTACAACGTATCTCCTCCATCTACCGCCAGGCTCTTCGCGCCGCTCAACAGTCCCTTGGACGAGGTGAACGTCCCCGCCACCGTGGTGATTTGCGCGGGAGTGAAGCTGAGCACCGGCGCGTACCCGGAGCCGTTCAGCCCGATCACCAGCGGCGTTGCCGACGCCGTGTGGCTGACACTCACGTGGCCCAGCCGCCGCCCCGCTCCATGCGGCGTAAAGCGAACCAGCATGGCGCAGGTGCTGCCTGCCTGGTAAACATCGCCTTCCACGCAGCTCCCACCCAGCTCCGCGCGAAACTCGTTGCCCGAAGCAATCCCAGTCAATTTCGTGGTCACCGCAAAGCGCAGCCTCAACGTATGCAGAGCAGCCGGCTCTCCGAGTGTCTGCGCGCCCAGCCGCTGGAAGTTGGGAGGCGCGGCGGGCAGCAGGCGGCCCATGGCGTCGAAGTCGTGCAGCTGCATGTCCCATCCGGTGGGCGGATCGAGTGCGATTGGCGGCTCCGGAACGGTTCGCGCATCGCCCTTGAATGCGCCGGAACCCTGGGCGGCGATTTGACCGCACGCCAGCAGCAGTCCAAGGGCGGAGCACACAAATCCGGAAATTCTGCGTATGGAGAGGTTCATGCCGTCTCAGACCTTTCGCTGCGATAACATTGGCTGGAGAGTTTTTGGGGAGACGCCTGCTGGGAGCGCGAGTCGATCGGCAGTTTGCCGAGCGGGACCGGCGGCACTTCGACATCGGGAAGCATTATTCTCAACCTGAACCGGAAATCGCCTGGTGACGTGCAAGATAATCTCAAACAGGAAACAACGTGCCGGCGTCTCCACCCACTTGGCCATCAATCGAGACGCACGCCAATCTCTTAGGGAACCGCTGATTAAGTCGGAGGCTTTGAAAGGGCACGACTTCTGTCGTGCCGTAACTGCCGCTGATTCAACTGGGCTTTAGCCCCTGAGGGGTCCCTTCCTGGAAAACCGGCCTTGTTCAGAGGCTCCTTAAGGTCACGCCCGTCTCAAGTCCGGCAGACCGGACCGGGCGTTGAGGTCTCTGGACACGATCAGTATATTGGAACGAGTGAGAGAAGTCAGCTTCATGCCGCCCGGCTCCACACCTCGGCCACCGGCCGCCGCAGCGTAAAATCTGGTGTGTGATCCACTCCTTTGAAATCGGCCCGGTGCATGTTGGCGGAGGCGGGCTGTTCCTGATCGCCGGGCCGTGCGTGATTGAGTCCGAGGCCCATGCGCGATCCATGGCAGAGCGCATTCAGCGCATTGCCGCCGACCTCGGCGTGCCCTACATCTTCAAGGCCAGCTACGACAAGGCCAACCGCACCAGCGTGAAGAGTTTTCGCGGTCCGGGGCTCGTTGAGGGCACACAAATCCTTGGCCGCCTGGCGCGCGACACCGGCCTGCCCGTCCTCACCGACGTGCACGAGCCAGGACATTGCGAGGTTGCGGCCGAGGCGGTTGACGTGCTGCAGATTCCCGCGTTTCTCTGCCGCCAGACTGACCTGCTGGTAGCTGCCGGCCGCACCGGCCGCGCCGTCAACATCAAGAAGGGCCAGTTCGTTGCGCCGTGGGATATGACGCACCCGGTTGAAAAGGTGCGCTCGACCGGCAATGAGCGCGTCTTCGTCACCGAACGCGGCGCCAGCTTCGGCTACAACACGCTCGTGGTCGACTACCGCTCGCTGCCGGTGATGCGGCAAATGGCGCCGGTGGTGTTTGACGGAACGCACTCTGTGCAGCAGCCCTCAGCCGCGGGCGGAGTCAGCGGCGGCCAGCCGGAGTTCATTCCGCTGTTGGCGCGCGCCGCCGCCGCAGCCGGCATCGACGGGATTTTTCTGGAGGTGCACGACGACCCGGCGCATGCCAAGTCGGACGGAGCGAATGCGCTGGACTTGAAGCTGCTGAAGCCGCTGCTGGAGCGACTGCTGGCGATTCATGCTGCGGCAGCCGAATAGCTTGTCAGATTCAGCTGCCCCGGCCCAATGTCTGGCTAGACGGCCCGAATCTCCATGGTCTTTCCCAGCACTTTCATGGCTCCGGCGATTCCGTCGATCTTTGTGCGGTGACGAAGGCTCGTCAGCCGATTGACTTCCTGAGGCGTGGTCTTCAATCTCCGCGCCAGTTCCGCAGGCTTCACTTTTTGCCGGATCATTTCATTGAGCAGCAGCACCTTGGCCGATACGCTGACGGGCAGCTCCACAACCGCCTGCCCGCGCTTCGGCTTGGACGGCGTTGGAACCGGCCGCTGTCCATCGAAATAGAAATCGAGCGCCGTTTCGAGCGCGTCGGCGGCGTGGCGCAGCGCGTCCTCACGATCGTTGCCCTGCGTGATGGCCTCGGGGATGTCGGGGAAGGTCACGAGAAAGAACTCTTCATCCGGCTCGATATTTACAGGGAATTTCATTGTGCCTCTTTCTTCAGCCCCAGTTGTCTCTTGATGGATGCAACCAATCCGGGTCCGAGGTCTTTGTTGTGCATCGGAAGAACCGAGGTCTTTCCGTTCAGTTCAATCTTGAGATGCGAGCCCTTGCCGGGGAGGAAGGTCGCTCCATGCGCCGCCAGCCACCGCTTGAACTCGCTGCTCTTCACTGACTGAGTATACACATTTTTGTTTATATTTGTCGGAACTTCACCAGAGCATAAAGCTACTGCATCCGCTTTAACTCCGGATTTCTGCCGTCGTCGAGGTGCAGCACCAGCAACTGCGCGGGGCCCTCGGCAGGCTTGAAGCTGCACTCGTCGCTCGACGTCGCTGAATAGAAATCCGACGCGCTCTCGGCCAGATACTCCTGCTTCGGCTCGTCTCCTTCCTGGATATACAGGTGGCCATTCTCAGTCGTCACCGTGAGCACAATGTCCGGCGATAGCGCGTACCGGCCGGCAAGCCGGTTGAGCTGATCCCGCGTGAGCGTCACGTGTTTGTGTTCTTTAAGCTTCGGCAGCGGAGGCAGAAGGTTATACGGCGTGTAGCCTTCCCAGTCGAAGGGAAACGCCGTCGGCCCCAGCAGCGCATCGATCAGCGGCTTGAAGATGCCCTCACCGTTTGAGCTATTGGTCAAAATCAAGATGCCGTCGCCGCGGCGAAACATGAGTGCAAGGTGTCGCCAGCCTTCATCGTGACCTTCCTTGAAGAAGGCCGGCCCATAAGTCGAGTTATACAATCCCCAGCCAATTCCATAACTCAGGTGTATGTTGTCATATGCGGATGTAATATCGGAATTAAGAGAAGGGAATTGATGTGCCGAATGAATGCCGATCTGCGGACTGAACATCTTATTGGCAGCCGCGGCGTCCAGGATCTTGCTGCGCAGCAACGCACTCAATAAAGTTGCGTAGTCGCGCAGCGTGGTCTGCATGGAGCCCGCGGCATCGGGCTTGTTGCGCCTCTGCGGGCCCAGCGAGCGGCCATACTCGTCATATCCATTGGCAAAGTCCGAGTCGAAGCGCGACTCCCATACCATGCTGGTGCGGCTCATCCCGAGCGGCCGAAAGAGTTTGCCCTCCATTAACTCGGTCAGCGGCTTACCCGTTACTGTTTCGACAACAAGCTGCGCCAGGTCGATGCCTTCCCCCGAATAAGCGTAGCGCGAGCCCGGCTCAAAGTGGATTTTGAGCTTGCCGTCGTCTTCAAACGCGCGCCAGTTAGGGAAGCCGCTGGTATGACTCAGCAGGATCCGCAGCGTCATTTTCTTATATCGGTCATCGCCTTTGAGGTCGGCATAGCGCGGGTACTCCGGCAGCGGCCGGGGCAGATATTCCTGGATCGGCTTGTCGAGATCGAGAGTTTTCTCCTGCACCAGCAGCATCACGAGCGTGGCAAAGGCGGCTTTGTTCAGCGACGCCGACGTCATGACCGAATCCGGCGTGAGCGGCAGATTCTTCTCCGTATCGCGCAGGCCGTACGCCTTGAGATAAGCAATGCGGCCGTGATGAAAGACTGCGATCCCTGCGCCGGTGACGTGCGCCGCCACGATCAGCTTATTGACGGTGGCATCCACCTCGGCCGCGGTAATGCTGCTGCCGTCTGGACGCTGAATCGGCGGCTGGGCAAGTGCGGAAGCAGTCAGAAAAACGGCCAGCAGTGTCACAGAGCCGCGCGATCCAATCATGATTCCCCCGGTCTCAACTGTGCAGCTTTTCGGCTCAGTGGTCCGGGAAGAGATACGAAAGCGGCGAGCGGGAGGTTCGGAAAATCGTGCCCGGCCTGCCAGAACGATTCTCTCGGTTACCGCTGCCCAATCTCCGACCCCGCCCCGCGCGGCTCCACCAGCACGCCGTCAAATAACGAGGCGGCCAGCAGGTGGCTGCCGTCGGCGCGAATCAGCGAGAGCCGATAGCCGGTGCGCCACCAGTTCCAATTCAGCTTGACAGGATCGATAGCGAAGACCTGGTCGTCGTTGCGCGAGCTCGCCAGCACTTTGCCGATCCGCGCGTCGTAATAGAGATCGTCCACATCGCGGAATGGCAGCCGCTCGATCCACATCCATTTCTGACCCTGGTCCTGCGTGAAGTAGACGCCCTCCCGCGCGCCCAGCCACAGTGTTCCATCCGAAGAGAACGCAAGGCGGTTGATGCGCGTCAGATTGGCGGGAATGTGCATCGGCATCCACGTCTGCCCAGCGTCGGTGGAGAGGACCACCCCATTGATTTTTGCGGCGGCCATCACGGCCCCATGCGCGGCTACAGACAGAAAATCGCCCGTTCCCATTGCCTCGCCGCCTTGCCATGTGGCGCCCTTGTCGCTGCTGGTCAACAGGCCTCCGCCGGCCGCTGCCAGCCACGCGTCGCCCGACAGATCGATGGAGTTGACGCGCCTCTCCAGCTCAACGGCGGGCTGCTTCACCTTTTTCTCCACATGGACGCGCTTCTTGTTATGCATTTCAATGGTGTCTTTGCTGACGAAGTTCACCACGGTGTTGCGCGGCTGCCAGCTTTGCGTTGCCGTGTCCAGACCGAAAATGCCGTGGTTGGTGCCGGCCAGAACCGTCCCATCCCCGGCCTGCGCCAGCGCGAACACGTCGCGGCCCTCAAGCCCGCCGCCAATCTGCTGCCACGCCGCGCCGCCATTCGCCGACACAAACACGCCGCCGTAGCTCTTGTCGTTGACCACGCCTGCATAAATCCGCGCGGGGTTGCTCGCGTCCACCAGCAGGGCCTCAACTTTGCGTTCCGAGATGCCTCGGTTTGAATCGGCGAAACTCGCGCCCGCATTCGCGCTCGATAGCACGCCGCTGCGGTCGGTGGCCAGCAGCACGTGCTGCGTGTCGCGCGGATCCACATACACGTCGTTCACAATCACGTCGGGCCCGGTCATGCGCGCAAAGTCCTTGCCGCCGTCCAGCGTCTTGTAGAGGCCCTCGGTGGTTCCGGCGTACACCACCTGGCGATTCACCGGATCCTGCATCAGCACGCGGGTACGTCGCGCCGTGGAGGGAATGCCCTGAATCTTCTTGAATAGCTCGCCGCCGTTTTCGCTCTTGTAGATGCCGCTGCACGCGCTCAAGAAAACAATACGCGGCTCGATGGGATCGAGAATGATTGAAAAAACGTCGGAATCTTCAATCAGACCCTGCTTGATGCTGTGCCAGTTCTGCCCGCCGTCGGTAGTCTTCCAGGGCAGGTGCCAGGTGCCTGCGTAAACGATGTTGGGATCGGTGGGATCGATGGCGATCGACTCCACCTCGTGAATCTCGTGGCTGCCGGACGGGCTGATCTGCGACCACGTGGCGCCGGTATCCATGCTGCGGAACACCCCCTGCAGTGTGCCCGCCACCAGAATGCGGGGGTTGGAGGGCGCCTGTGAAAGCGCGCGAATCGACTGCCCGCGCAGCCCTTCGACGGCGGTCCAGGTGTGGCCGGCATCGTGGCTCACGTAAAAGTTGCCGTCGGGCAGGCCCAGCTTCCATGCGCCCACGAAAAGCACTTTGGGATCGGACGCGTCAACCACCATGCTGTCGAGAACCAGGTCGTCGGACGAGTCGAGCTTCGAGAGCCGGTGCCAGCTGGCGCCGCGGTCCGTCGACTCGTAGATCCAGCTGGTG
>Ga0302324_100022290_pt1 | contig 12307 bp, 13 predicted proteins | sample Palsa_T0_1_FD_201949 | JGI IMG/M metagenome (GOLD analysis project Ga0302324, IMG submission 201949) | Peat permafrost microbial communities from Stordalen Mire near Abisko, Sweden - Palsa_T0_1 | ecosystem: Environmental > Terrestrial > Soil > Palsa > Peat permafrost | place: Sweden: Abisko...
CCGCCTTCATCACCCTCGTCGACCACAGCTACGTCGCCGCCGCCCGCCAGGGCTATGCCTCTCGCGGCGACAGCGAATCCACCCTCAAGATCGACCCCGACTACGCCGATGCCAAGATGGCCATGGGCATCCAGCAGTTCGCCGTCGCCAGCCTTCCCCGCCTCATCCGTATGATGGTAGGCATCGCCGGCGTCAGCGGCAACAAAGAGAAGGGCCTCAACCTCCTCCGCGAATCCGCCGCCCACGGCATCGTCACTCCCATCGAATCCCGCACCGCGCTCTCCCTCTTCCTGCGCCACGACGCCCGCTATTCCGAAGCCCTCGCCGTCCAGCACGGCCTCGCCCAGCAATACCCCCGCGACTTCCTCTTCCGTCTCGAGGAGGCCAACCTCACCAAGGATCAGGGCAACGGTCCCGCCGCCATCGCCCTCTACAAAACCGTATTAGCCGACGCCCACAAACCCGGATACTTTATCGAACCTCGCCTCCACATGGCCTACTTCGGCCTCGCCGACACCCAGCGCGGCCAGAACCAGATAGCCGACGCAGCGCAGAACTACCTCGCCGCCGCCGCCGAGCCTACCTGCAGTGATTGGATTCGCCGCCGCGCCCAGCTCAACGCCGGCGAAATGTTCGACCTCCTCCAAAACCGTGACCAGGCCATCCGCCAATACAAGCTCGCCAGCATCGACGGCGGCGACCAATCCCAAACCGACGCCGCCCACCGCTACCTCAAAACTCCCTACACAGGCAAATAGTCACCCTGCCATATCTCCGTCTTTGCCGCCTCTTTATCCGTGAACCAGGAACCACCGGGCCGCCACGAACAACCACGCTAAACTAACCCCAGCCAACCATGCCCAAACGCGCCATCATCGCCCTCAAAGTCATCATCCATCTCCTCTGTCTCGCCCCTGTAGCCTGGCTCCTGCACTTTTACACCTCAGGCGCCCTCGCTCTCAACGCCGACCCTGTCAACTACATCACCCACTTCACCGGCGACTGGACCATGTACCTCCTCCTGGCCTCGCTCGCCATCACTCCTCTCCGGCGTCTCTCGCCAGAGATTGCGTTCCTTATCCGCTTCCGCCGACTCATCGGCCTCTACGCCTTCTTCTATGCGACCCTGCACCTCTCCACCTACGTCTTCCTCTTCTCCGGGTACGATGTGCCCACAGCCCTCACCGGCATCCGCGCCGGCCATCCCGGCGAACTCATCACCCAATGGAAGCTCGTCTGGCCCCGTATCCTCGATGACCTCCTCAAACGCCGCTTTATCCAGGTAGGCATCTTCGCCTGGGTCATCCTCTTGGCCTTGGCCTGCACCTCGCCTGCCTTCATCATGCGAGCCATGGGCGGCAAAAACTGGCAGCGCCTCCACCGCCTCGTTTACATCGCCGCTATTGCCTCCGTCATCCACTTCTGGTGGCTGGTCAAGACCGGCGTCCGCACCCCGTGGAAGTACACCATCGTCCTCAGCATCCTCCTGCTGGCCCGCATCCTCTACACACTGATCAAGCGCATCAAAAAAACCTCACCCGCCCCAATCCGCCCATCCGCTTGAACTACACGCGATTCTCCGCGATCGAGTCCAGTGGCGAATTGTCTTCGGTTGATTGGTGAGCGCATAACGCTTCCAGACTATGGACGACCTGAACCGCAGAAGGGAATCATCAACCTTTTAGCTTCACCATCTGAGCCTTATTCTGCGCCTTGATCACGATCTCCGCCGTCAACAGAGCCTGTGCCTGGTCCTGCGCCGTATGCGTGCGGTTCACCACATCGGACACAAACTGCGGCCCGAACGGCAGCGTCACATTGCTACAGTCGATGTACCGCGCCTGCTGCTGGTCCACGATAAACAGGTGATCCCCACCCTTCCGGCCTGCAATATCCACGTACTTCCGCAGCTCGATATACCCATCGGTCCCCAGAATAAACAGCCGGCCATCCCCCCACGTCCCCACTCCCTTCGGCGTAAACCAATCCACCCTCACGTAGCCAAAGCCCTGATCGCCCCGCAGCATCATGTCGCCAAAATCCTGAAACTTCGGATACTGCGGATGGTTCACATTGCTCACCTGCGACGCCACCACCTCAGCCTCCTTCGACCCCGTGTAATACAGAAACTGATTCGCCTGATGCGATCCGATATCGCAAAGAATCCCGCCATACAGCGCCGGGTCCCAGAACCAATCCGGCCTCCCACTTCCCCCTCCGGCTGTCCCTCCCGCCTGGTTGATCTGATGCGGAGCAATGTTTACCGTCTGGATCACTCGTCCAATCGCTCCTGAGTGCACCAACTCTCCAGCCTTCACCGCCGCTTTCACCTCCAGCAGCTCGCTATACAGGATGCCGTAGATCCGATTCGTCTCAGCCACCGTCTTGCGCACCTCGGCCAACTGCTCCAGCGTCGTAATCCCCGGCTTGTCGGTCAGAAAGTCCTTGCCTCGCTTCATCACGCGAACCCCCAGCGGAGCACGGTCTACATTCCGCGCCGAGGTCAGCACCAGTTGGATCGCAGGATCGCCAAGAATCTCCTCCTCCGACCGCGCCATCTTCACATCGGGAAATCGCTTGGTGAACGCCGCCACCTTTCCCGGCTCCGCCCCATATGCCGACACCAGCACCCCACCACCCCGCTGCATCGCCTCGACCATCCCATAGATGTGGTCATGGCTCATCCCGCAGACAGAAAATTTGATGGAGTACTTCGGCGCAACCTCTGCCTCCTGCTCAACCACCTCATACCCCACGCCAGCATCTCCAGGCCCTGCCGCAAACGCCATCCCGGATAAACCTGTCATCACGCCAGCAGAACCCAACACTCCGCTAGCCGCACCCTTCAAAAACGCCCGCCGTCCCATATCCTCTGCACTCATCCTGCTCCTCTTTCATTACCTCGCCCAACCAAAACTCGTTTAGCGTTAAAGCGTTAATCTGAAAACAACGATCCCGACCAACGGGAGGGCCTCCACCGCTCATCCTGCCAAGCCCGGTATACAAGCCACGAAGTGGCCGCCCCACGCGTAGTGGGCCCGTCCGGCAGGACACTTCCTCTAAGGAAACAGCCGCTCCATCCGCCATACATCCTCAAGCCTCACAAACAAAAACCGATCATGCAACCGCCCCGCTCCATCCTGCCAGAACTCAATCCTCTCCGGCCGCAACACATATCCCTTCCAATACTCCGGACGCGGAATCTCCTCTGGGAACACCGTCTCCAGCAGACGCACCCGAGCCTCCAACACCTCGCGACTCTCAAGCAAACGGCTCTGCTCCGACGCTGCCGCCCCCAGCTGACTCAATCGCGACCGGCTACGAAAATAATCATCCGCATCCTCCGCCGACAGCTCCGTCACCATCCCCGAAACCCGCACCTGCTTCCGCAGCGACTTCCAGTGAAAGCACATTGCAGCGCGTGGATTCTCCGCCAGTTCCACACCCTTCTGGCTCTCTGCATTCGTATAGAAGGCGAACCCTCGCTCATCGACACGCTTCATCAGCACCATCCGCACACTCGGCAGCCCTTCACGCGAAGCCGTAGCCAACGCCAACGCATTCGGATCGTTCGGCTCTGCAGCCTCCGCGTCCTTCATCCATGCGCGAAACGTTGCAAGCGGATCACTACCGTTCGTTATGTCGTTTGCATCCATTCAGCGCACCCATCGAACAAATCCGTAGTCAACGCCGCCGCCTGCGGATCAGCCGCCGCAACCAGCGTGTAATACTCCTCAGCGCCATACCTCTCAAAAAAAACCTTGACCTTCTCCATCAGGGGAGCCTGCGAGATATGCTGACGAAACGCCTCTGTCTTCCTCTCCAGCACCGAACGAATATCAAGCTTCACCGTCCATGGCATCGGCATCGGCGGCACGCGATCCGGTATGAAGACGTTCGTAGTCAAGTAATAAAGCCGCTGCGCTCTGTGCGGCGGGTTCATCTCCGGATATCGCTTCGCCAGCCCCGACCAGTGAAACGCCGCCGTGGTCAACATCGAAACCATCATATGGTCGGTATGCGTATTCATTCCGCCATCACTGCCAAAGGTCAGGACAACATCAGGTTGAAACCGCCGTATCCGCTCCACCAGCCGCCCCGCCGCAACCGAAAAATCAATAAACTCTAGCTGCCCATCCTGATAGTCCAACAACTCATGCTGCGTCACGCCAAGCACATCGCACGACGCCCGAAACTCATCCCGCCGCATCTTCCCCAGCGCAGCGCCCGACGCAGCATCACCCCGATTGGTCGCCGCCTGTCCATCCGTCAGGCACACCACATACGTCTCAATCCCACGATCTGCCGCCAGCCCAAGCGCCCCACCAAACCCAACGCACTCATCATCCGGATGCGCCACAACACACATCATCTTCAAACTCAATAGTCACCCTCCAACTCTCCATCATCGAACAACAACTCCGGCGAAAGCTGATCTTCAACCAACGCGTCCTTGTCGACCGCGCGAACCGGAGCAAACGTCCTCCGATGCAGTGTGGAAGGCCCCAATTCAGCCAACGCCTGCCGATGCTCCGGCGTCCCATACCCCTTGTGCGATGCCAGCCCATAGCCCGGATGCAGCCCATCCAACTCCCGCATCAAAGCGTCCCGATGCACCTTCGCTACCACCGAAGCCGCCGCAATCGAAAGACTCAACGCATCTCCATAGATCAACTTTGTCTGTCGGCACGGATGATCCAGCCGCATCGCATCGATCAGCAGATGATCCGGAGCGAGCGCAAGCCCCTGCACCGCAGCCAGCATCGCCATGCGCGTCGCCTGGTAGATATTCACTCGATCGATCGTCTCTGCATCGATCTCCATCACGCACAGCGCCAGCGCCATCCCTCGTATCAGCGCATCCAGCGTCTCCCGCTCTTCGCGCGTCAGTTGCTTGGAGTCTTTCAGTCCAGCCTTAGCCAACCCATCCAGGCACTCTGGCAGAATCACCGCTGCTGCCACCACCGGGCCAAACAGCGCGCCGCGTCCAACCTCATCCACCCCTGCAATCTTTTGGAAGCCGTAGTACCGCAAAGCCTGCTCCGGAGCATCGCTGCAGATCAACTGCTTCAGCATGCGCTGTTTGGCTGTCGCTTTCGTTACTGTGCGAAGCACGCGAGGGTAGGGAATCGAGGCCATGCTCTTCAGACGAGTTTATAACCAGCACGCAAAACTAAGCCACGACCGAAGTCGTGGCGTAGTGGAAAACGAAGCGATAAGCTTACTTGGCGCGTTCAACCTCGCGCAGACGAGCAGCCTTACCACGCAGACCGCGCAGGTAAAACAGCTTCGAACGGCGAACCTCGTACGAGCGAACCTTCTCAACCTTGTCGACGACTTTGGAGTTGAACGGGAAGATACGCTCGACGCCCTGGCCGAAGCTCATCTTGCGAACGGTGAAGGATCCCTGCGCGCCCTTGCGGCAGGCGATCACCATGCCCTCAAACGCCTGCAGGCGCTCTTTCTCGCCTTCTCTGATCTTGACTTGGACTCGAACTGTGTCGCCGGGGGCGAACGCGGGTAAATCGGTCCGCTCGAACTTCGCGGCCAGCTTCTGCATAATCGGATGAATGGACATGACACAACTTTCCTATGTTGGACTCGACCTTTAGTGTACACGAAAACCGTGCAAATGGGCCCTAAACCTGCACAAGAAATGCCGTTACCTCTTTGGTAAGACAGGTCTACACGCCACAAAGTGGACGCGCCACGCGCAGTGGGCTCGTCCGGCAGGACACTCTCTCAATCTGTCTCGCCCTGCAACTCCGCTAAGATCTCCCGGTCCTCATCGCTGATCTCGATCTTGTCCAGTAGATCCGGCCGGTTCTTCAGCGTCTTCTCAAGCGCCATTCGCCGCCGCCATCGCCGCACCACCTCATGGTTCCCACCGGAGAGCGCATCCGGAATCGTCACTCCCATAAAATCCGCCGGCCGCGTGTAGTGCGGATAATCCAGCAGCCCACCGGAGCCATAGGTCGACCGCGGAGGCCCATCCGTCCCGCCCACATCCTCCAGAACATCCTCAGCTCCAAAGCTCTCAAAGCGCGAAGAGTCAGGATTCCCCAGCGCTCCCGGCAGCAGCCGAACCACAGCATCCACGATCACGGCAGCCGCAAGCTCTCCTCCAGACAGAACGTAGTCTCCAATAGAGATCTCCCGGTCGCACAGCAGCTGATTCACGCGCTCGTCCACGCCTTCATACCGTCCGCAGACGATCACCACGCGCTCGGTAATCGACAGCTCATGCGCAATCGGCTGTGTAAATGGTTGGCCCTGCGCCGACAGAAGAATCACAGTCTCTCTCCGGCTCACCCGCTCCGTCTTCGGTGAGAGATTCAGCGAGCTGATAGCGTCGTAGATCGGCTGCGCCTTCAACACCATCCCCTCTCCTCCACCAAAGGGCCGATCATCCACCGTGCGATGCCGATCGTGCGTAAAGCTGCGAAGATCATGCGTCGCAATATTGACCAGACCGGCGCTCCGCGCGCGCTTCAGAATGCCGTAGTCAAACGGGCCAGCGAAGAAGTCAGGAAAGATCGTGATGATATCGAAGCGCATAGACTATAAGTTTCTACAACAGGTTACTTCCGGTACTACTGCTTCGAACATATCACTGCGAAGTCGCCCCACTCGGTCACAAACTGACGATGTGTCCACTGTCTTTTATCACTCGCCTGAGTCTTTTTGATCGGACTTGGTCTCAGACGACCTGTTCACGTCGATCAAGCCCGAGGGCAAAATCATATCGATGCGCTTGGCGTCGGTATCCATCGCAATCAAAAAAGCCTTCGCAAAAGGAATAAGAATCTCATCGCCCTCGACTGATCTGACTGCAAGCAGCGGTGCCGCATCCGTCAACCGGCGCCCACCATCCGGGGTTGCGGGAAACTGAACATCCTCGACCACGCCGACGCTTGCCGTACCGTCATAAACCGTGCAGCCCACCAGCTCGCTGATGTACACCGACTCATCATCCAGAGGCAAACGTTCTTCCTCAGGAACGATGACCTCCAGCCCAGCGATCGACTCTGCATCCGAAATAGTGTCGATTCCCTGAAACTGCAGCACAATCCGTCCTTCATTCTTCCCAACCGGAAGCCAGAAGGACACCACCTCCTCCGAACGCGCCTCCGCCGTCGCCCCGTCAAAGCCAGGCACAGCTAAATAGACGCGCCGCTGATCTTCGAAGCGTTCTGGGAAATCGGTATGCAGTTCTGCAAGTAGCTCACCCTTGCGACCCTGCGGCCGAAGCAGTTGTGCCAACACGATCCATGAGGGAGCATCTTTCATCATGAGGTAAAACTTGGAGCGAACAACCAACGCTCATCCGCTCCTGTCCCTCACGACAATGCGAGGTCACGGATTGGCAGATGGACTCTCTTCTACTATATCCAGCGAGAAGCGGTGCTTCAGCTTCATGCTGGCCGCACCGAGAATGGTACGCATCGAACGGGCTGTTCGACCCTGTTTTCCGATCACTTTGCCGACATCGCTCGGAGCGACACGCAATCGAAGAACAGTGCCATCGCCATCTTTAAAGGCCTCTACGGAAACGCTGTCTGGCATATCCACCAGCGCACGGGCCATCTCCAATACGAGGTCCGTCATGTTTACTGCAGAGCTATCCCCTGCGGCTTCCAACGTGGCCTGAGTCATCAAATCACACCTCTAAGAGTCTGGGAGTTACGGAGATGCGCCCAAGTCCATCCCTTAGCCTCGTCTACTGCGAGATCTTCCAGGATGTGCTGAAACGAGCGAACCGCCGGTGCGTGGATCAAGCAGAATAAATCCTGCCGATCTCCACTCTGCTCAGCCTGTAATGGCGAAGCAATACCAGGAGTCTACGTGAATCGATATACACGAGGCGAAGAGGGAATCAACAACGTCAGCAATCTTTGGGAACCAATGCCCGGTTCCCAAAGATTGTACAAGGGGTGTGACCTTTAGGCTGCTGCGACCGCTTCTGTGGCCGGCTTTTGTGCGAGCAGCTTGCCAACTCGATCGGACAACTGAGCTCCATTGCCCGTCCAATAGTCGATCCGGTCGCGCTTCAACTCAACGGTCGCGGGGTTCGTGCGTGGATTGTACGTGCCCACAACCTCTACCGAACGACCGTTACGCGCACGATCTTTTTCAATAACAACGATGCGATAGTGGGGCTGCTTGCGCGCTCCAACGCGCGCCAAACGGATCATCAACACTGGGAATGCCTTTCAGAACTTTGATTTTGGGTGACATAACGACGCTGTCTGAATTTATTTGGACAGAGGGACGGATATACACAACCCAACACCTAAGTATGGCTGAAAATGCAGCTTTTCGCAATGTATTCCAGCAGAAATACAGTTAGCCGGCAGGAAAAAGAAACCGCAGCACGTCCCCAAAGCGCTCCGCCCAGGCCTGTTCATCGTGCACCGCCCCCTCCGCCTTTTCATACGCAAGGTCCACGCCAAGCTGCCAGCCGTGCTTCAAAAGCACCTGCTCCAGCAGGTCCGCATCCCGTATCTGCCTCGCCCCCTCCGCCGTCCCTATATCCATCCAGATTCGCAGATCGGGCTTCGGCTCCCGCTTATCAAAAATGCTCAGAATGCTGCGATGATCCCACCACACCGAAGGCGACATCACCGCCAGCTTGCTGAACACCGTGGGATACTCCCACCCAAGAAAAAGTGAGATCAGCCCTCCCAGCGACGAACCTCCCAGCCCGGTATCTCCCGCTCCAGCCAACGTCCGAAACGTCGCATCGACCCACGGCTTCAACTCCTCGACCAGCAGCCGTCCATATCGTCTGCCCTCACCTCCTCCCAGCTTCATATCGCGCGTCGGCGTGTACTCTGCCATGCGGCGAAGCCCCGTATTGGCAACTCCGACCAGAATGACCGGTTCTATCTGCCCTTCAGCGCTCAAGCGGTCGGCTGTCGCATGAGCCTTCCACGTTTGCCCCGGAATATAGGACGTCCGCCCATCAAACAGATTCTGTCCGTCGTGGAGATAGAAGACAGGGAAGCGGCGCTCCTCCTCTTCCATATACTGCGGAGGAAGATAAACCTGTACCGTACGATCGTCAGGCAGAATCTCAGAGTGAAACTGATACACCTGATATCTGGGATTGTCCGCAAGATCCTCAGCCAGCGGTGTGGCCCCATCCTTCGAGGACACATCCACGCGGCGCGGCGAATTCAACGAAGATAAAAAAGAAGATATAGGCAATGGTTCCAATGCGAGACAGACTACTCCAGTAAACTACGATTGCATCAGACTAGCAGAGGGCGGCGCATGAAACGCGAGTACCATAAATGGTTTTCACCATCCTTGGGCCGAGACATGGAGCTGCTCGTCTTCGGACACAGCGGCGTCCCTGCACTCGTCTTTCCCACCTCACAGGGCCGCTTCTACGAGTTTGAAGATCGCGGTATGGTCAACGCCGTCGCAGGCGAGCTCGAACATGGCCATCTGCAGCTCTTCTGCGTTGACTCCATCGACTCCGAGAGCTGGTACAACCGCGCCGTTCCGCCGCGCTGGCGCATCGCCCGCCATATGCAGTACGAGCAGTACCTCATGCACGAGGTCATCCCCCTCATCCGTCAAGGCAACCACACCCAGAACCTCGGCGCCATCGGAACCAGCTTCGGCGGCTATCATGCCCTCAACATTGCCCTCCGCCATCCCGATATCTTCAGCGGCATGCTCTCCATGGGCGGAGCCTTTGACCCTTCAAACTTCATCTCCGGCTACTACGACGACGACTGTTACTTCAGCATTCCCCCGCACTATCTCCCGAACATCAGTGACCATTGGTATCTCGATCGCTACCGGCACAACACCTACGTGTTTGCGACCGGCGTCCACGACCAGTGCTGGAACGACAACGAACGCATGGCGCAGATCTTTCGCAACAAAGGAATTCCTTGTCGCCTCGATGTCTGGGGCGGCGACACAGGTCACGACTGGCCATGGTGGCAGCGCATGTTGCAAGCCTATCTATAGCCAGTAAAAACCAATAACGAACACAAGACAGATATCCTTCTATCCTTCCTCCCGACTAATGGGAGGGGCCGCAAAAAAATCATCCCTGCAAGACCGGTATACACGCCACGAAGTGGCCGCTCTCCGCGCAGGAGGCCAGTCCGGCAGGACAAAATCCGATCACCTCAACCCGCAAGCAAACAACGGAGAGATAAACGTGAAGAAGATTGGTGTCTTGTTCGGAATGGAAAATACCTTTCCCGGTGCGTTGGTCGACAAGATCAACTCCATGGAGGTCGACGGCATACAAGCAGAGTTCGTGCACGTTGGCGGCGTCCATATGGCCGAGCCCTCCGGCTACGCGGTCATCGTCGACCGCATCTCCCACGACATGCCGTTCTATCGCTCCTTCCTGAAGAACGCAGCCCTCACCGGCACGCAGATCATCAACAATCCTTTCTGGTGGTCTGCCGACGACAAGTTCTTCAACTACGCGCTCGCCTCGAAGCTCGGAGTAGCCGTACCTAAAACCGTTCTCCTCCCGCACAAGTGCTATCCGCCGCAGATCAACGAGCGCTCCCTCCGCAATCTGCAGTTTCCTCTGGACTGGGACAGCATCTTCGACTACGTCGGCTTCCCCGCATTCCTCAAGCCGCACGACGGCGGCGGCTGGCGCGACGTCTTCCACGTCCACAACCGCCACGAGTTCTTCCACGCCTACGACAAGACCCGCGACCTCTGCATGACCCTCCAGACTGCAGTCAACTTCAAGGAGTACTTCCGCTGCTACGTCGTCGGCCAGTCCGAAGTCCGCATCATGCCCTACGACCCCCGCCGCCCGCACGAGCAACGCTACGTTCTCGACCCACCCGAGTACGACAAGAAGCTCCTCAAGCGCGTAGAAAAAGACGCCCTCACTCTCTGCAAAGCCCTCGGCTACGACCTCAACACCGTCGAATTCGCCGTAGAAGACGGCATCCCCTACGCCATCGACTTCATGAACCCCGCCCCCGACGCCGACCTCCACGCCGTAGGCAAAGAAAGCTTCGACTGGATCGTCAACGCCGTAGCAACACTCGCCGTCAGCAAAGCCCAGAACCCGCCCCAACCCGAAATCCGCTGGGCCTCATTTTTAAACAGCGCCCCCGCCAAACCGAAGACAACAAAAGTATCTCCAAAATCGTCCGCTCCCAAAAAGGCCGCCGTAAAAAAATCAACGAAGTAACGAGCCCAACAATCTGTCTCGTTCTAGCGTATTTATCCGTTCCACCCGTCTTGATCCGTGTTAAGTTTTGTATTCCTGAGCGAGGCTACCAATATGCGTCCCAGTTTCACGCTAGGCATCGAAGAGGAATACCAGACAGTCGATCCGCGCACCCGCGATCTCCGTTCGCACATCGCGACCGAGATGCTCGCCAAGGGCAAGCTCCGCCTCGAAGAGCGCGTCAAGGCTGAGATGCATCAATCCGTCATCGAAGTTGGCACTCGCATCTGCAGCAACATTCAGGTCGCGCAGGAGGACCTCTTCGACCTCCGCCGCAACATGATCGCCCTCGCCGAAGAACACGATCTCCTGCTCGTCGCCGGCGCCACTCACCCCTTCGCCGACTGGCGCGTTCAGGAGATCTACCCCGATCCTCGCTACGCCCAGGTCGTCGAAGACCTCCAGCTCGTCGCCCGCGCCAACCTCATCTTCGGCCTCCACGTCCACGTCGGCATCGAAGATCGCGAAGCCGCCATCCGCATCATGAACTCGCTCCGCTACTTTCTTCCGCACATCCTCGCGCTCTCCACCAACTCCCCCTTCTGGCTCGGTATGGAGACCGGCTACAAGAGCTACCGCGCCAAGGTCTTCGAAAACTTTCCCCGCACCAACCTACCCGACAGCTTCGCCAGCTACTCCGAGTTCGAGAGCTACGTCAACCTACTCATCAAAACCAACTCCATCGACAACGCCAAAAAAATCTGGTGGGACGTCCGCCCTCATCCCTTCTTCGATACCGTCGAGGTTCGCATCTGCGACATCCCCTTGCGCGCGCAGGAGTCCATCGCCATCGCCGCGCTCATCCAGGCCACGGCCTGCAAGCTCTGGCACCTCCACTCAAAGAACATCGACTATCGCCAGTACTCCCGCGCCCTTCTTATGGAGAACAAGTTCCGCGCCGTCCGCTACGGCCTCGACGGCAAGATGATCGACTTCGGCAAACAAGCCGAGGTTCCCGTCCGCGAGCTCATCCTCGAATACCTCGCCTTCATCGACGACGTTCTCGACGAGCTAGGCAGTCGCAGCGAGATCGCCTACATCCACACCATGCTTCGCGAGGGCTCCGGCGCTGACCGC